>Ga0070663_100000137_pt1 | contig 35329 bp, 29 predicted proteins | sample KBSC63metaG_FD_65646 | JGI IMG/M metagenome (GOLD analysis project Ga0070663, IMG submission 65646) | Corn rhizosphere microbial communities from Kellogg Biological Station, Michigan, USA - KBS C6-3 metaG | ecosystem: Host-associated > Plants > Roots > Rhizosphere > Soil ...
AAACCGGAGTGGTTCGAATGACCGCCAACGACTATCTGCAACTCGGCCTCTTCCTGGTTGTGCTCGTGCTGCTGGTGAAGCCGCTGGGGGCCTACATGGCGCTGGCGTTCTCCGACGCCCCCAATCGCGTGACGCGCTTCGGCGCGCCGATCGAGCGCGTGCTCTATCGCATCGCGGGCGTTCGCCCCGACGAAGACATGAGCTGGAAGCGCTACGCGCTGGCGATGCTCGTGTTCAACGTTCTCGGCCTGCTGGTCGTCTACCTCCTGCAGCGCGTGCAGCAGTGGCTGCCGCTGAATCCGCAAGGCTTCGGCGCCGTGAGCGCCGATTCGGCGATGAACACCGCGATCAGTTTCGCCTCGAACACGAACTGGCAAGGCTACGGCGGCGAGTCGACGATGAGCTACCTGACCCAGATGCTCGGCCTGGCGGTGCAGAACTTCCTTTCCGCCGCGACGGGCGTCGCCGTGCTGATCGCGCTGATCCGCGGTTTCGTGCGCAAGACCGCGAATGGCATCGGCAACTTCTGGGTCGACATGACGCGCTGCACGCTGTACGTGCTGCTGCCGCTGTCGCTGCTGCTCGCGCTCGTGCTGACCTCGCAGGGCGTGCCGCAGAACTTCAAGCCGTACGAGACGGTGCCGCTGCTGCAGACGACGACCGCGATCGAAACGGTCAAGGACGCCGACGGCAACACGCAGAAGGACGCTGCCGGCAAGGACGTGACGAAGGAATCGACCGTCAGCGAACAGTCGCTGCCGCTCGGCCCGGCCGCTTCGCAGATCGCGATCAAGCAGCTCGGCACCAACGGCGGCGGCTACTACAACGCCAACTCGGCCCATCCCTACGAGAACCCCACGCCGCTCAGCAATTTCCTCGAAGTGCTGGCGATCCTGCTGCTGCCGGCCGCGCTTTGCTACACCTTCGGCGCGATGGTCGGCGACCGCCGCCAAGGTTGGGCGCTGCTCGCCACGATGCTGGTCATCTTCGTGCCCTTGCTGCTCGCCTGCACGGCTGCAGAACAAGCCGGAAATCCCGCCTTCTCCTCCTTGGGTGCGGATCAACTGGCGTCGGCCGTGCAGGCAGGCGGCAACATGGAAGGCAAGGAAACGCGCTTCGGTATCGTCAATTCGACGCTGTGGGCGACGGCGACGACCGCCGCCTCCAACGGTTCGGTCAACGCGACGCACGACTCGTTCACCCCGCTCGGCGGCATGATCCCGATGTGGCTGATGCAGCTCGGCGAAGTCATCTTCGGCGGCATCGGGTCCGGCCTGTACGGCATGCTCGCGTTCGCCGTCGTCGCGGTCTTCATCGCCGGCCTGATGGTCGGGCGCACCCCGGAATATCTCGGCAAGAAGATCGAAGCGTACGAAATGAAGATGGCGAGCCTCGTCGTGCTGATTCCGTGCGCGCTGGTCGTCGTCGGCACCGCGATCGCCGTACTCGCGCCGGCGGGCCTTGCCGGCATCTCGAATCCCGGCATCCACGGCTTCAGCGAGATCCTCTACGCGTTGTCGTCGGCCGCGAACAACAACGGCAGCGCGTTCGGCGGATTGTCGGCGAACACGCCTTTCTGGAACGTGCTGCTCGGCATCGCGATGTTCCTGGCGCGCTTCCCGCTCGCGATCTGCATGCTCGCGATCGCAGGTTCGCTCGCGGCAAAGAAGGTCGTGCCGACCTCGGCCGGTACGCTGCCGACGCACACGCCGCTGTTCGTCGTCCTGCTCGCCTGCACGGTCGTGGTGATCGGCGCACTGACCTTCCTGCCGGCGCTCGCGCTCGGCCCGATCGCCGAGCATCTGTCGGCGTTCGGGCACTGATCTGGTAACGGAAGAACCGACCCTCGCCCCTCCATCACGGCGTCATTCCCGCGCATGCGGGAATCCAATTTGCCTCAGGGCAAAGCACTTGGATCCCCGCGTTCGCGGGGATGACGCCGGACCACAGAACGTCAACACACACTACGTGACGAAATCATCATGACTACTTCCACCCGCACCAGCGCATTGAGCAAGGAACTGATGGTTCCCGCCATCGCCGACGCCTTCCGCAAGCTGTCGCCGCGTCAGCAATTCCGCAACCCGGTGATGTTCGTCGTATTCGTCTGCAGCATCCTGACGACGGCCCTGTGGCTGCAGGCCGTTGCCGGACACGGCGAAGCGCCTGCGGGATTCATCCTCTGGGTCGCGGTCTGGCTCTGGTTCACGCTGCTGTTCGCGAACTTCGCCGAGGCGATCGCCGAAGGCCGCGGCAAGGCGCAGGCCGCCTCGCTGCGCGGCGCGCGCCGCGACGTCGTCGCGCACAAGCTGTCTGCGGTCGACAAGCGCGACCAGATCCTGCTGGTGTCCGCTTCGGACCTGCGCAAAGGCGACCTCGTCATCGTCAAGGCCGGCGAAGCGATTCCCGGCGACGGCGACGTCGTCGACGGCGCGGCGTCGGTCGACGAAAGCGCGGTAACCGGCGAATCTGCTCCGGTGATCCGTGAATCCGGCGGCGACCGCAGCTCGGTCACCGGCGGCACGCGCGTGCTGTCGGACTGGATCGTCGTGCGCATCGCCAGCAACCCCGGCGAGAGTTTCCTCGATCGCATGATCGCCATGGTCGAAGGCGCAAGCCGGTGCAAGACGCCGAACGAGATCGCGCTGACGATCCTGCTGGCGAAGTTCACGCTGATCTTCCTGCTCGCCTGCGCGACGCTGCTGCCGTACTCGCTGTATGCGGTCAACAGCGCCGGCCATGGCGATCCGGTGACGATCACCGTGCTGGTCGCCCTACTCGTCTGTCTGATCCCGACCACGATCGGCGGTCTGCTCTCGGCGATCGGCATCGCCGGCATGGATCGCATGATCCAGGCCAACGTGATCGCGATGTCCGGCCGTGCGGTCGAAGCCGCCGGCAACGTCGACGTGCTGCTGCTCGACAAGACCGGCACGATCACGCTCGGCAACCGCCAGGCCGTCGCGTTCCATCCGGCGCCCGGCGTCGAGGCCAATGCGTTGGCCGACGCGGCCCAGCTCGCCTCGCTCGCCGACGAAACGCCGGAAGGCCGCAGCGTCGTCGTGCTGGCGAAGGAGAAGTACGGCCTGCGCGAGCGCCAGGTCGCCGGCGGCGGCATCGTGTTCGTGCCGTTCACGGCGCAGACGCGCATGAGTGGCGTCAACATCGGAAACACCAGCATCCGCAAGGGCGCGATCGACGCGATCCGCAAGTACCTCGTCGATCTCGGCAGCGAACTGCCCGCCCCGGTCACGAAGATCGCCGAAGAGATCGCGCGCAAGGGCGGCACGCCGCTGATCGTCGCGGAAAGCGCCGTCGATCAGCGGGCCCGCGCGCTCGGCGTCATCGAGCTCAAGGACATCGTCAAGGGCGGTATCCGCGAGCGCTTCGCCGAGCTGCGCCGGATGGGCATCCGCACGATCATGATCACCGGCGACAACCCGCTGACCGCGGCGTCGATCGCGGCCGAAGCCGGCGTCGACGACTTCCTCGCCGAGGCGACGCCGGAAGCCAAGCTCAAGCTGATCCGCGACATCCAGGCCGAGGGCCGCCTCGTCGCGATGTGCGGCGACGGCACCAACGACGCGCCTGCGCTCGCGCAAGCCGACGTCGCCGTCGCGATGAACAGCGGCACGCAGGCGGCCAAAGAGGCCGGCAACATGGTCGACCTCGACTCCAATCCGACCAAGCTGATCGAAGTCGTCGAGATCGGCAAGCAGATGCTGATCACGCGCGGCTCGCTGACGACGTTCTCGATCGCCAACGACGTGGCCAAGTACTTCGCGATCATTCCGGCCGCATTCGCGGGCACGTATCCCGCCTTGAACGCGCTGAACGTCATGCACCTGGCGACGCCGCAGAGCGCAATCCTGTCGGCGGTAATCTTCAACGCGCTGATCATCATCGTGCTGATCCCGCTCGCGCTGAAGGGCGTGCACTACACCGCCATGAGCGCGGCGCAGCTGCTGCGACGCAACCTGCTCGTATTCGGCGTCATCGGTCTCGCCGTTCCGTTCATCGGTATCAAGTTGATCGACATGCTGCTGGTCGTTTGCGGACTGGCGTAAGGAGAATTCCATGCGTACCCATTTGCTCAGAACCGTGTATCCGTCCCCGGCCATCGAGGCCGTCGAACCCGACACCGGCAACGCGTCCAACGACGAAGACTACGCGCCTACCCAGGCGCCTGCCGCCACGAAATCCGCGCAGGCGCCGCTGATCACCGTCGTGAAGACCGCGCCAGTGTCATCCGGCGGCGACGGCGACAACGACGATTACTACCTCGGCGGTTACGCCGGCATCTGATTCAACTGAAATCCCTAGGGGACTTTTTCGTATGCAAAGCCTGACCTGCGGACGCTCCGCTCGAATCCACCCACTGTCCGCGCAGATCGCCTTCGCCCTGCTGCCGATGATCGGCTCGCTGCACGCGCAGACGACCGAACCGGCTCCTGCGGCGTCCGCGACGACCGCAGCGGCCTCGACGCCGAGCGCCGGCTCGAGCAGCGACTGCTCGACGAACTTCTTCGACCGCCTCGCGGCGGCGTACCACGAAGACGCCAACCCGGCGCCGGCCGATCCGAACGCGCCGGCCACGCCGCGCCGCGCGATGGCCTCGCCGTTCTCGTCGCCGCCGTTCCCGTCGGCCGAATGGCAGCTCGGCGGCGTCGCGTACCCGATCGGCGTGCCGAACCTCAATTCGCAGTATCCGCTCGAACGCGCGCTGGGCTGCACGTCGCTCGGCCGCTGGATGCAGGACAACCGCATCGAGGTGTACGGCTGGATGAATGCGTCGGCCAACCTGAGCACATCGGACAACACGAACTATCCGCTGTCGTACGCCGTGCGCCCGAACCGCTTCGAATTCAACCAGTTCCTGTTCCGCATCGAGCGCCTGCCCGACACCGTGCAGACCGATCATATCGACTGGGGCTTCCACCTCGACAACCTGTACGGCTACGACTACCACTTCACGACGATGAAAGGCGTGCTGAGCAATCAGCTGCTGAACAATCCGAATCCGAATCAGCCGCTCAACGGCAAGGTCTACGGCTACGATCCGATGCTGTTCTACGGGGACATCTACGTCCCGTGGATCGCGCAAGGCATGGACATCCGCATCGGCCGCTGGCTGTCGCTGCCGGATATCGAAGCGCAGTTCTCGCCGAACAACTATCTCGTCACGCACTCGATCCTCTACACGGTCGATCCGTACACGCAGATGGGCGTCATGACGACGACCAAGCTCAGCGACCAGTGGACCGTGCAGCTCGGCATCAACGGCAGCAACGACGTGGCCGTGTGGAACTCCGCCGCCCGCGCTTCGCTGCAGGCGTGCGTGCGCTGGGTGTCGGCCGACAACAACGACATGCTGTATCCGTGCGTCAACAACTGGAACAAGTCCGACTACAACTACAACAACGTGCAGATGCACGTCGTGACCTGGGGCCACCGCTTCACCGAAAACGTGCACATGCTGACCGAGGCGTACCGCATGTACGGCCGCAACATCCCGGGCTTCGGCCCGGTCGATGCGGTGACCCAGACCGCTGGACCCGGCACGGCCGGCGAGTTCGGCATCGTCAACTACTTCAACGTCGAATTGAATCCGACCAACATGGTTTCGTTCCGCAACGAGTGGTACGACGACGAGAAAGGCCAGCGCACCGGCTACGCGACGCGCTACAGCAGCCACACGCTCGGCATGACGCACTGGATCTCGCCGGACATCGAGCTGCGTCCGGAAATCCGCTACGAGCATTCCTACGACGTGGCGGCCTACGACGGCGGCAAGAAGAGCGATCAGACCACCGCGATCGTCGACCTGATTTTCCATTTCTGAAAGCACGCGATCGGAGACTTTCATGCGTACCTTGTTCCGCCCCGCCCTGATCCTGCTGCTGGCCCTGACCGTGGTGACCGGCATCGTCTATCCGCTGGTCGTGACCGGCCTCGCCCAGGTGCTGTTCCCGGGGCGCAGCAACGGCAGCGTGATCGTGCAGAACGGCAAGCCGGTCGGTTCGGAGCTGATCGGCCAGGCCTTCTCGGATCCGAAGTATTTCTGGGGCCGCCCTTCGGCGACGTCGCCGTTCGCGAACAACTCGGCGTCGTCCAGCGGCTCCAATCTCGGCCCGACCAACAGCGCGCTGACCGACGCCGTCAAACAGCGCATCGAAGCCCTGCGCGCCGCCGACCCCGGCAATACCGCGCCTGTGCCGGTCGACCTGGTGACCGCGTCCGGCAGCGGGCTCGATCCGCAGATCTCGCCGGCGGCCGCGGCGTATCAGGCCGCGCGCGTCGCCCGCACGCGCGGCCTTGCCAAGGCGCAGGTCGATACGCTCATCGCGGAAGCGACCGAAGGCCGCCAGCTCGGCGTCCTCGGCGAGCCGCGCGTGAACGTGCTCAAGCTCAACCTTTCCCTCGACGGCACTCGCTGAGCGGGCGCCGCTTGCGGGACAATTCCCCACCTCCTTCAAGAGCTCCAACCTTCCTATGAACACGATTCCGCGGCTGCCGCTTCGCCATGCGGCGCTGTCGCTCTGCTTCACGCTGGCTTTATCCGCAACGGCGGCACAAGCCGCCGAACCGGCCATCAACGGCCGCATCCATCACGTTCAGGCCGACACGCTCGATGTGTGCTTCGACCGTGGCCACTCGCCCGCGGTCGGCGACCACGTCCAACTGATCCGGCACGAGTTCAGCGCGCCGCCGAAAAGCGTGCAGACGATGACATCGAGCACGGTCGGTGCCGCCGAGATCGTCGCCGTGAAGACCGACCGCTGCGCCAGCGCACGCCTGCTCGAAGGCAACGCGCGCGCGCTCGACTGGGTCGCCGCGCAGCCTTGAGCCGCCGACGGCGAATGGATTCGCACTAGTTGAAAAGTGGATTTCGCTCTCCGCGCGGTTTGGCTAGTATCGGCCGCGGGAGTTCGCCCGAGCATGCCCGCGACGCGCCCCATTCCGGCGCGCCGCCGGTGCGTGCGCCCGCGAACGCCGCATCCGATCCCTCAGCGAACCGCCCGCGCATGCGCATCTGCCTTTCCATGATCGTGAAGAACGAGGCAGCCGTGATCGAGCGCTGCCTGCGCTCGGCGCGCCCGTTCATTCACTCCTGGGCGATTTCGGACACCGGCTCCACCGACGGCACGCAGGACCTCGTGCGACGCTCGCTCGCCGACCTTCCGGGCGAGCTGATCGAACGGCCGTGGGTCGACTTCTCGACGAACCGGAACGAGGCGCTGGAACTCGCGCGCCGCCACGGCGACTACGCGCTGATCATCGACGCCGACGAAGTCTTCGAGGCCGACACCGGTTTCGCGTGGCCTGCCCTCGACGCCCCCGGCTACCTGCTCGAACTCATCTATGGTGACCTGCGTTATCGCCGCATCGCCCTGCCGCGCCTGGATGGGCGCTGGGAGTGGCGCGGCGTGCTGCATGAAGCGCTGAACTCACCCGATGCCGCGGCCGCCCACTACCTGCCGGGCCTGCGCATCCGCGTATTCAGCGACGGCGCGCGCAGCCAGCTGTCGCTGCAGGAAAAGTTCTCGCGCGACGCCGAAGTCCTGCGCAAAGCACTGCAGGACGAACCGGGCAACGCACGTTACGCGTTCTATCTCGCCCAAAGCCTACGCGATTGCGGCCAGACGGCCGAGGCGCTCGCCGCCTACGAGGCGCGCGTCGCGATGGGCGGCTGGGCGGAAGAAGTGTATTTCTCCAAATTGCAGGTCGGCGTCCTGAAGGAGCGCCTCGGCGCGCCTGCCGCCGATGTGATGTACGCCTACGCGCAGGCCTACGACTTCCGTCCGTCGCGCGCGGAAGCACCGTGCGAACTGGCGCGCTACTGCCGCCTGCACGCGCGCTACGTGCTCGCGCGCGATTTCGCCCGCATCGCCGCCGCGACACCGCTGCCGGCCGACGTGCTATTCATCGACCGCACGGTCTACGACTGGCGCTCGCGCGACGAACTGTCGATCGCGCTGTACTACTGCAACGAGCGTGAAGCGAGCGCGAAGCTCTGCCGCGAATTGCTGGCCGATTCGCGCCTGCCGTCCGGCGAGCGCGCACGCGTGCAGGCCAACCTGGAATTCGCGCTCGGTACGCGCGGCGGCTGAGCATGCGAGAATCACGCGTGGCCGCCAGTCACTCCGACCAACGCCCCGACCCCGACGCCCTGCTCGCGCGCGTGCAGGAAGAAGACAGCCGCGCGCGCCGCGGGCGCCTGAAAATCTTCTTCGGCGCGACGGCCGGCGTCGGCAAGAGCTACACGATGCTGGAAACGGCACGGCGCCTGCGCGACGACGGCGTCGATGTCGTCGTCGGCTACGTCGAGCTGCACGGGCGGCCCGAAACCGAAGCCCTGCTCGAAGGCATGGAGATCCTGCCTCCGCTGCAGCTCGAACACCGCGGCATCACGCTGACCGAATTCGACCTCGACGGCGCCCTCGCCCGGCATCCGCAGCTGCTGCTGGTCGACGAGCTGGCGCACAGCAATCATCCCGGCGCGCGCCATCCCAAGCGCTGGCACGACATCGAGGAACTGCTGAACGCCGGCATCGACGTCTACACGACCGTCAACGTGCAGCACATCGAAAGCCTCAACGACGTCGTCGCGCAGATCACCGGTGTGCAGGTGCGCGAGACCGTACCGGACCAGGTGTTCGCTGCGGCCGACGACGTCGAGCTGGTCGACCTGACGCCAGACGAACTGCTCGAACGCCTCGCCGAAGGCAAGGTCTACGCGAGCGACAAGGCGCGTCAGGCCGCGCAGGGATTCTTCCGCAAGGGCAACCTGATCGCGCTGCGCCAGCTCGCGCTGCGCGCGACGGCCGACCGCGTCGACGCGGCGATGCGCGAATACCGCGACCATCACGCGATTTCCGACACCTGGGCGACGACCGACCGCGTGCTGGTCTGCGTCGGGCCCGATCCGCTGTCCGCGCGCCTCGTGCGCGCCGCGCGTCGCATGGCCAGTGCGATGCATGCGGAATGGCTGGCGGTGTACGTGGAAACGCCGTCGCTCGCGCGCCTGCCGCAGTCGGCGCGTGACGGCATCTTGAACACGCTGAAGCTGGCCGAGCAGCTCGGCGCGGAAACCGCCAACCTCAGCGGCGAAAGCGTCGCCGGCGCGCTGCTCGACTTCGCACGCCAGCGCAACGTCAGCCGCATCATCGTCGGCAAGCCGACGCGCAGCGGCTGGCTCGCGCGCCACAAGCATTCGCTGGTCGACGAACTGATCGACCGCAGCGGCACGATCGACGTCTACGTGATCACCGGCGAGGCCGGCGCGGAAAGCCCGGTGCCGCCGCGCATCCCGATGCGCAACAGCCGCTGGCCCGCGTATCTGAAAGCGCTCGCCGTCGTCGCGGTGGCGACCCTGGTCTGCTCGCAGATCAACGACCTGTTCGAGCGCACCAACGTCGTCATGGTCTACCTGCTCGGCACGGTCATCGTCGCCGCAAAGTTCGGCCGCGGCCCGTCGGCGCTCGCGGCGGTACTCAGCGTCGCCCTGTTCGATTTCCTGTTCGTGCCGCCGCTGTTCTCGTTCGCAGTGTCGGACACACAGTATGTGATCACCTTCGGCGTGATGCTGGCGACCGCGCTCTTGATCAGCAACCTGGCCGCACTCGGTAAGCGCCAGGCCTCCGTCGCACGCCAGCGCGAGCGGCGCACGGCCGAGCTGTACGCACTCAGCCGCGAGCTGTCGCGCCGGCGCGGGCTGGACGAACTGGCGAAGTTCCTCGTGCGCCACGTGCTCGCCAGCGTCGACGGCGAAGCCGCCGTGCTGCTGCCGGACGCCGACGGCAAGATCCAGGACCCGACGCACTTCTGCGACCGCGGCGCCGAGCGCACGCCGTCCAGCGTTTCGCGCATGCCGGTGCCCGGCAACGACCTCGGCATCGCGCAGTGGGCCTACGACCACGGCAGCAAGGCCGGCCTCAACACCGATACGCTGGCCAGCGCGAGCGCGATCTACCTGCCGCTGAACGCGCTCAAGCGCTGCATCGGCGTGCTCGGCCTGCGCCCGACCGAAGCGCGCCAGCTCGCGATCCCCGAGCAGATGCACCTCGTCGAAGCGCTGGTCAACCAGGCGGCCGTCGCGATGGAGCGCGTGCAACTGGCACAGGCCGCGCAGGCCGCCGGCGTGCAGGTCGAATCCGAACGCCTGCGCAACACGCTGCTCAGCGCGATCTCGCACGACTTCCGCACGCCGCTGGCGACGATCATCGGCTCGGCCTCGACGCTACGCGACAGTGCGCCCGGCACGCTCGATGCGACACAGCGCTCGACCCTGCTCGACACGCTGCTGCACGAAGCCGAGCGCATGAACCGCCTGATCGGCAACCTGCTGGACCTCAGCCGCCTCAGCGAAGGCACGCTGCAGCTGCGGCGCGACTGGGTCGCGATCGACGAGCTCGTCGGCGCCGTGCTCGCGCGCCTGCGCGACCTGCTCGCTACTCATCCCGTCACGCTGCACCTTGACGACGGCTTGCCGCTGCTGTCCGGCGACGAGGTGATGCTGGAGCAACTGCTGTCGAACCTGATCGAGAACGCGGCGCGCCACACGCCTGCGGGCACGGCGATCGAGATCGCCGCGACGACCGCGAACGGACAGCTGATCCTGCGCGTGCGCGATCACGGCCCGGGCTTCGCGCACGGCGAGGAACAACGCCTGTTCGAGAAATTCCACCAAGCCAAGCCCGAACGCGCCCAGAGCGGCTTCGGCCTGGGCCTCGCCATCTGCAAGGCGATCGCCGAAGCGCATGGCGGCACGATCGGCGCGCACAACGCGAACGGCGGCGGCGCGGAGTTCGAGGTGTCGCTGCCGTTGGCACGGCCCGCGGCCGCCACGGCGTAAGCACACGCCTCCATCGATTCCACCATTACCGATGACCGCCCCACTCGCCAACCTGCTCCTGGTCGAAGACGACCCGCAGATCCAGCGCTTTCTCGCGACCGCGCTCGACGCGCATGGCTACACGCTGCGCATCGCCGGCACCGGCAACGAGGGGCTGCAACTGGCCGCGCTGCACCAGCCCGACATCGCGATCGTCGACATCGGCCTGCCGGACATTTCCGGCCTCGACGTGATCCGCCGCCTGCGCGAATGGTTTACGCAGCCGATCCTGGTGCTCTCTGCGCGCGACCGCGAGAACGACAAGGTCGCCGCGCTCGACCTTGGCGCCGACGACTACCTGACCAAGCCGTTCGGTATCGGCGAACTGCTCGCGCGCCTGCGCGTGATGCAGCGGCACCTGGGCACGCGCGACGCCAAGCACGAAGTCGCGCGCATCGACCTCGGCGACATCACGCTCGACCTCGCCACGCGCCGCGTGACGCGCGGCGGCGCCGACATCCACCTGACCCCGATCGAATACCAGCTGCTGACCACGCTCGCGCGCCACCGCGGCAAGGTACTGACGCACCGCCAGCTGCTGCGCGAAGTATGGGGCGCCGCGCACACCGAATCGCCGCAGTACCTGCGCATCTACATGCGCGCCCTGCGCCGCAAGATCGAAACCGACCCCGCGCAACCACGCCTGCTGCTGACCGAAGTCGGCGTCGGCTACCGCCTCGCCGACGAACCCGAACCCGCCACCGCCCCGAAGACCGCCTGACACCGCGCCCGCACACCGTCGATGCCACGCGCCCGTCACGCTACAATCGACCCGCGTCGGCCCCGTAGCTCAGCTGGATAGAGCGCGCCCCTCCTAAGGGCGAGGTCGCCCGTTCGAATCGGGCCGGGGTCGCCATGAAGCAACAGGTTCCGAGCGTGGCTCTGTCGCCGGCGGATTCTGCGCGGCGCCTCCGCGGCTCGGACTTTCCTGAGAGCGCCGTCGATCGAGGAGCCATCCAATGAATGCCGCAGATCCAAGTGTCTCGCCGGCTGAACTCGCGAAGCGCGTAGCGCAGGCGTACACCGCGCGCGAGGAACTGGCGAAAACGCATCCGAGCATTCTTCAGAGAATCCTTCTCATGATGTGGATCGTCGCCTGCAGCGTAGCATCCGGCCAGATGCAAGAAGGCTGGATCGTGAAGACACTGTTCTTCAGTGGGCTGACACTGATCCCCTATTTTGCGATCGAGCTGATGCAGCTTCGGCGGCGGCTCGATGCTGCTATCACGTTGCTTCAGCTGACGAAGCCGGACTCGTTCCGCTGATGGCCCTTGCCAATAGGGACCGGAGGAATTCGACCTCACTGTGCCAACCCCCTACTCGATATAGTGAATAATTCCTCCGCCCCCTTTATCGGAAAAAAGCTAGTCAAATCAAGAACATAATAGGGGTGTCGACGATTTCGTCGACACCCCCTAGGAATCTGAATGGAGCAGCTAACAATAGACTTCGATGCGCCTCCGCTGGAGGACAGTACGACTTGGACGCCCCGGGACATTTGGGCACGGCTATCGCAGCGCGTCCTAGAGCATTTTCGAGAAGATCGGCGAATCGAGCGTAAGAGTAACAAGGCCCCGCATCTTGAAGATCTGGCCACTTATTTCAGCGCATTCTCCAACACACCTGATGGCGGCCTTCTGGTCTATGGTATCGAGAACAGCGGCGACATCACCGGCTGTTCATTCACAATAGATCAAATCAATAAAGTTGAGTCGTGTCATCTCAACTTGTGCCCTCTTGCAAAGCCGGAGTTCAAGCGAGTCCCCGTCGTGATCAATGGACTGCCAGGTTTTTGTTTGGCAATCTTCGTCCCATATATCGGACGCCTTGTCGAAACAAATAAGGATGAGGCATGGATTCGATACGGCGATAATAAGCACAAGATGAGTATGGAGGAAAAGCAAGATTTTAGGGCAACACGCCAAGAACTTGCTTTCGAGCTCATGGATGCCGTTGGAACAAATTATCCAAATGATTTTGATCTAAGAATAATTCAAGACTTCTGCGATCAATTTCGCACTCGTGAACAGCGACCAGATTGGAGCAATGATGAAATTCTTCTAGACCGCCGCTTGCTCCGAGACATCAACGGACAAATACGGCCATGCAACAGTTTATTGCTATTGGCCGGCAAAGACCCTGGGTTAACAATTCCGGGGTGTCGTGTACGTATCCAGAGATTCGATTCCAATGCAGAAGGGTCTGGCGAAAACTATGCGCCATTGAAGGATCATATTGTTGAGGGCAATCTAGTAAAAATTCTGCAGGAGGCTCAGGAAATTGTGGCGTCCTTGATATTCGACGTCACTTGGCTCGATGGGGACGGAAAATTCGTCACAACACCAGAATACCCTCAATACGCGTGGTTTGAGGCCATCGTCAATGCCTGCGTGCACCGCTCCTACAGTTTCAGCGGGACCGAGATCACTTTAAAACTTTTCCCGGACAGGCTCGAAGTTGAAAGTCCTGGGGGCTTTGTTCCTCCCGTAAACGAGAAGACGATTTACGACACGCGCTCGTCCCGCAATCATCACCTAATGGAAGCGCTGCGATATCTAGGTTATGTACGTATGGCGCGAGAGGGCACGCGCCGAATTCGTGAAAGCATGAACGCATATAGGTTGCCAGAACCCTTATTTAAGCAGGAAGCGCTCCATGGCGTGGTCGTAAGGGTTACTCTTAAGAATGATATGTCCTCTCGAAAAAGAGCTTCCGATCGAGACGTCGCTCATTATTTCGGCGTTGAGATTTGGAAGAAGCTTGCAGAGCATGAAATAAAGATCGCGGCATTTGCATACAACAACGGCTCGGTTCAAGTTTCCGACGCTCAACGAGTTACTGGTCGCACATGGGCAACAAGCAAGAAGGACCTTGAGCGTATGACGGAAAAGGGCGTGCTGATATTTGAGCCCGGCAGCTTCGTCAGGGACTCGCGGGCGCACTATAAACTGGCGCCCCGTTGAATATTGCGTACGAGAACAAAGCCCCGCGAACGCGGGGCTTCGAGAATCCGTGAGGGAGTCGAACCCCCAACCTGCCCCTTACGAAAGGGATGCTCTATCCAGTTGAGCTAACGGGCCATAAGTGAAGCCATGGCGGCTTGTATAGGCTTTCATCGACAATGTGAAAGTGGCGTGATTTTCCCGCGGCCTACGCGGCGACATGCGACGCGAAAATTGGGGTCAGAGTCACTCTTCGAGACGCCGGCTACTCACGTTGGCTCGCAGCGACCTCATAAGCCCATCCATCTTATCGGCACACCATGACCCGCCTGCGCGGCTCATGGCGGTTGCGCACGACTTATCTCCGTAGGCTTCCGATAACTTCGATGCGCGAATCCATCTGCTCCAGCAAATCGCGTAACAACCCGCCCGTCTCGACCAACGTTCTTTCGGCGATCTCGATCTTCGCTTCGACCTGGGCTTGACCGGCCACCTCGACCAGATCGACGAGCGCAAGCATCCAGTTGCGGAGATTCGCGTAGCGGCCAATGGCAGCGAGACGATCGCTTTCATTCTGCAGTTGAGAGGCCATCACTCTCCCTCCCGCAGGTTGCAGACGCTTTCGATTACGGACGACTCGAACTTCCGGCAATCTTCAAACCGAACGCATCGCGCATCGGAAGTCGGACTTGCTTCGTCGTCAGAAAACTCGATCTTCAAACATGCCGCGGACGCGGCTAGAAACTGCTCGGACATGCTGGCCTCCTTCATTCCATAGAAGTAGCGCCAGCATCTGACGATGGGCGCCTTTTGCGCCTTCGGAATCAGGCGACCAAGCCCGGCGGCTGAATTTGCAGCCGCTTCGAGACGATGCTCCGCGATGACAATCCTTGTCAAGCACGTCACTCCAGCCGTTACAGTTGGTCACGGTCTTCGAGGCTAGGCATGCGAAACGGGTCGTCGTAACGTGCTTTAGAAGCCTCTGCGCTATTGGCCCCTCCTCCGCATGAAACCCAGAAATCTGTTCGCCTCCTGCCTTGCACTCTCGCTCGCCGCTTGCGCAGGCACGATGACGCATATGACGACCTACGGCGGCGCTGCTCGCAGCTTCGCCAAGTAAGGTTGCGGGCAATTCTGCTGGTCGCGGCATCGCCCCGCGTCGAACGATGAAATCTCCGGGGCACGCACGTGCGAGGATGCCGCAGCCGATGCTCCTCTGAAGGCGTGCGCTGACTCGCTTTCGGCCGGCGGCAAGACCTTCGTCGACAAGAAGGCAGCACAAGACGAACTCGAAACCTGCATGGCATCGAACGGCTGGTGGCGGATCACCGTGTTCATCACGATTTGTGAGTAACGTTCAAAAGCCGGGGCAGCCCAGTCGAAGCATGCAAACTGGGCAGTCCCCGCAGCTGGCTCTACACGTGACGGACGCAAAAGGGACGGAGGAATTTTCGGTTTGAATCGATAGTCGCCCAAGGGTTGACTGCCGAAGCTCATCGAACAGCGCGCGCGATCGCCCTCGACCGCACGACGACGAACCCGACTGAGACTTCGGCTGTCATACCCCGCAAAACACGATGGCGGTTGCTCCTCTTCTTTGGCGTAGTGCGTAGCCGTACCCCGCTCAGGAAGAGACACCATGCCGTTACAACCGCCGATCCGCTGCACCGGCGCACGCCGACTGCCGCTTGCCGCCGCCGTATTACTGGTGCTCGGCACGGCCGCTCACGGTGCGACGATCGTGGTTACCCAGGATACCGACGCGCACGTCTCCGGGCTCTGTTCCCTGCGCGAGGCGATCCAGTCCGCCAACGAGCACTCCGCGCCGGCAGATACCAATTGTCTGGCCGGGTCCGGTGCCGACGACACGGTTCAAATTCCGTTCGCCTCGATCAGCCTGACGCAAGGAAGCCTGGCGCCGACCGGCACGTTGCTGATCGAAGGAACCATCGAGGGCAGCAGAACCAGCGTCACGCGTCCGTCCGATGCGCCCGCCTTTCCGATCGTCAGCGTGCAGAGCGGCGATCTGACCATCCAACACCTGCAGATCAGCGGTGGACGTGCGGATTTCGACGGTTACGGCGGTGGAGGCGGCATCAGCGCCAACGCTACGTTGACGCTCGTCGACAGTGTCGTGAGCGGCAATTCGTCCGCTACCCAGGGCGGCGGCGGCGGCATCTATAGTTTGCGCGAGTTGACGCTGATCGACAGCACGGTGTCCGGCAACACGGCCGAATCACAGACGAGTTTGGGCGGTGGCATCGTCGCCAAGTACAACGCCAGCGTGATTGACAGCACGGTTTCCGGCAATTTTTCAGGGTATTCCGGTGGCGGCATTGCGATCGCGTCGCTTTTCACGTCCGCCGGCGGCTATGCGCTGGACGTCAGTAATAGCACCATCTCCGACAATACCGCTGGCGATGGCCCTGGCGGGGGCATCTTCGTCAGTGCAGGTAACGTGGCCTCCATTTCGAACAGCACGGTGGCGTTCAACAAGTCGAACGAAGCTGCGACAGGAAAGGGAGCCGGTGTCTTCGTCGACGGGAACGACGACGGCAATGGACAGCTTGTGTTACTCAGCACGCTGATGACGGGCAACATCCGAGGCAAGTACTCGCAGGACATTTCGGCCGCCAGGACGGTTACTGTCGGCGGGAATCACAATCTTGTGCGCGACGTCACGCCTGAGGTAACGCTCCCAGCGGACACGCTCCGTTGCGATCCTATGGTCGGTGACTTGGCCGACAATGGCGGCCCTACACAAACTATCCAGTTGGCGCCCCAATCCTGCGCGATCGATGGTGGAGCGAGAAACAACCTGCAGAACGATCAGCGTGGCGTGGGCTTTCCGCGCGTCATCGGCGCCAATGCTGACATCGGCGCATTCGAGTCCTCGTCGGATGTGATCTTCGCAAACGGCTTCGAAGGTGCCAATTAGCCTTGTTACCTAACGACATCGGAGAGTACATCGTGAAAAAGACAGAACAGCCGGAAGCGGGTGACGCCAGCGTTCACACGAGGTGGCGGATTGAATCACCCGACGAGTTGCAGCAGTCAGCTGGAGCAGCTGCAGATGGCGTTGGGTGCCTGTTCTACGGAACCCTTTATCCCGAAGGGACCGTTCTCAGGAAAGGAGACGTGGTCGCGCGGTGTTCCGGCGGCGTGTGGGTCGGCGCGCCGGTGCCAGAAGTTCTCGTCTAATCGCATCCGTCACCACAGCTTGCGAGATGAAATAGCCCTGGCACCAAGCTGCAGTGCCAGGGCTTTGCCGATCAAGCGGCCTTGGTCGCCTCGATGGTGCGGCCGATGTGACGCTGCTTCTCCGGACCGTCGCCGCCGATTTCGATGCGGCGCGGCTTCAGGGCTTCTGGCACTTCCCTCTGCAGATCGATGGTCAGCAGGCCATTGACGAGCGAGGCATTCGCCACCTTCACGTGATCGGCCAGCTCGAAGCGGCGCTCGAACTCGCGCTCGGCGATGCCCTTGTGGAGATAGGTGCCTTCGACCTGCGATTCGCTCTTCTTGACACCCGACACGACCAACAGATTCGGGCGGTCCGTCAGCATGAGTTCGTCCCGATCAAAGCCGGCCACGGCCATGATGATGCGGTAGCGGTCTTCGCCCTGTTTGACAATGTCGTAGGGCGGCCAGTTGTCGAATGGCTGCACGCGGGTTGCGGTGTCAAGCGCGTCGAACACGCGATCGAAGCCAATGCCGGTGCGAAACAGGGGGGAGAAATCGAGTGTGGTCCTCATAGCCATATCCTCAACGTTCAAGCGAAATGGACATGAAGCAGCGTCAGCGCTGACGCCCTCACGGCGGGCCCGATGGCGCCCGCACATCGCCATCTAGGAGCGGCCGATCCCATTTCAAGGGGGTCGTTCTCTGGCTTATTTTTCGGTTCGCGAGACGGCTCTTTTTCTCTCACTGAGAAGTCAAAAAAGTTGGGAACCCGAGCGCGTGGCGGCTGTCTCTCTCGGACATATCGTTCCCTACCAAGAGGATGCTTTCATGGATCCCACTGTCCGCTTTCAGCCGCGCCACTGGTGCCTGATGGCCACCGTCCAAGTCGCCGAGGGCGCTCCAGACTTGGCTGACATTCTGGCCGACCTCGATTTTGGCTTCCGGCTCGAACCTGCTGCTTCGTCGCCGCCTGGCTATCGTTGGCTCAACCTGTACGTCGATGCGCGGCGGGGTCCGCGGCGCTGTGGCCTGACCGCTCACCGTTTGCTATCAGCGCTGACGCGCCTCGCGGAGGCCGGGGACATCCCCGGGTTTCGCGTGATGGCCGGTGAGCGCTGGTTCGATTACCCACTGTCCCCGGACTCATCGATCTCGCGGGCGACGAATGGAGACGCGGACCTGTCTCGGCACTAGACGCGGGGGCTCCAGGTCTAGCCCGGTAGCTTGCTCTGGGGATTAGTCCTATCCGACCCATTGTTTGGCTTCAGCAGCTCCGCCAGTTTGTCCCCCGTATTGATTAAAAGGTTATGCAGCAGCGGCGGGCAGATTGGCGATTCATCCCTGTGATCGATCAAAATTGCTGAGCATTCGTCCCTTTTTTCGTTCAAAACACCAAGGACGGCGGCCGCTTCGACCTGCCGATCGCGCTCGGCATTCTCGCCGCGAACGGCGGCATCCCGCGCGAGCGACTCGCCGATTGCGAATTCATCGGCGAGCTCGCGCTGTCGGGCGAACTGCGTCCGGTGAACGGCGTGCTGCCGGCGGTCCTGCACGCGACGCGCATCGGCCGCCGCGTCATCGTCCCGCGCGGCAACGGCGCCGAAGCCGCGTTGGTCGCGAGCGCCGACGTGCGTGTCGCCGACTCGCTGCTCGAGGTCTGCGCGTATCTCGCCGATCGCGCCGATCTTCCGCGCGCGCAGGCCGGTGCGATACCGGCCATCGCGCCCGCCGAACAGCCCGACCTCGCCGACGTGCGCGGCCAGCTGCAGGCGCGCCGCGCGCTGGAGATCGCCGCCGCCGGCAGCCACAACCTGCTGTTCGTAGGCATTCCCGGCGCCGGCAAGACGATGCTGGCCAGCCGCCTGCCGGGCATCCTGCCGCCGCTCGAAGAGCACGAGGCGCTCGAACTTGCCGCCATCCGCTCGATCGCCGGACAGCGCAACGACGTAAGTTCGTGGAAGGTCCGCGCCTATCGCCATCCGCATCACACGGCGTCGGCCATCGCACTGGTAGGCGGCGGCTCAATACCTCGCCCCGGCGAGATCTCGCTGGCGCACCACGGCGTCCTGTTCCTCGACGAACTGCCCGAGTTCGACCGCCGCGTCCTCGAAACCCTGCGCGAGCCGCTCGAATCGGGTCGCATCTCGATTTCGCGCGCGGCGCGGCAAGCGGAGTTTCCGGCCCGCTTCCAGCTCATCGGCGCGATGAACCCCTGCCCCTGCGGCTACGCCGGCGACCCCGGCGGCCGCTGCCGCTGCACGCCGGACGCGATCGCGCGCTACCGCGCGCGCATCTCCGGTCCCCTGCTCGACCGCATCGACCTCAAACTCGACGTGCCGCGCGTCAATCCCGCGGAACTGCGCGATGCCGAAGGCGGCGAATGCAGCGCCACGGTCCGCGCACGAGTGATCGCCGCCCGCGCACGCCAGGTGCAGCGTGCCGGCAAGCCGAATGCGTGGCTCGGCAACCGCGAAGTCGAACGCGACTGCGCGCTGGACGCCGGTGCGAAGAAGCTGCTCGACCGTGCCGTCGAACGGCTGGCGCTGTCGGCACGCGCGTATCACCGTACGCTGCGGGTCGCCCGGACGATCGCCGATCTTGCGCAGGTACCGCGCATCGACGCGGGCCATCTTTCCGAGGCGATCCAGTATCGGCGGTTCGAGGCGGGCTGAGACCGCTCGAGCTACCGCGGTACCTCCCGTCACGAGTCCGCGCACGAGCGCTGCGATCGCCCGTCTCGCCGATCGCCATCGACCTTGGTGCACGCCCAGCCCCACCCGCTATGATCGAACCGCGATGAACGCGATCCATCATACCTACTGGCTGCTCGCGGGCGCTGCGGCGCTGGTGCTCGTCGGCATCGGCTCCAGTCTGGTCGCGCGTCGGTTCGGCGCTCCGCTGCTGCTGGTGTTCCTCGTGCTCGGCATGCTCGCCGGCGGCGACGGCCCGGGCGGCATCCAGTTCGACGACTACGCGACGACCTATCGCATCGGCTCGCTCGCCCTCGCGATCATCCTGTTCGACGGCGGCTTGCGCACGCGCCGCGAGAGTTTCCGCGGCGTATTCGCGCCGACCTTGCTGCTGGCGACGGTCGGCGTCGTCATCACGGCCGGACTGACCGGTGTCGCTGCGCACTGGCTGCTCGGGCTCGGCGCGGTGGAGGCGTTCCTGCTCGGCGCGGTCGTCGCGTCGACCGATGCGGCGGCGGTGTTCTTCCTGCTGCGCGCGGGCGGACTGCAGCTGCGTTCGCGTGTCGGCTCGACGCTGGAGATCGAATCGAGCGCGAACGATCCGGTCGCCGTGCTGCTGACGACGCTGCTCGCCGAGTACCTGGCGACGCCGGCGGGGCTGGCGCCGAGCGCGTTCGTGCTCGAACTCGTGGCGCAGTTCGGCGTCGGTGCGCTGGCCGGTGCGGCCGGCGGTTTCGCGATCGCCGCGGCGATGCGCAAGCTGCCGCTGTCGGGCGGCCTCGCCGCCTTGTTCCTGATCGCCGGCGCGATCCTCGTGTTCGGCGCGACGGGTGCGCTCCACGGCAGTGCGTTTCTGGCCGTCTATGTGGCCGGCGTGATCGTCGGCAACCGCAATATCCCGGGTTTCGTGAACCTGCTGTCGGTACTCGATGCCGGCACCTGGCTGTGCCAGATCGTGATGTTCCTCGTGCTCGGCCTGCTGGCGACTCCGCATGCGCTCGACGATGCGCTGTGGCCGGCGCTCGGCCTCGCCGCGTTCCTGATGCTGGTCGGCCGTCCGCTCGCAGTCACCGCGTGCCTGGCGCCGTTCCGCTACGGCAAGCGCGAGATCGGCTTCATCGCCTGGGTCGGCCTGCGCGGCGCGGTCGGCATCTTCCTCGCGTCGATCCCGATGCTGATGCGCCTGCCGCACGCGGCCCTGATCTTCAATGTCGCGTTCGTCGTCGTGCTGGTGTCGCTGCTCGTGCAGGGCTGGACGCTCGGCCTCGCCGCGCGTCTGCTCGACGTCGCGCTGCCGCATCGCGACCGCGAAGTCCGCCGCGTCGAACTCGACCTGCCCGGCTCGCTCGCGCGCGAACTGGTCGGCTACGAAGTCGCACCGGGCGCGGCGATTCTCGGACGCGCGGTATTGCCCAATTGGGCGCAGCTCGCGCTGATCGTGCGTGGCGGCGAAATCCTGATGCCCGAGGCCGGCAGCGCGCTCGCCGCAAACGACCATGCCTACATGCTGGCGCCACCCGGACGCGTCTACCGGCTCGACTGGCTGTTCGCGCCGCCGGACGAGGCGCGCGAGGCCGAGCGCGAGATGTTCGGCGAGTTCAGCTTCGATGCCGACGTGCGCCTCGGCGACGTCGCCGAGTTCTACGCGCTGCCGATCCGCCCGAAGGATGCGCCGCTGACCCTGGCCGAGCATTTTGCGAAGCGCTTCGAGCACACGATCGAAGTCGGCGACCGCGTGCGCCTCGGTCCGGTGACCCTGGTCGCGCGCGAACTGTCCGACGACGGCGTCGCCAAGGTCGGACTCAAGCTGGAACGCCTCGGCAAGGCATTGGCGCGGCCGGCGAACTGGTTCGGCGGCATCGCGCGGCTGTTCGGACGCCATTGAAACGCGGTAGGCGTGACATCATGCCGTGTGCGTTGTGGTTGGCGCTGCCCGCGGCGAATGCCGGCGGCGATACAACCGGCCCGAGGTCGTATATCGGCCCGGATGAAGTCGATGGAATCCGGCGCTCGCCGGAATGACGAAACAAGAAAGCGAACCCCTCATGCACGCCCACGCACGCGAAGCCCTTGCCATCGAACCCATCCCCACACCGCCGCTCGGCGGCCAGCGCGCCGTCGTCGACGGCGTACGCGCGTTGGCCGAGCGCGGCGAAGCCGGCGTGCTCGCGGTCGTCGTCGAAACCGGTGGGTCGACCTATCGCAAGCCCGGCGCGCTGATCCTGCTCGACGCCAGCGGCGTGCGCGTCGGCGCGCTGTCCGGCGGCTGCCTCGAAGGCGAATTGGAAGCGGCCGCGCGCCATGTGCTCGCCGACGGCGTAGCCGGCGACGTGCGTTTCGACACCAGCGGCGACGAAGATCGCGTGTTCGGTTCCGGCACCGGCTGCGGCGGGTCGACGCGGGTGCTGCTGCTGCCGTTACCGGCACAGGCTTCGCCGCTGCGCGAGGCGCTGCTCGACGCCGACGCGCGCGGTCTCGCGCTGCGTCTGACGCTGGCGACGGCCGCCGACCAGCTCGGCCGCGGCGATGCGCTCGTCGGTCGAACGCGCATCGATACGCGCCGCTACCGATTCGACCGCGACGGCTCCGCCTCGACGCAGACGAGCGCGCTCGACGCACCGATCGTTATCGAGACGCGTCCCGCGCTGCGCCTGCTGCTGCTCGGCGCCGGGCCGGAGACGCGTCCGCTGCTGCAGCTGACGCGCCTGCTCGGCTGGCACGTGGAATTGTGCGAGCACCGCCAGCGCTGGGCACGCTTCGCCGAGGGCAGCGGTATCGATCGCGTGCACGGCGGCGGCCCGGATGCGCTGCCGGCCTTGTTCGAACAGGGCGCGTTCGATGCCGCGCTGGTGATGAATCACAACTACCTGCTCGATGCGCGCTGCCTGACCCATCTTGCCGCGACGCGCATCGGCTACGTCGGCCTGCTCGGCCCTGCCGCGCGCCGCGACGACCTGCTCGGCGAGATCGGCGGCAGCACGGCCGCGCTGCTGCGCACGCGCCTGCATGCGCCGGTCGGGCTGCCGCTCGGCGGCGAAGGCGCCGAGGCGATCGCGCTGTCGATCGTCGCGCAATTGCAGAACCAGCTGTCGCGCAAGGGACGCGACGACTGATGCCGCGCCCGGCGGCGTTCATCCGATGAGCGAAGCCGGCCCGCCCTCGCACGGTGCAGTCCTGCTCGCCGGCGGCGCGTCGAGGCGGCTCGGTTTTCCGAAACAGCTGATCGAGATCGATGGCGAGCCGCTGCTGCGCAGCGTCGCGCGCGCGCTGCTCGCGACGTCGCCGCTCGACTGCGTCGTCGTGCTCGGCCACGAGCCCGAACGCATGCGCGCGGCACTCGATGGCCTCCCTGTGCGCAGCGTCGTCGCCGAACAGCACGCGCGCGGCATGTCGGCATCGCTCGCGGCCGGCATCGCCGCGCTCGATGCGCGCTGCGAGGCCGCGCTGGTCGCGCTGACGGACCAGCCGGCGCTCGATGCGGCGCATCTGATCGCGCTGCGCGACGCATGGCGCTGCGCGCCCGACCACGCGGTCGCCAGCGCGTACGCCGACACGCGCGGCGTGCCGGCCGTGCTGCCGCGCACGTGGTTCGCCGAGATCGCACAGCTGCGCGGCGACGTCGGCGCACGCGATCTGTTGCGCGCATCCGATCGCGCCATCGTCGCGATCGCGGCCGCGGCGCTCGAACGCGATCTGGATCGGCCGCAGGATTTGCATTGAATTCGTGCCGTGCAGGCGCCATGGGTTTTTGGCGAGCGCCAACGCAGTCGATGACACCGGCCGACACTTGTGAAATTTCTTGTGCTCCCCTGGAACGTTCGCACGCAGGCGTGTAGGCTTTTCGCTGCAGTTCTGAATCCGTCTCTTCAGGTCACCCGGCCCTCGCCGCACCGACCGGAATCGAGCCAGCCGTCGCGGCATTCGTCCAGCGACAGCGCCATGCAGAACGTTCTTTTCCTTTCTTTCCCCCGCCAGCTCGGAGAACGACCATGAAACTCGTCGTCAATGGCCAGCCGCATGAAGTCGATGCGCCGGCCGACATGCCTTTGTTGTGGGTGCTGCGCGACATCGTCGGCCTGACCGGCACCAAGTTCGGTTGCGGCATGGCGCAATGCGGCGCCTGCACCGTTCATCTGGATGGCCAGCCGATTCGCTCGTGCGTGACACCGGCCTCGGCCGTCGCCGGCAAGGCGATCACCACGATCGAAGGACTGTCCAAGGACGGTACCCATCCGGTGCAGCGCGCGTGGCAGGAGGTCGACGTCGTTCAGTGCGGCTACTGCCAGTCCGGCCAGATCATGGCCGCGGCGGCGCTGCTCGCCGTCAAGCCGGCGCCGAGCGATGCCGACATCGATGCCGCGATGACCGGCAACCTTTGCCGCTGCGGCACGTATCAGCGCATCCGCACCGCCGTGCATCGCGCAGCCGAACTGACGAAGGAGAGCAGCCATGTGGCGTGACCCCGTCGATCTTTCCGCGGCCGTCCGCACAACAGCCGCGCCGTCCCCGTCCGGCGAAACCACGGCCGTTGCGGCCGCCCGCGTGGACGCCGATTTGCAGCGGCGCGCGTTCCTGAAATCCGGCGCGGCTGCGACCGCGGGACTGGTCATCGCGTTCTTCGTGCCGGCGGCGATGCGCAAGGCGCTCGCCGAAGAGGCGCCCGCGGACGCACCCAAGCCGCCGGTGTCGCCCAACGCGTTCATCCGTATCGCACCGGACAGCAGCGTGACCGTGCTGCTGAAGCATTCGGAAATGGGCCAGGGCATCTGGACGTCGATCCCGATGGTCATCGCCGAGGAACTCGGTTGCGACTGGAGCAAGATCCAGGTCGAACATGCGCCGGCCGCTGCCGACTACGCGCACACCGCGTTCGGCATCCAGATGACCGGCGGCTCGACCAGCACCTGGGAATCGTTCGATCAACTGCGCACCGCCGGCGCGATGGCGCGCGAGATGCTGCTCGCCGCCGGCGCTTCGAAGCTGGGCGTGAAAGCCGCCGACTGCCGCGTCGAGCAAGGCTTCGTCGTCGCCGGCACGAAGAAGGTCAGCTTCGGCGAGGTCGCCGTAGCGGCGGCGAAGTTGCCTGCTCCGGCCAACGTGAAGCTCAAGGACGCGAAGGACTGGACCGTCATCGGCAAGCCGACGCGGCGTCTGGACAGCAAGGCGAAGACGACCGGCAACGCCGAGTTCGGTATCGACGTGAAGCGGCCGAACCAGGCCGTCGCGCTGGTCGCGCGCGCGCCGGTATTCGGCGGCACGTTGAAGAAGGTCGATGCGACGAAGGCGAAGGCGGTGGCCGGCGTGATCGACGTCGTCGAAGTGCCGAGCGGCGTCGCGGTGCTGGCCAAGCACTTCTGGGCGGCCAAGCAGGGGCGCGATGCGCTCGTGCTCGAATGGGACGCCGGCGCCGGCGCGGCCATTTCCACACCTGCATTGCGCGAAGAATATAAAAAGCTGGCGGCGACCCCCGGCGCGGTGGCGAAGACCGCCGGCGACGTCGATGCCGCGCTGAAAGGCACGCCGAACGTGATCGAAGCCGACTACGAGGTGCCGTTCCTCGCGCACGCGCCGATGGAGCCGCTGAACTGCACGGTGGAGTTCGCCAAGGACGGCAGCTGCGATATCTGGACCGGCACGCAGTTCCAGGGCGTCGATCAGATGGTCGCGGCGAAGATCCTCGGCCTCAAGCCCGAGCAGGTGCGCATCCACACGACTTTCCTCGGCGGCGGGTTCGGCCGGCGCGCGAACCCGGCCTCGGACTTCATCGCCGAAGCGGTCGAGGTCGCGAAGGCGTCGAAGCGCACAGTCAAGGTGGTATGGACGCGCGAGGACGACATCCACGGCGGCTACTACCGGCCGATGTGGCTGTCGCGCTTCCGTGCCGCCATCGGCGAGCAAGGCAAGCCGATCGCCTGGTCGCACACGATCGTCGGCCAGTCGATCATCGCCGGCACGCCGTTCGCGTCCGCGATGATCAAGGACGGTATCGACGCGACATCGGTCGAAGGCGCCGCCGACTCGCCGTATCTGGCGACGATTCCGGCGCATCGCGTCGACCTGCACTCGCCGACGAGTCCTATCACCGTGCTGTGGTGGCGCTCGGTCGGGCATTCGCATACGGCGTTCGCCGTCGAGAGTTTCCTCGACGAACTCGCCCACGCCGCCAAGCAGGATCCGCTGGAATATCGCCGCGCCCTGTTGCCGGCCGATTCGCGCGAGCGCCGCGCGCTCGACCTCGCCGCTGCGAAATTCGGCTGGGGCCAGCCGCTGCCGCAAGGTCACGCCGCCGGTGTCGCGGTGCATGAGTCGTTCGGCAGCTACGTCGCGCAGATCGCCGAGGTGTCGATCGAAGACAACAAGGTGCGCGTGCATCGCGTCGTCTGCGCGATCGATTGCGGGCCGGTCGTCAATCCGCTGACCGTCGAGGCGCAGATGCAGTCGGGCATCGTCTACGGACTCTCGGCCGCCTTGCATGGCGAGCTGACGGTGAAGGATGGCAAGGTCGAACAGAGCAACTTCCACGACTACCCGGCGCTGCGCTTGGCCGAGGCGCCGAAGATGGAAGTGCACATCGTGCCGAGCACCGACAAGATGGGCGGCTGCGGCGAGCCCGGCACGCCGCCGATCGCGCCGGCGGTCGGCAACGCGGTGTTCGCGCTGACCGGCAAGCGCTTGCGCCAGTTGCCGCTGCGCCTCGCGTAGCGGTGAGCGAGGAGCAGGCCGGAGGATTCCGGTCTGCTCCTGCGCGCTTGCGGAGCCGCTGTTCGCCTGCCTGACCGCGGGCCTGTTTTCGCACGTTCAGCGTCGATCGGCGATGGTCGACGACGCCTTCGAGGAGAACGTGCGATGAACTATCTCTGGCGTGCTCTATTGACCGCAGCCGGCGCGGCAGGCGTCTTCTCCGCCGCACCGATTCGCGCGGGCTCGACCGACGCCGATTTCGCCGTCGTGCAGCAGGTGCTGCAGCACCCACGCTGCCAGAACTGCCATATTCCGGGAAATCAGCCGCTGCAGTACGACCAGGGCAAACCGCACGCCCAGCGGGTGCAGCGCGGCGACGACGGCAAGGGTGCACCGGGCCTGCCCTGCAGTACCTGTCACGGCAGCACCAATCTCCCGGCGAGTTATGGACCGAACGTGCCGCCCGGCGCTCCGAACTGGCATCTGCCGCCGGCCCACAAGAAGATGGTGTTCATCGGGCTCGGCGCGCACGACCTGTGCACACGCCTCAAGGACATGCGCGAGAACAATGGCAAGGATCTCGACGCCTTGGTCGAGCACGTCGACCACGATGCACTGGTGCTGTGGGGCTGGAATCCGGGCCAGGGCCGCGCGCCGGTGTCGGTGCCGCATGCGGATTTCGTCGCAGCGTTCAAGCGCTGGGCGGCGGCCGGTGGGCCGTGTCCGGGGTGAAGCGGAGGCACGCTGCCGGTCAGCGCAGCCGGCCGTCTTCGTCCCACACGGCATGGCGTGGATCGAGCTCGACCGTCGTCTTGTGCGGCAAGCGCGCGCCGAATCCGCAAACCGCGAGCACGCCTTCCTGCATCGGGTCGAGATCGAACGCCTGTTCGATCTCGACCTCGTTGATCGCGGCGGTGACGAATGCGCCGAGTCCGAGTTCGGTTGCCGCGAGATAGAGATTTTGCGAGGCGTGCCCTGTTTCGAGCAGGATCGCGCGATAGATCTTCGGATGGTTGCGGTATTTCCAGAACGAGCGCGCGAAGCGCGCTGCGATCACGACCATGACCGGCGCATCGGCAAAGTACTCTTGGCCTGCAACGGCGGTCAGCGCCAGTGCGCGAGCTGCCTCCAGTGGCGTTTCACGCAACAAGTCCACTGCGTGGGTTTCGCTGTTGTAGTGATACACGCCCGGCAACAAGCCCGCTACGCGCTGAACGATGAGATAGGCTTCGAGTGGATGCAGGCCGCCGCCCGACGGATGATTTTTCTTCAAGGCCACTGCGCCGGGCGCAAGTTCTTCGCTTGCCTGAACTCCGAACGCGCGATGCATCAGCGCGCCGAGATCAGCCAGAGCCAGCTGCTCGGCCACATCGAAGTTTCGGCAAGTCGCACGCCGAGCCATGAGAACATCGAGATCATTCGAGTTCGGGCGCGGCAACGCCGCGCGGGACAGTGCGTCCGCGCGATGGTGGTAGTGCGGCGGTGGCGGTCCACTCGCCGCGATCATATCTTCGACGGAGTGCAGGCGCGCTTCGCGCAGAGCCGCCGCGCTGTCGGTGTGCGACCAGCGGCTGAGCGCATGGGACAAAGCCGCCAACGGGTGCCAATTGGAGCCGCGCATGAGTTCATCGCGAACGCCCTGCGACGTACCCTGCTGCACCAGCACACCCTTTGCAAGAAGAGAATGTACCTGATCCTCGCCAACCGCCCTGGCCACTTCATCCATCGGCTTCCAAACGTCGCGGCCGATGGCCTCCGCCGCCGCCATCTCCATCGAAGTGAGATGCACTTCTACACTTTGTGGCGGAACGAGCGCGACCCATTCGGCTTGCTCGATCAACCCATTCTCGCCTTGTAACAGACGTCTGGGATCGAACATCAGGCGGTCCCGTCTTTGGAGATACAGCGACGCGCAACGACGCACTTTCGCTTGGCTTGCTGGCATAAGATCAAGGCACTCTTGCGTTTGGGCGAAGAACACCAGATGATCGCATGACCCACGTGAAGGAGGTACATATGAGCAATTTATACCCCGGTCACCACGCTGAGGCTCTACTCAACAAACTCGCCGTCGACTCCGTATTGCGAGATCAGCTGTTGCGCAATCCGCAAGAAACACTGTCGGCCTTCGGTTTCGAGATTGATCCGAACGAGCTGTCGGCGACGCCGACGATCGCGAGCGAGGCCGTGTTGGCGGATTCGGCGGCACTGACTCGCCGCCAAAGGGACGATGAAAAAAGCGGCCAACTGGCGATTATGGTTTTCGTGCTGAAATAGTTTCGCCGATCTGCGTCGAAAACCAGCGAATTCACTTCCGAACGGCAGCCCCCAGAAGGTGCCGCCGTTCGGTTTGTGGTTTGCGACGTTCCGCCGTCCAATCAGGCTGATGTTGCCGTTAGCGGTGACGTGAGGCAGCGCATAGTCTGCCTTGGAGAGTAATGTCTTCCGTCGCCGGCATCTCCCGATGCCTTATCGCGCCTTCAACAGCGAGAGCAATCTCTACTCCTCCGAGAAGGAAGCGATGTCTAAGGGCCAGGTCCCGCCCAACGGATCGAACTCCGTCGTTGTCTTCTGCTGCGCACGCACGCCAAATCCGCAGACGGCAAGCGGACTCTCCTGCAGCGGGTCTAAGCCGAACGCGCTTTCAATATCGATTTCGTTGATGGCTGCGGTGATATAGGCGCCTAGTCCGAGCTCGGTCGCTGCCAGATAGAGATTCTGCGAAACATGGCCCGCTTCGAGCACAATCGCTCGATAGGCCTTGGCGTGATTGCGGTACTTCCAGAATGTACGCTCGAAGCGCGCAACGAGCGCAACGAGAACTTGGGCATCGGAGAAATAAGTCTGCCCAGCGACGAACCTGCAAGCCATTCCAGCCATGCCGCCGTCACCGGACCGCGGCAACCGCTCCAGCGAATGACTCGGTGAATGGTAATGGTACAGGCCGTTTTCGAGGCCAGCGACGTTCTGCACCAACAGGTACGCCTCAAGAGGATGGAGGCCGCCGCCGGAGGGATTGGATTTCTTCAGCGCTTGCACTCCTGGATGGAGTTCGACGGACGCGTGAGCCCCGAATACGCGCTGCAGCATGTCGCAGAAAACCCCGTACTCCAGAATTCCGTCACGCGCGAAATTCCGGCAGGTGGTGCGTTTGCGCAGCAACTCGTCCAAGCCGCTTTCACTGCGGGCGCGCAAAACGATACGTTGGTCTTGTGCCATCCTTTCGGTCGAATCAGGAGGCGGCAACCCATACTTTTCCACAATGTCGGCAAGCGTGTAGTCCGCAGAAGCCGCGCCGCGCCCTGCATCCTCGCTCCAGCGGCTGAAGTAGTGACCGACTGCGGACAGCGCTTTCCAATGAACGGCCCTGACCTTTTCGTCACGTTGCCGGTGATTCGCGTGAGCCGCGATGTCGCCGATCAGAAGGCCCTTTTCCAGAAGTCCGTCCAATACTTCCGCAGGTACCTGGCGCGCCAATTCGGTGAAAGCGACCCAGAGCGTCTCGCCGATGCGGCCGAGGACGTCAAGTTCGCGGCTTGCCAGAGCGATCTCCGCATCGAGATGTGGCGCCAGCGCCATCCATTCCATCCGGGACGTAAGCGGCTCGCCGCCGCCGAAGAGGCCGGCTGGGTTCAATTGCAGATGTTCGCGTGGTTCGATGAAGAGAACCGCACAGCGTCGCAGCTTGTTGGGTCGGGTCGGGGCGGATGGCGTCATGTCGCTTTGTTGTTTCGCATTCGGTCGATACACTGCCGAGGTATCGCGCGCATCTGGTCAATCCCCGACGCTCAAACGTTTGGGTTGCAGCACACTCGCTCCATTTACTCAGCCAATTGAAGGGAACGCAAAGATGGGTACTACCGCTACATCCGCGCAGTTGGACAAGGTCTTCGGATTGCTCGCCTCCGACTCGGCGTTTCGCGAGCGGCTCCTCGGCGACCCCGTGGGAGCGATGGCCGAGCACGGCATCCAAATCGATCCTTCGGAAGTTCCCGCGGTACGTCGTCTGCCTTCGAAGGAGGACGCAAGCGCCCTGAGTGAGGCGATGAAAGAAAAACTGGCCCCTCAGCCTTGCCTAATCCTTTTTGCTCAAATCACTTGAGTGTCCATCCAGACTTTGCGCTCGCCGCAACAGCGGCGTAGCGCTCTCGGCTCCGGCCCAAGCCTCGTCGAATTGCTGCAGTAATTTGGCTGCTTCCTCGTTCTTGCCAGCCTTCTGGAGCAGTTCGGCGACGGCTATCGTCGCCTCATCGCTGGCGATCAGATTCGGGGTCTGAGCGACGAACTGGTCGAGCCACTCGGCAGTCGCGCGGCCGCGATGCTCGATCAGCCAACGGCCGGTTTCCAATGCGCGATCGCCGTTCCCTGCGGCAAGGCTTGCACGCAGCAACGCGACCCTCGTTTGAAAGTAAGCCCGATCGGACAACAGCGCATCGAGGCAAGCGACCGCCTTTGTTGCGTCTTTGGCAATGCCTGCTTCGCAGAGAGCTGTCTGATAGGGTTGCTCGAGACTGAAGAAGCCGCTGTTCTCGATCCGGGGCTTGAGGCTGGCGAGAACTCGCTCGCCAAGAGCGGTGTCGTCGTGTCGCAACGCCATCATCGCCGCCAGGGTAAGGTTGGCATAGCTGCTGTAATCGTAGTTTGATGCGGCATTCTGCGAGCGTCCTAGCTCTTCCTCGACGTACGTCTTCAGGCTTTCGTGTACGTGCCCATCACCAAGTGCGAAGGCAATCGCAATTTCGACTAATCGGGCTCGCTGGCGCGCCGGCTCCAAGGACGCCTTCTCGGCGATATCCGCGGCAGATTGAACGGCGGCTCGCGCTGAAGGCAAGCGCCCGCGGCTGACTTCCAGTGCAGCCGTCCGCATCTGCTTCTCGACTTCGAACGCAGGAAAATGGTGGGTATCCTCTCGCGCAAGCGCCTGATCGGCTGCCTTGAAGTCGCGCGTCGTGATGAAAAGATTCAGCGGGTCGAGATAGAGCTGGGTTGCACCGACTTCCCGCGCCATCGCAAAGCTCTTGCGCGCATCTGCAACCGACCCCATCGCCAGCTGGATGTCACCCAATGACATCCAGGCGTAGCCCCGCCGGGGGTGCCGACTGTCGGCCACGGACTGGAATTCTGTTGCCGCCCGCTTCAGATCGTTGTCGAACCACCACATCACTACGGCGAGGTTCTGTTGTCCAGACAAGGCGTCCGGGTACAGGGTCTCGAATAGGGACCATTTTTCCCGCATGTCCGCCGGTTTGCCAAACAGCGCAGCATAGCCTTCGGCCGATAGTTTCTCACGTGCGCTCAGCCGACCAAGATTTCTGGTGGCCTTGAGAACATATTCGTGTGCTTTCGTACGTTGACCTGTCGTCCAATAGACATTGGCGAGGTAGAGATACGCCTGCGCAAAATCGGGATCCAACGAAACCGCTTGATTGAAAAGCGTGATCGCTTCTCCGCCCTTTCCATCGGCCATCGCCTGCAAGCCCAGCGAATACGCCTTCAACGCGTCGAAATTCTTGGTCGTGACATCAGCCAACGATGCGCTGGTTTCGCCGATCGCGGCGATCGATTCGCCCAGTCGACCACGCATCTTCTTCAGCAATTGGTCCATGCTGGGCAGCACTGATTCTTCGCCCACGCCATCGACCGAATCGCTGTACACCGACGTCTGCGTATTCGGATCGACGACCTCGGCGGTCAGGCGTACACGACCGCCAACTTCCGCGATCGTCGGGAGGATCAATGCGCGCGCGCTTTCGCGCAACGCGACTTCCGCCCCCGTCGCGCGATCGAGCACGGTCCCGGCCGGGTCGCGCTCCATGCGCTTGAGCGCCGAGCGCACCTGCAACTCCGGAATCACGTTGACGTAGCGCGACTGCTCCAGGCCGACGCGAAACGCGGTCTGCAGCGAGTCGTCGAATACCTTCTGGCTGGTCAGGTTCTTGAGGCTGCCGACGACGACCCAGTCGCGGTTCGCGAACGCGATCGCCGGCGCGGGCTGGAACAGGTACCACGCAGGAATCGCGATCAGCACGAGCAGCAGGACGCCCTCGATCACGACGGTCGCCGGCCGGCGCCAGAACGGCACCTCGCGGTGCGCTTTGCCCGACCACGGCGGCGGTTTCAGCGGCGCGACGCCTTCCTCGCCGACTTCGAACACCGGCACCGGATCGGGTACGCCCTTGAAACGATAGCGCCCGTGCGTGCGCCAGCGCACACGCGCGAGCTGCTCGCCGAGTTCGCCCTGCGCGCGATGCGCGATGTCGTAGGCGACGCCGGACAGCAGGATCTGGTTCGGCAGCGCCAGCTGCATCAGCCGCGCGGCGACGGGCTTGACCAGGCCTTCGACCTCGGTCGGCTTGGCGCCCTTCTGCACGTCCTGCGCGAGGTTGTCCCACACCACCACTTCGCCGACGTGGATGCCGAAGCGCGCCGCCAGCGAAGCCTGTTCGGCGGTGCCGAGCGCGGCGATGTCGCGCAGGTAGGCGAGCGCGAACGCGACGGCCTGGATCGGCCGTTCGAACATCAGCAGGAAACCGTCGGTCTTGTCGATCTCGCGGCCGCCGTGCTGCTGCATCAGCGCCCGCGCGAGACGATCGTGCCGGCGGAACAATTCGGCCGCACGCTGATCGCCGAGACGTTCGACGAGCGCGGTCGAATCGACCAGATCACACACGACGAGCGTGCGCAGCACCGCCGTCGCCGTTTCGGCGGCGCGATCGACTTCATGCATCGGTAATGCGGCGGTCACGCTCGGCGCTCCCCCCTGGGCTGGCCTTGTGGCAATTTTGCTATGTATAGCGCGGCCTTGCCAGCACAATCGGCCATGAGGTCCAGCTTCGCCGTCAGGCGGACGGCCAGACCGCCCCGAGCGGGTCGAATTCGACCTCCTTGCGCTCCGGCGCCCGGATGCCGAAGCCACAGACCGCGAGCGGCCCCTCTTCGAGCGGATCCAGGCCGAACGCTTCCTCGATGTCGACCTCGTTGACGGCCGCCGTGATGAACGCGCCGAGGCCGAGTTCTGTCGCCGCGAGGTAGAGCGTCTGCGACAGGTGGCCGACGTCGAGGATCAGCGCGCGATAGGCCTTGGCATGGTTTCGGTATTTCCAGAAATTGCGCACGAAACGGCTGGTCGGCATGACCATGACGTGCGCATCGACGAAATAAGCCTGCGCGGCGACGAAGCGCTTGGCCAGCGTGGCGGCCTCGTCGGGGACCAGGGTCTTGATCGGCTCCAGCGCGTGGTCGACCGGATGGTAGTGATAGAGCCCTGGCGAGACGCCATCGACGCGTTGCACGAGCAGATACGCTTCTGTCGGATGCAGCCCTCCGGCGGAGGGAACGCCCTTCTTGAGCAGTTGCACGCCAGGCGCGTAGTCGTTCACCACGCGCGCGCCGAAGACGCGATAGAGGACGGAGGAGAATTCGTCGATCGTCAGATGGCGCGAACGGTCGTAGTTCCGGCAGGTGACGCGGTGGTCGAGCAGGTCGTCGAGGGGCGTGGGTTGCGGACTAGGAAGCGGTTTGCGTTCACCCTTGGCAACGCGCTCGCGTACAACTGGCGGTGCCGGACCAAGAATATCAAGTAGGTTCGTTGAATTGCTCTCGGAAAACTGATGCTCAACGCTTTCTGTATCGACATCTCGCCAACGGGAAGCGTAATGCATACTCGCGGAAGAGGATCGCCAATTCGTATCTCTTAGGGCCTGATCTTTAGCGCTCGCTTCTGTCCCTTCAACAACCAGCAAGTTCTTTTTGACGAGAGCGTCTAGCAGATCTGACGGTATTACTTTCTCGCACTCTTTCAGATCAATCCAATCGGTCGGAGATAGCTCACCGAGGACCATCGCCTCCTGCGCCGAGACTTTTACTTCACCTCCAAGAAGCGGTGCTATTGCGAACCAGTCAATGGTCGATCGCAGTCCGGTGCCGCCTGCTGAGAGCAAACTAAGATCGAACTCAAGTTTCTCTCTCGGCTCCAGTGAGACAATTGAACAACGACGCATGCGCATAGGACTTCTCTGATCCCGGGTATACGCACAGCGTAGGGCAGAGTTTCATGACTTCGCAAGGCGCTTGACTGCAGCCGACATAACTTGCATGCATGCCGTCAATACGGCAACGTTCGAGTGACTGAACCGGCGCTCGGAAGTACGGTGTCTGCGGGAATTCGAACTTTCATACACAAAGGTGGGCGCGCCCAAGCCCCAGGGCCGGAATGGGTTGTCTCAACGTGCTCGACGACCACTCATCCGGCAAGCTGACGAGGCGTGAAAAGCCGCCGCTGGCTGGTTGGCGACGCACAATGATCGTCATATTCACAGCGGTATCGCTGAACTGCCACAGCTGGTGTTCGAGTGACCATCGTAACAACGCAACATTCTAGAAAAGCCGACCTCGGTTAAGGGGAGTTGATCGTGAGTGACGAGTTCCATCGCGTGAGCTACCATGCATGTGGGTGGGTGTAGCCACCCACTTGTACATGGCAACCAGCTATCTTTGTTGCTTCATCTTGTTCTTAATTCGCTTTTCAGCTCTGAGGACATGACATATGACGGATACAATGTTGTTACAGGAAGAATGCATAATATCGGCCGATGTTGACAGCGATTCCGCCCAGGTCAAGTTTCAACATTCGGCGCCGATCGCTGGGACGCTGTCAAGACAACAGGGACTTGTACTGGTCGAGAGACTAATTGAAGATGCGGCTTTTCGAAGCCGTTTCGAACAGAATCCTGTCCCGGCCCTAATTGAGTTAGGTATTTCGGTCGAAGAGATTGAAAGCCTCCCTGCCCGCTGTCAGACCGGCGGTATGTTGGCAAGTTTGGACCGCCTTATTGAAACGCGCAAGAGATTAGCGGAGGGTGCAGTAAACGAATACCTCAGCATGATTAGTCCGAAGGCGCAACTTATCTGAAAGGGCGATCGGCCGAAGTTTCAAACGG
>Ga0070663_100000139_pt1 | contig 35134 bp, 36 predicted proteins | sample KBSC63metaG_FD_65646 | JGI IMG/M metagenome (GOLD analysis project Ga0070663, IMG submission 65646) | Corn rhizosphere microbial communities from Kellogg Biological Station, Michigan, USA - KBS C6-3 metaG | ecosystem: Host-associated > Plants > Roots > Rhizosphere > Soil ...
CGCAGGTTGCGCAGCGCTTGCCGTCCGAGCCGACGGGGGCGCCCGCGCCGCCGCGGCCGGAGGCCCATGCCGCGCTCCCGCCCGGGGCCGATCGCGCCCCGCCGCATCCCGAGCCCCCGCGCCCTCATTTTCCCGGCAGCACTCCGGCGACTTTCTGGCGCAGCGACTGGCCGATGATCTGGCGCGCGGCCGGGTCGCCGCCGAGCACCGCCGAGGCGAACGCTTTCGCCTGTTCGAGCGTGATGTGGGGCGGCAGCGGCGGCACCTCGGGGTCGACCCGGACGTCGAGCACCGTCGGCCGGTCGGCGGCCAGCGCCTCGTCCCAGGCGCTGCCGACGCGGTCGGGCTCCTCGACCCGGATGCCCTTCAGCCCGATCAGCTCCGCCCAGCGCGCGTAATCGACCTCGGGGAGATCCTGGGAGCCCTCGAATTTCGGGTCGCCGTTCATCACCCGCTGCTCCCAGGTCACCTGGTTCAGGTCGCAGTTGGCCAGCACCATCACGACCAGCCGCTGGTCGGGCCACTGCTCGCGGTATTTGGCGATCGTGATCAGCTCAGCGAGGCCGTTCATCTGCATCGCGCCATCGCCGACGAGGGCGATCACCGGCTTGTCCGGGTAGGCGAACTTGGCGCCGATCGCGTAGGGGACGCCGGCGCCCATCGTCGCCAGCGTGCCGGAGAGCGAGCCGCGCATCCCCGGCCGCATTTTCACGTCGCGCGCGTACCAGTTGGCGGCGGAGCCGGAGTCGCAGGTGAGGATCGCCCCGTCGGGGAGCCGCGCCGAGAGCTCGGTGAAGGCCAGCTGCGGGTTGATCGGGTTCGCCGGCTGGTGCGCGCGGGCGTCGATCGTCTCCCACCATTCGGCGACGCCCTTTTCGATCCCGGCGCGCCACTCGCGGTCCTCCTTACGGTCGAGCAGCGGCAGCAGCTCGCGCAGCGTCGTCCGCGCGTCGCCGACCAGGTTCAGCTCCATCGGATAGCGGATGCCGAGCATGCGCCCGTCGATGTCGATCTGGACGCCGCGCGCCTGTCCCTCTTCGGGCAGGAACTCGGAGTAGGGGAAGCTCGAGCCGACCATCAGCAGCGTGTCGCAGTCCTGCATCAGGTCCCAGCTCGGTTTCGTCCCGAGCAGCCCGATCGAGCCGGTCACCCAGGGCTCGTGGTCGGAGAGCGCCGCCTTGCCGAGCAGCGCCTTGGCGACCCCGGCGCCGAGCGCGTCGGCGACCGCGGCGACCTCCTGGTGGGCGCCGAGCGCGCCCGCCCCGACCAGCATCGCGACCCGCTCGCCGGCGTTGAGGATGTCGGCGGCGCGCCGCAGCTGATCCTGGGACGGGGCCACTTCGGGCCACTCCCAGCCGGCGCCGGAGTGCACGGTGCCGTGCTTGTGCGGCGGCGTCTCCACCGCTTCTTCCTCCTGCAGGTCGTTGGGAACGATCACGCAGGTGACCGTGCGCTCGGCGAGCGCGATCCGCATCGCGCGGTCGACCAGGTGGCGGATCTGCTCGGGCTCGGTCGCCATCTGCACGTACTCGTGGGCGACGTCCTTGAACAGCGTCGTCAGGTCGACCTCCTGCTGGTAGTTGCCGCCGAGGCCGGAGCGCGCCTGCTGGCCGACGATCGCGACGACCGGCTGGTGGTCGAGTTTGGCGTCGTACAGGCCATTCAGGAGGTGGATCGCGCCGGGCCCGGAGGTTGCCATGCAGACGCCGACCTCGCCGGTGAACTTGGCGTGGGCACAGGCCATGAAGGCGGCCATCTCCTCGTGACGGACCTGGACGAACGCGGGCCGCGGCCCTTCCTCCTCGAAGGCCCCCATCAGGCCGTTGATCCCGTCACCCGGGTAGCCGTAGATCCGTTTGACGCCCCACTCACCCGCCAACCGGGCCAACAGAAAATCGCCGACCGTTTCACTCATCGCAGCTCCTCTCGTTCCGTTCGCCCGTGAGGTACCCACCCAGCCCCCACCCGCACCGCCCCACCCGCGTTGACGGGCCGAAAACTTGCCTATACGTCAAGTTTTCGGCCCATCAACAAGGGAGGTGAAGCGCGCGGCATCGGGACGGAGGGTGATGCCGAGGCCGGGGCGGGCGGGGTCGAGACGCAGTCGCCCGCCGGCTGGGGCGATCACGCCGTCGAAGAGCATCGACTCGATGCGGGCGTGGTCGTGGAAGTACTCGACGTGGACGGCGCGCTCGAGCGCGCAGCAGAGGTGGGCGGAGATCTGCGGCGCGCAGTGGGCGGAGAACGGCACCTGGTGGGCGGCGCAGATGCCGTCGGCGCGGAGCAGCGGCGTGATGCCGCCGCAGCGGGTCACGTCACCCTGGAGGACGTCGACGCAGGGCGCCATCCGTCCCATTTCGGCGAGGTCCCAGAGGTACTCGCCGGCGGCGATCGCGATCCCCGGCGGCACCCGGCCGCGCAGCCAGGCGAGGCCCTCCGTGTCCTCCGAGGTGACCGGCTCCTCCAGGTAGGTGACGCCGAACCCGGCGTAGACCTCGGCCTGGCGGAGCGCCTCGCGGCGATCGAAGGCGCCGTTGGCGTCGACCATGAGCGCGACGTCGGGGCCGATCGCCTCGCGGGCGGTGGCGAGGCGATCGCGGTCTTCCTCGCGATCACGGCCGACCTTCATCTTCACCGCGTCGAAGCCGGTATCGACGAAGCCGCGCAGGTGGGCGGCGAGCTCCTCGCCCGCCAGCGAGGTGAAGCCGCCGCTGCCGTAGGCCGGGATCGCCGCGCGGAAGCGGCCGAGCGAGTCGGCCAGGGACAGTCCCAGGAGCTTCGCCCGCAGGTCCCAGAGGGCGACGTCGACGGCGGCGATCGCCATCGCGGCGATGCCCGCGAAGCCGAGGTTGCGGACCGCGCGGCGCATCGCCGCCCAGGTTGCCGGGGGGGCGAGCGGGTCGGCGTCCCGCACCAGGGGAGCCAATTTCGACTCGACGACCTGCGCCGCCACGGCGTGCGAGTAGGTGTAGCCGAGGCCGCGCTCCCCGTCCGCCTCGAGCTCGACGACGACGATCGTGGTCGAGTCCCATTCGAGCGTGCCGTCGGACTCGGGCCGTTCGGTCGGCACCGTGAAGGCGCGCGCCTCGACCCGCTCGATCGTCATGCCGCCGCCTCGCGCAGGTTGGCCAGCGAGCGGCGCAGGAGGCGGGACACGGACATCTGCGAGGTCCCGAGCCGCGCCGCGATCTGGCGCTGGGTCAGCTCATCGACGAAGCGCATGCGGAGCACCTCGCGTTCCCGCTCGTCCAGCCGCGCCGTCATGGCCGCGATGGCGACACGGTCCTCGACCATGCCGTAGCCGCGCTCCTCCGCGGCGAGCGATTCGACCCTGGGCGCGCCGTCGTCGAGCTTCGGCGAGGGTGCGTCGAGGGAGACCGCCTTGCGGTTGAGGCCAGCCGCCAGCGTCTCCAGCACCGCGTCGCGATCGAGGTCGAGGTCCTCGGCGACCTCGCCGATCGACGGCGGCCGTCCCAGCTCGTCGGTCAGCGCGTCGACCGTCGCCTCGACCTTCGCCAGGCGGTCGTGCACGGCGCGCGGCACCCGCACGGTCCAGACCTTGTCGCGGAGGTGGCGTTTCAGCTCGCCGAGGATCGTCGGGCGCGCGAAGCCGGCGAACGGCGTCCCCGCCTCCGGGTCGAACCGATCGATCGCGTTCAGCAGGCCGAGGCTCGCCACCTGGACCAGGTCGTCGTAGGGCTCACGCACCCCCGCATAACGCTTCGCCATCCGTCGCGCCAGCGGCAGGTACATGTCGACGAGCCTTTCCCGCGCCCTCAGGTCACCTTCCCCACAGCGCCGCCACAGCTCACCCTCGTCGCAAATAGATCGTGACACGATATTTATCACCGCAGAACTGGTTCCCGCTCGAGCGGGGTTCCACACCTCGCCCCGGCCAGAAGGTCCCCGAGGCGCCGGGTCCGAACAGCGCGACCGCCCGCCCCGCCCACAGTTCTCCGCGGATAGCGCGGAGAACTGCGAACTCAGTCGTGGAAGGGGAGCAGGGAGTGGGTCGGGGCGGCCAGCTCGTCGCGACCGCCGAGCGCGGCCAGCTCGATCAGGAAGGCGAAGGCGACGACCTGGCCGCCACGACGCTCGACCAGCTCGGCGACCGCGGCTGCGGTGCCGCCGGTGGCGATCAGGTCGTCGTGGACGACCACGCGGGCGCCGGGCCCGATCGCGTCGGCGTGGACGTGCAGCTCGGCCTCGCCGTACTCGAGCGCGTAGGCGACGCCATCGGTCGCGGCGGGGAGCTTGCCGGCGCGGCGGGCGGGGACGAAGCCGGCGCCGAGGCGCATCGCCAGCGCCGGGCCGAGGAGGAAGCCGCGCGCCTCCGCCCCGACCACCAAGTCGACCGGCCCCTCCAGCTCGACCTCCGCCCCCAGCAGCTCGACGGCGCTCCGCAGCGCCGCCGGGTCGGCGAGCAGCGGCGTCATGTCCCGAAAGCGGATGCCCGGCCGCGGGAATTCAGGGATCTCGCGGATCAACGCGGCAAGCTCGCCGACCCGCCGCTCGACCGAAGACATGGAGCACATCCTGCCGGCCGGCAAGCGATTCCACGACACGGCCAGCAGGACGGAGAAGGGACGGTGCCCCTGGGAGTGCCGCGGATGCCGACCGAGGTCGGCCGGCATCCGCGACACCACGGGGCGCCCGCGGGGAAAGAGACACACTTCCTCAACACGCCCCGATCGCGCTGCATGAGTTTGGTCCCCTATAGGGGACCAAATCTTGGTCAGGTGAATCAGATCGGTGAGAGGCGCCATGGAAGACGCACGAATGCGGAGGATGGGTCACGGAAAGGAGGCGAAGTGACCCTTCCGTGCGCCTTCGTCCCGGAAGTGACGATCCCGTGACCACGCGTTTGGGCACGAGTCGACAGCCGGCGGGGCCGTGCCGGCACGCGCGGCCGAGCGAGCGCGCCGCCGGCGGCTCGGCCACTCAGCCGAGGCCCTTCTCCTCGGCCGCTTTGTAGGCGATCTGCAGGAAGTCCGACGCGGTCAGCGCGGTGAAGACCGAGGCGAGGAAGCGGGTCAGGCGCGGCGCGAACAGCAGCCCGATCGAGAAGGCGGCGACCACCCAGAGCCCGAGGCAGTACGGGCAGACGAGCAGCTCCCCGATCGCCTTGCGGGCGCCCGTCCCGCGCGAGGCCTCTTCCAGCTCGCCCGGCCCGCCGCTCCCTTCGAGTTCGGTGAACGGCGCGCGGATGGCGCTCGTCACCTTGTCCTTGCCGATCAGCCGGCTCAGCTTGTGGGACGCGACGCCGACCAGGAGGATGTCGCCGAGGGCGGGACGCTCGGGGAGCTCGCGGCCGCACCGCCGGGCCAGCAGCAGGGCCGCGGCGAAGAGGCTGCTGAAGATCGCCATCGCGACGGAATAGGCGAGCAGGGGTGGACGTTCCTCGGGAGGCGCGTAACGGCCTTGATCGGTCACCGCCAGTGCGTACCCGTGGTGGGAGCGGGTAACCACTTCTATCGCCACCAACCGCATCCACATCAGGGCCAGGCCAGAGCAGGTCTTCGCCGTGCTGAGCGACGCCGAGCGCTTTCCGGACTGGGTCGTCGGTGCCTCGCACGTGGTCGATGTCGACGCCGGCTTCCCCGCCCCCGGCACCCGCTTCCGCCACCGCGTCGGGATCGGGCCGCTGAGCGTCGGCGACTACACCGAGGTGACCGACATCGACCCACCGCGGAGGATCGTGCTGAAGGGGAAGGCGCGGCCGCTCGGCACCGCGACGATCGAGCTGACGGTCGGTGAGCTCGCCGGCGGCACCGAGGTGAGGATGGTCGAGACGCCCGGCGACCGGCTCTCGGCGCTGGTCGGCTCCAACCCGATCGGCGACGCGGCGCTGCGGCTGCGGAACTCGGAGGCGCTGGCGCGGCTGAAGCGCCTGGTCGAGGAGCGACCGGTCGGCGCGCCGCCGCGCCGCCGCAAGCTCGCCGGCCTGCGCGTGCTGATCACCGGCGGCAGCAGCGGGATCGGGCTCGCGGTCGCGGAGCGACTGGCGGTCGAGGGCGCGCGCGTCGTCCTCCTGGCCCGCGCCGAGGAAGGGCTCGAGCTCGCGAAGCGCCGGGTCGAGGCCGACCCGACCGGGCGCGCCGCCGAGGTCCACACCGTCACGGCCGACGTACGGGACCGCGCGGCGCTCGGCGACGCGATGACGCGCACGGTCGAGCTGCTCGGCGGGCTCGACGTCCTGATCACCTCCGCGGTCGGCGCCGCCTACGGGCCGTTCATCGACACCGACCCCGAGGACTTCGACGCGACCGTCGCCACCGTCCTCGGCGGCACCGCCAACAGCATCCGCGCCGCCCTCCCCCACCTCGAGGCCACGCACGGCGCGGTGGTCGCGATCGGCTCGATCGCCGGCCACCTGCCCACCCCCGGCCTCGCCGCCTACGCGGCCGCCAAGCACGGCCTGGTCGGGCTGCTCGACTCGCTGCGGGTCGAGCTGCGCGAGGCGGGCTCGCCGACGACGCTCTCCCTCGTCAACCCCGGCCCGGTCGACACGCCGCTCTGGGACCACCTCGAGAGCCAGACCGGCCTCCTGCCGCCGGTGCCGCCGGACCGCTACTCGGCCGACGCGGTCGCGGCGGCGGTCGTCTCGGTGATCCGTCGCCCGCGCGAGGAGACGACGGTCGGCGGCTCCGCCTCCTTGCAGGTGCGCCTCTACTCGCTGCTGCGCGGGCCGACCACGGCGGGCCTGGCGGCGCTCGCCCGGCTCGCCCTGGCGGGCGAGGACAAGGCCGCGACCGCGGGGTCCCTCCACACCGGCCGCGGCGAGGGCTCGGTCGACGGCGGGCACGGCGGCCGCCGCGGCCTCAAGATCCGCGGCATCGAGGCGCGCGACGCCCTGGAACGGCGGCTCCGCCGATGAGCGTCTGCACCAACTCGTCGTGGGGACGCGTTTCCGCAGACGGCCCGCCACGGCGAGGCCGCCGATGACCACGACCACCACCGACGCCGTCGTGATCGGCGCCGGGCCGAACGGCCTGGTCGCCGCCAACCTGCTTGCCGACAAGGGCTGGGACGTCGTCGTCTGCGAGGAGCAGCCGGAGCCGGGTGGCGCGGTGCGCAGCGGCGAGGTCACCGAGCCCGGCTTCGTCCACGACCTCTACAGCGCCTTCTATCCACTCACCCCCTCCTCCCACTACATTGCGCCGCTGGACCTCGAGTCCTGGGGGCTGCGCTGGCGCCGCGCCAAGGGGGTCGTCGCCCACCCCCATCCCGACGGCCGCTGCGCGCTGCTCTCGCTCGAGCTCGAGGAGACGTGCGCCTCGCTGGAGGCCTTCGCGCCCGGCGACGGCGCCGCCTGGGCCGAGCTCTACGACCTCTTCCGCCGCGCCGGCCCGGCCGTCCTCGCCGGGGTGCTGTCGCCGCTGCCGCCGATCCGTCCCGGCATCGCCCTGCTGCGCCGCCTCGGCATCCCCGGCCTCGCCGAGTTCCTGCGCTTCGCGGTGACGCCGGCGCGGCGCCTGAGCGAGGAGCGCTTCGAGGGCGACGGCGGCTCCTGGCTGATCGCGGGCAACGCCCTCCACGCCGACCTCACCCCCGACAGCGCCGGCGGCGGCCTCTACGGCTGGCTCCTCTGCGGGCTCGGCCAGCGGCACGGCTACCCGGTGGCCGAAGGCGGCTCCGGGCGGATCACCGACGCGATGGTGACGCGCCTGCGCGCCCGCGGCGCCGAGCTCCACACGGGCACGCCGATCGAGCGGATCGAGGTCGCCGGCGGTCGGGCCCGCACCGCGATCGCCGCCGACGGCCGCCGCTTCGAGGCCCGCCGCGCGATCCTCGCCGACTGCGGCGCCCCCGCCCTCTTCCGCGACATGCTGCCCGCCGACGCCGTCCCCGAGCGCGTCCGCGAGGGCCTGCGCCACTACCAGTACGACAATTCGACCTTCAAGGTGAACTGGGCCCTTGAGGGCCCGATCCCCTGGAGCGCCGAGCCGGCCCGGCGCGCCTCGACCATCCACGTCGCCGAAGGCATCCCCGGCCTCACCCGCGCCAGCGTGCAGCTCGCCGAACGGGAAATCCCCGACCGACCGTTCCTCATCCTCGGCCAGTACTCGATGGCCGACCCGACCCGCTCGCCGGCGGGCACCGAGACCGCCTGGGCCTACACCCACACCCCGCAGGCGCCGCGGCGCGACGCGGCGGGAGAGATCGCCGGCGACTTCGGCGACCCCGCCCAGGCCGCCGCCTTCGCCGACCGCATCGAGGCCGAGGTCGAGCGCCTCGCGCCCGGCTTCCGCCGGCTGATCCGCAGGCGCCACCTGCAGACGCCGCTCGACCTCGAACGGGAGAACCGCAACCTCGTCGGCGGCGCCCTCAACGGCGGCACCGCCCAGATCCACCAGCAGGCGATCTTCCGTCCCTACCCCGGCACCGGCCGCCCGCGGACGCCGGTCGCGGGTCTCTACCTCGCCTCCGCCTCCGCCCACCCCGGTGGCGGCCTGCACGGCGGCGCCGGCGGCAACGCGGCGACCGCGGCCCTGCGCCGCGAGCGCGCGCAGCGCATCTTCGGCTTCTGAGTGACCGCGGCTACGCACCGTCTGCATTTGACCGGCCCTGAGCCGGTCAAATGCAGAGGCCCCGCTCAGGCGGCCTTCGGCGTCACCACCGCGACCTCGGCCTGCAGCAGAAATGCTCGAACATGGCGTTCCCTTGGGACTTCAGCCCACCAAGCGCCGGGGCGGCGGCCGCCTCCCGGCGGTCCCCGCCTCCGTCGCCTCCCACGGATAGCGCCGGACCTGCGCCAGCAGGCGCGCGCCGAGCAGCCCCACCGCGCGCAGTGGCTCAGCGCAGCACGGGCAGGCCCCCACCTGCTCGCCGGCCCGCGAGCTCCCCTGCACCATCTCCACATGTCCGCAGCGCCGGCATCCGGCCAGTTGTCGCATCGCGTTCCCCGTTCTCTTCAGCGGCCCTGGCGGCGTGAGGTACCCGGCGCGGCCGCCGATGAACCCGTTATCGCGCCCGGCCGCCGGGTACCGATCGGGCCGAACGCACCCGACCCGAAGGAGAGGATGAAATGGCCGAGCTGACGACGCAGGAGGAGAAGCTGGCCGAGGAGACCGAGCGCCGCTGCACCGAGGTGGCGGGCGGGCGGGACGGCAAGAAGACGGCGATCCTCGACAAGGCCGCGGAAACCAAGAAAGAGGCCAAGGAGTTCATGGATATCTACCTCGGCGAGGACTCCGACGGGCTCGACGGCTTCGAGTTCCTGACCATGACCGAGGCGGGCGAGGCCGGGCACTGGGCGATCCTCGGCAAGGTCAACGAGAAGGCGGGCGACGAGGAGCTGGTCGACTGGGCGTTGCCAATCCAGGAACGCCACCTCCAGCAGGTCCGCGAGGGATCGCTGCGGCTGGCCGCCGAGGAGGACCCCTACGAGGCGTAGGCGTGGAGCGGCGCGAGACCAGGCGCAGGCGCCATGGCGACGACGAGGCGGCGACGGCCCTCCTCGTCGTCGACATGCTGAACCCCTACGACCACCCCGAGGCCGACGAGCTCGCCGAGCACGTCGCGGGCGCGCTGCCGGGGGTCAAGACGCTGCTGCGGCGCGCCGAGGAGGCCGACGCGCCGGTCGTCTACGTCAACGACAACTACGGCGACTGGAACTCCTCCGTTGAGGAGCTGGCGCGGGCGGCGACGGACGGCAAGCACCCCGAGCTGGTCGAGCCGGTCCTGCCCAAGGACGGCCACTCCTTCGTCGTCAAGGCCCGCCACAGCACCTTCTACGAGACGCCGCTCGAGTACCTGCTCGACCAGATGGGCGTCGGCCGCCTCGTGCTCAGCGGCCAGGTGACCGAGCAGTGCATCCTCTACAGCGCCCTCGACGCCCACGTGCGCCACTTCGACGTGGTGATCCCCACCGACGCGGTGGCGGCGATCTACGTCGAGCTCGGCGGGGCGGCCCTGAAGATGATGGAGCGCAACATGTCGGCGGAGCTGACCCGGGCGGCGGAGGTGGACTGGAAGTACCCCGCAATTCAAACGTGACCCATGCGCCGCATCGGGTACCTGCGGCAACGTCCCGTCCACCCCGCACGACTCGGAGGAGCGCATGAGCACCGATCCGCAATCCCGGTCGATCCCCGAACTGACCAGACAGCTGACCGACCAGAGCACGCGGCTCGCCCAGCAGGAGGTCGAGCTGGCGAAAGCCGAGCTGTCCGTCAAAGGCAGGCAGATCGGCATCGGCGCCGGCGCCTTCGGCGGCGCCGGCCTCTTCGGCGCCCTCGCCCTCGGCGCCCTGGTCGCCACCGCGATCCTGCTGCTGGCCACCGCGATGACCCCCTGGCCGGCGGCGCTGATCGTCACCGTCGTCCTCGCCGCGATCGCCGGCGTCCTCGCCCTGATGGGCAAGGCGAAAGTCAAGGAGGCCTCGCCGCCGGTCCCCGAGCAGACGGTCGAGACCGTCAAGGAGGACGTCGTCGAAGCCATGACCCGTGTCCGGGAGGGAAGAGCATGAGCGCCGAGGAACGCTCGCCGGAGCAGATCCGCGCCGACATCGACAAGACGCGCGCGGAGCTCGGCGACACCGTGGAAGCCCTTGCCGAGAAGACCGACGTCAAAGCGCGGGCGAAGGCCAAGGCAGAGGAGGTGAGAGCGCAGGTGGAAGCGGCGGCGCCGGAATCGCCGCAGGAAGCCCGGGCGCTCGTCCAGCGCAACCCGAAGCCGTTCGTGATCGGCGTGGCCATCCTCCTGCTCTTCCTCCTCTGGCGCCGGCGGCGATCGTGACCGAGCGTCCCGACCCGGAGGATTCGAACGCCGAGTTCCGCGACCGCGAGGCGGGGCCGCGCGCCGACTACGCGCCGCGGGGCACCGACGCCAGAACCGGCTGGTGGCCGACGATCAAGCGCACCGCGAAGGAGTTCCAGGAGGACAACATGACCGACTGGGCGGCATCGCTGACCTACTACGGCCTGCTGTCCCTCTTCCCCGCGCTGATCGCGATGGTGTCGCTGATCGGGATCTTCGGCGATCCGAAATCGACCACCGAAAGCCTGACCGAGATCATCACCGAAATCGGTCCCGAATCGGCGGCCGAAACGTTCGAAGGGCCGATCAAATCGATCACCGAAAGCAGTGGCACCGCCGGGCTCGCGTTCATCCTCGGCCTCGCCGTCGCGCTCTGGTCGGCGTCCGGCTACACCGGCGCCTTCATGCGCGCGTCCAACGTCATCTACGAGACGCCCGAGGGAAGGCCGTTCTGGAAGCTGCGCCCGCTGCAGATCCTCGTCACCCTGGCGATGATCATCATGCTGACCCTGCTCGCGGTCTCCCTCGTCCTCACCGGGCCGGTCGTCGAAGCCGTCGCCGGCCCGCTCGGCATCGGCCAGGCCGCGGTCGACATCTGGGACATCGCCAAGTGGCCGGTGATGGCGCTCGTCTTCCTGGCGATGCTCGCGGTCCTCTACTACGCCTCGCCCAACGTGAAGCTGCGCGGGTTCAAATGGGTGACGCCGGGCAGCCTGGTGGCGATCGTCGTCTGGATCGTCGCCTCCGCCCTGTTCGGCTTCTACGTCGCCAACTTCGGCTCCTACGACAAGACCTACGGGACGCTCGGCGGCCTCATCGCCCTGCTGATCTGGTTCTGGATCTCGAACCTGGCGATCCTCTTCGGCCACGAGCTGAACGCCGAGCGCGAGCGCAGCCTCGAGCTGGCCGAAGGCCGACCGCGCGCCGCCCGCGAGATCCAGCTCGAACCGCGCGACGAGCCGAAGGAGCGGGAGACCACCTGACCCCGTCCCACCCCGAGAAGGTGCGCAGGCAGGTCGAGGCGGCGATCCGCGCGATCGACGAGGGCACCGCGGCGCTCGCTTCGGGCCGCCAGAAGCCGAAGCGGACCGGCCGCAAGGTGGCCCTCACGATGATCGGCCTCGCCGCCACCGGAGCCGCCGTCGCCTTGGCGACCAACGAGGATCTGCGCGACCAGGTCATCGGCTCGGCCAAGGCGCTCGGCGACGAGATCGCCGGCGATTCCGAAGCCGGCCACACCAGCGACTAGATGAGAAGTTCCACGACGGGCGCGGACGGCGGAGGGCAGGCGGGTCTCGGGCAGGGGGCTGGAGTTCGGGGGGCGGGCGGCTGGCCGGGGTATTCGTGGCCCTGGCGGCCGTCCGAGATGGGTCGGGGGTGGTCCTGGGCTCCTCATGGGGGTCCTGGCAGGCTGTGACCCCGATGAGGAGCCCGGGACGTGAGGCTTCCGTGGTTGAGGCGTCACAGGGACGTCGCGATGTCGGACTTCCGTGACGGAGGCGTCACAGGGACGAGAGGAGGTCGGACTTCCGTGACGGAGGCGTCACAGGGACGGTGCGAGGTCGGACTTCCATGACGATCGTGTCCGGGAGATTCCACACCTCGGCCGGATCGTTGACGAAGATGCCGGGAACGTCACACTTTCCGGCCCCAGGGAGGCCCTTTTCGGGCCGGAAACCAAGGGCCGGAAACGCGCTGCGTGTTTTAGGGCCCCTATAGGGGGGCCAATACACGCAGCGCGTAAGTCACTGTTGGACAACACGGGAGGAAGCGTGGAGTTCTCACGGCCTTTGTGACGAGGTCGGACATCGGTGACGGTTCCGTCACCCTCCCGTGCGCCTCCGCGAGTGTCCCTCCACACCTTCCGCACACTCGCCCCTCTCGCCACGGCGACAGCCTGCCCGGGCCGTGGCGAGAGGGGCGCGTCCCTTCCCGGGCGACAGCTTGCGGGGCCTGAACCCTTCCGGGCGACAGCTTGTCGGGAACCGGCCGTCTCCGGGGGCACCAGCGTCCACGGGCGCGACCTTCCGGGCCTCCGCGTCGTGCCTGGGGCATCAAGGCTCCCAACAACTCCATGCACTTGATCACGATTCCGGCCGACGGCGGCATGCTGCGTAAATCCAAGGACGGCTCACGCCGCGACCGGGCGACGCGGATCGCCGGTGCGGCGCGCCAGCTCGCGGCGCGAGTTGGCGGCGACGGCGATCCGCGTCCCCGCGTAGCGGACGCCCCCGTGGCGCAGGCGGGCGGCCAGGGCGAGCCAGGCGCAGGCGCCGCGCTCCAGCACCCAGAGCGGCGCGGCCAGCGAGCCGGTGGCGGGGAAGACGGCGCGCCCGCCGGCGCGGCGGCGGCCGAGCTCGGCGAGGCCGACGGCGGTGAGCGCGGCGGTGAGCGGCGGGCCCGGCCGGCGACGGGAGGCGGCGAGGGCGAGGCCGGGGACGATCGCGAGCCAGAGCGCCATCCGCGCGGGCAGGGCGAAGTCGTCGTAGGCCTGGCGCACCCGCTGGCCGAGGAAGTGGCGGGTCGACGGCGGCAGCCGCGGCACGTAGAGGTCGAGCGGCGCCGCCTCGCTGCCGCCCGCCGCGGCGACGGTGCGGATCAGCTCCAGGTTCTCGAAGAGGACTTCGCCGTCGTAGCCGCCGCGGTCGAGGAGGAGTGAGCGGCGCATCGCCAGCGTGCCCGGATAGTCGCGGCCGAAAGCGCGGTTCAACAGGGTGCGGGCGGTGTCCCAGCGGGCGTGCCAAGGCAGCGGGCGAAAGTAGTTCTGCGGGCGGACGAGGTCGTGCTCGGCGAGGAGGTCGAGCGTGCGGGCGAGCGTCGCGCGGTCGTAGCGGACGTCGTCGTCGGCGATCACCAGCGCCTCGTGGGAGGCGCGCCGGGCCGCGGTGAGGACGCCCGCGACCTTGCCGTTGCGGCAGACGAGGTCGGGGTCGGGCGGCAGGTGGGCGGCGCCCGCGGCCTCGAAGGCGGCGCGGTTGGCGGCGAAGACCGGCGGCCCGGAGCCATCGACGACGATCGCCTCGGCGCCCAGCGCCGTCATCTCGGCGAGGTGCGCGGCAAGCCCGGCGCGCCCGTCGCCGTCGGCCCAGCGGACCGGCACCAGGTAGGAGCAGGGGAGCGACCCGTCGGCGGCCGCAGGCGCCGGTGAGCCACCCATCAGGCGAGGGCGGGGGCGTCGCGCAGCGAGCTCTCGCTCGCTTCCCAGGAGGCGAGCAGGTGCGCGGCCCAGCGCGCCTCCAGCGCCAGCAGGGCGCGGGCGCCGAAGAGGATGTCGGCGGCGACCTCGGGCTCCTCGCGCGCGAGGCCGCCGGCGAGGTCCCAGGCGGCGATGGTCTCGTGGACCGCGTCGGCCTCGACGTGCTCGTCGTAGAAGTCGGTCACCTCCTTGCCGAAGCCGAGCCGGCGCAGCGCGTTGCCGTAACGGCGGTTGGGGATCGAGGAGGTCATCTCGAAGGCGGCCAGGTGGCCGACCAGGGCGCCGCGCCGGCGCCGATGCAGGCCGAAGCCGGAGAGCAGGTTGACGTTCGCCAGCGTCTGGGCCGGCAGCAGGTGCAGGTAGGCGCCGTAGGTCGGATCGAGGCCGAGGCCCGCCATCGCCTTCGCGAACAGCACCGAGTGCATGCGCTCGGCACGACCGCCGCCGTACTCGTCGAACTGCACCTCGAGCAGCGCCGCCTTCGAGGCCGGCGCCAGGCGCGGGATCGCCCAGGAGTGCGGGTCGGCCTCCTTCAGCTGGTAGGCGGAGCGGTGGATCACGTGCTCGAGCATCTGCTCGCGCGTCCCCTTGATTTCGAGGTGGCGGGAGAGCGGCGGCCCGTCGTCGGCGGCGACGATCGCCTGCAGGCTCTCGGGGACGCTTGCCGTCTCCCCCGGCTCGGCGTCCGACACGATCGCCACGACCGCGGCCTCGAAGGGACGCTCCAGCGCGGCGCGGAAGGCCAGCAGCGAGGGCGCCCACTCCCAATGCTCGTCGACCCCGTCGAAGCCCGCGTAGTGGAGCTCGTAGGCGACGTAGAGGGCGAGCTGGAGGTCGAGGTCGGCGAGCGGGTCGGTCGTGGCGACCGCGGCTGGGTCCAGCGGTCCGCTGTTCGCGCCGTACCGCGCGCCCGCCTCCGGGCGGCCCAGCGAGCCCCCATTCCCCGCGCCGGCGGGCCGGCGGCCGGGTGAGACGCCGGGCGGAGCGTCGCGCAGGGCGGCGAAGAGCGCCTCGGTGAGCGGTCCGACCGGATCCGGCAGCGATGCCCTCCGCCTCCCGAGCGCGGTCGCACTCGGCGCCGGCGCGGTCACACTCGGCGCCGCCCTCATCCCGGCACCTCCGGCGGCCAGACCTCCAGCACGCCCGGGGCGCGGAAGTCGATCAGCTTGTGGGTGCCGTCGCAGAACGGCCGCGTGCGCGACTTGCCACAGCGGCAGAGCGCGATCGTGCGCCGCGTCACCGGGATCGGCTCGCCGTCGGGGTCGCGCAGGGCGAACGGCCCGCGCACGAGGTAGGGGCCGTCGCGATACGGCGTGATCACGACCTCCCCGTCGTGTCTCGTGCTGGGCTCTTCCATGGTCAAGCTCTCTTTCGGGACGAAGACGTGCTCTGTGGTTCCCGCTGCGCCCGGCGACAAAACAAGCGCGGGAAGGCATCGCTGCTCGAACCGTCGGCACCCCGCCCCCCAAGACGAAAGGCAGGCAGAGATGAGAAGACAGCCCCGGCCGCTCGCTGACCCGGGGGCGCCAGAGCGCCCATGACTCAGCGAGCGACGGATCCGGCGTCGGCGATCCAGCCTCCGGATCGCAACCTGTGGTCCTGGCGGTCGGGAAACGTCACGGAACGCTCACGACTCCCTCGCGAAGCCCACGCAAGCGTGACGAACCCTCGGCATCCCCACACACCTCCCGACCCTGGGCGGCTGATCGCGGCCCCAGCCAGCCCGGGCCGTCGGGGGGCCACTCCGGGCGACAGCTTCCCCCGCCGCAAGGGCCCGGCGGCGGCAGCTTCCCCGAGGCGCCGGCCGGGTCCCCCGGACCGTTTCGCGCCGCCCGGCCGCGGGGTACTCTCGCCGTATGCGGCTCCCGCCCCTGCTCCGCCAGCTGCGCGACGACCCGACCGGTCGCGGCAAGGCGGCGCGCTCGGCCCGCTCCGAGCACCTCCGCCCCCGCACCGCCGAGGCCGACTCGATGGTCAAATCGATATGCCCGTACTGCGCCGTCGGCTGCGGCCAGCGAGTGTGGTCCAAGGACGGCACGGTCATCCAGATCGAGGGGGATCCGGACAGCCCGATCTCCCGCGGGCGCCTCTGTCCCAAGGGCTCCGCCTCCGAGCAGCTGGTCAACTCCTCGACCCGGATCAAGAAGGTCCGGTACCGGCGCCCGCACGGCACCGAGTGGGAGGAGCTCGACCTCGAGACGGCGATGGACATGATCGCCGACCGGGTGCTCGACGCCCGCGACACCGGGTGGCAGGAGATGCGCGGCAAGGAACGCCTGCGGCGGACGCTCGGCTTCGCCCACCTCGGCGGCGCCACCTTGGACAACGAGGAGAACTACCTGATCAAGAAGCTCTTCACCGCGATGGGCGCGGTGCAGATCGAGAATCAGGCACGAATATGACACTCCTCCACGGTCCCCAGTTTGGGGACCTCGTTCGGTAGGGGCGGCGCGACGACCTTCCAGCAGGATCTGGCGAACGCCGACTGCATCGTGATCATGGGGTCGAACATGGCCGAGGCCCATCCGGTCGGCTTCCAGTGGGTGGTCGAGGCGCGCGAACGCGGCGCCAAGGTCATCCACGTCGACCCGCGCTTCACCCGCACCAGCGCGCTGGCCGACCTCCACGTGCCGATCCGCGCGGGCTCCGACATCGCCTTCCTTGGCGGGATCGTCAACTACATCCTCGGTAACGGGCGCGAGTTCCGCGAGTACGTGCAGGCCTACACCAACGCCCGCACGATCATCAGCGATGACTTCCGCGATACCGAGGACCTCGACGGGATCTTCAGCGGCCTCGACCGCGAGGGGCGCAAGTACGAACGCGACTCCTGGCAGTACAAAGGCATGGACGTCGGCGCCTCGGCCGGCGAACGCGAGTACGGCGAGGCCGAAGGCGAGCAGGCCCACGGCGCCCACGGCGGCGAACTGGAGCACGGCGAGCCGCCCCAAGAGGACGAGACGCTGCAGGACCCCCGCTGCGTCTTCCAGCTGCTGAAGAAGCACTACGCCCGCTACACGCCGGAGATGGTCGAGCGGATCTGCGGCGTGCCGAAAGAGACCTTCCTCGAGGTCGCCGAGGCGCTCTGCGAGAACTCCGGCCGCGAGCGCACCAGCGCCTTCTGCTACTCGGTCGGCTGGACCCAGCACTCGGTCGGCGTCCAGTACATCCGCACGGCGGCGATCGTCCAGCTCCTGCTCGGCAACATCGGCCGCCCGGGCGGCGGGATCATGGCGCTGCGCGGCCACGCCTCGATCCAGGGGTCGACCGACATCCCGACCCTCTTCAACATCCTGCCCGGCTACCTGCCGATGCCGCACGCGCACGAGCAGACGGGGCTCGACGTCTACGTCGAGCGCAACGCGCCGCCGACCGGCTTCTGGGGCAACACGCGCCCCTACATGGTCAGCCTGCTGAAGGCGTGGTGGGGGCCGACCGCGCGCTACGAGAACGACTTCTGCTTCGACTACCTGCCGCGCATCGACAAGGACCACTCCCACTACCGGACGGTCGCCGACATGGAGGACAACAAGCTCAGCGGCTACTTCGTGATGGGTGAGAACCCGGCGGTCGGCTCGGCCAACTCGAAGCTCCAGCGGCTGGCGCTGGCGAAGCTGAAATGGCTGGTGGTGCGCGACTTCGACGAGATCGAGACCGCCTCCTTCTGGCACGACGCGCCGGAGATCGAGACGGGCGAGCTTAAGACCGAGGAGATCGGCACCGAGGTCTTCCTGATGCCGGCCGCGGCCCACACCGAGAAGGACGGCAGCTTCACCAACACCCAGCGGCTCCTGCAGTGGCACCACAAAGCGGTCGAGCCGGAGGGCGACTGCCGCTCGGAGCTGTGGTTCATGTACCACCTCGGAAGGCGCGTGCGGGAGAAGCTGGCGGGCTCGGAGCGGGAGCGCGACCGTCCCATCCTCGACCTCACCTGGGACTACCCCACGGTCGGGCCGACCGAAGAGCCCGACGCGGAAGCGGTGCTGGCGGAGATCGGCGGCTTCGACGCCGAGCGCGAGCCGCTGCCCGACTACCTGCCGCTGCGCGACGACGGCTCGACGACCTGCGGGTGCTGGATCTACGCCGGCTGTTACGCCGACCGGGTGAACCAGACGGCGCGGCGCAAGCCGGGGCGCGAGCAGAGCTGGGTGGCACCGGAATGGGCCTGGGCCTGGCCGATGAACCGCCGCATCCTCTACAACCGGGCCTCCGCCGACCCGCAGGGGAAGCCGTGGTCGGAGCGCAAGAGATACATCTGGTGGGACGCCGCCGAAGGTGAATGGACCGGCGAGGACGTCCCCGACTTCACCCCCGACAAGGCGCCCGACTATGTCCCCGAAGACGGCGCGAAAGCCCAGCAGGCGCTGCGCGGCGACGAGCCCTTCATCATGCAGGGCGACGGGCGGGCCTGGCTGTTCGCGCCGAACGGGATCGTCGACGGCCCCCTCCCGACCCACTACGAGCCGCACGAGTCGCCGTTCGACAACCCGCTCTACGGCCAGCGCGCCAACCCGGTGCGCGAGGGCTACCGGCGCCGCGACAACCCCTTCAACCCGGCCGGGAGCGAGCCCGGCTCGGACGCCTACCCCTACGTGATGACCACCTACCGGCTGACCGAGCACCACACCGCCGGCGGGATGAGCCGCACGCTGCCGTTCCTGGCCGAGCTGCAGCCTGAGTTCTTCTGCGAGGTGAGCCCGGAGCTGGCGCGCGAGCGCGGGTTGGAGCACGGCGGCTGGGCGACGATCGTCAGCGCCCGCACGGCGATCGAGGCGCGGGTGATGGTGACCGAGCGGATGAAACCGCTGCGGGTGGACGGGCGGGTCGTCCACCAGGTCGGGCTGCCCTACCACTGGGGCAACCGCGGGATCAGCACCGGAGATTCGGCCAACGACCTCTTCCCCTTCGCGCTCGACCCCAACGTCCACATCCAGGAGGCGAAGGCCGCGACCTGCGACGTCCGGCCAGGGCGACGGCCGCGGGGGCCGGAGCTGCCGGCCTTCGTCGAGCGGGTGCGGCGGGAAGCGGGCGCCGGGCGATGAGCTCCCACCTGATCGCCACCCCCTCCGCCGAGACCTACAAGTCCGAATCGCAGCCTCGCAAGGGCTTCTTCACCGACACCTCGGTCTGCATCGGCTGCAAGGCCTGCGAGGTCGCCTGCAAGGAGTGGAACCACGTGCCGCCCGACCCGCAGGGGCTGACCGGCAACTCCTACGACAACAGCGGCGAACTGGGGGCGAACCGCTGGCGCCACGTGGCGTTCATCGAGCAGAAGGTGTCGGTGGGGATCGAGGAATCGCCACCGGAGTCCTTCGTCGAGGAGGCGGCTCGGCAGAACCTGGTCTCCGACGGGCTCGACCCGCACGCCGACGAGGACGGCTTCCGCTGGCTGATGAGCTCCGACGTCTGCAAGCACTGCACCGAGGCCGGCTGCCTCGACGCCTGCCCGACCGGAGCGCTCTTCCGCACCGAGTTCGACACCGTCGTCGTCCAGGAGGACATCTGCAACGGCTGCGGCTACTGCGTGGTGTCGTGCCCGTTCGGGGTGATCGACCAGCGCGAGGGCGACGGCCGGGTGTGGAAGTGCACCATGTGTTACGACCGCCTGAAGGACGACATGGAACCCGCGTGCGCCCAGGCGTGCCCGACCGACTCGATCCAGTTCGGCGACCTCGAGGAGCTGCGCGAGCGGGCGGCGCGGCGGGTGGAGCGGCTGCACGGGCGCGGGCACGAGGAGGCGCGCCTCTACGGCGACTCCGAGGACGACGGGGTCGGCGGCTTCGGCGCCTTCTTCCTGCTGCTCGACGAGCCCGAGACCTACCGCCTGCCGCCCGACCCGGTGGTCCCGACGCGGCGCACGCCGGAGGTCTGGGCGGCGGCCCTCGGCGCGGCGGCGGCCCTGGCCGGCGGCGTGGCGGCGAGCTTCCTGCGGGGGCGGCGATGAACCCGAAGGGCGGCGAAGCGAGCATGGTCCCGCGCGAGCGGCCGACCTCCTACTACGGCCGCCCGATCGTCAAGCCGCCGGTGTGGAAGCCGGAGATCCCGCTGTACTTCTTCTTCGGCGGCCTGGCGGGCGCGTCGGCGAACCTCGCCGCGGCGGCGACCTTCGCCGGACGGCCGCGGCTCGCCCGCCGAGCCTGGGTGGGCGCCTTCGTCGGCGTCACCGTCAGCCCCATGCTGCTGATCAAAGACCTCGGCCGACCGAAGCGCTTCCTCTACATGCTCCGCGTGATCAAGATCACCTCGCCGATGAGCCTCGGCGCCTGGCTCTTGGCGGCGAACGGCGGTGCGACCACGTTGGCGACGGGCCTCAACCTGCTGCTGCCCCGCCGCCGCGGCGGCCTGCCCGAGGTCGGCGCCGCCCTGCTCGGCGCGCCGCTGGCGACCTACACCGCCGCCCTGATCACCAACAGCGCGATCCCGGCCTGGTCGGAGGCACGCGTCGAGATGCCCTTCGTCTTCGGGGCGAGCGCGGCGGCGAGCGCCGCCGGCGCCGCGCTGCTCACCGTCCCCGGCGACGAAGCTGAGCCCGCGCGAGCGCTCGGCATCGCCGCCGTGGTCGTCGAGGAAGCCGCGTCGAAGATCATGCTGAAGCGCCTGGGCCCACTGGCGAAGGCCTACGAGAAAGGCGAGGCGGGGAAGGTGGACAAGGCCGCCCGCGCCCTGAGCGCCGCCGGCGCCCTGGCCCTCCTGGCCGGCGGCCGGCGCGGCCGGAGCGGGAGCAGCCCCCGCGGCGCCGGGCTCGCACGGGGGCGCCGCGGCGCCAAGGCCCCTGCCGGCGGCGGGGGCGACCCGGCGCGCCGCGCCATCTCGGCGGCCGGCGGCGCCCTCCTGCTGGCCGGCGCGGTGTGCAAGCGCTGGGCGGTCTTCAAAGCCGGCTTCGCCTCCGCCGAAGACCCCGACCAGACGATCAACCTGCAGCGCGAGCGCATGGCCGCCGAGGGGCGCCCCGGCGCCTGACCCCCGCCGCTCCCGCCGCGTTCGCACTTATCCGCGCTATGCGCGGATAAGTGCGAACGCACTCCCCGGCGGCGACGAGGCGGCGAAGGAATCGAACCTTCCAAGCGATGGGCTGCACCGCCCTGCTGGTTTTGAAGACCAGATGGGCCACCAGACCCCTGCCGCCCCATGGGACCAGAAGCCTATGCCGCCCCGCCCCGCGGGTAGTGCCGGTCGCCGTCCCGCCGCAGCACCCGCTCGCCGTCGAGGTGCTCGAGCAGCGCCTGCGCGTACTTGCGGCTGAGCCCGAGCGCGTCGCGGACCTCGCCGATGCTCGTCGACCCCTCGCGCACGACCAGCGCCAGCACTGCATCAATGAGCCGCTTCGCCTCCGCCGTCGGGTAGACGACGTCGGCCTTGAACCGCACCGCGACCCCGGCGTCGACCAGCTCCCCGACGGCCCTTTCCACCTCCCGCCGCGGCTCGGCCAGATCCTCGGCGAGCTTCGCCGGGGTCCGCGGCCGCTCTCCGTCAACCTCGAGCGCGCCGAGGACGCGCTGAGCGAGCGGCCCAGGCTCCGGCGTCGCGGCCCGCTCGGGCACACGCGCCACCTCGGCCCGGTCGGGGTCATGCCCGGTGGCCCCCGCCGGCTCGGCCCCGGCCCCCGCCGACGCGCGTCGGCTTTCCGTTGCTATAGAACGGAAACTCGACACGGACCTTCCTGACCGGTCCGAATGGCGCCGCGGGGACGGGTCGATGACGACGGCCCCGCCGAGGGTGTCGGGCGGCGCGATGCGCCGGATCACCACGCGGTCGCCGCGCCGGGCCAGGAGCGGCTGCTCCAGCCGGAGTTGCGCCGCGCCGTCGCCGAGGTCGACGACGCGCGCGGGTGCCTCGCGGGTCCCGTGGTGGACCTGGACCCGGCGCTCGCCGAGCACCTCTCGCGCCTCACCGTCGAGCACCACGTCGAGCCGGTAGGTCGGCGCGAGCGCCACCCTGGCGGCGGTCACGACGTCCCCGCGCTCGACCTCCTCGCGCCGCAGCCCGGCCAGGTTGAGCGCTACCCGCCGCCGCGGTCCGACCGCGTCGAGCGAGCGGTCGTGGCTCTCGATCGACCGGATCCGCACCTCCTTCCCGCTTGGAAGGACGACGACCCGGTCCCCGCGCCGCAACGTCCCCGACCAGAGCGTCCCGGTCACCACCGTCCCGTGCCCGGCGACGGTGAAGACCCGGTCGACGTGGAGGACGGGAGCGTCCTCGCCGACGCCATCGGCGCCTGTCCCTGCCGCGGCCGTGGCCGATCCGGCCCGGCCCGCCTCGGCCCGCTCGGCGGCGGCGGCCAACCCCGCGCGCAGTTCGCCGACACCGTCCCCCGTAATCGCGCTCACCGGCACGATCCGCGCCTCCGGCAGCTGCTCGCGCACCGCCGTCGCGACCTGCTCGCGCGTCGCCTGATCCACCAGGTCCACCTTGGTCAGCGCCACCACCCCGGCCTCCACCCCCAACGCCCGCAGCACCGCGAGGTGCTCCCGCGTCTGCGGCATCACCCCGTCGTCGGCGGCGACGACCAGGAGGAAGAGGTCGATCCCGGTCGCCCCGGCGATCATCGTCCGCACGAAGCGCTCGTGCCCGGGCACGTCGACGAAGCTCAGCCGCCGCTCTCCGAGCGCCAGCTCCGCATAGCCGAGCTCGATCGACATCCCCCGCCGCCGCTCCTCCGCCAGGCGATCCGTGTCCCGCCCGGTCAGCGCCCGGACGAGCGCCGTCTTGCCGTGGTCGATGTGACCTGCCGTGCCGACGGTCAGCGACGGCGCGGGGTCGAAGGCGAATCCGCCGGTCATCGTGCCCCGCCGCGAGTCACCGCGACATCGCGCCCGCGGCCGTCGCGCGCCCCGACCGCCGCCGTCACGATCGGTCGAGCGCGGCGCGGACGGCGGCCGCCGCTTGATCGGCCTCCGCGTCGCTCATCGTCCGCGGGTCGAGAACGACGCGCCCCTTGACGATCCGGGCGATCACCGGCGGATCGGCTTCCCGCAGGCGGGCGAGGAGGGCGTCGGCGCCGATCGTCCCCGGCTCGACGGCGCAGACCGGGCCGTCCAATGCCACGTCGGCGAGCGAGCCGCCGCCCGGCGCGCCACTCTCGCGCTCGAGCGAGGCCACCTGACCGCTCGCGCCATCCGGTCGCTCGGCGCCCGCGGTCGGCTCCTCGGCGGACGCGCCCGCGATCGCGACGTCCATCGCCCCGGCCCGCGCCCGCAGCTCCTCGCCGCCCGCGGTCGCCTCCTCCCCGGCCGCGCCCGCGATCGCGGCGACCATCCGCTCCGCCCGCGCCCGCAGCTCCTCCTCGGGCGCCTCGATCATCGCCAGCGCCGGGATCGCCCCGGCGCCGGCGTCGCGGTGCGCCCGCAGCGTCGCTTCCAGCGCCGCGATCTGCAGCTTGTCGAGGCGCAGCGCACGGGCCAGCGGGTGGGTGCGGCACCGCTCTATGGCGGCGGCCCGTCCCAGCAGGATCCCGGCCTGCGGCCCACCGAGCAGCTTGTCGCCGGAGCAGCAGACGATGTCGGCGCCGGCCGCCACCGCGGCGCGCACGGTCGGCTCGCCGAGCACCTCCTCGAGCCCCCCGGAGCCGAGGTCGTCGATCATCGCCAGCCCGCGCTCGTGGGCCAGCCCGGCGAGCGCCGCCGCGTCCGGTTCCTCGGTGAAGCCGACGATGCGGAAGTTGGACTGGTGGACGCGGAGGATCGCCGTCGTGCGGTCGCTGATCGCCGCCTCGTAGTCGGCGAGCCGCGTGCGGTTGGTGGTCCCGACCTCGACCAGCGTCGCCCCGGACTGGGCGAGGATGTCGGGGATGCGGAAGGAGCCGCCGATCTCGACCAGCTGGCCGCGGCTCACCAGCACCTCGCCGTCGCCGGCCAGGGCCGCCAGCGCCAGCATCACCGCCGCCGCGTTGTTGTTGACCGCGAGCGCCGCCTCGGCGCCGCCGCGGTCGCGCAGCAGGGCGTCGAGGTGGGCGGCGCGGCTGCCGCGGCGGCCGCTCTCAAGGTCGTACTCGAGGTTGCTGTAGCCGGCGGCGACGGCGGCGATGCGCTCGACCGCGGCGGCCGGCAGCGGCGCCCGCCCGAGGTTCGTGTGGAGGACGACCCCGGTCGCGTTGATCACCGGCCGCAGGCTCGGAGCAACGAGGCGCGCGGCGCGCTCCGCCACCGCGGCGGCGAGCTCCGCCAGGTCGGGCGCAGGCGCGCCGGCACGGATCGCCGCGCGGGCCCGTCCCAGCTCCTCACGCGCGGCGGCAACCGCGATGTGGTGGGGGACCTTGGACGCCGCCGCGGACGCGGACCGGTCGTCCGGGGCTCCGCTCAGCGCAGCCGCGAGTCGCTCGACCGCCGGCAGCGCTCGCAGTGCCGCGTCCCGTCCTCCGTCGACCGCCCCAGCGGGCGCATCCGCCCCACCGCGCTCTTCGCCGCGGGTCCCATCGCCCACGCTCATCTCTCCGCGCTCTTCGCCGACCGGCGCACCACGCGTCTCCATGCCGCCGCGCCCGTCCTCGACCGCCTCGCCACGCGCGCCCGTCTCCCCGCGTCCGTCCTCGATCGTCTCTGTTTCCATCGCGTCGCCTCGGGATACCCTCAGTGCCATGACGGTAACGGAAGGCCCACGACTCACCGAGCTATCCCACGGCGCCGGCTGCGCCTGCAAGATCGGCGCCGCCGACCTGAGCGCGGTGCGCGCCGCGCTGCCGACGAGCGCCGACCCGAACCTGCTGATCGGCCTCGACCCGGCCGACGACGCCGCCGTCTACCGCCTCACCGACGACCTCGCCTTGGTCCAGACGATCGATTTCTTCACGCCGATCGTGGACGATCCGCGCGACTTCGGGCGTATCGCGGCGACGAACGCGCTCTCCGACGTCTACGCGATGGGCGGCACGCCGGTCCTCGCGCTGAACGTCGTCGCCTTCTCGCTGGAGGCGCTCGGGCCGGAGGTGCTGCGCGAGATCCTCGCCGGCGGCGCCGAGGTCGCCGCGGCGGCAGGCGTGGCGATCGGCGGCGGCCACTCGATCGACGACCCCGAGCCGAAGTACGGCATGGCGGTCAGCGGCACCGTCCACCCCGACGAGGTGCTCCGCGCGGGCGGCGGCCGCGCCGGCGACGAGCTGTGGCTGACCAAGCCGGTCGGCGGCGGCCTGATCACGACCGGAGCCAAGCGCGGCGTCGCCGAGGCGGCCTGGATCGCGGGCGCGGTCGAGGCGATGACGACGCTGAACGCCGACGCGGCCGCCTCGGCGCGCGCCGCCGGCGCCCATGCGCTGACCGACGTCACCGGCTTCGGCCTGCTCGGCCACCTGCATGAGATGTGCGAGGCGAGCGGCCTGGCGGCGGAACTCGGCGCGGCCGCGGTGCCGGCGCTCCCGGGCGCGCTGGAGCTGGCCGCGGCAGGCACCGCGCAGGCCGGCGGCAGCGCCCGCAACGCCCGCGAGGCCGAAAAGTTCACCGACTTCGCGCCCGACCTCGACCCCGCCCGCCGCGCCCTGCTCAGCGACGCGATGACCTCCGGCGGCCTCCTCGCCGCGGTCCCGCCCGGCGCCGCGATGGCGGGCGTCCGCATCGGCACGCTCCGGGACGGCGCCCCCGGTCGGATCGTCGTCGCCTAGGGAGCGGCGATGCCTCCGCCGGACCACCCACCGGGCTCCCGCGGCCGACCGACCCGCGCGCCCGAAGACCCATCGCCTCGCTTCCGTGAGTCGCCGAGTCGCCCCGCGGAGCCGCTTCGCCCGGGCGCGCACCCCCTGTGGACGGAGGTCGAGCGCGACGGGGAGCGCGACGCGGTCGCGATCGAGGAGCCGCTGGAGATCCGCGTCGACGGGCGGCCGCTCAGCGTCACGATGCGCACGCCCGGCCACGACGAGGAGCTGGCGCTCGGCTTCCTCTTCGGCGAGGGACTGATCGACGGTCCGCGCGCGGCGGGCCTCACCGAGGACTTCGCCGCCAACACGATCGAGGTCGCCGGTCCGCTCATCCGCGATCCCGGCGAGCGCCGCTTCTACACCACCTCCTCGTGCGGCGTCTGCGGCAAGGGCGCGCTGGAGGAGGTCGCGGTGGCGAGCGCGCCGCTCGGCCCCGGCCCGGTCATCGACCGCGCCCTCCTCGCGGCCCTCCCGGAGCGCCTCGAGCAGCCGGCCTTCGAGCTCACCGGCGGCGTCCACGCGACCGGCCTCTTCGACCCGGCGGGCGAGCTGCTGATCGCGCGCGAGGACGTCGGTCGCCACAACGCGATGGACAAGGTCGTGGGACGGGCGCTGCTCGACGGCCTCCTGCCGCTCTCCGAAAAGATTCTCTGCGTCAGCGGCCGCCTCTCCTTCGAGCTGGTCCAGAAGGCGGCCGTCGCCGGCGCCCCGATCCTGGTCGGCGTCGGCGCCCCGTCGAGCCTCGCCATCGAGCTCGCCGCCGACCGCGGCATGACCCTCGCCGGCTTCACCCACCGCGGCCACACCAACGTCTACACCGCCCCCGAGCGAGTCTGCGCCTAGCGCGGTCGTCCTTTGGCCCGGTCCCGGTGAGCGCGGTCGTCTTAAGGCCCGTGTAGCGGGCCAAAGGACGACCGCCCGATGCGAGCCGGGCCAAAGGTCGACCGCACTCAGGCGGGGTTGATGCGGCGGGCGATCTCGCGGAGCTCGTCCGGGGAGCGTCCCGACTTCCCCGCCGCCCAGCAGGCGAGCGGCGCGGCCGGGCGCTCGGAGGAGTGGGCGGCGATCGACGCCAGCTCCAGCAGCTGCGCTTCCTCCTCCGCGGTCGGCGCATCCACCCCGATCTCGGCGCAGAAAGCCCGCAGCCACTCTTCCCGCGCCATCTCCGCCACGCTCAGCCGCCGATCGCGCTCATCGTCCGTGCCGGCGGCCGGAAGCCGGGCTCGTCGATCCGGTGCTTCAGCTCCTTGCGCCAGACCGCGTCGCGGATGATCGTCCCCAGCTCGGCGTCGCCGGCGCCCGCCCGCAGCGGGCCCCGCAGGTCGGTCTCGTGCAAGGAGAAGAGACAGGTGCGCAGGCGCCCGTCGGCGGTCAGGCGCAGCCGGTTGCAGTCGGCGCAGAACGGTTCCGAGACCGGGTTGATGAAGCCGATCTCGCCGCGCCCGTCGGCGAAGTCGTAGACGCGCGCGGTCGCGTGCGGCTCGCGCTCGCGCTCCACCAGCGCCAATCCGGCCGCTTCCACCATCGCCCGCACCTCCGCCCCGGTCAGCACCTCCTCGGCGCGCCAGGCGCGGTCGCCGTCGAGCGGCATGAACTCGATGAAGCGGACCTGGAAGCCGCGGTCGCGGGCGAGGTCACAGAAGCGCAGCACGTCGTCGCGGCCGAGGCCGGGCATCGGCACCGCGTTGACCTTGACCGGGCGCACCTGGGGGAAGGCGGCGATTGCGTCGAGCCCGGCGAGCACCCGGTCGAGCGCGTCACGGCGGGTGATCTCGAAGAAACGGGCGCGGGCGAGGCTGTCGATCGAGACGTTGACGCGGTCGATCCCGGCGGCGACGAGGTCGGCGGCCTGCGCGTCGAGCAGGTAGCCGTTGGTGGTGAGGGACAGATCCTCGATCCCCTCGATCGCGCGCAGCCGCGCGACCAGCGCCGGGAACTCGCGCCGCACCAGGGGCTCGCCGCCGGTCAGCCGCACGTCGCGCACCCCGAGGTCGACCAGCAGCCGCACCAGCCGCTCGATCTCCTCGAAGGAGAGGATCTCCTCGCGCGGGATCCAGGGCATGCCCTCGGCCGGCATGCAGTAACGACAGCGGAAGTTGCAGCGGTCGGTGACCGAGACCCGCAGGTCGGAGATCACCCTGCCGTGCGCATCTTCGAGGGGCACCCCACAGACGGTACCCCCTTGGCGCCCCCGGGACGCATGCCACTCCCCAACCCCCAGCAGCCCCGCGTCCCCCGACGCTTGTCCGCGTGTGGAGGGCAAGCGTCGAAGGACGCCCCCGCTACGCGCCGTGCGCCGGACGCTCGCCGGAGAGCAGCGCCAGCGCGTGCGGCAGCGCCGCCGCGAGCGCCTCGCCGCACTGGCCGATGCTGCGCGGGCTGCCGGGGAAGTTGACGATCAGCGTCCGGCCGCGGGTGCCGGCGACGCCGCGGGAGAGCATCCAGTGCGAGGTGTGTGGGCGCGACGCGGCGCGCATCGCCTCCGCGATCCCCGGTGCCTCGCGGTCGAGCACCGCGAGCGTCGCCTCCGGGGTGACGTCGTCCAGGGTCATCCCGGTGCCGCCGCTGGTGAGGACCAGATCGACCCCGAGCTCGTCGCAGAAGTGCGTGAGGCGCGCCTCGATCTTCCCGCGCTCGTCCGGGACGACCTCCCGCGCCGCGACCTCCAGCCCGAGCTCGGCGACGAACTGGGCGAGCCGCGCGCCGCTCTCGTCCTCCCCCTCGCCGCGCGCCTTCGAGGTCGAGACGGTGAGGAGCGCCGCCCTCATCAGCCCTTGTCGGACCCGGTGGTGGCCTCCTCGAGCCGCCACTCGCCGGAGCGCCCGCCGCTCTTCGACACCAGGACGACCGACTCGATCGCGACCCCGCGCTCCAGTCCCTTCACCATGTCGTAGACGGTGAGCGCGGCGACCGAGGCGGCGGTCATCGCCTCCATCTCGACCCCGGTCTGGCCGATGGTGTGCGCCTCCGCAAGCAGCTCGACGAGGCCGGCCTCGACGTCGACGGTGGCGACGACGTCGACGAAGGAGAGCGGCAGCGGGTGGCAGAGCGGGATCAGCGTCGAGGTCTGCTTGGCGGCCTGCACCCCGGCGATCCGCGCCACGCCGATGACCTCGCCCTTGGGACCGTCCCCGCGCTCGACCGCGCGGGCGGTGTCCGGCGCCATCCGCAGCCGCGCCCGCGCGACCGCCCGCCGCTCGCTGGTCGGCTTCGCCCCGACGTCGACCATCCGCGCCCGCCCGTCGTCGCCGAGGTGCGTGAGCCCGCTCACCCCACCACCTCCATGTTGATGGGCCGAAAACTAGACATATAGGCAAGTTTTCGGCCCATCAACGGGAGGGCTCCTGTTCCGGCGCGGCCTCGCCGGGGACCCAGGTGCCCTCGCCGGCCGCGTCGAGCTCGCGCTTCCAGAGCGGCGCCTCGGCCTTGATCCGGTCGATCGCCTCGCGGGCGCCGGCGAACGCTTCCTCGCGGTGGCCGGCCGAAACGGCCACGATGACGCCGGGCTCGCCCCGCGCCACCCGCCCGACGCGATGCTCCGCGGCCGCGGCAAGCAGCCCGTGGCGCTCGACGCACTCGACCAGGATCGCCGCGATCCGCTCCTCGGCCATCTCCCGGTAGGCCTCGTAGTCGAGGCTCGCAACCTCCCGCGTCACCCCCTGAAAGGCGACGATCGCCCCCGCGCCCGGATCGGCGACCCAGCGCGAGAGCTCCTCGGCGCTCAGCGGCTCTTCCGTCACAGACGCGTGCGTCCGCCCTTCAACCCTTAGACCTTGGTCGCCCTGTGGGCTACCAAGGTCTAAAGGTTGCTCGGAGCCGGGTGCGCCGCCGGAGATCGGCGGGATCACGGCCAGCTCGTCGCCGGGCGCGATCGCGGTGTCGTCGCTCGCGTACTCGCGGTTGACGGCCATGCGCAGCGGCATCCGCTCGACCAGCTCGCCGAGGCCGGGCGCGGCGGCGAGGCGTTCGAAGGCGTCCCTCACCGTGGCGCCCTCGGGCAACTCGATCTCGACCGAGTCGCGCCCGGCGCGCTCGCGCAGGATCGCGAAGAGGCGGACGGTGACGGTCATCGACCCATGCTAGCCCGGTCGAGGAGCTCGACGTCCACCGTGTCGCCCGCCGCGAGCCCGGCGCACTCGGTCGGGACCAGCGCCAGCGCGTCCGCGGCGAGCATCGAGGTGAGGACGTGCGAGCCCTGCCGCGGCAGCGGCCAGGCGACCCAGCCGCGCTCGTCCAACTCCAGTCGGCAGCGGACCGCGTGCGCGCGGTCGGTCGGCTTCTCGTAGGCGGCGCCGAGCCGCGCGGTGGTGCGCCGCGACGCCGGCTCGCCGCCCGCCATCGCGATCAGCGCCGGCCGCACGAAGGTCAGGAAAGTGACCATCACCGACACCGGGTTGCCCGGCAGGCCGAACGCGAGCGTCTCGCCCCGGGTCCCGAACCAGGTCGGCCCGCCCGGTTTCAGCGCCACCCGCCAGAAGACCTCCTCGGCGCCGAGCTCCGCCAGCGCCGCCTTGACGTGGTCGTGCTCGCCGACCGAGATGCCGCCGCAGACGATCGCCACGTCGGCCCCGAGCGCCCGCCCGAGCGCGGCCCGCGTCGCCTCCCGCTCGTCCGGGGTCCAGTCGACGGAGACGACCTCGGCCCCGGCGAGCCGCGCGAGCGCCGCCACCGTGTGGGAGTTGGAATCGCGGATCGCGCCTAGCCCGAGCGGGCGGCCCGGCGGGGTCAGCTCGTCGCCGCTGGTGAGCACCGCGACCCGGGGGCGGCGACGCACCGGCGCCGGGTCAAGCCCGATCGTCGCCAGCGCCCCGAGCTCCGCCGGCCCCAGCTCCGCCCCCACCCGCAACACGGTCTCACCGGCGGAGATGTCATCGCCGGCGTGGCGGACGTTGGCGTCGGCGGCGACGGCGGCGCGGATGAGCACGCGCCCGGCGGTCCCTGCCGGTGAGGGCGGCGGACCGGCATCGGCGCCCACGGGATCCCGCGGCGTCGCCGAGCCAGGAGTGGTGCCCTCCAGGCGGACCACCGCGTCGGCGTCGGTGGGACCGCTCGGCGCCGCCGGGCCCCGCGCGGTTTCTTCGACCCGGACCACGGTCTCCGCGCCGGCGGGACCACTCGGCGTCGCCGGGCCGCGGTCGGTGTCCTCGACCCGGACCACCGCGTCGGCTCCCGCGGGGAGCATCGCGCCGGTCGAGATCGCGATCGCCTCGCCGGCGCCGAGCGCGCCTGTTGCCGGGTGCCCGGCGCGCGACTCGTCGACGATCGTCAGGGCCACAGGCGAATCGGCGCTCGCGCCGGCGACGTCCGCGGCCCGCGCCGCGAAGCCGTCCATGGCCGAGTTGTCGAACGGCGGGAACGGCGTCTCGGCGACCGCGTCGACGGCCAGCCGACGTCCCAACGCCTCGCCGACGCCGACCTCCTCGGTCGCCATCAGCCGCACCCGCGCGAGCACCTCGCGCCGCGCCGCCTCGACCTCGATCGCCTTCGCCATGCCTACAGCCTGCCGCACCCGCTCCTGCGACACTCGTCCGATGGACCCGGACCCGGACCCGCCGGCTGTCCCTTTTGGCGCCCTGGACGCCAAAAAGAACAGCCGCGGCGGCAGTGGCGATCTCGGCGCGGTCCTCGCCGGCGGGCGTGGAAGTCGACTGGACGGTGCCAAGCCGACCGCCGATCTGGCCGGCCGACCGCTGATCTCCTACCCGCTGGCGGCCCTCGCGGCGGCCGGGATCGAGCCCTTCGTCGTCGCCAAGCCGTCAACCGACCTGCGCGGTCGTCCTTTGGCCCGCCAAACGGGCCTTAGGACGACCGCGATCGGCATGCCGGGCCAAAGGACGACCACGACCGCGCTCGGCGAGGTCGAGATCGTCACCGAGCCCGCCGAGCCGACCCACCCGCTCGTCGGGATCGTCGCCGCGCTCCGCCACGCCGGCCGGCCGCTCGTCGTCCTCGGCTGCGACTTCCCGTGCGCGCCGCCGGCGCTGCTCCGGGCGCTCGCCGAGGCACCCGATCCGCTCGTCGTCCCCGCACCCGGCGGCGAACCGCAGCCGCTGATGGCGCGCTGGTCGCCGGAGCTGCTGCCCCGCCTCGAGATCGCCCTCAGCCGCGAAGAGCCGCTGCGGCGCACGGTCTCGGCGCTCGCGCCGCGGCTCCTCGACGACGCAGAGTTGGCACGGTTTTGTGACCCCATCCGCGCCTTCTTCAACGTCAATACCCCCGACGACCTCGCCCGCGCCGCCGCGTTGGTCGCTTGAACGACATACGAGAGCAATCGACGACCGGACCCGCCCGCGGCGCGCTACGCTCGCCGCATGGCGAGTGAAGAGCCCCGGTTCGTGTCGCGCGGCTTCGCCGGCCGACCGCACAGCCCCGGCGCCGACCGGCTGCCGCCCGGCCAGTACCTGGAGCGCGGCTTCCCGGTCCTCACCGCCGGTCCGACCCCGCGCGTCGAGCCGAGCGAATGGAGCTTCCGCATCGATGGCATGGTCGGCAACGAGCTCGAGTGGAGCTGGGAGGAATTCGCGCGGCTTCCTGCCGAAGACGTGCCGTGCGACATCCATTGCGTCACGAAGTGGTCGAAGCTCGACACCAGCTTCGGCGGCGTCTCGGTCGACACGCTGCTCGAAGCCGCTCGCCCCGAGGGCGCCTTCTCGATGGCTCGCTCCTTCGGCGGCTACACCACCAACCTGCCGCTCGAGGAGCTGACCGGCGGCCGCGCCTGGGTCGTCACCGAGCACGAGGGCGCCCCGCTCCCCCGAGAGCACGGCGGGCCGGCCCGCCTCCTCGTCCCCCACCTCTACTTCTGGAAGAGCGCCAAGTGGGTGCGCGGACTGCGGATCATGGACCACGACGAGCCCGGCTTCTGGGAGGCGAACGGCTACAACAACCGCGGCGACCCGTGGAAAGAGGAGCGGTATTGGACGGACTGACCGCGGTGCCGCAGCGCGCGCCCGGCCGCTGGCAGATCGCCGATGTGGAGCAGATCCGGGTCGAGACGCCGCGCACGAAGACCTTTCGCCTGCGCCCGCCGATGTGGATGCCGCACCTGCCGGGTCAGCACTACGACGTGCGCCTCACCGCGCCGGACGGCTACCGGGCAGAGCGCTCCTACTCGATCGCCTCCTCGCCGCTCGACGAGGGCGTCGTCGAGCTGACCGTCGACCGCCTCGAAGGCGGCGAGGTCTCGTCTTACTTCCATGACGTCCTCGTCGAGGGCGACCAGGTCGAGATCCGCGGCCCCTTCGCCTCCTACTTCGTCTGGCGCGGCGAGGAGCCGGTGCTCCTGATCGGCGGCGGCTCCGGCGTCGTGCCGCTGATGTGCATGTTGCGCCACCGCCGCCGCACCGCGCCCGAGCTGCCGATGCGCCTCCTCTACTCGGCCCGCACCCGCCGCGAAGTCATCTACGCCGACGAGCTCGGCGACGATGCCATCGTCGCCCTGACCCGCGAGCACGAGGGCGTGCCGACCTGCGGCCTCCAGCGAGTCCAGCTCGGCCGTATCTTCCCCGGCCTGGTCGCCGCCGAGGCGTTCGACTCCGGCCTCACTTTCGTGTGCGGCTCGAATGCCTTCGTCGAGTCGATCAGCCAGATGCTCCTCACTGCGGGCTACACCCCCGACCGCATCCGCACCGAGCGTTTCGGCCCGACCGGTTGAGCGTCGACTCCGCGGTTGGAGGGACGGGGTCGGGGAAGGGACGGCGGGGGTCGGCGAGGGACGGGCGGGGGCTCGGGGTGGATAGGGACGGGCGGGGGTCCGTGGTGCTGGCGGCCGTCCGAGGTGCGTCCCAGGGCGCCTCATGGGGGTCCTGGCAGGCTGTGACCCCCATGAGGCGCCCGGGACGTGAGGCTTTTGTGGGAGATGCGTCACAGGGACGGTACGAAGTCGGACTTCCGTGACGGAGGCGTCACAGGGACGGTGCGAGGTCGGACTTCCGTGAGCCATCCCGGCTTTCACGGAGACCTCGAAGCGAGGACGATCCGTCCTCACGAGAGGAGAACCTCCGCGAATGCCTGCACCGAGGAAGTACCCCGAGGAGTTGAGGGAGCGAGGCGTCCGCCTCGCTCTCGAATCAGGACGCCCGATCGCCCAGGTCGCCAAGGACCTCGGCATCCATCCCGAGTCGCTGCGCCGCTGGGTCCGCCAGGCCGAGGCCGACGAGGGCAGGCGGGCCGACCTGCTCACCACGGAGGAGCGCGAGGAGCTGGGGCGGCTGCGCTCCGAGAACCGCGAGCTGCGGCGCGCCAACGAGATCCTCAAGGCCGCCTCGGTTTTTTTCGCGACCGAGCTCGACCCACCCCGGCCGAGGTGAGCATGTTCGTCGACGAGCATCGCGAGCGCTTCGGGGTCGAGCCGATCTGCAGGGTCCTCGAGGTGTCGGCCTCCGCCTACCACGAGCGGGCGAAGGCCGGCCGCTCGGCGCGGGAGGTCTCCGACGAGCGCCTCCTCGCCGAGATCAGGCGGGTCCACGCCGACAGCTACGAGGCCTACGGATCGCGGCGCACCTGGAAGGAGCTGCGCCGCCGCGGGATCGGGTGCGCCCGCTGCACGGTCGAGCGACTGATGCGGCGCGAGGGCATCCAGGGTGCCAAGCGCCGCGGCCGTCCCTGGCGCACCACGACGCCCGATCCCGAGGGCGCGCACCGCCCCGACCTGGTCGACCGCGATTTCACGGCGGAGGCCCCGAACCGCCTCTGGGTGGCCGACTTCACCTGCCTGCGCAGCTGGGAGGGCGTCGTCTTCTTCAGCTTCGTGATCGACGTCTTCTCCCGCAGGGTGGTCGGCTGGCAACTGGCGGTCCACATGCGCACCGACCTCGTCCTCGACGCGCTGCGGATGGCCCTCGGCCTGCGCCCCCGTGGCGCCGACGTCGCCCTCGTGCACCACTCCGACCGCGGCTCCCAGTACACCTCGGCGGAGTTCAGCCAGGAGCTGGCCGACAACGACGTGGTCGGCTCCCTGGGGTCGACCGGGGATGCCTATGACAACGCGCTCGCCGAGAGCTTCGTCGACTCGTTCAAGACCGAGCTGATCGCCGACCGCCCCTGGCGCTCGGCCGAGCAGGCCGAGCTGGCGATCGTCGAGTGGGTCTCCTGGTTCAACCACGACCGCCTGCATTCCTCGATCGGCGACGTCCCGCCGGTCGAGTTCGAGCAGGCCTACGCCGAGCGTGCCGGCACCGATCCGCCACCCGGCTCCGTTCGCCCTACGGGCTCGCTCCGCCGGGTGGCGGGCGAACACCCTGAACCCCTACCGAGTAGCGTCAGGTTGCAGCCCACCCGATCCACATGAACCGGTCTCCGTGGAACCCGGGATGGTCCAGACTTCCGTGACGATCGTGTCCGGGAGATCCCACACCTCGGCCCGATCGTTCACGAAGATGCCGGGAACGTCACACTTTCCGGCCCCGGGAGGCCGTTTTCGGGCCGGAATCGAGGGGACGGGGACGCGCTGTCGACTTCAGGGCCCCCATGGGGGCCCCAAAGTCGACAACGCGCCCGTGACCGTTGGACAACACGGGAGGAAGCGTGGAGTTCCCGACGTCTCCGTGACGGGG
>Ga0070663_100000141_pt1 | contig 34917 bp, 25 predicted proteins | sample KBSC63metaG_FD_65646 | JGI IMG/M metagenome (GOLD analysis project Ga0070663, IMG submission 65646) | Corn rhizosphere microbial communities from Kellogg Biological Station, Michigan, USA - KBS C6-3 metaG | ecosystem: Host-associated > Plants > Roots > Rhizosphere > Soil ...
CGGCGTCTGTTCGAGACGCAGTTGCCGCAGCGCATCGCGCGGCTGTGCCGGCGCGGCGAACGCTTGCAGGCCGATCGCTGGGACATCAATACGCTGGCGCTGCTGGCTGCCGATGCGAGTTTCCTCGGCGCCTCCTGCCGTGCGCTGGAAGCCTCCGCGCTCGCCGACGACCTCGATGCCCTGCATGCGGTCGCGGCCGAGCTGCTGGCGCCGCCGCAGCTGCCCTCGCCGGAACAGATCGCACGCATCGCCGAATCCATCGCCGCGCTTGCGCGGCGCCCGGCGCCGAAGACGATCGTCGACGCCGTGCCTGCCGCGGGCTTCGTCGTCGGCGGGGCCACGCACGAAGACGGCTTTCCGCTGCTGGTCGTGCCGCCGGCCGACTACTGGACGCGCTTCGGCGTGCCCGTCGCGCGCGCGCCGGCGCCGGTCGAAGACACGATCGTGCAGAGCGCCCCGGCAACCGCCCCTCGCGAGGGCCCCGCGACGCCGACGCCACCGGCAGCGCCCGTCGCGCCCGCAGCCGACGCTGCGCCCGCTGCCCAGCGCGTGTACTTCCTCAGTCGCGGCGGCGCGTTCGCCGACTCGATCGACGCCGGCCTTCGCATGCGCGGTTATGCGACGACGCGCTACGACGACAGCGCCGAAGTCATCGGCGCGCTGGCTGCTTCTCCCCCGGCACTGGTGCTGGTGGATGCACCGTTCGCGACGGCGATCGACGACATCGGCAGCCGCGTCAAGCGGATGCGCAAAGAGCTCGACCACCCGGTCTGGCTGATCGCGCTGAGCGGGCCGGCCGATGTCGCCATGCGCCTGCATGCCGTACGCGTCGGCTGCGACGCGCTGATCGAGACGCCGACCAGCGCCGATCGCGTGATCGCGCGGATCGCCGAACTGACCGAAGCGGCGCGCGGCGACCCGTATCGCATCATGATCATCGAGGACGATCGCACGCAGACCGTGTTCGCCGAGTCGATCCTGCGCAAGGCCGGCATGCAGACGCTCGCCGTCGGCGACGCGCTCGAGGCACTCGAAGCGCTCGAACATTTCCATCCGGACCTGATCCTGATGGACCTCTACATGCCCGGCTGCGACGGCATCGATCTCACCGCGCTGATCCGCCAGCGCGAAGCGTTCGTCGCGACGCCGATCGTGTTCCTTTCCGGAGAACACAACGCCGACAAGCATTTCGAGGCGCTCGATGCCGGCGGCGACGACTTCCTGTCCAAGCCGGTGCGCCCGAAGCACTTGATCTCCGCCGTCACCAACCGCGTGCGCCGCACGCGCCAGCAGCGCCGCCGCGGCGATGTCGCGGCAGCGACGCCGACGGCGCGACTGACCGCGCGCGCGGACCTGCTGCAGCGCGTGTCGGACTGCCTCGCGATGGAGGATGCGCGCAGCCGCGCCGGCGGCCTGCTCGTGTTCGCACTGGAGGAGCCCGCCGCATCGCCCTCTCAGCCGGGCGATGCCGGGCTGATCGCCGAAACGGGCGCCTTCCTGATGGCGCATGCCGGCGCGCGGGACCTGGTCGCGGCCGACGGCGACGGCCGTTTCCTCGTCTTCAACCCCGATTGCGACGCGAACCTGTTGGAAGCGTATGCGCTGAACCTGCGCGATCGCGTCGCGCGCGAGAACTTTGCCACGGCAGCGCGCGGCCACGTCGTCTTCGATGTCGGCGTCTGTCCCTTCGTCGCCGGCGCGAGCCAGGTGGAGCGCATGCGCGAGACCGCGCTCGAGGCGATCGCGACCGCGCGCGGGGCCGGTCGCCGCGGCGTATTCATGGTGCGCGACGTCGCCGCGACGGCGAACCACGAACTGGTCGAACGCATTCGCAGCGCGCTCGACGGCGACGGTTTCCAGCTGGTGTTCCAGCCGATCGTTTCGCTGCACGGCGAGGAAGAGGAACAGTTCCAGGCGCTGCTGCGCCTGCACGGCGGCGACGGGCGCGTGCACACGGCGGCGGAAGTGATTCCCGCTGCCGAACACGCCGGACTGATCGGCGCCGTCGACCGCTGGGTGCTGCAGCAATGCATCACGCTGATCGCCGCGCGTGTGCCCGGCGGCCGCGCGCCACGCCTGTTCGCCAGCGTGTCGTTCGACAGCGTGCACGACGCCGACAGTGTGCCGTGGCTCGGCCATCTGCTCGAAGACGGCAAAGTCTCCGCCGAGGCGCTTTCGCTCGAGCTGCGACTCGGCGAAGACGCGGCCGACGACGACGCCATCGAGCGCTGGGCCGGCGCGGTCCATGCGCTCGGGGCCAGCGTCACGCTCGCCGGCGTCGGGTCCGGGCCTCGCGGCGACCGCTTCGCGCAGATGCCGTCGGTCGGCTATCTCAAGATTGCCGCGCGCTACCTGCGCTTCGACGACGAACGAATCCGCACCGAACTGCGCGCGCTGGTGACCCTCGCGCACGACAACGGCAAGCGCGTGATCGCGCCACGCGTGGAAGATGCGCGCGGCGCGGCAGCGCTGTGGACGGCCGGCGTCGATTTCATCCAGGGCAATTTCGTGCAGCAGGCAGGCCAGGAGCTGGTCTTCGATTTCCACGCCTCGGCGCTGTAGGAGCGAACGGGCATGATCCTCGGCCCGCGTCACCGCATCGCGCTCGGCGCGCTAGGAATCGCTCTTGCGGCGGCCGTCGCCATTGCCGCACCGTGGCTCGTGCAACCCGGTTACGTCTTTTTCGCCTCGGCCGCTCTGCTCTGCGCGGCGGCGGCATGGCTGTTCGTCCTGACGGCACGCGCCCCCGCGCCCGCCGACGCCACCGACGAACGGCCCGCGCAAGCGCTGGCGCCGCAAGTACGCGCACCGATCGACGACGATCTGCGCGCTCAGCTGGACACCTTGCGCCGCACGCAAGGCGAGCTGATCGTCGCCAGGCAGGCCAGCGAGGCGGCGATGCTCGCGAAGGACGAGTTCCTCGCGACGATGAGCCACGAAATCCGCACGCCCTTGAACGGCGTGCTGCCGCTGATCGAGCTGGTACTGTCGACGCGGCTGTCGGATGAGCAGCGCGACCATCTCGGCACGGCCTATCGCTCCGCGCAGGAAATGCTGCGCATCGTCGACGACATCCTCGACTATTCGAAACTCGACGTCGGCAAGCTCGAGATCGAGCACATCGCGCTGAACCTGCGCGAGCTCGTCGACGGCGTCGTGCAGCTGATGCGGCGCAGCGCCGAAGCAAAGGGGTTGCGCTTGGGCGTCAGCATCGATCCGAACGTGCGGCTGGCCGTGCGCGGCGACCCGGTGCGCCTGCGCCAGATCCTGATGAACCTGGTCAGCAACGCGATCAAGTTCACCGCGCGCGGCAGCGTGACCGTGCTGGTCAGCCGTCGCGGCGAAACGCCGACCGCGCACGAGGTCGCCTTCGCCGTGCGCGATACCGGCATCGGCATGACGGCGGAAACCACGGCGAAGCTGTTCCGGCCGTTCGCGCAAGGCGACGCTTCGATCACGCGCGCGTTCGGCGGCACCGGCCTCGGCCTGGTCATCTGCAAGCGCCTGGTCGATCTGATGGGCGGGCGCATCGCGGTGCAGTCCGAGCCCGGCAAAGGCTCGCTGTTCTGGTTCAGCGTGCCGCTGCTCAAGGTCATCGGCGATCTACCGACACAGCGCGACCTGCGCGGTGTACGTGCATTGCTCGTGGGCAGCGACGAGACCGTGCTGCATCGCCTGCAATCGGCATTGTCGAACCTGCAAGTGCAGACCACCGCAGCGGCAGGCACGACCGATGCGCTGTCCAAGTTGCGCGCCGCCGCTGCACAAGGCACGCGCTGGCAGTACGACCTCGTCGTGGTCGACGCGACGGAGCCTGCGCCACGTATCGCCGCGTTCGCGCGCAGCGTGCTCGGCGACACGGCCCTGGCAGGTGCGCGCCTGGTGCTGCTGACGCATCCGGATACCGAAGCGGCCGCCATCGCAGCATCGCCGCGCACGGCCTCGTTGCCGCGCGCGTTCGTCCCCCCGCAACTGCGCGCCGTGCTGGACGACGTGTTCGACGCCGGTGCCGCACAGGCCCGCGCCGAAGCCCACCGCAGTGCGATCGCCGACGACGACGCGGCGCTGCCGCGAGCCGGCGAGGCCGCACCGCGCCCGTTGCGCGGCCGCGTGCTGCTGGTGGAAGACAACGCCGTGAACCTGCAGGTCGCGCGGCGGCTGCTCGCCCTGCACGGTCTCGTGGTCGACAGCGCCGGCGACGGCGAGGAAGCCTTGTCGCGGCTGGCGGTCGCCGACTACGACCTCGTGCTGATGGACTGCCAGATGCCGCGGATGGACGGCTATACGGCTACGCAGCGCTGGCGCGCATCGGAAGGCGAACGCGGCGCGCGAGCGGTTCCGATCGTCGCGATGACTGCCAATGCGATGGCAGGCGATCGCGAAAAATGCCTGGCCGCCGGCATGAGCGACTACCTGTCCAAGCCGCTCAGCCGGCCGCGCCTGGAACAGACCTTGCTGCGCTGGCTCGTCGCCGAGGATGCCGCGCCGGCCGCACCGGCGCCTGCCGACGAAAGCACCGGCGAGATCGCCGGAGACCGCGCGGCCGAAATGCCGGCGCAAGCACCCGCGGCAGCGGATCGGGAAACGGCAGCCTCCCCGGCGTTGGACAAGAACGTCCTGCGCGAGATGCTCGACATCATGGGCGGCGACTTCGGACTGCTCGTGCGCGTCTATCTGGAAGAAACGCCGGGCCGCGTCGCCGAGCTCGAGAGCGCCGCCGGCAGCGGCGACGGCGCGACGATGATCGCCATCGCGCACACGCTCAAATCCAGCAGCGCCAACCTCGGAGCGCTCACGCTGGCCGCGCTCGCGCGCGGCATCGAGGAAGATCTACGCGCCTCGCCGACGGCGCCCGTGGCCGAGCGCGTGCATCAGGTTCGCCTGGAATACGAACGCGTCGCCGCCGAGTTCGCGACGCTCGAAGCAGATAGCCTTTGACGGGCCTCGCCCCGACCGATCAGCTCTCGATCTTGGTCTGCAGATACGGTACTTCGCCGAGCCGGTCGACCAGGCCGAGCTGGGTTTCGAGCCAGTCGATGTGCTCTTCCTCCGATTCGAGGATGCTTTCGAACAGCTCGCGGCTGACGTAGTCGGCCAGTTGCTCGCAATCGGCGATGGCGGCTTTCAGATCCGGCACCGCCAGCATCTCCAGGCGGAGGTCGCTCGCCAGCACTTCCTTCGGCGATTCGCCGATCAGAAGCTTGCCGAGCGTCTGCAGGTTCGGCAGGCCGTCGAGGAACAGGATGCGCTCGATCAGGCGATCGGCGTGCTTCATCTCGTCGATCGATTCCTTGTATTCGTGTTCGGCGAGTTCCTTGTAGCCCCAGTTCCTGTACATCCTGGCGTGCAGGAAGTACTGGTTGATCGCGGTGAGTTCGTTGTACAGCACCTTGTTGAGGTGCTCGATGACCTTCGGATGGCCTTTCATCGCGATGCTCCCTTCTTCATGGATGCGCGCCACCGCAAGCCGGGCGCGCGAAAACGAGCGCGACTATAGCGCTCGCGTCAGACTCATGAAGAAACGAAAATCGCACGCATTTGCGCGTGCGCATGCAGCAGCCGGATGGCTACGCGGCAGCCGACAGCACCGGCAGATCGAGAACGCGCGGACGACGCGATTCTTCGAGGATTTCGCTGGCCAATTCTTCGCAGCTTCCACAGCAGTCGCCGCAGCCCGTGCGCTCGCGCAATTCGGCGAACGTGCGCACGCCTTCGCGGGCAGCGGCGCGGATCGAATGATCGGTGACGGCGTTGCAGATGCAGATATACATGCGGGCGTCCTGAGAAGACGCCGCTATTCAATTGCAAATGCGAATGATTGTCAACTAGGTGCGCGATTCCGTTCAGGTCGGCACGGCCTCAGGTCGACACCGTCAGTTCGACCGACCACTGCTGCTGGCGCAGGGAAACGCAGCAGCTGCCCTCGGCCAGCACCACGAGGTGGCGCAGGGCCTGTTCGTAGACACGGCGCTTGAAATTGACGACATGCGCGGCCGGGTACCAGAAATCGACCCAGCGCCAGATGTCGAATTCGGGCTTTTCGTTCGCATCGAGGCGGAAATCCGACTCCTCCCCGACCATGCGCAGCAGGAACCAGACCTGTTTCTGGCCGATGCAGATCGGGCGTTCGTGCCGCCGCACCAGCCGCGGCGGCAGCCGGTAGCGCAGCCAGCCAGGCGTGGCGCCGAGCACCTCGACGTGGTGCGGCTGCAGGCCGGTTTCTTCCTCCAGTTCGCGATACATGGCCTCGATCGGTGTTTCGTCGCTGCGCATGCCGCCTTGCGGAAACTGCCAGCCGTCGCGGCCGACTCGGCGCGCCCAGAACACATGTCCGCGCGCGTTCAGCAGGATTATTCCGACATTGGGTCGGTAGCCATCGGGATCGATCACGGCGTAATTCCTCCGTTTGGACCGATTCTTCCACAGCGCTTGCCGCTGCGGCAAGGCGAAAGGGCCATGTCGCGTGACGTCCTCCCCTTGACACCCGGGCGCAGCCAACTAGAATCGCACGCCCTCTCGCGCATGCGTGCGGGCGCCCCTGTGGCTATGTAGCTCAGCCGGTTAGAGCGTGGCACTCATAATGCCAAGGTCGGTGGTTCGAGCCCACCCATAGCCACCATCTCCGATCACATGGATCGACCAGCAGGCCGCGACGGCGCGTACTTTCGCGCCAGCAACTCGCCCAGCCGCGCCAGCGGCAGCGGGCTGCTCAAGTAGTAGCCCTGCACCTCTTTCACGCCGAGCTCGCGCAAGGTGTCGAGTTCGTCGGCGCTTTCGACGCCCTCCGCGACGATCGTGCTGCCGGTATGCCTCGCGAATTCGAGCATGGCGCCGGCCAGCGCGCGCCGGCGGCGGTCGCGGTGGATGTTGCGCGTGAGGCTGATGTCGAGCTTGATGATGTCGGGATCGATCGCCAGGATGTGGCGCATGCTCGCGTAGCCTGCGCCGGTGTCGTCGATCGCGATGCGCACGCCGGCCGCCCGCAAGGGCACCAGCGCCTGCCGCAACTGCGCGTAGTTTTCCACGCTGCTGTGCTCGGTGATTTCCAGCACGATGCGCTGCGCATTGACGCCGTGCAGCGCCGCCGGCAGCTGGCCGTCGACGATGGCCTGCGGCGAGCAATTGATCGCGATCACGAAGTCGCCGGCGAGCGATTGGAGTTCGCGCAAGGCGCACCGGTAGGCGGCCGATTCCAGCAAGACGCCCATGCCGACCGCGGCGGCCTCGTCGAACCACTCGTTCGGCGGACGGCGCGGCTCGAGTTCGAAGCGCGCCAGGCACTCCACGCCCTCGACGCCGCCGTCCTCGATGCGGAAAATCGGCTGATAGACCATCATCGGCTGGCCCTGATCGAGCGCGCGCCGCACGCGGGCAGCGGCGTCCTCTCGATTGCGCTCGGACTCGAGTTCTTCGTCGAGCTGTTGGGCGACCAGGTTCGCGAGCGTGCGCATCATGCCGAGGTCGCGCTCGTTGAGCGACGCGTCCGGCCTGAAGCTGAAGCAGCAGAACGTGCCGTAGACGCGACCGCTCGCCAGCCGGATCGGCACGCTGAGGTGCGAGCCGATCGGAATCGCGTGCGTCTCCGGCAGCGCCATCGCGGCGGGCACCTTCGACGTGTCGGCGATGAGTTCGGGCAATACGCCTTCGATGACGCGGCGGCAGTAGCCTGCGGCGAGGGGGGAAATATCGCCCGGCTGCAGCGGCGAGCGGCCGGCAACGGCGTCGACGTGGCGGAATACGCGGACTTTTTCCTGGAATTCGGATATGAACGCGACATCCATGCCGAGGTGCGAGCGTGCCGCATGAAGAATCGTCGCGACGCCGCGGCGTGCGCTTTCGAGTGGCCCCATCACGTCGGCCAGCGGATCGTCCAGAAACGGCGTCATCATGCGTCGTCAGCGCCCCGTTCATCCGAATTTCCAGATCCTGAGTATACAAAGACACAATTTTCAACTGCAGCATCGATCGGCGCGCGGATGGTTCGCCGGCCATCCTCGACGAAACCTGCCGGAGGACGACGAAAAAGCACCATGACGGCCCCTCACATTCCTGCCAGCGAAACCGAGCGACAGCGTGAACTCGACAGCTATCGCATCCTCGACACCGTGCCGGAGCAAGCCTACGACGACCTCGTCAAGATCGCCTCGGCGATCTGCGGCACGCCGATGGGCACGGTCAGCCTGATCGATCGCGAGCGCCAATGGTTCAAGGCGCGCCACGGCGTGGACGCCGAGCAGACCCCGCGCGACGTGTCGTTCTGTGCGCATGCGATCAATCACCCGGACAACCTGTTCATCGTGCACGACGCGCTCGCCGACGAGCGCTTCTTCGACAACCCGATGGTGACCGGCGACCCCAACGTGCGCTTCTACGCCGGCGCGCCGCTGGTGACGCCGACCGGCCACGCGGTAGGCACCCTGTGCGTGATCGACCAGCAACCGCGCACGCTCGAACCCTTTCAGATCGATGCGATGCGCGGCCTGTCGCGCCAGGTCGTCGCGCTGATGGAGTTGCGGCGCGCCTACGACCAGCTGCGCCATCACATGAGCGAGCGCGACTGGTACGAGCTGCAGCTCAAGCAGTATCAGCAGGAACTGGAGCAGGAGAACCTGCAGCTGTCGCGGCAGAGCGGCACCGACGCGCTCACCGGCCTGGTCAATCGGCGCGGACTGAATGCGGCGCTCGACTGGCGCATCGAGCGCGCGCGCGAAGGCGAGAGTCTGCATCTTGCGATCATCGACATCGACCACTTCAAGACGATCAACGATCTGCACGGCCACCAGGCCGGCGACGAAACCCTCGCGGCCGTCGCCGCCGTGCTGAAAGCGCACTGCGGCAGCCAGGGCACCGCCGCGCGCGCGGGCGGCGAGGAGTTCATCGTTCTGTTGGCGGGAATGGATGCGACTGCCGCGCTGCGCGAATGCGAGCACCTGCGCGAAGCCGTGGCGATCATGAGCGGCGGCATTCCGGTCACCGTCAGCGTCGGGCTGGCGCGCTATCGCGAAGGCGATGGCGCGAATGATCTCTACGTGCGCGCGGACAAGGCGCTGTATGCGGCGAAGACGGGAGGCCGCAACCGGGTCGTGGTCGGCGACGGGTGAACGGAGCATCGCGCGCCGGGCAGGCGACGCCGCGAGAGCGCCGCCCGGCGCAATCTTGCGCGACGGGCCGACGGTGTCCTCGTTCGGTAACCCTCGGTCGTCGCCGTCAGAGCAGAGACTTCGACAAGCGGTCGATCTGGCGGTCGATCAGCGCGATCGCGCAGGCCACGCACCCGCAACGCCCCGCACACGGATTCGGACACCGCGGCGTGCACTGGCACGGACACTTGTCGGCGTCGCGTTCGTCCTTGCGATAGTACCCGTCGGTGGCCGGATAACGACGCAGGCCCTCTTCGGTGGGTCTTGGCTTGTGCGCCACAATCAGCTCCGCGCTTTACCAGAGCATGCACCGGAGGCGCAGGCCGTGTCACTTCCCCATGCGCTCGCGCGCCCCAAACCACGAATGGCTTCGTCAAACCAGGCCATCCGCTGTTTCAGCCCCTGCTGCAGCGCCGACGAAGCGGCCGTCATCGTGGATTTAACCACGCCTCGCGACCGCTCGACAGGCCGCCGCCCGGGTCCGTTGGCGCATTCTCTGCATGTCTGTCGCGGGCTCCGGCGATCGGGAATCGAGCGATGGAAGGTCTGGGACTGTTCCCCCACAACTGCGGCCGCTGCGGCTTCTGGACCGCCACGGAGCTGCAGCGCAAGTCGAAAGGCTGGACGCTCCTTTGCACCCACTGCGGCACCGTGCAGCAGGTCCAGGGCGACACGCGCAGGTTCCGGCTGTTCGTCGCCAGCGTCGAGCGCTTCGTGACGCACGCGTCGACGCAATGCCCCGAGCTGGCGCGGCTGACGGTGCGCGGAGCATACGCTGCGTATCGACCGACGATGCAGGCGAAGGACGCACGGAATCCGCCCACGGCGGTCGATGTGAATTCGATGCCCGAGTGAAACGGGGCACTCCCTCACGAGAGCGCACGGCGAGCGGGCCGACTCACAGAAGCGAACTACTTCTCATGCATCGGCAGCCGATGGCCAGTGAGTCACCCGATCCACGTCTACTTCTGAATTCGATCCGCGAGATCATCCACGGGTGCGAATATGAATGCTTTCCCGGCTTTTTGCTGCTTCATCAGTCCGACCTGGACCAATTCCAACAGATCGTTTCGCGCGGTCTGATAGGAGATTTGCTGATCGCTCTGATGATCCGCAATTCGATAAATTTGACTGTTGTCACGGAGAGCATGGAGCAAGATTTCCCGCTGACGGTGATTCAACTGGGCAGCAAGCTTCGATCCAGGCTTGAGCAGCGTTTCGGCAAGTCGCTGGTCCCTGGATTTCCGAGCCACGTATTCCCTCAAACCGTCGACAGCTTTCTCAAGAATGGCAAGCTGGTGACACACGAAGTAACCCAGATCTGAATCGTCGGTCTCCGTGTACAAGTAAGCTCGATTGTATTGACCCGGTGCCTTCTTCAAGGCACTTGAAATGGAAAGATATTCGGTCAACCAGTATCCGGACCGAAGCATCGACCAATAAAAGATAGCGCGAGCGGTACGGCCATTGCCGTCGACGAAAGGATGATCGTAGCCAATTTGGAAATGGAGGGCGATGGCGCGTATGACGGGATGAAAAAAGCCGCCCGAATCGCTGCCATTCGCAAAATCGCAGAGCTGCTGAAGTCTTTCTGGCAGCTCATTCGCGGGGGGCGGGCGATGAAGTACGTTTCCTCCGTCTCTGTCGACAACTTCGATCTGCTCATCTGCTCTCCTTAGCCGCCCCGCAGCCGATTCGTCATCGATTGCTTCGGCTGTGAGAACACGATGCATCTCGAATATCGCGTCTGGCGTCAGCGGCCGTTCTCTCCACCGTGCGAGTTGGCGCATGGCTTGATAATTGTTCCAAATCATCCGCTCGCCACGGTCTCGCGGCTTTCGACCGCTTTTGAGCATTTCCTTGGCTACTTGCCTCGTCGTAGAGGCCCCCTCAAGCTGCGACGAGGTCATCGCTTCCTCGACCAGAGATCTGATGAGATAGCGCTGGTTTTCTTCGCTGTCCGCGCGATCCAGACCCCGGATGGAACCCGATGCTTCACGATCCAGGAAATGCAGCAGCCTCAGCATGTAGTCAGTGACCGCGATCAGGATCGGCCGGCCTGCCTTGTCCGTGAGTGGCAGCTGCCGGTACAACGCATGACGCGCGTACTTTATGCCCAGCCACCAACTCTCCGAAGTCAGGTCGGCCGGCGGCTGAAGATGTCGCAGATGATCCCAGTGCTCATAGACCCCCTCGACCTCGGGACCAATCTTCATGCCCAATATCTTGACGAAGTCCTTGGTGGGGGTTTTAAGGATCAATTCTGAGTAGCTTGGTGGCGCCATGGGCAGCTTCATGCGCCAACCATACTGTCAAGAAACTACTAATTTCAAGAGAATTAGTAGGAAAATAGTACTTCAGACGCCGAGGGCCAAGCGTTTGACACTGTCAAAGCCAAGAGTCCGCAACCTCCCCAGGCAAAGAAAAAGGGCCTAGCCTTTCGGCTAAGCCCTTGATCTTGTTGGCTGGGGGACTAGGATTCGAACCTAGATAAACGGAGTCAGAGTCCGTTGTCCTACCATTAGACGATCCCCCATCGAGGGTGGGACGGCGGTAGAGGCCACGGTCGAAACCGTCTGAGCTGGCCTCCTCGTCCCCGCGAATCGATCGCTCGGCTCGCGCCCCCTGCATCGAGGGGGCTAGATCGGTTAGCGCTTCGAGTACTGCGTCGCGCGGCGAGCCTTGTGCAGGCCGACCTTCTTGCGCTCGACCTCGCGGGCGTCGCGGGTCATGAAGCCGGCCTTGCGCAGCGGCGGCTTCAGCGCTTCGTCGTATTCCACCAGCGCGCGGGCGATGCCGAGGCGGATCGCGCCGGCCTGGCCGGTCATGCCGCCGCCTTCGACCGTGACGAGCACGTCGAACTTGTCGTGGTTCTGCGTCAGCTCGAGCGGCTGGCGCACGATCATGCGCGAGGTCTCGCGGCCGAAGAATTCGTCCAGCGGCTTGCCGTTGACGACGATGCTGCCGCTGCCCTTGCGCAGGAACACGCGCGCTGCGGAAGACTTGCGACGGCCGGTGCCGTAGTTCTGCTGCGTTGCCATCTCGGTGCCTTGAATTAGGATTTGCTGGTGGCGGTATTGATGTCCAGCACTTGCGGCTGCTGGGCGGTGTGCGGGTGGTTCGCGCCGGCGTAGACCTTGAGCTTGCGGTACATCGCGCGGCCCAGCGGGTTCTTCGGCAGCATGCCCTTCACGCCGATCTCGATGACGCGCTCCGGATGCTTGGCGAGCATGTCCTTCAGCGAGGTCGTCTTCAGGTTGCCGATGTGGCCCGTGAAGCGGTGGTAGTTCTTGTCGTCCAGCTTCTTGCCGGTGACCGCGACCTTCTCCGCGTTGATCACGACGAGATAGTCGCCGGTATCGACGTGCGGGGTGTAGACGGGCTTGTGCTTGCCGCGCAGGCGGTGCGCGAGCTCGGTGCACAGGCGGCCAAGCGTCTTGTCGGTAGCGTCGATGACGTACCAATCGCGTTTGACGGTTTCAGCATTGGCGCTGATCGTTTTCATATCCGGAAGACTCTGGTTCGGCCCCTGGGAAGCGGGCACGGGATAAATGAGGGCGCGGGAGGATAGCGGAAGCGTGCCGGCATGGCAACTCCACGCCAGGATCCGGCGAAGCCGCGGATGGTAGCATGAAATCCATGCTCGAAGCCTCCCCCGCCAGCGCCGCCGCCGACCCGCGCCTGGCGACTCTGACCGATCAATGCGTCATGTGCGGCCTGTGCCTGCCGCATTGCCCGACGTACCGCCTCGCAAACGTCGAAGCGGAGTCGCCGCGCGGGCGCATCGCGCTCGCGCGCGCGCTGACGACGGGCACCCTCGCGGCAACGCCGACGGCGGTCGCGCACCTGGACCACTGCCTGGGCTGCCTGTCGTGCCAGAAGGTCTGTCCGTCGCAGGTCCAATACGAGGAAATCCTGGTGCGCGCTCGCGCGGCGCTCGCCGATGCCCCGCGGCCGGATCCTGCCGTGCCGGCATTCGCCCGGCGCATCCTGCGCGATCCGCGAACGGCCACCGCGATGGCCCGCTGGGGCGCGCGGCTGCGGCTCGGCCGCTGGCTGCCTTGGCTGGCGCGCTGCCTGCCGCCGGGAGCTCGCTGGCGGCGGCTGGCCGAGGCGCAACCGAATCTGCCCGTCGCGACCCGCTTTTCCGCAGCCGCATCGACCACACCGACGCGCGGACGCATCGGCTTGTTTCGCGGCTGCGTTGCCAGCGTCTACGACCGCGACACGCTCGCTGCGGCCAGGCGCCTGCTCGAAGCGCTCGGCTACGACGTCGTCGAAACCCCCGAGGCGGCCTGTTGCGGAGCTCTCGAACGCCATCACGGCGATGTCGCTGCCGCGGCAGCCAGCGCCGCCGTCACGCGTGCCGCGATCGAATCGGCCCGCGTCGATACCGTGCTCGTCGCGGCGAGCGGCTGCCACGGCGACTTGAGCGGCCACGCGCTCGCCGGCCATCCGGTGCGCGTCGCCGATGTACATGCGTTCATCGCCGCCGACCCGGCGTTCGGCCAGCTCCGTTTCCGCGCCCTGCAGCGACGGGCAGCGCTGCACCTGCCGTGCACGCAGGTCAACAGCGTCGGCGCCACGGACGCAATCCGCAACCTGCTGGCCCGCATCCCCGAACTCGCCGTCGTGACGCTGCCGGAGCAGCCGCGCTGCTGCGGTGCCGCCGGCAGCTACTTCCTGGAACAGCCCGATTTCGCCGTGCGTCTGCGCGACGAGAAGCTGGCGCAAGCGCAGGCGCTCGCGCCCGATGTGCTCCTGACCACGAACATCGGCTGCCGCATCCATCTCGGCAACGGCCTGCGCGACGGCGGCGCGTCGCTGCGGGTCATCCATCCGCTGGCGCTGCTGGCCGAACAGCTGGACAATTGTGCCCCATGACTTCGCGCACCCTGTCGCCGTTCGATCGCGCGCTCGTGGAAATCGAGCGCGCCCTGGAAACCGTGTTCGTCGCCGCGCCGCCGGCTTCGCAGCCGTCGCCGGCGCAGGACATCGCCGACGGCGATCTCGACGAGGCCGCGCGCCGGCATTCGGCCGGGCTGATGCGCGTGAATCATGTCGGCGAGGTGTGCGCGCAAGCGCTGTACTTCGGCCAGGCGGCCGTCGCGCGCGACGACGCCCTGCGCGCGCAGATGCTCGCCGCCGCCGCCGAGGAAACCGATCATCTGGCGTGGTGCGGCGAGCGCCTGGCCGAACTCGGCAGCCGCGCCAGCCTCCTGAATCCCCTCTGGTACGCCGGCGCCTATGCGATCGGCGCGGCGGCGGGCGCCATCGGCGACCGCCTCAGTCTCGGCTTCGTGGTGGAAACCGAACGACAAGTCGAGGCGCACCTCGGCGAGCACCTGGAAACCCTTCCGGTCGGCGACCAGCGCAGCCGCGCGATCGTGCGGCGCATGAAGGAAGACGAAGCGCGCCATGCCGAGCATGCGCTGGCGGCCGGAGCGCGCCCGCTGCCGTCACCGATCCCGACGCTGATGCGCGCGGCTTCGAAGGTGATGAAGGCGGTGGCGTACCGCTGTTGAGCTTCGCTCAACAGCGGCGGGATTCGGGATTGGAGATTGGAGATTCGGTAAAGCGGCCTAGTTCAACACGCGCTCTTACCAATCTCGAATCCCGAATCCCCAATCCCGGCTCCATCACATCAAATTCCGCCCGTGGAACAGCTCCTCGATCTCGCGCTTCAGCAGCTGCTCGATGCGCTGGCGTTCCTTGAACGAGAGGTCGTCCGCGTTCGCCTCGAACAGGTAGGTGTCGAGGTCGAAGTCCTTGATGTGCATCTTCGTGTGGAAGATGTTTTCCTGATAGACGTTCACATCGAACATCTCGTAGCGCTGGCGGATGTGCTTGGCCAGGTAGTCCTGGATCGAGTTGATCTTGTGGTCGATGTAGTGCTTGCGCCCCTTCACGTCGCGCGTGAAGCCGCGCACGCGATAGTCCATCGTGACGATGTCGGACTCGAAGCTGTCGATCAGGAAGTTCAACGCGCGCAGCGGCGAGATGACGCCGCAGGTGGCTACGTCGATGTCGGCGCGGAACGTCGCGATGCCGTTGTGCGGATGCGTTTCCGGATAGGTGTGCACCGTGATGTGGCTCTTGTCCAGGTGCGCCACGACCGCGTCGGAGATCATGTCGCGGCCGAGCTTCTCGACGACCGGGTGCTCGGAGATAAGAATTGTCACCGACGCGCCCTGCGGGTCGTAGTCCTGCCGCGCGATGTTGAGGATGTTCGCGCCGATGATCTCTGCCACGTCGGTCAGGATCTGGGTCAGGCGGTCGGCGTCGTACTGCTCGTCGATGTAGTCGATGTAGCGGTCGCGCTGGTTCTCCGACACCGCATAGCAGATGTCGTAGATGTTGAAGCTGAGCGCCTTGGTGAGATTGTTGAAGCCCTGCAGCTGCAGGCGCGGAATCGGTTTGACCACGGCGTTCTACCTCGTGCGGGCGGTGGTTCGGGAGGGCGCGGATTATGGGCCATGCGGCCGCTCTAAGGAACCGATACTCGCTGCCGTTCCTTACAGTCTGCTGACGGCCGGGCCCGAGCAGGACGGGGCGCCCGCGCCGGAATGCAAACGGAACCTTCACGTTCGCCCCGCGACGCGCGACGTGTAACGGAATATGCAATAAGATGAGGAGACGTCCACTCACGCCGGGCTCGCAAACGCTGGGACACCCCGCGTTCCGTCGTGACGCGGTGAACACCGCGATCGGACGCAGAAGGGGCCTTTAGTGGAAGCACAGGGCAAGATCGCTGATTTTCGTTATACGCTGCAGCGCGAGGTCAACAAAGTCCAAGCGCCGCCGATGCTCACCCCGGATCGCGCCGCGATGGAACGTTTCCTCGCCGCGTGCCACCGTCGCCGCTACGCCAGCAAGACCGCCATCATCCGCCCGGGTGATTCGGCCAACATCCTCTACTACGTCATCGACGGTTCCCTGACCGTCTCGTCGGAAGATGAGGAAGGCCGTGAACTGATCCTCGCCTATCTCAACCGCGGCGAATTCATCGGCGAGATGGGACTGTTCGTGGAGACCCCTCGGCGCGAAGTCATGGTGCGCACGCGCACGCCATGCGAACTCGCCGAGATCGGCTACGAGCGGATGTTCAACCTGTTCGAAGGCCCGCTGCGCGACGAATGTCCGAAGATCCTCTTCGCCATCGGCTCGCAGCTGACCAACCGGTTGTTGCACACCTCGCGCAAGGTGAGCCGGCTGGCCTTCATGGACGTGACCGGACGCGTCGCCAAGACGCTGATCGACCTGACCGAAGAGCCGGACGCGATGACGCATCCGAGCGGCAAGCAGATCCGCATATCGCGCCAGGAAATCAGCCGCATCGTCGGCTGCTCGCGCGAGATGGTCGGCCGCGTGCTGAAGCAGCTCGAAGAGCAGGGCATGATTTCGGTGTCCGGCAAGACGATCGTCGTACTCGGCACGCACTGACGGCACTCCCGTCCGCGCAAGCCGCACTGACCCGCCGTCGCAGGACGGCGCGGTTCATCGCCGCCGGGCGCTCCTGCCCCGGGCGGCGGCCGGCTTCGGCTCGTACACCATGTAGACGTCCGCACGCTGGTAGTGACTGCCCGGCCGTGGCGCCGGGTGGTGCACGAAGCCTGCGCTTTCGTACAGCGCGAGGGCCGGCTTCAGGCGCGAACTCGATTCGAGGAACAGCGCGCGGCCGCGGCGGCGCTGGAACTCGGCGATCGCAGCGTCGAGCAGCTTGCGACCGGCGCCGAGGCCGCGAAAGCCGGTCTCGACCGCCATCTTCGACAGCTCGTAGACGCCGGGCGCCTCCTTGATCAAGGCACAGGTGCCGATCACCTCGCCGTCGAGCAGCGCGAACAGGATCGCGCCGCCGGGTTCGATCACGTAGCGCTGCGGATCGCCGAGCATCGCACGGTCGACCGCCTCGACGACGAACCAGCGCTCCAGCCACTCGGTATTGATGCGCTCGAAATGCGAGGCCCAGAGTGGGCGATACGGCTGCACTTCGATCGACGCCGCCTGCAGGTGGTCGCGTTGGGCAAGGATTTCCTTGGCGACACGTCCGTCGGCGAGATCCCGCTCGAATTGCCCCAGGGCATCGAGCAGGCCGCCGGATCCGCGCGACGCCGCGGCCTGCGCGCCGCGCCGGATCGCGCACCAGACGGGCCCCAGCCGGTCCAGATGCCCTTCGGCTTTCGGCGTGAGTTCGAGCACGCCGCGGCGTGCGTCGGCGCGATCGATGCGCCGCGTGATCCAGCCGGCCTTGCGCAATTTCGCCGCGAGCTGGCTGACCGCCGGATGCGTCTGCCCGATCGCGGCAGCGATTTCGGTGACGCTGCCCGGCCCTTTCACCTGCAGATAGCGCAGCACCGGAAACCAGTGCGCGTCGATCTCGACGCCGCTGGCGCGATAGGTTGCGTTGGCGACCGCGTACAAGCTTTCGCTGATCGCCTTGAAACGGCTGCCGAGCGCCAGTTCCCCTTGCGTGTGCAGGAACATCATATGCGTAAGCGATTACGGAAATGCTTACGTTATTACGCAGGCCGGCTCGAGGCAAGTGCCGGCCGGTTCCGGTGGAGCCGGCCGCCGGTCAGCTCCATTCGACGACCGACAGCCGCCGGCCGAGGCGCGCGGAAACGCGGGCCAGCGTGATGCGGTCGGGATTGACCAGCACGGCCGATCGCGCGGCGGCGAGAATCGGCAGGTCGTGGAACGAGTCGCTGTAGACGACGTCCCATGGCGGACGGATGCCGCGCAGCGCAAGCTGGCGAGCCTTCTCGATGCGAATGTTGTGCAGCGCGATGCGCAGGCCGAAACGCCCTGCCTCGAAACGCGACGCGACGAGTTCGACGCCGTCGAAGCCGAGTTCGTCGAGGATCGCGCGAGCCAGCACGTCCTCGCAGCCTGTGACGACGAGAACGCGATCGCCGTCTTGGCGATGACGCTTCAAGGCCATGCACGCGGGGGCGAAGATGTTGCGCGCATCGCGTGCAAGCCGCCCGCCGAAGGCCTGCGCCATGACGCGGTAGCGCGCCGCGTCGACGCCGACGAAGGCCCAGGTCACGGCCGCGCGCAACAGCCGGCGCCGGCCGCGCCGCGTCAGCGCGATCAATGCCACGACAGGCAATAGCGGCAATACGACGGCGAGGCGCCACCACGCGTGCGCATAGCGTTCGCGCATGAACTTCGTGAACGCGTCGCCGCGCACGATCACGCCGTCGAAATCGAACAGCACGATGCGCTGGGTCGGAGCGCCTCGTATCGCGGCCATGGGCGTATGGGAATCGGTCATGCGCGGCGATTCGACCCCGCTCGCGCGCAAACGTTCATTCGCGCGCCATTGCCGCTTTCAGCCCGCAGCGGCTCCGCCAGCACCGAACAGTCGCGCGAGCTCGGCGCCCGGATCGGCCGCGCGCATGAACGCCTCGCCGACGAGGAACGCCCCGACGCCGGCGGCGCGCATCCGCGCGACATCGGCGGGCGTGTGGATACCGCTTTCGGTCACCAGCAGGCGGCCGTCGTCGATGCGGCCCTGCAGGCGCAGGGTCGTATCCAGCGAAGTCTCGAAGGTGCGCAGGTTGCGGTTGTTGACGCCGATCAGCGGCGCCGGGATCTCGAGCGCGCGTTCGAGTTGGTCCTCGTCGTGCACCTCGACCAGGACGTCGAGATCGAGCTCGGCCGCCAGCAGCGCGAGTTCGAGCAGGCTGGCGTCGCCGAGCGCGGCGACGATCAGCAGGATGCAGTCGGCGCCGATCGCGCGCGCCTCGTACACCTGGTACGGATCGATCGTGAAATCCTTGCGCAGCACCGGCAGATCGCAGGCCGCGCGCGCCTGCTGCAGGTAGGCTTCGCTGCCCTGGAAGAAATCCGCATCGGTCAGCACCGACAAGCAGGCGGCGCCGCCGGCGGCGTAGCTGCGCGCAATCGCCGCCGGATCGAAGTCCGCGCGGATCACGCCTTTCGACGGGCTCGCTTTCTTGACCTCGGCGATCACCGCCGGCGAGCCGGCCTCGACCTTCGCTTCGAGCGCCGCGGCGAATCCGCGCGTCGGCGGCAGATCGGCGACGCGCGCGGACAGCTCGGCAAGGCCGATCTGCGCGCTGCGCTCGCGGATTTCCTCGACCTTGCGCGCGAGGATGCGCTGGAGAATGTCTTCCATCTTCAATGTTTCCGATGCGGCGGATCTGGGCGACGGCGAGGATCCGGTGCTGCCGGCGCCGGAGCAAAAGGGATGACCGGCTTTCGCCGTTGTGAAGCGCTTCCCGCGTTCGCGGGAATGACGGCACCAGGCGATGGATCAACGGCCATGGTCGCCGCCTGCGAGCCGCTGCGTCGTCGCGACGAAGGCTTCCATCTTCGCCATCGCGGCGCCGTTCGCGACGGCGCTGCGGGCGCGCATGACGCCTTCGCCGATCGATGTGACGACGTCGGCCGCGTACAGGGCCGCGCCGGCGTTGAGCAGCACGATGTCGCGCGCGATGCCGGGCGTGTCGTCGAGCGCCTCCAGCAGCAGCTTCTTCGACTCGGCCACGTCGGCGACGCGAAGGTTGCGGCTCGATGCCATGACCAGGCCGAAATCCTCCGGTTCGATCTCGTATTCGCGCACGTCGCCGTCGCGCAGTTCGCCGACCATCGTCGCCGCGCCGAGCGAGATCTCGTCCATGCCGTCGCGTCCCCACACGACCAGCGCGTGCCGCGCACCGAGCCGCTGCAGCGCGCGCACCTGGATGCCGACCAGATCCGGATGGAATACGCCCATCAGGATGTTCGGCGCGCCGGCCGGATTGGTCAGCGGTCCGAGGATGTTGAAGATCGTGCGCACGCCGAGTTCGCGCCGCACCGGCGCGACGACCTTCATCGCTGGATGATGATGGGGCGCGAACATGAAGCCGATGCCGGTCTCGGCGAAACAGCGGGCCACTTCGGCCGGACCGAGGTCGATCGCGGCGCCGAGCGCTTCGAGCACGTCGGCGCTGCCGGACTTCGACGACACGCTGCGATTGCCGTGCTTGGCCACGCGCGCGCCGGCGGCCGCAGCGACGAACATCGACGCGGTGGAGATGTTGAAGCTCTGCGCGCCGTCGCCGCCGGTGCCGACGATGTCGACGAAATGCTCCGGCGCGCCGACGTCGACCTTCGCGGCCAGCTCGCGCATCACGCGCGCGGCGCCGGCGATCTCGCCGATCGTTTCCTTCTTCACGCGCAGGCCGGTGACGATCGCGGCGATCAGCGTCGGCGAGACCTCACCGCGCATGATCTGGCGCATCAGATCGACCATCTCGTCGTGGAAGATCTCGCGATGCTCGATGGTGCGCTGGAGCGCTTCCTGCGGGGTGATGGGCATGCCGGAATCCTGCGTGGGACGCCTAGCATAGCGTCGAGATGCGGGGCCCCGTAACCTTTCCCCGCGCGAACGGCCGTCCAAACCGCTGGCCCGTCCCCGCCGCCATCGCCCGACTGCCGTCGCGGGCGGCGGCGTCACGCCGCCCGCGGCAGCGCCTCGACGAGAAAATTGCGCAGCAGGTCGTGACCATGCTGGGTCAGGATCGACTCCGGATGGAACTGCACGCCTTCGATCGGCAGCGAGCGGTGACGCAAGCCCATGATCTCGTCGATCGAGCCGTCTTCGCGCAGCGTCCAGGCCGAGACTTCGAGGTCGGCGGGCAGCGTCGCCTGCTCGACGACGAGCGAGTGATAGCGCGTCGCTTCGAACGGATTGGGCACGCCGCGGAAGACGCCCTTGCCGTCGTGATGGATCATCGAGGTCTTGCCGTGCATGATTTCCTTCGCGCGCACGACCTTGCCGCCGAACGCCTGGCCGATCGACTGGTGGCCGAGGCACACGCCGAGGATCGGCACCGAACCGCCGAGCTTTTCGATGATCTGCAGCGACAGCCCCGCCTCGTTCGGCGTGCCCGGCCCCGGCGAGATCACGATCGCCGCCGGAGCGAGCCGGCGCAATGCGTCCAGCGTCATCTCGTCGTTGCGCACGACGCGCACGTCCTCGCCGAGCTCGCCCAAGTACTGCACGAGGTTCCAGGTGAAGCTGTCGTAGTTGTCTATCATCAGCAGCATGAAGAAATCAACCCATTGAAATACAACTGTTTTAGTTCGAATCAATCAGGAACGTGCGTGCACCGGCGCCCGATTTCTTAGCTCGATATCAGCCACCGATGCACCGCCCTCACGGACCGAATGCAACAGGTACGCGAGTCGCATCAGAAGAGTCCGCACATCAGCGGCAAGCCTAGGGCGACGAGGGGCCCTGGGCAAGCTCGCGGTTGCGCGCGATGAACCGTGTCGCCCACATTGTGGCGCGCGAGGCGGCGGCCTCGGACTTGGCGAGGCGCCTCAGTCGCAGCGCGCGCCGTCACCGTCGCCGCGACAGCGCGGCGGAAACCCGTGCGCGCGCCAGTAGTCGAGAATGCCGTTGCGCTTCAGGAAGTCCTGGAATTCCGGCGCTTGACGCAAGCTGCGATTCTCGGGCATCCAGATCGCCACGGTGGAAAACGCGAACACGTCGCGCAGGAGACTGTCCGCGAGCGCCAGCTTCCTGACGGGATCGGGTTCCGGCTCGAGCCAACGCAGATAGTTCAGCGCCTTCGGATTGCCCTGCTCGCGCGCGAGTCGTTCCGACGCCTCGATCGCCGCGTGTGCCTGCGGCCATCGCTTCGGGTCTTCGAGGGCGGCGGTAACGGCGAGATACGATGCTTTCCAGATGCTGTCGGGCATCGCCTCGGCGATCGAACGCGTGCGCGCGGTGTCGCCACGCCAAAAGGCGTTGCACCAGTTCGCATAGATCACCGCCGCCGCCGGCAGCGCGTCGATGCGCCGGCGCGCCTCATCGTGGCGGCCTAGCGCGTCGAGCAGGAACACCTGGTTGCTGACGGCCGCGCTGCTGCCGAGCGGGTCGTATGCCGAGCCGAGTTCCGACTGGCGCAGGCCCTCTTCGAGGTAGCCGAGGCTGCCGAGCAGCATGCCGTAGACGGCACGATAGATCGGGTCGGTCGACGCGCGCTGCAACGCCTCGCGATACAGCGCCCCGGCACGCTCCCAGTCGCCATCCTGGATCGCGAACCAGGCCAGCGTGATGCGCGCGTCGGCTTCGTCCGGATCGAGCTGCAGCGCGAGCTCCGCTTCATGCTGCGCCTCGGCCAGCCGTGTCTTCGATGGCGTTCTGACCGCGAGCATCGCGCCCAGCAGGCCATGCGCAGGCGCGTAGTCGGGATGTGCCGCGACGAGCGCGCGCAATTGCGCTTCCCAGTCCGGCACGCCGACGGTGCGGATCTGCCGGCGCAGATCGAGGAAACGGCGCAGCACGACCGGATCGACATCATGCGCCTCGACCGCGTTCGACGCGGTGTCGCGCAGGGCGAGCGCGCGTGCGACCTCGGCGGCGACGTCGTTGCGCAACGCGGCGAATCCCACGATCGGACGATCGTACGCCTGCGTCCACACCAGCCTGCCTGCCGGCAACTCGAGCAGGCGCAGATTGATGCGCAATTGCTCGCCCGCCTCCTGCAGGCTGCCCTCCAAAGCATGCGTGGCCTTGAGCCGCTCGGCGAGCTGGGTGGCGTCGAACTCGCGCGACTGCGCGATCGTCGCCGACGTCGCCGAAATCATGCCGAGCCCGTCGAGGCGCGAGAGGCGCGTCGTCAATTCTTCGCTGAGGCCCTCAGCGAGGACGGCCTCGCCATGCTCGCCGCCGACCGGGCGCAGCGGCAACACGACCAGCACCGGCGCGCTCGGCGGAGCCTTCGTCGCCGTTGCAGCGAGGCTCGCGTGGCGCACCGGCGGCGAGCGGAGCTGGAACGCCACGAGACCCGCGACGAACAGCAGCGACACGATCGCGATCGCGACGTTGCGCGCGGATACGCGCGAACGCCGGCCATCCGGCACGGACGTGCCGGCCGTGGCGGACGCATCGGCGAGAACAGAGGGCGGCGCGCCACGCCCGTCCGCGTGGGCTTCCAGCGCCGCGATGAACATGTAGCCCACGCCGTGCACGGTGCGGATCAGGCGCGGATGGTCCGCGTCGTCGCCGAGCTCGCGACGCAGGATCGCCACGATGCGGTTCAGCACCGTCGGCGTCACGTGACGATGGCCCCAGACGGCGTCGAGCAGCGCGTCGCGCGAAACCACGCTGCCGGACCTGCGGAGCAGCTCCAGCAGCACGGCAAAGGCCTTCGGCTCCAGCATCAGTTGAGTACCGCCACGCAGGACGCGGCGGCTACGCGCATCGACCTCGACATCGTAGAAGCGGTAGCAATCCTGGCCGAGCTTGCCGTCGTCCATCGCAGAGTCCAAACCGATCGGCGGCATTGTGCCGCAAGGGGTCGGCAGGCGACGAAAAGATGTGTTTCGACGCCATTGGGGCTCGCGGCCTCACGAACCTCATGAACCACACGCCAGCCTCACGCCAATCAAACGCGCGCCGGCGAAAACATCAAGCATCCGACCTGCGCAGGGGACAGCCTGTCGGTGTCGGCAAACGGCCGCTCATCCGCGCGGCCGCCGTCCGCCCGAACAATCGCAGACGAGACGAAACCATGAAGACAGACACCCGCGCCCTCCGAGCGCTCGCCCTTGCGTCGACGGCCTTCGCAACCGTCGATGCGAGCGCCGCGATCTATACGGTCGGCAACGGCGCCGGTTGCACGCACGGCACGATCCAGTCGGCGATCAACGCGGCCGACAGTTCGGCCGGCGCCGACACCGTGCGGCTGACGCGCTCGCTGACGTACGAGCCCGAGGCGAACACGATCGATACGGCGCAGGAGCTCACCGTCGAGGGCGGCTACGCCACCTGTGACCAGGCGAGCCCCGACGGCACGCGCACCGTCGTCAGCGGTGCCGGCGGCGCGCACGCGCCGGTGTTCACGATCAGTGCGCCGACCGGCGCGCTGATCCACCTGCGCACGCTCACCATCAGTGGCGGCGATGTCGACGGCACCGGCGCCGGCGGCGGCATCCGGTTCGAGGGCGACGGCATCCTCGACATCGCCGACAGCTCGATCACGCAGAACGTCGCCGGCTACGGAGGAGGCATCTACGCGAAAGGCACGAACTCGAACGCGGAGCTGGTGATCGGCGCGAACGTGCTCGTCGTCGGCAACACCGCGCGCTACGACGGCGGCGGCGTGTACTCCAGCCAGCTGGAGATGTCGATGACCGAACCGGGCAGCACCTTGTTCGACAACGAGGCGACCGGCGTCGCCAGCGGCCCCTACACCGGCGGCTATGGCGGCGGCCTCTACATCCAGGCCGGCGAACTGTCGAGCTACGCCTACATCGGCACCAGCGGCATCGGCGGTATCGGCGCGATCCACGGCAACCAGGCGCTCTATGGCGGCGGCGTGGCCATCGGCGGCAGCAACGGCAGTCCTGGAACGACCCGCTACGCCGAAATGCATCTGTTCACGACCGATCTGGCAAACCGCGGCCGGATCGCCGGCAATTTCGCCTCGGTCGCCGGCGGCGCCATTCATGCAACGTCGTCGGGTGATGGCGCCTTCAGCGGCAATGTTCTCGCCTATGCGAAGCTCTGGAACGCCGTGCTCGACGACAACGGTGCACCGCACGGCGCAGCCGTGTACCTTGCCGGCAGCGCTGTCAGCGACTTCCTGTTCAACGCGCGGAATTCGTCGACGCCTTGGCCGGACGCCGCGGCACGCTGCGGCGTCGGCGTCGACTGCGGACGCATCGTGGGCAACAGAGCCTGGGACGCCGCCGCCAACGACACCGATGGTGCGATTCTCGAAGGCGGCAGCAACGCCTATTTCGGCATCGGCATGGCGTCGACCGTCGACGCTTTGGCGGAGGGAGGCATCGTCCTGGAAGCCAACCGCGGCGGCCGCCTCGTCGACAGCGATTGGACGCTGCTGAGGAACGTCCTCGTCGAGGGCGGCCAGTTCAGCCAGGAACTCGTCCGTAGCCGCTTCCTGGATATCCTCGACTCCACCCTCGCCGGGAACGCCATCGGCGCCAGTGTCCTGGCGTCGAGCGACGGTGCCGTCGAAATCGAGCGCTCGATCCTGTGGCAACCGGGCAGCACATCGCTGTCGCGCGGCGGGAGCACGATGGCGATCGACCACGTGATGGCCAGTGAGATCGATTCGCTCGGCGGTTTCATGGGCGGCGGCGGTGACGGCTGGGGCTCGATCCTCGCCGATCCCCTCTTCGTGGATCCCGCGCACGGCGACTACTCCTTGCGCGTCGGCTCGCCGGCCATCGACATGGCACCGCCGATTCCGGGCGACGACCGCGACGCCTACGGGCTTGCGCGCGACCATGACCTGCCGCACACCGACAGCGACAGCGGCGTGCGCGATCTCGGCGCATTCGAGCGACGGTCGCTGCAGCCGATGGTGCTGAACGGCGATTTCGACGCGTCCGACCTGCGCCTGTGGATCGGGTCCGGCGGCGCATGGGACGGCACGCAGAATGCCACGGGCGCCTCCGGCTCGGGCTCGTGGGCGCTGAGCACGTCGGGGCTGACGTACCGGGATGTCGATGTCGGCCGACAATGCGTCCGCCTGCCTGGACCCGGGCGCTATCTGCTCGACGGCTGGGGCAAGGGCGGCGGCGGCACGATACAGAGCCGCGACTACGCGGTGCTGGCATGGGAGTATCGCCGCAACGGTGGCGACGGCTGCGAAGACGGCGCTGCCGACGCGTCCGGCGAAATGACGCTCGGCAGCGGCACCGCCTGGGGGCATCCGGCACAGCCGACAGCGATCGATGTGACGACGAGCCCATTCGGTGCGACCAGTTCGATCACGATTCGCCTGATCGCCAGAGACGGCAATCCGACCAACGTCGGCGGATCGATCAGCGCCTGGTTCGACGGCATCACGCTCGATTTCGACGACGATCGCATCTTCGCCGACGGCTTCGACTGAAATCGACGCGACGGTCGCCGTGTCGATTTCCCTGCTGCGACCACTCGCAATGCAACGTGTCCTTTCGTTCGAGCATGGACGAAGCGGCCACGTCGGTAGCGACCGCGCGCCGCACTCAGACTGCCGGCGCCGGACCGCTCGCTCCGCCCTCACCCACGCGCGCGAAATAGCGCGCCAGCCCCTCGACCGCCTCGCACATGCTGCGCGCGATCTCGCGCTCGCCCATGATCGCGGCGTCCGCGCCGCAGTTGAGCAGATACGTCACGTCGGCATCGGAATGGGCGCGCGCCAACACGGCGATTGCCGGATTCAAGGCGCGCGCATGCTGGATGATCTGGCCGGCCTCCAGCGTTTGCGGGATCGCGACGAGGATCGCGCGCGCCGTCGCGATGTTCGCATCGACCAGCGCATCTTCGGCGGCCGCGTTCGCGAGCACGCCGGCGATGCCGAGCGCGCGCGCGCTGTCGAGGTGATCGCGGTTGGTCTCGACCAGTGCGAGCGTTTCGCCGGCTTCCTGCAGGTAGCGCCCGACCAGGGCGCCGACGCGGCCGAAGCCGATCAGCACGATGTGGCCGCTTGCCGGCAGCGGCGGACTGGCAGGTGCCTCGTCGGTCATGCGCGCCGCCGCTTCGGCGTCGCGCCGTGCCTGCCAGCGATCGAGCGCGACGAACAGGAGCGGATTGGCGACGATCGAAAGGATCGCTCCGGCGAGGATCAGATCGTGGCCGTCTTTGGGCAGCAGTCCCAGTTCAGTGCCCAGGCCGGCCAGGATGAACGAGAACTCGCCGATCTGCGCGAGGCTGACCGCGATCGTCAGGCCGACTTCGAGCGGACGTCCGAACGCGCGCACGATCAGCAGCGCGGCGAGCGACTTGCCGAGCACGATGATGAGGAAGACGCCGAGGATCGGCAGCGGCTGCCGGGCCAGGATGGCCGGGTCGAACAGCATGCCGACCGAGACGAAGAACAGCACCGCGAAGGCGTCGCGGAACGGCAGCGATTCGGCGGCCGCCTCGTGGCTGAGCTTCGACTCGTTGAGCACCATGCCGGCGAAGAACGCGCCGAGCGCGAACGAGACGTCGAACATCCGCGCCGAGGCGTAGGCGACGCCGAGCGCGATCGCGAGCACCGCCAGCGTGAACAGTTCGCGCGAACCGACGCCGGCGGTCCGCTCGAGCAGCCACGGGATCACACGGCGGCCGACGATCAGCATCAGCGCGACGAACGCGGCGACCTTGCCGAGCGTGATCGCGAGCGCCGCGAACACGCCGCGATCGGCGTGCGCCGCATCCACGCTGCCGCCGAGCAGCCCGGCCAGCGCCGGCAGCAGCACCAGCACGAGCACCATCGCGAGATCCTCGACGATCAGCCAGCCGATCGCGATGCGTCCGCGGTTGGAGTCGAGCAGGCGGCGCTCCTCCAGCGCGCGCAGCAGCACGACCGTGCTCGCGACCGACAGCGCCAGACCGAACACGAGACCGGCTCCGAACGACCAGCCGAGCAGCCACGACATCAACAGGCCGAGCAAGGTCGCGATGGCGATCTGCACGACCGCGCCGGGAATCGCGATCGCCTTCACCGCGAGCAAGTCGCCGAGCGAGAAGTGCAGGCCGACACCGAACATGAGCAGGATCACGCCGAGCTCGGACAGCTCCGGCGCGAGCGCTTGGTCGGCGACGATGCCGGGCGTGAACGGTCCGATCGCAATGCCCGCGATCAGGTAGCCGACCAGCGGCGACAGTCGCAGGCGCTGCGCGATCATGCCGGCGACGTAGGCGAGCACGAGCGCCGAAACGAGGGTGGCGATCAGTGGAGTGTCGTGGGTCATGCATGCGTCCTGTAGGGGCGTTCATGCATCGCGGCCGCGATGGAATCGATGTTTAGCACATCGATCGCGCCGATAGAACCCACGCAGCACCGGCGGTGCTTGCGGCCGGAGCCTGAAACGCGACAGGCCGCACGAGGCGGCCTGTCGGATCAACCTTGCCGCACCGGCCCGCACAGGCGGGCCGGCGCCCTACTTCGTACTCATTGCACCGGCAGCGAGAGCCACGCCGACGCGTCGCGACGAGCGATGCGCAGCGAGACCAGCGGCTGGCCGATATCGCTCGCATCGGACTGCAGCGACACCTTGCCGGCCGACAGCACCAGATAGCCGTCGCGATGGCCCGGCGTGGCCGACTGCCACGCCAGATCGAGCCCATCGGTAGCCAGATCGACTTCGCGCCAGTCGCTGCGCACGTCGTGGCCCTGCGCATCGCGCGTCACCAGGCGCATCGCGTAGCGCGCGCCGAAACGCGCCAGATCGATGGCGAAAGCGCTCTTGCCATCGGCCAAGTGGCCGCTCGCGATGCGCACCGGCTGGCTGCCGAGGCCGGCGAGCAGGGCCGGTTCGACCGACAGCTGCGCGCTGACGAAGCCATCGGTATCGCCGAAGCCGGCCAGCGACTGCATCGTCGCATCGCTCTCGAAACCATCCTTGAAGACCACGACGGTATCCGCGGGCGAATCGCTGGCCGAGTTGTTGATCGGATTCGGATCGACGACACTGTCGGTCGCCGTCACCGATACGGAATTGACGATGAGGTCGCCCGGCGCGTCCGGCTGCACGGTGGCCGAGAACACGTAGGTCGCGCTGCTGCCGGCCGGCAGCGTGGCGTTGTCCTGCAGCTTGTCGTTGACGCCGTTCGCGCAGGTCGCGCCGCCGGTCGGCGTGCAGACCCACGATCCATTGAGCAGACCCTGCGGCAACATGTCGAAGACGAAGACGGTCGTGGTCGCCGGGCCAGCCTTGTTGGTGACGACGATGACGTAGTCGACCGTGTCGCCCACCTGCACGAACTCGCGATCGTCGGTGATCGATACGGCGACGTCGGCCTGCTGCGGCGGCACGACTTCAATGCCGTTGCCGCTCAACGCGAGCGTGGGGCCGACCTGGCCGTCCATGACGATCTGGAGCGTTTGGCTGGCCGGACCGATGGCATCGGGCATGAATGCGTACGTCAACGTACAGCTCTCGCCGACAGCGAGCGTGATCGGCAGTTGCGCGTCGAAGCACGTACCGCCGGCGACCGCGAACGGCAGCTGGACAGGCTGGACCGCCGAGACCTCGAGCGGGACGTCGCCGGCGTTGGTCAAGGTCGCAGTCTTGTCGTCGCTGATCGAGCCGACCGCGACGTCGCCGAAGTCCAAGTTCGACGGCGTGACCGTCAACGCGTCCTGCGGCGGAGTCTGTACGGTCGTCGTGGCAGTCGCGCTGTTGTTGCCTGGTGTCGGATCGGGCGTGTCCAGCGCGTTCGATGCGACCGTAGCCGTATTCGCCAGCACGCTGCCGGCGGCGCTGGGATCGACGGTGACGTCGAGCGTGAACACGGAGCTGCCGAGCGGCAGCACGTCGATCTGGCAGGAAACGGTTCCCGCGGAACCCACGGCAGGGGTCGTGCACGACCAGCCCGCCGGCACGGCCAGCGAAACGAAGGTCGTGCCGGACGGCAGCGTGTCGTCGAACGAGACGTCGGCCGTGGTGCTCGGGCCGGCGTTCGTCACCGTTGCCGTATACGTGAGTGCGCCCCCCGCGACGACCGGATCGGGCGTGTCGACCAGCGTCATTGCCAAATCCGCGGCTCGGTCGACCCCCGTGACTTTCGTCGCACTGTTGTTGCCCGTATCGGGATCGGGTGCGGCCGACGACACGGTGGCCGTATTCGAGATCGCCCCCAGAGGGAGATCGGCCGCGTAGCGGACGACCAGCGTGAACGTGACCGTGCTGCCGGCCACCAGCGTAGGCGTGCTGCAGGCGACCGACGCATCGGGACCCGTTGCGCCGACGGCCGGCGTCGTGCAGGTCCAGCCGGCCGGGCTGTCGAGCGAGACGAAGCTCGTGCCGGCCGGCAGCGTGTCGGCAAGGCTCGCCGCAGTCGCGTCGCCGGGGCCGGCGTCGAGCACCGTGATCGTGTAGGTCTGCGTATTGCCGGCGTGCACGATCGGATTCGGGGTGGTCATCTCGACGTCGAGATCGGCATTCGCACCGAGCGGGAACAACCCGACCAGCACCGGATCGTGATCGGACGCGCGATACGGCGTCGCCGGCTGGAACAGCACGCGCGGCGGCACCATGGCCGAGCCGTCCGGCTTCTCTTCGTACGGCGCTTCGCCGGTGTCCTTGACCTCGTCGTTGTAGTCGAACAGCGGGTTCTCGTCGGCATTGATGTGCCACGGCGCCACGCCGGTGATCTGCGGAGCGAGGCTGGTGCTCGCGAACGCGTAGTCGAGATGGCCGAGCTGGCCGTCGAACAGGTACGAATACGCGCTGTCGCCGAGGAAGCTGGTTTCCAGGTCGGTGTAGCCGCCGCCGGTCAGCGTGGTCACCGGCGTTTCCTGCGCGTAAGAGTTGAAGTCGCCGAGCAGCAGCACGTCGCTGTCGCCGGCCGCCGGAATCACGGTGCTGTTGATCCACGTCAGCAGGCGCGAGGCCTGCGCGGTGCGTCGCGCAGCCCAGCAGCTTTGTCCGTCGCCGGAGTCCGCATCGCCGCCGCTGGCGCCGTCGCAGCCCTTCGACTTGAAGTGGTTCGCGATCACCGTGAAGCGCTTGCCGAAGGCGGCGTTCGTGCTGTCGACGACATCGAACGTCTGCGCGGTCGGCGGACGGTTGTGGATCGGATCGAGATCGAACAACACCGAGCCGACCGGCGACAGCACGCCGGCGCGATAGATCAGCGCGACGCGGATCGCGTCGGTGCCGAGCGTGCCGCCGGTGCTGACGAACGTGTACGGATGAGCGCCGCCGCAGCGTGCGTTCACCGCGCCGAGCAGGTCGGTGATCGTCGCGCTCGCCGTGGTGTTTTCCAGTTCCATCAGGCCGGCGACATCGGGATTGAGCGTGCACAGCACGATCGAGGCGCGCTCGCGCTGACGATTGAGCTCCGCGACGCTGTCGGCACCGCGGCAGTCCTGTCCGCCGCTCGGACCGCACGGACCCGACGAGGAGCTCGACGTCGTGTCGATCGTCGTGAAGTAGTTCAGCAGGTTCATGCCCGCGGCCTTGATCGCGCCGCCGACGGCAGGCGCCGTGGTCGGGCGCGGATTGGCGACGGTGAACGTGGCGGGCGCCGCCTGCACCGGACGGATGCGCCAGGCGTCGGTGCCGCTGACGCCGGAGAACGACCAGTGCAGCACGCCGGTGAGGTTGTGCACCTCGTCGCCACCGCGGAAGAAGTCGACGCCCTGCGTGCCGACCGAGAGGCCGCCGTTCGCACGCGGGTAGTACAGGTACTGCTGGCCTTCCGGCAGCGTCAGCGACCAGTTCTCGACGTCGTTGTCGTCGTCGAGGATCACGCGGCTGCGCGAAAGCGTGTCGAGATAGGCCGTGTAGCCGGCCACGCTCGGCGCCTGGAACTCGGTGAACTGGCGCGGACGCTGGTTCGGATACAGCTCGATCTGGCCGTAGCGCGCCTGCTCGAAATATTCGGAGACGAGCAGCGTGTCGACATAGGTGACCAGCATGCCTTCACGCGCTTCGTAGAACGCGTCGACGTCGCCCACGACCGGCAGTTCGATCGGCGTCGGGGTGACTTCCGCCAGGTGGTTGCCGGCGTCGGTGACGGTGATGCTCGCCGCCGTCGTCGCGTTGAGCTCGGTCATGCCGAAGTATTCGGTCACGGTGCCGCTGACGCGCCCGCGCTGGCCTTCGGCGACCGCCGTCGGACACGCCGAGCAGTAGACGAAGATGCCTTCGGACGTATTCGGATCGGCATCGGCGTCGACGTCCTCTTCCTGCAGGAAGAAACCGGACAGCTTGGTCGTGCCCTGGAAGTTCGCCGTGACGACGCCTTCGACCGAGACGACCATGCCGGCCGGGATCGGCGTCGTCGCGCCGTTGCCCTGCAGGTCGTGGATCTTCAGCGCCTGGAAGTCGTCGTTGACGATCGTGCCGACGGCCTGGCCGTCGACGAGGGTGGCGCCGCTGACGTTGGTGACGTTGACGAAGAAGGTTTCGTTCGGCTCGGTCGCGGTATCGCCGTTGACCAGCACATCGAAGGTATACGTGCTGCTGCCTTCGGGAATCGTCTGTGCGGTGAGCGACTTGCTCGTGTAGTCCGACGGCGCCGTGGCAGTGCCGTCGGCGGTGGCGATGTCGAAGCTGACGCCGCCGGCTGGTGCGGGAGACGGCAGGCTGACGGTGAACGTGAAAGTGGTCGTGCCGGCGTCGCCTTCGTTCTTCGACACGTCGGCGATGCTGAGGCCGATGCCGCCGCCGACGCCGTGCGGCGTGACCTGCACGTCGTCGATCGCCAGGCCATGATCGGAACCGGTGTTGTCCGGATCGGACCAGCGCAGCATCACTTCGGTGCCCGGGGGAATGCTGAGTCCGGAAATCGTGACGCTGTGCGCCTGCTGGTTCGCCGGCAGGTTGCCGTTCAACGCGCCGGCCGTGCCGCCGGTGACGGGGCTGGTGAAGTCGAGCGCGGCCACCGCGACGCCGGCCGACTGGAACTCGGCCAGGCTGCCGGTCACGGCCGGGCTGCCGATCAGGTACGAGAACGTGGCGGTCTGCGCCGCGGCGGCGCTGTTGCGCCATTGCTCGCCGGTGTAGGACACATCGAGCGAGGTGATCGTCGCTCCGGTGTTGTTCTGCAACCGCGCGCCGTAGAAGAAGCTGCCGGCCGCCGCGCCGCCCGAACCGATCGAGCCGAGCGCGCGATCGCCGTCGCCGGCCGCGCCGTAGCTGTACAGGTTGCCGGCGTTGCTCGCGCCGGTGTCGGCGACGATCGTCGTGCCGGTGCCCGTGCGCGCCGTGTACCAGCCCAGGATCGTGGCGTTGTTGCTCCACTGCGCGGAGCCGCTCGCGGGCAACGCATCGAAGTTCTGCGCGTACGGCGCATCGAGCGTCGTCAGCGCGACCTGCGCCGAAGCCGACGCGGCGAACGCCGCCAGAACCAGCGCGGACAGGATTTGGCCGCAGACGACTGCGCGCGGACGCGCGCGACGAGCCATGGCTCGCGCACAAGGCGAGTCCGGAAGACCGATCGAAATCACGAATTTTCCCCTAGCTATTGACGACGCGCGGGCAACGCACGCAACGTTCTTCAGTATCTCATGCCCGCCGCATCGCCTCACAGCGGGCGAACGGGCACCACCCATGCGGCTCTCGCCGCGCGGCGCATGTTCGCGTGGACGCGCGACAGCGCGATGACAAGCGGCTGGCGTGTGGCCACGCACGCCACCGACCCCTCGCAGGCCGGCACCGCAGCGGCGGCTCCATCCGAACCGGTCAGAGCCCGCTGGCCGCCTGCGCCACGGCGCGGAACAGCGCCCGCCCCTTGTTCATCGTTTCCTCCCATTCCTTGGTCGGATCCGAGTCGAACACGACGCCGCCGCCGGCCTGGACATACAGGCGCCCGTCCTGGATCACCGCGGTACGGATCGCGATCGCGGTGTCGGCGTCGCCCCACCAGCCGATGTAGCCGATCGCGCCGGCGTAGATGTTGCGCTTGTGCGGCTCGAGGTCCTGGATGATCTCGATCGCGCGGATCTTCGGCGCGCCGCTGACGGTGCCGGCCGGGAACGTCGCCTTCAGCACGTCCATGTACGAAAGTCCGTCGCGCAGCTCGCCTTCGACTTGGCTGACGATGTGCATCACATGCGAATAGCGCTCGATCACGAAGCTTTCGGTCAGGCGCACGCTGCCGGTGCGGCTGACGCGGCCGACGTCGTTGCGGCCGAGATCGATCAGCATCAGGTGCTCGGCGCGCTCCTTCGCGTCGGCGAGCAGCTCCTGCTCCAGCGCGAGATCTTCCGCCGGCGTCTTGCCGCGCGGTCGCGTGCCGGCGATCGGACGCACCACGACCTTGCCCTCCTTCAGGCGCACGAGGATCTCCGGCGAAGACCCGACGATCTGCGTCTTGCCCAGATCGAGGAAATACATGTACGGCGACGGGTTCAGCGCGCGCAATGCGCGGTACACGTCGACGGGGCGCGCGCGGAACGGCACCGAGAGCCGCTGCGACGGCACCACCTGGAAGATGTCGCCGGCGCGGATGTACTCCTTCGCCTTCTCGACCAGGGCTTCGTATTCCTCGCGCGTGAAACTCGACTTGAAGTCGGCTTCCTCCAGCGCTTTCGGATCGAGCACGTCCGGATAGCCCGACCCGGAATGGCGCAGGCGGAACGCCAGTTCGTCGAGCCGGCGCTGCGCGCGCGCATAGGCCTGCGGCTGCGCCGGATCGGCATGCACGATCAGGTAGAGCCGCCCCTTGAGGTTGTCGAACACCGCGACTTCCTCGGACAGCATCAGCAGCGCGTCGGGCGTGCCGAGCAGGTCGGGCTTGTCGGTCCGCGCGAGGCGCTCCTCGATCCAGCCGACCGTCTCGAATCCGAAATGGCCGACGAGGCCGCCGGTGAAGGCCGGCAATCCGTCGAGCTGCGGCACCTTGAACGTGGCGCGGATCGCTTCGATCTCGGCCAGCGGGTCGGCGAGCTCGCGCGTCTGCACGACCTCGCCGAGGTCCTCGACGGTCAGCGTGCGCCCATGCAGCGCGTAGACGCGCCGGCACGGCAGGCCGATGATCGAGTGGCGTCCCCAGTTCTCGCCGCCCTCGACCGACTCGAACAGATACGCGTACGGGCCGTCGGCGAGCTTCAGATACACCGACAGCGGCGTGTCGAGGTCCGACAGTACCTCGCGCGCGACCGGGATGCGGTTGTAGCCCTGCGCGGCCAGCGCATGGAATTGGTCCTGGGAAATCATCGGGTCGTGCGCGTCGTGAACGGGGCCGGGGAAGATAGCAAGCTTGCGCCGCGCGCGTCAGCCGTCGAAACCGTCGGCGAACAGGACATCGCGCACGCGCACGCCGGCTTGCCGCACGATGTCGTAGTCGCTGCCGCCGACCGGG
>Ga0070663_100000144_pt1 | contig 34633 bp, 36 predicted proteins | sample KBSC63metaG_FD_65646 | JGI IMG/M metagenome (GOLD analysis project Ga0070663, IMG submission 65646) | Corn rhizosphere microbial communities from Kellogg Biological Station, Michigan, USA - KBS C6-3 metaG | ecosystem: Host-associated > Plants > Roots > Rhizosphere > Soil ...
CCGTGGCTCCCTCGTGACGGACGCTCCACGGGTCCCCCCGCTCCCCGCGACCCGGCCGTCTCGGCCACGGCCACGGCCTGCCAGGGCCGTGGACGAGACGGCCCGTCCCTTATCCGGGCGACAGCTTGCGGGGAACCGTCCCTTCCGGGCGCCGGCTTGCGGGTCCCCGTCCCTTCCGGGCGCCGGCTTGCGGGGCGACGTCCCTTCCGGGCGCCGGCCGGCATAGACCCCATCTCTTCCCGGGCCCCACCCGGTCGCGGTCCCTCCCCTCCCGAGCGCCGGCTTCGAAAGGCCCGTCTTTCCCAGACGCGGATTTCGTGGAACTACTCGGCTGGGCGCCGGGCCTTCACGTCCGCCGTCACCCGCCCCCGCGTAGGATTCCCTTTCCATGGCGCGCATACTGATCCTCGGCGCGGGCTTCGGTGGGCTCGAGCTGAGCACGAAACTCTCCGAAGCGCTCGGCGACGACGCCGAGGTGACGCTGATCGACAAGGGCGAGGGGTTCGTCTTCGGCTACTCGAAACTCGACCTGATGTTCCACGGCAGGGGCATCGAGGAGGTCCGCCTTCCGTATGAGGAGTTCGTCATGCCGGGGGTGCGGCTGCTGCGTGAGACCGTGACCGCGATCGACCCCGCGGCGAAGCGCGTCACCACCGACGCCGGCGTCCACGAGGCCGATTACCTGGTGATCGCGCTGGGCGCCGATTATGACTTCGCGGCGACGCCGGGGCTGGCGGAGGTCGACGGCGAGTTCTACTCCGCAGCGGGCGCCGAAAAGCTCGCGAAGGTGATCCCGAGCTTCTCCTCCGGCCGGGCGCTGATCGGCGTCTGCGGCACGCCCTTCAAGTGCCCGCCGGCGCCGAGCGAGTGCGCGCTGCTGCTCGACCACGAGCTGCGCCGGCGCGGCGTCCGCGACGACTGCGAGATCGCCTTCGTGATCCCGTTCGGCTCGCCGGTGCCGCCCTCGCCGGAGACCTCGGCCGCGCTGAAGGGCGAGTTCGAGCGGCGCGGGATCGAGCTGATCACCGGCCGGCGGATCGCGAGCGTCGACCCGGCGCGCCGGGTCGCCGTCCTCGACGACGACGCCGAGCTGCCCTTCGACCTCTTCCTCGGGGTGCCGAAGCACCGCGCGCCCGAGGTCGTGATCGAGTCCGGGATCACCGAGGACGGCTACGTGCCGGTCGACCCGGCGACGCTCGCGACCAAGGTGCCGGGCGTCTACGCGGTCGGCGACGTCGCCACCGCGGGCGTGCCGAAGGCCGGCGTCTTCGCCGAGGGCGCCGCCAAGATCGTCGCCCAGCACCTGCTCGCGGAGATCGCCGACGGCGCCGCTCCCGAGCGCCACCTCGGCCAGGGCACCTGCTACATCGAGTTCGGCGAGGGGCGGATCGGCAGCGTCGACATCGACTTCCTCTCCGGCCCGGAGCGGACCGGCCACTTCAACCCGCCCTCCGCCGAGCAGATGGCACTGAAGGAGAAGTTCGGCGCCGACCGCCGCGCCCGCTGGTTCAGCCGCTGAGCTCGCTGCTCACGATCCGACGGCCCCGACGACGGAGAGTCATCGAGGCCGTCCGGCGCAATTCAGGGGCGCTTCGGAAGGTGATCCCCTGGGGTTTTGCGACTTGCATCGCTGCGCTCTCGTCTCATTGGACCAGATCGCGGCCCAGGACGTTACGAAATTCCGCATGTCATGCGGGATTCATACGTGTTTGTGCTTGACATCACATGAACCCGGAGGGAGGCTCGCAGCCCGGGACGACAGGACGAAAAAAGTCCCGCCACAAGGAGTTGAAAAAGAGATGTTCCACTGCGAACGCTGCGGGATTCGATTCAGCACCGGGGCCCTTTCGGGCAGAAGGGACTGTCCCCGCTGCAAAGCCAGGGACGGCGTCACGGTGCTGCTGACTTGGGAGCCGGTGCTCGCCGCCCGCACGGCGGCGGCGCTCGCCGAGGCCCGTCCCAGGTCGGAGCGACTCACCGTAGGCCCCTCCCCATAGGCCCCGATCCGTGAGCGAGGAGACGAGCGAGGCCGGGCGATCGATCCGCCCGGCCTCCTCGTCCACTCCCTCGGGTACCCGCCCGGCCTCCTCGTCCACGCTCTCGGTTCAGAGCCCGCGCTCGATCTCGATGTCGCCCCGCTGCCCCGCCTCCAACAGCGGCGCGTAGTCGCGTTCGTTCTGGTCGGCATAACGCTCGGCGAACTCGGCGATCGCCCGGTCGAAGGTGTTGCCGCGCCCGAGGTAGGCGGCGATCGCGACGCGGTCGCCGGAGCGTGCGGCCTCGACGTCGACCCGCGCGTACCAGACGTCGAGGTTGCGCATCGCGGCGAAGCCGCGCATCGCCTCGCGGTAGGCCGCCGCGGTCGCCTCCAGCGCGTGGCGGCGCTCGACGTCGAACGGCTCTCGGCGCCGGAGCTGGGCCTGTACGGGGCACTCTGCGCGCGCACCTCGCGCCCGGCGATCGCGACGCTGGCGGCGAGCCTCTTGACGTCCCACTCGAACGGCCCCGGCAGGGTCTCGTCGAAGTCGTTGCAGTCGAAGACGAGGCGGCGGTCGGGCGCCGCGAAGACGCCGAAGTTGGAGAGGTGGGCGTCGCCGCAGAGCTGGGCGCGCAGGCCCGTGTCGGGGGCGGCGGCGAGCTCGGCGGCCATCACCGCCGCGCCGCCGCGGAAGAAGGCGAACGCCGAGGTCAGCATGCGGCCATAACGGATCGGGACCAGCTCCGGGACCCGGTCGGCGTCCTGGGCCGCGAGCGTCGCCAGCGGATCACGGCCGGCGGGCGGCTCCCACTCCCCGTGGCGCGAGCGCGGCACCTCGCGCCGCCGTCCCTTCCCGTCCACGGCGGGGCCGCCTCGGCGGCTACCGTTGCCAACTCACCTTGCCCGGGTGACGACGTCATCGACGGATCCACATGGCAAACGCAGTGTCCTCCCCGCTCGAATCGCATTGCCAAGTGTTTCTTTCGTATGGATTGGCCGGAGGGCCAGTCAGCGCTTTTGGGCACCCATGAGGTCGAATAAAAAAAATTCCGGGGGATCCTACGAATTTCAGACTCAAGTCGAGGTAGCTTCGGCCTATGGCGGTCATCGATGGTGAGTCACGCCGGCTCCTGGAGATAATCCAGGCACAGGGCGAGATAGCGGCTGGGGACCTCGACCAGGATCGGGCGATGCAGGTGATCGTCAAACGGATCCCGGACCTGATCGGCGCCGACGGGGCGCTGATCGATTCACCCGACGGCGACCGCCTCGTGTTTCGCGCCGGCTCCGGGGTCGACCCGCGGGTGATCGGCTGGGAGTACCCCCGAGAGGCCAGCCTTTCCGGGCGGGCGCTGGAGCGCCGCGCGGTGTTGATCAGCAGCGACACGGAGGTCGACGGGCGGGTCGAGTCCGACACCTGCCGGAGGCTCGGGGCGCGCTCGCTGCTCTGCGCGCCGCTGGTGCACCATGACGAGGAGCTCGGGTCCCTGACCGCCTTCTCCGGCCGCCCCTACGCCTTCGACCAGGGGGACCGCGAGGCGGTCGGGCTGCTCGGCCGCTCGCTCGCCGCGCACCTGCACCACGCGGCGGGCTTCTCGCTCGCCTCCCACCAGAGCCGCCACGATCATCTGACCGGCCTGCAGAATCGGCGCGCCTACGAGTCGCGACTCGAAAAGGAGACCTCGAAGGCGGCGCGGCAGGGGGACGAGCTGGCGCTGTGCCTGCTCGACCTCGACCGCTTCAAGGCGGTCAACGACCGCTTCGGCCACGTCGCCGGCGACGAGGTGCTGCGCACGGTCGCCCGTGGATTCGCCCGCCGCCGGCTCCACGACGAGGCCTTCCGGATCGGCGGCGACGAGTTCGCCGTCATCCTCCCCGGCTGCGACGAGGCGGCGGCGCGGACGGCGATCCGGCGGATGGTCGACGAGCTCGACCTCGCCGACCTGACCGCGCGCGGGATCACCTTCGGCGTGTCGTTCGGCATCGCCGCCGGCGAGCGCGACCCGAAGGCCCTCCATGCCGCCGCCGACGCCGAGCTGACCGCGGCGAAGCGCCTCGGCTACCTGCGCCGGCCCACCCGCGGGTCGGTTCGTGCCGACGACGCTCGGGTAAGACTCAGTGCGTGAGGCGCCTCCTTCCGGCAGGGATCCTGGCCCTGCTGATCACCGCATGCGGCTCCGGTAGCCCGAGCACGACCGGCCCGACCATGACGAGCCCGTCGCCGCGTCCCGCCGGCGGGCGCGAAACGGTGGCGCTCACCGTCCCTTCCTCGCTGCGCGGCGGCGAACTCTCCTCCCCCCACAAGCTGAGCGTGCCGAAGGGCTGGAAGGCAAGCGTCTGGGCGCGGCCGGAAGGGGCGCGGATGGAGGCGATCACGCCGGAAGGGAACCTGCTGGTCAGCCTCCCCGGCCACGACGCCGTGATCGAACTCTCCGGTGGCCGCGAGGCGGAAGGCGAAAAGGTCGTCCTCGCCGGGCTCGAATCGCCGCAGGGCCTTGCCTTCGCCCGGCGGGGCGGCGGCTGGGTCCTCTACGTCGGCGAGTCCGACCAGATCGACGCCTACCCCTGGCGCGGCCACGGCAAGGTCGGGGCACAGAAGGTGCTGGCGCCGGACCTGCCCGACGAAGAGCCCGCGGGCGACGACATCCACCGGCAGAAGGACGTCGCCGTCGCCCCCGACGGGACCGTCTACTTCGACGTCGGCAGCTCCTCCAATGCCTCCCCCACCGACCGCTCCTACGACCCGCCGCGCGGGGTGATCGACTCGGTCGGGCCCGGCGGCGGCCAGGTGACGGTGGTGATGACGGGCGTGCGCAACGGCGAGGGGCTGGCGGTCGCGCCCGACGGCACGGTCTGGACGGCGATCAACAACCGCGACGAAATCCCCTACCCCTTCCACGGCGAAGCCGAAGGGCGCAGCGAGGCGTTCGGGCAGGTGATCCGCTCCTACGTCGACGACCACCCGCCCGACGAGGTGGTGCCGGTGACCCGGGGGCGTGATCTCGGCTGGCCGCTCTGCAATCCCGAACAGGGGAAGTCGACGCCGCCGGGCTCGCTCGCCGACGTGCCGCTGATCCCCGACTCGGTCACCAACCCCGACGGCAAGGCGCTCGACTGCGCGAGGCTGGCGCCGATCGAGGTCGGCATTCCCGCCCATTCCGCCCCGCTCGGCATGTCGTTCCTCGAGGGTACGAAGGTGCCGGCGCCGTGGTCGGGCGGCGCCGTGGTCGCCGCGCACGGCTCGTGGGACCGCCAGGAGCCGCGCCCGCCCGCGGTGCTCTGGATGCGCTGGGACGCGAAGCAGCGGACGCTCGAGCCGGCGCGGACGCTCGTCTCCGGCTTCCAGGACGCCGACGGCGAACGCTGGGGCCGCCCGGTCGACGTCGTCCCCGGCCCCGAAGGCGGCCTCTTCGTCAGCGACGACACCGCCGGCGCGATCTACAAGCTGACGCCGCCGCGCCCCGAATAGGCTGCGGCCATGAACAGCCACCTCACTTCACTTAGAACCGCTCTCGCCGTGGCCGGCCTTGCCGCCGCCGCGCTCCTCGCCATGCTCGCCTTGACCGGCGCCCCCGCCTCCGCGGCCAAGGCGAAGGTCTACGAGTGCCAGCATCCGCTGGTCACCGGCCAGGAGGCCGTCAACCCAAAGGGCGTCACGCCGAAGGAAGCCTGCAAGGTCGTCCGCTCGCTGGGCAAGTTCCTCAGCAAGGTGCCGAACATCCACAAGCTCTACGAATGCAAGGGCCCGGGGAACCACACGCCGGTCCTCAAGATGCACGAATTCGAAGGCTGGAAGCTGAAGCTCCAGAACTACGCCTTCATCATGTACAAGCCCGGCGCCCACTTCCGCGTCACCGGCACCGACTTCCCCGTCAACTGCAGCTGAGCTGAGCCGAACGGATGGGCCGGGCTCACCCGGGCTCGGCCCCCTCGGTCGCCGTGTAGTCGCGCGCCTCGCCGCCCGCGACCGCCATCGCACCCTTGGCGACGAGGATCGCGTCGTCGGGGCTGCCCGCCTCGATCTTCAGGAAGTGGCGCTTCATGCCGTCGTCTTCGAAGCCCAGTTCGGGCTCGTCGTGGAGGTAGACCCCCGCGTTGCTCAACTGGGTGACGACGCCGCGCGAGAGGTTGCCGCGGCAGGTGACGGTGTAGGTCGGCATGCCGGCAGGCTAGTCGACGGCTACTCGGCGGTGGTGATCGCGCCGGGCATGAAGACGAGCCAGGTCACCAGGGCCAGCCCGGCGGCGGCGAGCAGCACCAGGGCCAGGTCGGCCTTCACGAGGAGGGCCCCGATGACGGCCCCGATCAGCATCGACCAGACCGCCGCGCCACGGCGCCAGTTGCCATTCTCGCGGCCGCCCGCGAGCTGCGAGTCGGCGGACCCACCACCGGCAGCCCCGTCGACCCCGGCGATCCCGAACCCGAGCAGCACCACGTTCCCGGTCATGTTGGCGGCGAACACCCGTCCCAGACCGAGATAGCAAGCGGCGTCGATCACTCCGGTGGTCAGGGTGAGCACCAACAGCGTGCGCGTCAGCGGGTGCCTGAGCGAGTCCGTTCCCATCGCCCCGATCCTTCGGCGGAGCGCCCCCGTTTCCCCCCGGCCGGCTTGAGCTCGGCCCCGCCGACGTCGACCTCCTCCACGCCGGCGATCGGACCGCCTGGCGCGTCCACGAGGACCTGCTGAAGATCTACCCGGTCACACAGGACCCGGGATAGGGGCGGGGCGACCGGGTAGAGGAAGCCCGGTGGAGATCATGTTCGTCACCAGCGTCGCGGTCATCTCACCCGATCCGGGCCGCTCGCGACAGCTCTATGTGGACACCCTGGGCTTGCCCCTCGCCGACGAGACCGGGTCCGCCTACCTCCACAGCGAAGAGGTCCCCGGGACGCGCCATTTCGGCATCTGGCCGCTGGCCCAGGCCGCCCGGGCCTGCTTCGGCCAGGATGAATGGCCAGGGCACCTCGCGGTGCCTCAGGCCAGCATCGAGTTCGAGGTCGCCGACCGCGCCGCCCTGGACGCCGCCGCCGAGGAGCTGACCGCCGCGGGCCACGACCTGCTCCACCCGCCGCGCGAGGAGCCCTGGGGCCAGGTCGTGGCCCGCCTGCTCTCCCCCGAGGGTGCGATCGTCGGTGTCTCGTTCGCGCCCGCCCTGCATTGAACGGAAGGGTCCCGGCCCTGGCGGCCGTCCGAGTTGGTGTGGCGGGCGTCCCGGGCTCCTCATGGGGGTCCTGGCAGGCTGTGACCCCCATGAGGCGCCCGGGACGTGAGGCTTCCGTGAGGGAGCCGTCACAGGGACGGTGCGAAGTCGGACTTCCGTGACGGAGGCGTCACAGGGACGGGAGGAGGTCGGACTTCCGTGACGATCGTGTCCGAGAGATTCCTCATTCGGGCCCGGTCGTTGACGAGACGCCGAGAACGTCACACTTTCCGGCCCCGGGAGGCCCTTTTCGGGGTCGGAATCAAGGGCCTGAAACGCGCTGCGTGTTTCAGGGCCCCTATAGGGGGCCAATCCACGCAGCGCGTCGGTCACTGTTGGACAACACGGGAGGAGGTGAGGACTTCTAGACATCTCCGTGACGGGGTCGGACTCCCGTCACGGATCCGTGTCCCTCCCGTCGCCCCCTCGTCACGCTCCCGTCCCGGATCCTCCACGCCTTTCATACCCGGCCCTCTCGCCACGGCCACAGCCTGCCCAGGGCGGTGGCCAGAGGGCCGCGTCCCTTTCCCGGGGCGAGGCAGGCCGGCTTCCGTGGTTCCTTTTCCACGTATGGCGGGGATTTCGAACCACGGAAGCTGCCCGCCGGGGCGCGTTCGCAGAAATGTCCGGATAGCGGGAGGAACTGCGAACGCCACCGCGGCTCAGGGCAGGATGGCGACGCAGCGGGTCCAGCCGGCCGAGGCGGCGGTGATCTTCACCGGGAAGCAGATGACGGTGAAGCCGGTCGGAGGCAGCTGCTCGAGGGCGTGCAGCTTCTCCAGCTGGCAGTAGCCGCGCTCGCGGCCTGCCTTGTGGCCCTCCCAGATGAGCGAGGCGTCGCCGGTCTCGGCGTAGCGCTTGGCCGTTACCGAGAAGGGGGCGTCCCAGGACCAGGCGTCGATGCCGACGATCTTGATGCCCTGGTTGGCGAGATGAAGCGTCGCGTCGCGGCCGAAACCGCAGCCGGAATCGACGTAGTCGGGCTCGCCGAAGCGCTCGCCCGCCCGGGTGTTGCAGAGGACGATGTCGAGGGGCTGGAGCTCGTAGTTGATCCGGGCGAGCTCGGCGTCGATCTCCGCGGGCGTCACGACGTGGCCGTCGGGCAGGGCGCGGAAGTCGAGCTTCACCCCCGGGCGCATGCACCAGTCGAGCGGGATCTCGTCGATCTTCAGCGCCGGCGCGCCGCCGTCCTGGGTCGGGTGGTAGTGCCAGGGCGCGTCCAGGTGGGTGCCGTTGTGGGTCGAGATGCGGACCCGCTCGACCGCCCACCCCATGCCCTCCGGCAGGTCCTCGACCGCGAGGCCGGGGAAGGCGGCGGCCATTTCCGCCGCCCCCGCGGCGTGCTCGGTGTAGTCGATCTCGACCGGCTGGAGCGGCGGGTCGGCGGGGATCTCGTTGTCGAGCGGGATCGAAAGGTCGACGATCCGGGTCACCGCGGGCCTCCGTCCCCGCCGGGCGCGCCGCGCCGCTCCCCGCTCGGTTCCCAGCCACCTTCGGCGGGTTGCCCGAAGCGGTTGCGCAGCACCCCGAGGCCCTCGATCTCCAGCTCGATCTCGTCGCCGGGGGCGATCTCGCGGCCGATCTCGATCGAGGAGCCGCCGCTGACGGTGCCGGAGCCGAGCAGCCATCCCGGCCGCAGCGTCTCCCCCTGCGAGGCCCAGGCGACGACCTCGTCGAGGCCGAAGATCGCCTCGTTGCTGTTGCCGTCACAGACCGTCTCGCCGTTCAGCCGCGCCCGCATCCGCAGCCCGGCGCGCCAGTCGAGCTCGTCGACCGTCGCCACCACCGGCCCGGCGGCGCAGCCGAAGTGCTTGCCCTTGCACGGCCCGAGCCGCCCCTCCATCTCGCGGAACTGGATGTCTCGGGCGCTGAAGTCATTGAGGATCGTGAAGCCGAAGACGTGGTCGTCGGCGTCCTCGGGGCGCAGGCCGGTGCCCGCGCGGCCGATCACGACGCCGAGCTCCAGCTCGTAGTCGAGCCGCCGGCTGTAGGCGGGCCACGGCACCTCCTCGTCCGGGCCGACGAAGGACTCGGGGTTACCGACGTAGGCGACCGGGAGCTCGAAGAGCACCTCGGGGACCGGCTCGCCGCGCAGCTCCCAGGCGCGCGAGAAGTGACCGGAGAAGATCATGTGGTCGCGGTACCCGGAGGGGTCGAGCGCGTTGGTCAGGGACGGCGCCGCGTCGAGGCGCCCCGCCCCGTCGCCGTCGGCGAGCGCCGCCCGCGCCGCCTCGAGGAAGGCCTCGCCCGCCGCGATCCCGTCGGCGAGGCAGCCGGTCACGAGCGCCGCCGCCAGCCGTCGCGCCGCCGCGCCGTCCGCCCCGCGCCGTTCGAGCCGCACCCGCTCGGCGACCCGCAGGTCGACCCAGGGCCCGTCGACCGCGGCGCCGACCAGCACCCGCGGCTCCGCCCCGTCCGGCGTCGCCGCGATGTGGCGCGCGAAGTACACGTCAGCCTTCCCCGCTCATGCGAGGTCGAAGGATGCCATGCCGGTCAGGCGCCGATCCCGTCGGCGCCGGCGCCGGGGACGGCGACGCGGATCGCCTCGATCCTGCCCTCCTTCGCCGCCCGCCGGTTGGCCGGCTCGTGGTCGGGCGCCGTCGCGACGAAGAGCGTGCGCCGGTCCTCGCCGCCGAGCATGCAGGCGTAGGCGTTGCGGCCGAGCGGCAGGCGCTCGGCGCTGCCTGCGGTGTCGACCCGCACGACCTCGCCGGTCAGCACCGAGGCGAACCAGACCGCGTCCTCGGCGTCGATGCACATCCCGTCCGGGGTGAGGTCGGAGTCGAGCTCGATCCGCCCCGCCGGAGTCAGGTGCCCGTCGGCGCCGACGTCGAAGAGCGCCAGCCCCGGCGCGAAGGTTTCGGCGACTACCAGGGTGCCGTCGGAGCGCCGCACCATCCCGTTCGGGAAGCCCAGCTCGCCCGACTCGACGGTCACCGTGCGGTCGATGTCGACCATGATCAGCCGGGTCGGCCGCATCTCCTCGGCGAAGAGGTCGTAGCCGAAGTTGCCGACGTAGGCGCGGCCGTCATGGCCGACCAGCATGTCGTTGGCCCAGCCCGGCGCCACCGCGGAGAGGTCGACGTAGGGCTCGTTGCCGTCCGGCCCGACCGCGAAGACGGTGCGGTCCTCGCTCGCCACCGCGAGCAGCCGACCGTCCGGCAGCCAGCCGATCCCGCCGGGATGGAAGACCTCGCCGACGACCTTCCGCTCGCCGCTCACCGGGTCGAAGGTCAGCACCTCGTCCCCGTACATGTCGACGAACCAGAGGAGCCCGTCGCGCCAGCGCAGGCACTCCCCGAAGTGGATGCCGTCGACGACGGTTTCGAACGTTCCCGATTGCGATGAGACGGCCATGTTTCAGCTCCGTTGCGCTTTGGGTTTTATCTCGTGTGGAAGTTGGCGCATCGAAGCACGCCGCGCCCGCAACCGCGCCAACGAGGAGCGCAGGTCGGGGGCGTCGACGACCACGACGACCAGGAGAAGGGATCCGAAGACGATCTGGGCGCTCGAGGCGGGAAGCGCGGTGACCGTGAAGACCTGTTCGAGCAGCGCGACGGCGAGGGCGCCGAGCAGGAGCCCCCAGATCGTGCCGCGACCGCCGCGCAGGCTGAGCCCGCCGAGCACCGCCGCGGCCGCGGCAAGGACGAGCGGGCCGAGGCCGGGGTTGAGGGAGGCGCTCGCGTTCGAGTAGGCGAGCATCGCGCCGGCCAGGCCGGCGAGCGCGCCGCTGACCGCGAAGAGCGCGGTGAGGCGGCGGTCGACCGGCACGCCGGCGACGCGACCGGCGCGGCGGTCGCCGCCGAGCGCCCGCAGCTCCGGCCCGATCCGCGTCGCCCCGACGACGAGCATCACCAGCGCGAAGACGCCGAGCGCGATCAGACTGCGCGGCGAGAAGAAGCCGGCGACGGTCTGGTTGATCCAGATCGCGGCGTCGGTGTTGGTGAAGGTGAGGGTTTCGTTGCCGGCGATCACGTTGGTGAGGCCGAGCAAGGCGATGTAGGTGCCGATCGTGACCGGCATCGACTGGATCCGGAGCTTCGCGATGACGCCGCCCTGGACCGCGCCGAGGAAGGCGCACGCCGCGGTCGCGGCAAGCACCCCGAGCAGGCCGCTGTCCGCCCCCGCCTTGACCGCGAGCACGCCGCCGAGCGCCTGCATCCCGAGCACCGAGACGTCGAACTCCGCGGCGATGATCGTCAGTCCCAGGGCCAGCGCGATCAGGCCCAGCGAGGCGAAGCCCTGGAGCGTGTTGAAGACGTCGAAATCGCTCAGCGAGTGGTCGTGGTACACGGGCGTCAAGAGGTAGGCGGCAAGGACCACCGCGAAGGAGAGGACTGGGACCACCGCTTCCGGGCGCAGCCAACGCGCCGGCCGCCGGCGCGCCGTCATGCCGTCCCCTCCCGACGCGAGGCGACCCAGGTCGCGAGCACGACGACCACCACGAGGACGCCCTTCAGCAGGATCTGCGCCCCGGTGTTGAAGCCGCGCAGCAGCAAGAGGTCGGAGATCGTCGCGATCACGATCGCCCCGGCAAGCGTCCGCAGGGCGGATCCCCGCCCACCCGAGATCAGCGTGCCGCCGACCAGCACCGCGGCGATCACGTCGAAGGTCGCCGTCCCTTCCAGCTGCGCCGAGGCGCCCTTGTTGAAGGCGCCGAGGAAGGCGCCGCCGAGCGCGAAGGAGGCGCCGGCGATGGCGAAGGCGATCGCGGTGATCCGCGGTATCCGCATCCCGGCGGCGCGCGCCGCCTCGCGGTTCTCGCCGATCAGGGTCACCCGCCGGCCGAGCACGGTGCGCTTGAGGACGAACTGGAGGATCAGCGCCAGCGCGACCATCACGTAGACGCCGAGCGGCACCCCGAGCGGGGTCGAGTTGAGCGTCGACCAGCCGCCGCCGGTCGGCTGGACGATCACGCCGCCGCTCGCCTTGGTGGTGATCCCGCTGAGCAGGAAGCCGGCGCCGATCGTGAGGATCACCGGGTTGGCGCCCCAGGCGCCGACGATCAGTCCCTGCAGCGCGGTGACCGCGGCGCCTGCCGCCATCGAGATCGCCAGCGCCGGGACCAGCCCGAGGTGGAGCTCGGCGAGGAAGACCATCGCCCCCATCACCGCGGTCGCGGCGATCGCCAATGAGACGAGCGAGCCGATCAGGGTGATGAAGGTGAGGCCGAGGGCCATGATCCCGACGATCGAGGCGGAGCTGAGGATCGCCTTGACGTTTTCGACGGTGAGGAAGCGGTCGGTGGTCAGGGCGAGGACCACCAGCACCGCCAGGCCGAGCGCCGCCAGCCCGGTGAAGAGGCCGCGGAGGCTGCGCCACTCGGCGAGCGGCCCGAAGCGCTGCTCGAGCGCCACCCTCACGCCGCCGCCCCCTCGCGATGGGTCAGGTCGGAGAGCAGCTCCTCGCGCGTGGTGCCCTCGGCGTAGGTCCCGATCACCCGCCCGGAGCGCATCGTGATGATCGTTTCGCCGAGCTCCAGCAGCTCGTCGAGTTCGGAGGAGGCGAAGACGACGACCTGGCCCTGGCGCGCCGCCTCGCGCAGCAGCTCGTGGATCGCCGCGCGGCCGCCGACGTCGACGCCGCGGGTCGGCTCGTCGACCAGCAGCACCTCGACCCCCGAGTGCAGGAGGTAGCGGCCGAGCAACGCCTTCTGCTGGTTACCGCCGGAGAGGACGCCGACCGGCTCGTCGAGGCGCTCGGTCGGGACGTCGGCGGCCGCGGCCAGCTCGCGCCCGCGCCGGCGCTCGGCGGCGCCGCCGATCCGCCCGCCGCGGGCGATCCGCCCGAGCTGGGCGACGGTCAGGTTCTCGAGGATCGAGCGGCTGATGAAGAGGCCCTCGGCCTTGCGGTCACCGGAGACGAAGCCGACCCCGCAGGAGCTGATCGCGGCGGCGTTGCCGAGCGGCAGGCGGCGCTCGCCGAGGCGGACGCGCCCGGTCGCCGCCGGGACCAGCCCGGCGAGGGCGCGCAGCACGTCGGAGGCGCCGGCGCCGACCTGGCCGGCGAGGCCGTAGACGCGGCCGCCGAGGAGCGTGGCGCTGAAGCCCTGGAGGCGGCCGGGGATCGCCAGCGACTCGACCGACAGCGCCGTCGTCGACTCGCGCGGGTCGAGCGCCCGGTGCGGCGCCGGCTGCAGGTGCTCGCCGAGGATCGCCTCGACCAGGGCGTCGGCGGAGAGCCCGCCGACGTCGGCGTCGAGGACTCGTTCGCCGTCGCGCATGACCGTCACCCGGTCGCAGAGGCCGAGCACCTCGCCGAGCCGGTGGGAGACGAAGATCACCGCGCAGCCCCGGGCGGCGACCCCGCGGACGGCGCGGAAGACCTGCTCGATCTCGACCTCGGTGAGGGTCGCGGTCGGCTCGTCGAGGATCAGCAGGCGGGCCTCGCGGCCAAGCGCCCGCGCGATCTCGACCAGCTGGCGGGTGCCGATCGAGAGCTCGTCGACCGCGGTGTCGGGATCGACGTCGTCGAGGCCGACCTCGGCGAGCAGCTCGGCGGCCCGCCGGCGGGCGCGGCGCGCGTGGCGCAGGAGCCCGGCGCCGACCTGGCCGAGGACGATGTTCTCGGCCACCGACAGCGTCGGGACCAGGCTCAGCTCCTGGTCGACCGTGGCGATCCCGGCGCGCTGCGCGTCGCGCGGGCCGGCGAAGGACAGCGGCTCGCCGTCGAGGAGGATCTCGCCCGCGTCGGCGGCGACGTTGCCGGCGAGCATGTTGATCAGCGTCGACTTGCCGGCGCCGTTGTGGCCGCAGAGCCCGTGGATCTCCCCCGGCGCGATCGCGAGCGAGACGCCGCGCACGGCCCGCACGGCGCCGAAGCTCTTGGCGAGCGAGCGCAGCTCGAGCCGCGGCGTCCCCGCCGCCTCGCTCATCCCGCCCCCTCCCCACGCTTGTCGCCCAGAGGACGACAAGCGTCGTCGTCGCCGGCGGGCGGGTGGATCTCGCGCTTGAGGATCTTGCCGGTCGGGCCCTTGGGGAGCTCGTCCAGCGTCCAGACGTGGCGCGCGTACTTGAACGGGGCGACGCGCTGCTTCAGCCAGTCGCGCAGCTCCGCGGGGGCGGCGCTCGCCCCGGGCGCGAGGACGACCGCGGCGCCGACCTCTTCGCCCAGCCGCTCGTCCGGCACCCCGACGACGGCAACTTCGCCCACCGCCGGGTGCCGGTGGAGCACCTCCTCGACCTCGCGCGGGTAGATGTTCAGCCCGCCGCGGATGATCATGTCCTTGAGCCGGCCGACCACGTAGACGTAGCCGTCCTCGTCGACCCGCCCGAGGTCCCCGGTGAGGAACCAGCCCTCGGGGGTGATCGCCGCCGCGGTCGCGTCGGGCCGGCGCCAGTACCCCTTCATCACGTTGTGGCCGCGGATCGCCAGCTGGCCGGTCTCGCCGACGGGCAGCGCCACGCCGTCGTCGCCTACCGCCCGCACCTCGACCCCGTCGATCGGCCTGCCGACCGAGCCCGCCCGGCTCTCCCCGGGCCGGTTCAGCGTCGCCGCGGGCGAGGTCTCCGAGAGGCCCCAGGTGTCGAGGACCCCGACGCCGGTGATGCGCTCGAAGGTCTCGGCCTGCTCGCGCGGCAGCGGCGCGCCGCCCGAGGCGGCGATCCGCAGGCTGGGGAGCGGACCGCGGTCGGCCGCGGCGGCGGCGATCCCCGCCAGCATCGTCGGCACCCCCATCAGGATCGTGACCCCTTCGTCCTCCACCAGCCCGACCGCCGCCGCGGCGTCGAAGCGGGCCAGCAGCGCCAGTCGGGCGCCGACCGCGATCGAAGCGTTCAGCGTGCAGGTCTGGCCGAAGGAGTGGTAGAGCGGCAGCGTCCCCAGCAGCACGTCGTCGGGGCCGATCGCGAGCGCCCCGATCACCGCCCGCGTGTTCAGGCCGAGGTTGCGGTGGGTCAGCTCGGCGCCCTTGGGGCGGCCGGTGGTGCCCGAGGTGTAGAGGATCACCGCGGTCTCCTCGGGGTCGACCTCGGCCACGTCGTCGTCGCCCTCGAAGCCGTCGAGGACCGCGCCGCCGAACGGCTCCTCGACCCGGATCACGTCGACTCCGGCGGCGGCGTCGCCGTCCGGCGCCTCGGCCGCGTGCCAGGCGATCAGCACCCGCGCTTCGGCGTCCTCCAACGTGTAGGCGCTCTCCGCCGCCCGCAGCAGCGGGTTGACCGGCACCACCACCGCGCCGAGCCGCAGCGCCGCGAAGTAGAAGTCGGCGAAGACGGGGACGTTCGGCAGCTGGATCGCCACCCGGTCGCCCCGCCCCACCCCACGGGCCGCGAGCAGCGCCGCCGCCCGGATGCTCCGCGCCTCGAGCTCGCCGACCGTCGCCGCCTCGCCGCCGTGGGTGATCGCGGCGCGGTCCGGGTGGCTCGCGGCGGCGGCCCGCAGCGGCAGGGCCAGGTTGCCGCCGCCGAGATGCGACGACGGCGGCAACCCTTTGGCCTCGTGGGAGGAGGAGGTCATGCTCCGCGCGCTACGCCTTGGTGCACTGCGCGGTGTACTGCTTCAGGGTCTTGGGGTAGACCCGTGCCTCCTTCACCGTTTCGGTGAGAGGAACTTCCTGGCCTTCGACCATCTTGGTCGCGTATTCGGAGACCTGTTCGGCGATCGTGCCCGGGTCCTCGGTGGCGGTCCCGTACATTTCGCCCGCTTCGATCGATTCGATCCCGACTTTGAAGCAGTTGCCTCCGGTGACGATCAGGCCGTTGTTCTTGACCCCGACCGGGATCCCGGCCTGCTTCGCCGCGGTGACGATCGGCGCCGCCATGTAGTCGGCCATCCCGTAGGCGGCCTGGATGCCGTCCTTGCCGAATTTGGCGAACATCTGCTTCGCGAGTTCGCCCGATTTGACCGGTTCCCAGTTGCCGTCCTCTTCGTAGACGACCTTGTAGCTCGGGTGTTCGCCCAGGACCTTGTCGAAGCCTTCCATCCGTTCCTGGGTGAGGAGCATCGCGGCGGTGCCGGCGATCACGCCGACGTTGCCGCTGGATTTGCCCTCGGCTTCGAGCCCTTCGACGATGTTTTCGGCCGCGTATTCGCCGAGCGAGACGTTGTCGGAGAGAACCTGGTTCAGTTCCGAGCTGACCGAGGGGTCGGCCTTGCCGTCGGCGTTGAGGACGGCGATGCCCTGCGCCTTCGCCTTCGCGATCGCCGGCGCGACGGCCTTCGAGTCGAGCGCCTCGAGGATGATCAGTTCGGGGTTTTCGGCGACTGCCTGGTTCAGCATCTGCACCTGGCCCGCCGGTTCGAGGCTGCCGACCACGGTGACGTCGGCGCCCTCCGCGCCGAGTTTTTCTTCGACGATTTTGTTGAAGACCGCCGCCCACGGGTTGCCTTCGGCGACGCTGACGACGGTCACCTTCTTGCCTTCGATCGAGCCGCCTTCGGCGCCGCCCGAGCTTTCGGCCGGTTCCGAGGATTCCGCCGTCGTATCGGTCGAACTGGAAGAACTGGACGAACCGCCGCAGGCGGTCACGACAAGGGCAAGCGCCAGCAACAGCAGCGCTCCGATGAGCAACCTGGGACCCGTGACCGACCGTCGACCACCCTCCCCGCCGGGCGGGTTTTTCGCACGCAACATTGATTTCTCCTCCTCGATTCGCAATCCCGCCGACGGACCCACCGTCGGCTGACCGGGGGAATCCTCACGCCGGTGACGGGTCGCGTCTAGAGCAGATCGCGACAAACTTTCGCCGCCCGAACTTGTAGGTTCCCTACAAGTTGGCCACCGATCCGCAGACTTACGGCGAGACGGTCCCACCGCCCCTCACCGAGACCGTCCGCAACGCCCAGATCGCCGGGGCGGCCGCGCGCCTCAGCGAGCGCCTTGACGAGGTGACACGGCTGATGGTCGAGCGGATGATCGCCGACGTCCCCGTCTACCGGCGGCTGCCGCCGGACGGGATCGCCGACGTCGAGGCGCTGGCCGCGCGCAACACGCGGGTGCTGAGCGCGGCGCTCCAGGCCGGGTCCCATCTCGACCGCGACGAACTCCGTTACGTCGCCGAGCACGTGCGCGAGCGGGTGCGCCGCGGGGTCAGCCTGGAAGAGATGCTGCACGCCTACCGGGTCGCCATCAACACCTTCTGGGAGGAGGCGATCGCCGAGGGGGTGACGCTCGGCTTCTCCCGCGACGCGGCGCTCGAACTGGCGCGGCGGACCTCGGAGCTGACCGACGACCTCACCACGCACGCGGCCGAGACCTACGTGCGCGAGATCTCCCGCCTGCGCGCCCTCTCTGACCAGGAAGCGCGCGACCTGCTCGAGCTGCTGCTGCGGGGGGAGGTCGACGCCGAGGCGCTCGCCACCCACCATGCCGCGCCGGGCCTCGCCTCGGCGGAGAGCCTGGTGGTCGTCGTCGGCCGCATCGCCCGCACCGACCGGACCGAATCCGACGCCCTCGAAACCGCGGCGGCCGAGATCCGCCGGGCGCTGTCCACCGGCCACGCCACTCCCTTGGTGGCGGTCCGCACCGGCGTCGTCGTCGCCGTCTCGCCCGCCGAGGACGGGGCCCCGATCGCGCCCCGCCTCACCGCCGTTCACGACCGCCTGCGCGAGGGCGGCACCGAGCTCTTCTGCGGCCTCTCCAGCCCCCGCCCCGGCCTCGCCCGCGTCCCCGCCGCCTTCGACCAGGCGGCACTTGCCGTCTCCCGCGCGTCCCTCGCCCTGCCGGTCATCTCCCTCGCCGAGCTGCCGGTCGTCCAGAACCTTCTCCTCGGCGCGACCGGCACGATGCGCGCCCTCCTCACGTCGATGGCCGAGGAGATCGACCTCGACGGCCGCGAAACCGCGGCGGGCATGCGCGCAACCCTGCATGCCTATGCCGACGCGAGCATGAACCTCACCCGCGCCGCCGAGTCCCTCCACGTCCACCCCAACACGCTCCGTTATCGCCTGGGCCGCATCCGCGAGCGCACCGGCCGTGACCCCGCCGACTTCAACCAGCTGGTCGACCTGATCTGCCTGCTGGACCTGCTCGAGGAAGCGCGGGCGTAGTGCCGTGAGGTACCGCGACGAATGACCATCGACCTGGCCGACCGCGAGATCCGCACCGAGCACCTCCTTCTGCGCCGCTATCGGAGGGCGACCTCGATCGCCTCGCCGACGGCCTGCTCCTCGGCGACGTCACCATCTTCCTCCGCAGCGTCGAGCACCGCCAGGTCGAGGTCGGCTACGTCTTCCACCCCGACGCCGGCGGCCGCGGCTACGCGACCGAGGCCACCCGCGCCGCGCCAAGAGGCCCACTTCCGCGAGGCCGAACACCTCAAGGGCGCCCGGGGCGACGAGCTCCTCTTCGCCATCCTCGACCGCGAGTGGTCATCCCATACCTAGCCCCGTTACGATCCATCTCCCTCTGGGGCAGTGGCCCAATTGGCTAAGGCACCGGTCTCCAAAACCGGCGATTCCAGGTTCGAGTCCTGGCTGCCCCGTCTCGCAATTCCAGGCGTGGAGCCGAATCTCGCCCTGATACAGGGCTTAGGCATCCCGGTTTTCAGCTTTCACCTACCGGCCTGAAAACGGCTCTAGCAAGCGATACGGAACAAGCCTCCCCCCGTTACGTTCCCCAGGCGTTCCCTTCGCGCCCATCGGCTTAAAGCCGGATGACCTGTCGATCCTCCGCTTAGGAAAGCCGAGCGGGGCCGGCAACGTCAGTCGAATGCGCTCTCATCGAGGCTCGATTGACGAAGGATCGATCGGAACGTCCCGCGTGGGATCTGCTTACGTCCCGCGGGGACAATGACCGTCCTCGTCGGCGATCCGTCCTTGCGGTACTTGACGTGACTGCCTCGCTGGGAAACGAAATCAAATCCGTTCCCCTCCAGCGCCGCGATCACCTGCCGCGACGAGTAGAGCTTAGGCACGCTCGAGAGTCAGCCGACGGACCTCTGGCCCTTCGACCTTGGCGACCGAGTCCGCAGGAGCGTCCTCGAAATAGAGCTCGAGCGCCTCGCGCAGATTCGCGAGCGCGTCGTCCTCGCTGTCGCCGAAGCTCGACACGTCAACGTCGAGGCACTGGGCCACATAGTGCTCGCCTTCGTGGAACACAACGGTCTGAACGTCAATCGCCTGCATCATTGGACAGGATACGCCAGCAAAGTGGGATCGCGGGAAAAGCAGACATGGAACAACGGGAGAGCTCCCGACGGAACCACGGCCGCGCGAATCCCCGGGGCGGAACGGGTGCTCGCGTAGACCCGTTCGTCCTTCAGAGCGAGACCGCCTCGGCCAGAACTCTATCCCGAAGATACGGCGAGAGGCTCTTCTCCGTAACGAGGTCGACGGCGACGCCGAGCGCCTCCTCTAGATCGGCGCTGAGCGCCACCAGATCGAAGAGGCTTCGACCCTCCGTCATCTCGACGAGCACGTCGAGGTCGCTGGAGTCCTTGGACTCTCCGCGGACAACCGAGCCGAACAAGCGAACGTTTCGCGCGCCGTGAACAGCCGCGATCCGGCTGATGTCCTCGCGCTCACCCGAGGCAAGCAACGAAGACGCCCGATGAGGCTTGTCGACCATGTGGACATCGTACGCCGACGAGCGTACGCATCCCTCGTGGCGGAGAACGCCCGAGAACGGCACCTATGTAGAGAAGCGCTCTACCGGGCGGACCGCGATCGACCTCCGCCCGCCGCCGCAGGACGGGGTGCAGAATCGCGCCGCGAAACTGCACCGAAAACCTATCTCGGACGTGCACGGCGGCGCCCGCTTGGCGCCGTCCTACCCTCTGCTGAGATCGACCGATGAGGATCTTCGGAGGCGTGATGGCAAAGTGCGATCGGGCGATCGACCAGCTGGGCTCCCTGCAGCAGGAGCTGAAGGCCCTCCGGTCCACTCCGAACCCCTACTGCTACATCAACACCGTCGATCCGATCGGGGGCGGCTATGTGTTCCGCCTGCACCCGAACTGGGAGACGGGCACTGCTTCGCGGTGGGCGGTGATCCTCGGCGAGATCGTCCATGACCTACGGTCGGCGCTCGATCACCTGGTCTGGCAGGCCGTCGAGCTCTCCGGCGGGGAACCTGACAGAGGTCATGCCTTTCCCCTGCTGCGGGTCGAGCCCGAGATAGGGTTAGCCACCTGGGCCGCCCGAGCCCCGAGTCCCGGGAGCACGCGCCACGGCAGGCTCTTCGGCGCGAGCCCGGATGCGATCACCCTGATCGAGGCCTACCAGCCCTACCGCGGCGGCCAGGTAGGCGCTGTCCTCGGCCGGCTCGACGACCTCTGGCAGCACGACAAGCACCGGATGACTCTGCCGATCGTCCTCGTAGCAGAGCCGCCGCTGCTCGAGCTCGAAGGTTGCGACCTGATCAGGCGCCGGGACCGGAACGAGGAGGGGGTGATGGTGGTCGAAGTCGATGTCGCTCGGCAGGTCCCGCAGCCGAAAGTCGAGTTGCCCTCTGATGCGCCCTTTGACATCGGCTACGACGGTCGCCCGGTGATCGACGACCTCCTGGGTGCCGCCCAGATCGTGGTCGAGATGAAATACGCCTTCGAGGAGCTCTTCCCGGACGAGGAGGATCTTCGCCACGGCGAGAGTCGCGCCGCCTTCGATCGGCTGATCTCGGCCGCCGCGGAGTAGGCGCAAGAGGAATGCCGAGCCCGATTCCGGAGGATCCCCGCCAGCGCGAGATCGCCCGGCGTCTCGAGTTCCTCGGCGGCGCCCCCTCCACCTACTTCCGCGACGCCTGCGAGCTGATGTCGCGCCCAGGCGACCTCGGTTCCGTCACTCACCTCGTCGCCCATCTCCTGCGCGAGACCGAGGGCGCCCTACGCGGGGCCCTGCGGGGGATGGTGCCCGAGGCCGAGCGCCCCGAACCGAAGACGGAGAACTTCCAGCGCCGTGAGATCGATGCGATTTGCGACGCGCTGCGGATCGCGGCCGAGGACGGGGTGCGGGAGGCGTGGTGCTCCTTCGCCTCCAAGCTCCACTCCGGCGCTCACCGCACCGGGCTCGCTGCGCCGCGCCCGCTCGACCGCTCCTTCGAGGAGTTCTGGGAGGAGGCACAGGCGGTGCTCTCGGTGGTCACCAGGCGGGTCGAGGCGAGCTACGCCGAACACCTGCCGCGGACCGAAGAGCTGGCCCGTGCCGGGCCAGACCTCAAGCGCTTCCGCCACGGGATTCTGCACTCGGTCGTCGCGCTCGACCGCTTCTTCGCGCTCGCCGGCGTCGATTGGCTCGAGCCGCTGCGCGAGGACGGCTACTTCGAGCACCCGCCACCACTGGAGGCAAACGAGGAGGGCAACTTCGTCTTTCCGCGCTGGCCGCCGGGTCCCTACTTGGTGCGGATTGCCGAGGAGGCACCGCAGAGCATCGTCGCGATCGCTCGTCGGCTCGAGACCGACAACCCCGAGGCTCAGCAGTCGTTGGTCGAGGCGGCCTGCCGGATCGGGCCGGCCGAGGCCGTCCAAATGCTCGAAGCGATCGAAGGCTGGCTGGCCTCGACGCCGATCCAGTGGGCGCTCGCCTACAAGGCCCGTGATCTCGTAGTCCGTCTCGTCGCCGCCGGTCAGACCGACGAGGGACTCACTCTCGCCCGGGCACTCCTCACCAGCCCCGGCGTAAGAGGGGAGGACGGCGTCGCCGCCGAACACCTCGCCTGGCTGGTTGAGGAGATCTTTCCGGCCGCGGGCATCGCCGGGCTCGAGCTGGTGCTGGAGCTCCTCGGCGCTCAACTCGACACCGAAGGCCAGCGCCTCCCCGAACACTCCTCGATCTGGCGGCCACGGATCGACGCCGAGCGGCTGCGAAACGGCCGCGATCAGGTGATCAGCGCGGTCCGCGATGCGGCCGACACGCTGACCATGGATGGCGTCCCGCTCGCCGAAATCCTCGCCGTCCTCGAGGCACCGGGACTCCAGATCGCGAAGCGGATCGCGCTCGACCTCCTCGCCCGCCACACCGAGCCCAATCTCGCCGAGATTCGCCTGCTCGACCGCGACCTGCTCGAGGACGCCGCCTGCCGCCGCGAGTTCAAGGCCCTCGCCGAGGCTGCCTTCCCCCAGCTGACCAGCCCAGCAAAGGTGCAACTCCTCGGCTGGATCGAGGAAGCGAGGCCCTACGCCGACGAAGGAGACCGCCGACGGATCTGGCAACTGCAGATGCTGAGCCACATCGATCCCCTCCCCGCCCATTGGGCAGAGCTCCGGCAGAGGCTTGAGGTGGAGTTCGGCCCACTCGACCCCGAACCGCCCGAACTCTCCCGCGGCGGCTACATCGGCGACCGTTCCCCGCTGGACGAGGATGACCTGCTGGCGATGGACCACGGTGCCGTGATCGATTTCCTCACCCGCTTCGAGCCCGGGGAGGGCTGGGAAACCCCGACCCGCGAGGGCCTGGCGCGGACCCTGGAAGAGGCGGTCGCTAAGGAGCCGGGCCACTTCGCCCTCGCCGCGCCGGCCTTCGCCGAGCTCGACCCGCGCTACGTGCGCGCCCTCGTCGGCGGACTGAAGGAGGCACTCACGAAGGACAGGCTGTTCGACTGGTCCGGGCCGCTCGAGCTCTGCCGAGCGATCACGGCGAAACCGCCGGAGAGCCAAACCGAGACGCTCGCCGCGTACGACCGCGATCCCGGATGGCCGTGGGTCTGGCGGGGCTCGATCGAGCTGATCCTTCATGGCGTCCACTCAAGAAGCTCGCCGACCCCGTCCGAGCTTCGCCCGCTTGTCCTCGAGGTGATCGCTTTCCACCTCGAGACCCCGGATCCCGACCTCGCCCACGACGACGCGGATCGCGACCCGGCCAGCACGGCCGTCGGTTCGCTCCGCTGCCGGGCAATCGAAGCCGCAGTTGGGCTCGCCCTTCTTGATCACCGCGAGGAGCCCGGGGGCCAGCTCGACCCCGAGCTCGGCGAGCTGCTCGAGCACCGCCTCGACCCTGAACGCGAGCCCTCGCCGGCTGTCCGGTCGGTGCTCGGCGGATGCTTCCGTGACCTGATGGTCGCCGACGAGCGCTGGGCCCGCCAGCATGTTCAGGCGATCTTCCCCTCCCAGGCGGAACCGACGCTATGGCGGGCCGCCTGGGAGGGCTACGTCGAGCGGAGCGAAGCCCACCCGCTTCTTCTCGAGGTGCTCGGGGACCACTACCGCCGCGCCGTCGAGGAGATCAGCGCCGCCGCCGATGAGGACCGCCACCACGATCCCGACGAAGCGCTGGTCGCCCAGCTGATGAGCTTCTACATCTCCGGCACGATCAGCCTCACCGAACCCGGCGGCCTCCTCCCCCGCTTCTACGAGCTGGCCTCCACCGAGCGACGCGAGCAGGCGATCTCGATCCTCGGCCGCAGCCTCGAGAATTTCTCGCCGTTCGCTGACGGGGTGGAAGAGCGGATGCGCGAGTTGATGGAGTGGCGTCTCTCGGCGCGCGAGCCGGGCGGCGATCCCCAGGAGCTCGAGGGCTACTCATGGTGGTTCTCCTCGGGCGAGTTCGAGGCGGAGTGGTCGCTCGACTTCCTCCGCCGGCTGCTCAGCGCTGGCGGCGAGCTTGGTCGCGACCACCTTGTCGCGGGGCGCCTCGCCGCGCTCAGCTCCACCTATCCCAGGGGCTGCGTCGAGGCCCTGCAGCTGATGGTCGACGCCGGCGTGCGGCCCTGGTTCATGCTCGGATCCGAAGCGGAGATCGAGACGATTCTCCGATCGGCGCTCGCGGGCGAGGGCGAGGCGCCAAGCCGGGCCCGCGACCTGATCAACACCCTGGTCGCCCGCGGCTCCATCGGTTTCGCCCGACTACTGGCGGGCGGCGACGACGGGTTGGAGTGAGCCCGGGGAGAGGCCATCACCGATCGGGCCCCAAAAAGGCTGTGGGTTCGAACGCGAGCATTGCAGGTCCCGGAGGGCTGATCACAGGTAGTCGACGGCAGGCTCACCCTCCCAACCCACCCGCTTCTCGGATGACCTTGGCGGGTGTTCTTAGCTTGCTGGAGCGACTCTTCTCACTGATTAACCTGACCCCAAGCTGGCGATCGAGAGGCTCCCGGACGACAACTAGCGCGGCAACTCTCGGGGAGGTCAGTTCCTGTCGCCGCGCATGGAGTCGTCCACCGTGATCAGCGTCGAGATATCAGAGGTCGGAGTACACGGCTCGGCCAGGCGCGCTTCGAGCTCCTCGGCGGAGGGCAGCTCCCGTGGCGGCGGCTCGTAGTCCGGATCCTCCCAATCGCAGTGGTTGCAGTGGCCGGCACCCGCGGCATAGGAACAGCACCTCGGGCAGCGGCCGCGGTCTTCCCGACCAGCCCGTAGGAGGGTCGCGCTCATCGTCGCGAGGAAGTGCTCGACGGCGGCCACGCCAAGCTCCGCGTCGTGGTAGCGGGCGTTCTTCGCGTGCGTCAACCAGTTGACGAACTCCCAGGTCTCACGGGCGAGCTTGCGTAAATACGAGCGCCAGGGCTTGGCGTCCGCCAGCACCTTCGCGATCAGCAGGTTGGTCCAGCCGACGACGTCTGCACCCTTAGGGGCAACGTCGCCGTCGCCCACTAGATCGTCACTTGGGATCTCCTCGGCGAAGGAGACCAGGCACTCGCGCAGTCGGACCCCGACCGCCTGGAAGTCCTCCGCCTCGCGGGCGGCACCGAGCGCGTCGACCGCCTGCTGCCAACGACGCCACGATCCGACGATCAGATCGACCGCCTCGCCCGCAACGGGCGGTCGACGTTGCGCCGCTACCCGCAGGGAGAGGCCGACATGGAAGGTCAGGACGACGTCGCGACTCTTGAAGTCCTCCTGGGAATAGCCGTTCAGCGGGTTCGTCACCGCCCACCAACGTCCATCCGTGCACTGCACGTCGTGCTCGACTCCGCCGACGCGCTCGGTTGCCACCTTCTCGAGGTGCACGGGCTCGCCGAATTCCTGCATCTCGAAGTAGGCGCGGATCTCCTCGCGTTCGGAGTTGCTAGTACGCATCCATAGATCGTGACAGGGTGCCGCAGGAGTCTCGACCGACCGGCCATGCGCGGGAGGTCGTCGGTGCGATTCCGCCTAGTTCAATTCGAAAGCACCACAACTAGGAAGCAGTGGCGGCATGAACACCCGGGCCGCCCCCCTCCGTTTTTGGCTAGAAGCGGCTCGAAATTTCTCTGACCGTTCGTTCCCTTAGCCGTTCCCTTGGCGCAATTCCAGCGCCTATTTGGCTTGCTGAAGGGCCATTGCCTCACTAGGCACCGGTCTCCAAAACCGGCGATTCCAGGTTCGAGTCCTGGCTGCCCCGTCTCGCAATTCCAGCCGCAGAGCAAAATCTTCGGCTTAAGACAGGTTCTTAAGCACTCCGGTTTTGGATTTTGCGTCTCCGACGCATTTGGCTCTGTCAAGCGGGGGGAAACGGCCGATTTACCCTTTCGTTCCCTAACCGTTCCCCAGAGTGAGCCGAGCGAAGCATCCAGCCTCCAAAGTGATCCTGTTCGGCTCACATGCGTCCCGGTCGACCTGGTCGTCGTGCCCGCTTCGCACGTCGATGAATGGGGCCACTTCGAGGGCACGATGCTCAACGACGCGCTGCGAGAGGGCCGTGTCCTCTTCCCGGCGTGAGCCGGCCGACGTGGCGACCCTTTACTCACGGAAGGCCAACAACGATGCGACGGCGGCACGCGAGTTCGCCGACAATCCCGAGATCAGCGACGAAATCATCGGTTTCCACGCCCAGCAGGCCGTCGAGAAGTGGCTGAAGGCGGTGATGGCGAATCTGGGCCTCCCGCAGCAGCGCACACTTTGCCGTGCCGCTGCGATACGAGGACTTACTGGACGCCGAGCCCCTCGACCGCCGTGCGACGGTCGTTTGACCTGGGATTCGCGGTCATTGTCATCGCGGTCTTCACTGCACTGATGGCCTAAAGGTCGGGCCGCTCCCGGTGGCTCAGGCGTCGGTGAATCCATCCCGCCCCGAAAGGCAGGAGGCGCACCGCAGTAGCACACGCCTTCCCAGGGGAACGGCGAAAGCCCTTTCACCCGGGCAGGCGCGTCAGCCGTCGGCCACCCCGCCGTAACCAGCGGCGCGCAGCTCCGCCAGCGTCACCATGAGCGTGCGCGGCGCCGCGGTCAGGGGGCGGAAGCCAAAGCGCTCGTAGAACCGGGTCGCTCCGGCGTCGATCGCGTGGACCACCACCGCCCGCACGGCGACGTCCTCGGCGGCCCGGCGCACGCGGCGCAGCGCGTCGTCGAGCAGCGCCGCGCCCAGCCCCTCGCCTTGGTCGCGGCGGTCCACGGCGAGGCGGGCGAGGATCGCCACCGGCACCGGGAAGTGGCGCGAGAGGCCGCGGCGGACCGCCTCGGTCGCCTCGGTGCGCTCGACCTCGCCCGCCAACAGCGTGTAGTAGCCGCGCACCCGGCCGTCGGGCGCGACGGCGACGAAGGTGCGGGCCGCGTCGGAGCGTTGATTGCGGGCCGCGTAGCGGGCGAGCCAACGATCCAACGTCTCCTGCCCGCAGACGAAGTCGCCTGCATCGTGGCGCGTGGGGTCGAAGCGCTCGGTGGGAGCCGCGCTCACGCGCGGGCGCGCAGCTCTCGCAAGCCGGAGACAGCGTCCGCGTCGACCGCCTCCAGCGCAGCCAGGAACCGCGTGGCCTCCTCGTCGTCCAGCGCTATGCGCCGCCGCTCGGCCAGGATCTCGTGGGCGCGATCCTCGGCGGCGCGGCGGAAGAAGTCGCTGAGGCTCTCGCCGACGGCGCCCGCCGCCGCCTGGTCGCGCTCCCGCTCCTCGTCGCTGAGGCGGATTTCCACCCGCCGGCTCCGGGTCTTGGTGCCTGGCTCCATATGGGGAGTGTACGTGACGTGTACGGGGCCGGACGCTTCTTCGGGCGTCGCGGACCAGCTCGACCCGACCCAGAGCGGTGAAGGCAGAGTGCTAGGGACCCCTGGGGCGACGCTCAGGATTTCGCCGAGATTTCGTTCCCTATGACGTTCCCTAATGCTTCGAGCGCCAGAAGATTTGGCTTGCCAGAGCGCCAGATCGGCTTCTGATTCCACCGGGTGCAAGGTCTCCAAAACCGGCGGTTCCAGGTTCGAGTCCTGGCTGCCCCGTCTCGCGATCCCAGGCCTAGGGCCGGATCTCGGCACCTGCCAACGAGCTGAGGCACCGCGGTTTTGAACCGATGGGCTCCTGGAGGAGAACCGCGCGAAGCCTAGGCCCGACGATCGATCGGCAACTCCCTGACCCGCATGTGCAGTCGGGTCATGCTGACAATTGCGCCACGCTCCAGGTCCTCGCCCACTGCGGGCAGGTTCGCGGCGAGCAAATCGGCCTGCTCCGGCATCCGCACGACCCTGGGCGAAAGGTTGGCGTCGAGCAGAAGCCTCACGCCGAGGTTGCTACTTGAAGCTCTCGCTCCCCGGCATCGGTCGCGGCGTACTCCAAAGCGGCGAGCACGTCCTCCCGCTCAAGGTATGGGTCGGCCAGAACGTCATCGACGCTCGCGTCAGCCGCCAGTTGCCCAAGGATCGCGGTGACCGTGACGCGGGTGTCTCGAACGCATGGCAATCCCCGCATGCGGTTGGGATCCACAGTGATTCGGTCGAGCGCCATAGGCCAAGCGTAGCCGAGCCGAGCGCCATCGAGGCTGAGATGAACGACTTTCCGAGCCCCAGACGGCACCCGTCGCCGGCCCTCTCGCGAATGAGCTCGCTCCTCCATACGCACTTCGCCTCATTCATCGATGTAGACAGCATTCATCCTTGGGTCACGGCGAGGCGAGTGTGACCAACGTCCCACCCAGTTCGCCCCAAGTGAATTAGGGTGGCCTAATGATGAGCCTGCGGACCTTTCGTTACGTCGCCCTTGCCGAGGCCACGAGCTTTCTTGCCCTGCTGGTCGCCGCCGTGATCAAACGAACCTCTGAGAACGAGGTCGGCGTCCAGGTTCTCGGCCCCATCCATGGCGCGCTCTTCATCGCCTACGTCGCGATCGCCCTTTCGATCCGCAACGCCAACGGTTGGACCCCGCGGGAGACGGTCGGGATCTTGATCGGAGCCGTCCTGCCCTTCGGCGGCTACGTGGTCGACTGGTGGTTGGGGCGCCGAGAGCAGCGGATGCCGGCCTCCTGATCGAGCGCGAGGCAAGCGACATACGTTGTCTGTCATTCGCTGCCGGCCGCGTCTAACTCGGCACGGAACGGGCTGCTGGGGACGACTTCGGCGCCGGCGGCGAGGGCCTGGGTCCTCAGGGCGCGGTCGGAGGTGACGACGACCACCTCGTCCTCGGCCAACCAATCCGGGAGTCGGGCGAGGATCTCGCGGTCGGCGGCGTCGGCGCCGCCGACCCTTGCCCAGGCGATCTCGGCCCGCCCGGCACGTAACTCCTGACGTGGCTCGCGCTCAAGCATCACCGTCACCCGCTCCTCCCCATGCTCGGCCCAGCGGTCGACCTGGCCGACCAGGCGCTCGATCGCGCGGGCGCGGTCCCGCCACCAGCCGTCAGGCCGGGACCCGATCACGTTCATCGCATCGACGACGCGGTGCACCTCGACATCATCGCGCCATGGACCCGAGGACGCTTGGCTCGCTCCGTTGCCCGGTTCGGGACAAAGGACAATGTCCATCCATACCCCCGAACTCGAAGGGACGATGACCGACATGCGCAAGATGCAGACGCAGGGCGTTCACCACATCACGCTTACCGGCGCGGACCGCCAGACCTCGATCGACTTCTGGGAGGGCGTGCTGGGCATGCCGTTCGTCTTCGAGCAGCCCAACCTGGACCGGCCCGAGGAGAGCCACCTTTACTTCGATCCCGGAGACGGGCGGCTGATCACGATCTTCACCAACGAGGACCGCGTCCGTGACCCTTCCCCGAGATCGCAGGACGCCGGCCACGTCCATCACATCGCCTTCGCGCTGTCGAACGCGGTATTCCGCCAGACCGTCGAGCGGCTCGACGAGCGCGGCATCGAGCACAGCGGGGTCAAGGACCGCGGATTCATGGACTCCATCTACTTCCGCGATCCGCTGGGGCTGCTGATCGAGCTGGCGTCCTACCGTTTCGAGCCGCCCGCCGGGCATACCCACGCCGAGGTGCTGTTGGAGGCGCACCTCATCCGCGCCGAACGCGGGGACTACAACATCGACCCCGAGCACCTCGCCGACGCGATCGAGCGCCTGGTCGCGCGGTCGCAGCGCTCGCTGTCGGAGGACCGAACGCCCCGCGACCCCTATTCCGCCTCCGACTGACTGCCGATGAGTTCGGCCGCGGATCGCGGTCCCAGCACCGTCACCAACCGATTGGAGTGAGATGGCCAAGCTGATCTACGCGGCGATCGCCTCGCTCGACGGGTACGTCGAGGACGAGTCGGGCAAGTTCGACTGGGCGGCGCCGGACGAGGAGGTGCATGCGTTCGTCAACGATCTCGAGCGGCCGATCGGCACCTACCTATATGGGCGCCGGATGTACGAGACGATGGTGTTCTGGGAGACCGCGGGCGCCGCGGCCGACGAGCCGCCGGTGTTCCACGACTATGCCGAGATCTGGCGGGCAGCCGAGAAGGTCGTGTACTCCCGGACATTGCAGAGCGTGGTCGGCGCGAGGACGCGGATCGAGCGCGAGTTCGATCCGGACGCGGTCCGCGGACTCAAGCGGTCCGCGACGGCCGACATCTCGGTCGGGGGCGCCGAGCTCGCCGGCCAGGCGATCGGCGCGGGGCTGGTCGACGAGTGCCACCTGTTCTTGTGCCCGGTCGTGGTGGGAGGCGGCAAGCGCGCCCTGCCGGACGAGGTCCGCGCGCCACTCGATCTTCTCGACGAGCGCCGGTTCCAAAGCGGCGTCGTTCATCTCCACTACGCGTTTGCGTGTAACCGCGTTTGAGCGGACCGGGTTTCGGGACGAAGCCGTGCGGACCGGGGCCGAGCGCAACCGCGGACGGGTCAGCCGTTGCCCGCCCCCGGCGAGCTGCGGATCACCCGGCCGCAGCTGGAGCCGACCTGGTCGCCCGGATCGGCGTAGACGGTGCTGAGCGGCGATCCGCAGCTCACCGCATCGTCGCCTTTGCCGTCGGCGACATCGACCCAGTCGCGGGCCTGCCCGGCGTCGGTGCCGGTGTTGACCGTGGTCGGGCCGCTGAGGTCGTCGATCCGGTCGGCGCCGGGGCCGCCGTTCAGGGTGTCCGCGCCCGGGCCGCCCTTGATCGCATCGGTGCCGCCACCGCCGAAGACGGTGTCGCTGCCACCGCCGCCGCGGATCACGTCATGGCCGCCGAAGCCGCGAAGGGTGTTGCTTTCCGGGCCCCCGACCATCAGGTCGGCGGCGCCGGTGCCGTGGTCTTCGGTGCTGACCAGGTCCAGCGAGCCGTCGACCAGCGCCTGGCCGGGCCCACGTCCACTGCACTTTTCCTTCAGCTGCTGTTCCGTCAAGAGACGCTTCTGGACGATGTACTGGCCCGCCTTCTTAGTGTCGGGATCCGGGGTGTCGAAGTAGACGCCTTCGAGCAGCCATTCGGTGTTGCCTGCCTTCAGGGTCCAGTTGCCTTCGAAGCGGATCACCGGATAGTTCAGGGTGATCCAGGCGATCTTCTTCTCCGGCACCTCCACCTCGACGTCCTGGTCGAACTCCCGCTCGCTGCTGATCGTGACCTTGTAGTGGAGCGTCACGCTCGCCTTGAAGAGCTCGAAGAAGTTCGCCCCGGCGGTCACATCGACGCCGACGCTGTTGGTGATGCCGGCCTTTTCGTGGACGCCGATCTTCGTTTTGACCTCGCCTTCGTCGCAGTTGACGACGCTGGAGCCGATCACGTTCTGTTCAGCCGTGGCTTCGTGCTTTTCGGTCGGTTCGAATTCGCAGTTGTATTCCTTGCTGCAGAGCGTTTTCAGGATCTTTGCCTGGCCCTGGATGTCGCCTGACTTGATGACGTTCTTGCTGCCCGGCGGGTCGAGCAGGCTGATCTTGCCGCCCGGCTGGATGCTGCACTGGTCGCGGCCGCTGGCGTTGCAGCGCGTCTCGAAGTAGTTGTCGGCGTTCAGCGTGAACGTGTTGCCGCCGCCTTCGAAGGTGATGCCGGCGCGACGGGTGTACCCAAGCGGGTTTTCGAGCTCGAAGTGGAGCATTTCCCCCGCCTGCAGGACGACGCCTTTGTGCGGCTTGACCGAGCCTTCTTCGAAGACCGGCGCGCCGGCCGGGGTGGCGAACGTTTCGACGTTGGTGATCTTCACCGGCTGGCTGGTCAGGTTGTAGACGGAGAAACCGCGGGTGCGGGCGCTCGCCGACCCGACCACCGCCAGCATCAGCGCCATGACAGCGACCAAGGCCAGGACGAACGTCGTCTTTCTCATGCGCACATCAACCGCCTCTTCTCGAAGTGACCGGACAGGAGTTCCAATCCTCCCCGGCGACGGCGATTGGTTCGAGGGGGCTGAGCCCCCTCGCGAGGGTGTCTGAACCCCCTGTATCGGGCGTCGTCGCCGTGCGGGGCCGCGACCGTGGGCCTGCTGGCCGCCGGGCCGGCCGACGCGGCCAGCCGCGGCTACCGACTCGACAACAAGAGCAGCCACGATCTGAAGCTGGAGAGCGCCAAGCCGCTGCCCGGCTTCGTCTGCAACGCCAGCATCTGCGTCGAGACCGGTCAGCCGATGGACTTCGAAGGACGTCCCGCCAACGGCTCCGTGCTGACCCCGGAGGGCGCGCCCCACGCCTGGGAGCTCAGGTACTCCTTCGGCCACACCTACGCTGCGCAGCTGAAGTACGCCATCGTCGGCACCCACGCGACCGTCGAGTACACGATCGAGACCCTCGACCTTCAGCAACGACTCGGCCTGCAAAGTCGTGCCGGCGAGCGCCGGGACCTGCACGGCCCACGGCCTCTCCCTCAGCTTCAGGAACTGACCCCGGAGCGATCGCTCCGGCCTCCGAAGGTCGCGTGCAGGCTGGAGCGGCGGCAAGGAGCTGGCCCAGTCCTCCTAAGTCGACGCCATGCCCTCGATGTCCCAGCGGCCGGAAAGCCGTCGGCGAGCAGCTCGAGCCGGCGGTTGAGCAGCGTCGCGTCACCCATCAGCTCGATTTCGCGCCGGGCCCGATCTCCCCAGATCTACATCGGAGAGCCTTAGCAAACCCGGGACGGGCGGCGTTACGAAGTGGTTGACCGAATCACCCCGATCGTGCGAGGCATCCCCGGCGTCCGCGGCCTACGGTCGAGGCGATGACGACGACGCAGAAGGAGAGGACCGTGCAGGCACCCGACACCGTGCAGTCACCGCTCGACCAGAAGGCCGCGAGCGAGATCGCGGTCGAAGCCTGCGTCTACCTCTACCCGCTGGTCCTGATGGAGCGGACCCGCCGGCAGATGACGAACGTCGAGCGCCCCGGTGACGTCCTCGGCCGGGGGCCGGTCAACGCCTTCGCGCACTTCCGCGAGTACCCGCCCGCCGGCTTCAAGGACGTCGTCAAGCCCAACTTCGACACCCTCTACTCGCCCGCCTGGTTCGACCTGCGCGAGGAACCGCGGATCGTCTCGCTGCCGGCGACCGACCTCTACTTCCTGGCGCCGATCTACGACATGTGGTCCGACATCTTCGCCTGCCCGGGGACGCCGACGAACGGCGCCGTCGCCGGCGATTACGCGATCTGCGGCCCCGACTGGGAGGGCGAGTCGCTCGACCTGCGGATCGGCGCGACCGAACCGCCGAAGGGCAGCTCCAACTGGCTGCCGGCTCCCGGCGGACCCTTCAACCTCTGCCTGCGCATGTACTACCCGGAGTCGAGCGTGCTCGAGGGCGCCTGGACCCCGCCCGGCGTGCTCAAGGCTGAACCCGTATCGCGACTGGAGGCAAGCACATGACCGATATCGACAACCAGGTTCCCGGTCCCGTCGACTACCTGCTGGTGGAGTGGACGGGAGGCCTGCCCAACGGCGAGGTGGCCCCGCACCTGATCGACCTCGTCGACCGCGGCCTGATCCGCATCCTCGACCTGCGCTTCCTCGCCAAGGACGCGGACGGCGCGGTCACCGAGATCGAGATCGCCGACCTCGGCGACGAGGTGGTCGAGTTCACCGCGTTCGAGGGCGCCCGCTCGGGCATCGTGGACGACGGCGACCTCGCCGCCGCCGCGGATGTCCTCGAACCCGACACCGCGGCGGCCCTGCTCGTCTTCGAGAACGTCTGGGCCGCCCCGCTGGCCGGTGCCATCCTCCGCTCCGGCGGCGATGTCGTCGCCTCCGGCCGGATCCCCGTCGCCGACCTCCTCGCCGCCCTCGACGCGGCCGAGGCCAACGCCTAGAAAGGAAGGAGCCACCGTGCCAGGACTACTGAGGGGCATCGCGCGCACGGCCGCGATCGCCGGCACCGCCACCACCGTCAGCAACCGCGTCTCGCGCCGCCAGGGCGAGCGCTGGTCCCGCCAGGAAGAAGGGCGCTACGCGCAGGCGCCGGAAGCTCCGGCGGCAGCGGCCCCGGCGCCGGCCGCCGGTGGGTCGACGATCGACCAGCTGAAGGCGCTCGCGTCGCTGAAAGCCGAAGGCGTGCTGACCGAGGACGAGTTCGCCGCCCAGAAGGCAAAGCTGCTGGCGGGCTGAATGGCCGATGCGGAGGCTCGTGGCGAGCACCTGCACCGCCGCCCGGAGCTGCTCGCCACGATCCTCCTCGCCGTCGCCGCGGTGGCGACCGCCTGGAGCTCTTACCAGTTCTTCCGCCCCGAGTTCAGGCCCGCGGTCGAAGCCTGGGTCGCCACCCGGCCGCTGCGCACCCCGAACGCCCCCTCCCGTCGTCCTCTTCGCCGCCTCCCTCTTCTTCGCCGGCATCAGCACCAAGCTGACCTTGCCCCACCAGCGCCTGGCGGTACTGAGCCTCGGCTGGCTCCTCTTCCTCGGCACCGCGGTCTGGCTGGCGACCTTCCCGGTGACGGTCTCCGTCTGAAGCTCGAGGCCGATTCCGCAGGCCGCGCGCCCTAGAGGCCGGCGCCCGCGGAAGGGCTCAGGCCCCGCAGGCCGGCGGCCGGAAGGGACGGGACCCTCTGAAGCTGGCGCCCGAAACGGCCGTGGCCCCGCAAGCTGGCGCCCTGGGGTGTAAGGGACGCGGCCCTCTCGCCACGGCCCTGGGCAGGCTGTGGCCGTGGCGAGAGGGCCGGGTATGAAAGGCGTGGAGGATCCGTCACAGGAGCGCCACGGGAGTGCGCCGGATCCGTGACGGAGGTCTGGCCTCGTCACGAAGACCGTGAGAACTCCACGCTTCCTCCCGTGTTGTCCAACAGTGACCGACGCGCTGCGTGTTTTGACCCCCCTATAGGGGCCCTAAAACACGCAGCGCGTTATCGGCCCTTGATCTCCGGCCCGAAAAGGGCCTCCGAAGCCCTCCAAATGTGACGTTCCCGGCATCTTCGTCACCGATCGGGCCGAGGTGTGGAAACTCTCGGACCCGATCGTCACGGAAGTCCGAGCTCGCACCGTCCCTGTGACGCCTCCGTCACGGAAGTCCGACCTCCTCCCGTCCCTGTGACGCCTCCCTCACGAAAGCCTCACGTCCCGGGCGCCTCATGGGGGTCACAGCCTGCCAGGACCCCCATG
>Ga0070663_100000145_pt1 | contig 34514 bp, 29 predicted proteins | sample KBSC63metaG_FD_65646 | JGI IMG/M metagenome (GOLD analysis project Ga0070663, IMG submission 65646) | Corn rhizosphere microbial communities from Kellogg Biological Station, Michigan, USA - KBS C6-3 metaG | ecosystem: Host-associated > Plants > Roots > Rhizosphere > Soil ...
TGCCGTTGACTTCGAGTGAGATGTCCACTGGTCTCTTTCCGCGGAGCCGGGCAGGCTGCCCGACGGTGTGGTGGGGCGGTGAAGGCGGGAGCGGATAGTCATCCGCTTCACTCGGTCGCGAGGCTAGCGGATTACAATCCGCTTGGCAACGAACCGCTCGGGCTGGAGCGGCTCCAGCTCTCGGCTAGATTCAGCGGGACGGCACGACCTCCGGGAGGGACGATGACGACCGGATCGGTCAGCCCGCGCCGCGCGGACACACGGCGCAACCACGAGCGCATCCTCGCCGCCGCGGCGGCGTCGCTGGCCGACGCGGGCGAGGTCTCGTTCAACACGATCGCCAAGCAGGCCGAGGTCGGCGTCGGCACGGTCTACCGGCACTTCCCGACCCCGGAGGCGCTGATCCTGGCGGTCTACCGGCGGGAGGTCCGGCACATCGTGGAGGTCGTGCCGGTGCTGCTGGGGAAGCACGCCCCGGACGAAGCGCTCCGGGTGTGGGTGACCGACCACGTCGCCCACTACATGATGACGAAGAAGGGGCTGGCCGACGCGCTGCGGACCGCGACGGCGGCCCGGGGCGAGCTGCCGGGCGACGCCTACGAGGACATGCTCGGCGCGGTGTCGGCGATGCTCGAAGCGAACGTGGCGGCCGGAACGGTCCGGCCGGGCCTGACCCCGGTCCTGGTCATGCGCGGCCTGGGCGGCCTGCTGTGGCTCGACCCCAACGGCGACTGGCGCCGCGACGCGGCGGAGCTCGCGGATCTGCTCTGGCACGGGATGGCCGCCCAGCCCGGCTAGGCTTCGCCGTCTTCGAGGTGCACGGTCACCGTGACCCGCCCCTGCGCGTCGCGGCGTGCGACCGCGTGGCCGGTGCGGTCGGTGGCGTCGAGTTCGAGGGTGAGCGGAGCGCCGTCACCGGTGAAGTTGCGCCACCACGACTTCGCATCGGGCATCCGCACGCCGATGGTGACGACGTCACCCGCCCGCCGATAGCCGACGGGCGTGCTGAAGGTGCGGCCCGACCGCCGGCCCGTGTAGGTGATCCGGGTGAGGTGGCGGCGGACCAGCGGCCCCCAGCGCGGCGACGTCCGAAGCACGCCGACGCACGTGTTGACGCGATCGACGGCCTTCTTCGGGAGCGGACCTCGGTATCCCACGGCGGCCTCCTTCGGCGGGCTGCCGCCACGGTACCGGAAAACGGAGAAGATTGTTCCGGTTGTCGGCCCCTTCCCGCGCAGGTGGACCCCGCCGCGACAACGCCGCCGCTGTTTCAGCTGGACGTGGGGAAGTTGAAGGCCGCCTCCGAGTGGGGCCAGCGGGTGGTGACGACCTTGGCACGGGTGTAGAAGCGGACGCCCGCGGGGCCGTGGACGGGGCTGTCGCCGATGAGGGAGTCCTTCCAGCCGCCGAAGGAGTAGTAGGACATCGGGACCGGGATCGGGACGTTGACGCCGATCATGCCGACCTTGACCTCGCGCTGGAACTTGCGGGCCGCTTCGCCGCTGCCGGTGAAGATCGCGGTGCCGTTGCCGTAGGGGTTGGCGTTGATGACGGCGACGGCCTCGTCGAGCGTTTCGGTGCGGACGATCGCCAGGACCGGGCCGAAGATCTCCTCGCGGTAGGCGTCCATTTCCGGGGTGACGTCGTCCAGCAGGGACGGTCCGACGAAGAAGCCTTCTTCGTGGCCTTCGACTTTCAGGTCGCGGCCGTCGACGACGACCTTCGCGCCCTGTTCGGCGCCGCGGGTGACCGAGTGCTCCACGCGCTCGCGGGCGGCCTCGGTCACGACCGGGCCCATGTCGCTGGCCGGGTCGGTGCCGGGGCCGACCTTCACTTCGCGGGCCTTGCGTTCGAGGATCTCCACCAGCTTGTCGCCGGCCGAGCCGACGGCGACGCCGACGGAGATGGCCATGCAGCGCTGGCCGGCCGAGCCGAACGCGGCGGCGGTGAGGTGATCGGCGGCGTACTCGAGGTCGGCGTCGGGCAGGACGACCGCGTGGTTCTTCGCGCCACCGAGGGCCTGGACGCGTTTGCCTGCTGCTGTCCCGCGTTCGTGGACGTACTTCGCGATCGGCGTCGAGCCGACGAAGGACACCGCGGCGATGCCGGGGTGGTCGAGGATGGCGTCGACTGCTGTCTTGTCGCCGTGGACGACGTTGAAGACGCCGTCGGGCAGCCCGGCTTCGGCGTAGAGCCGGGCGACGAAGTTCGAGGCCGAGGGGTCGCGTTCGCTGGGCTTGAGCACGAAGGTGTTGCCGGTGGCGATGGCGATCGGGTGCATCCACAGCGGCACCATGATCGGGAAGTTGAACGGGGTGATCCCGGCGACCACGCCCAGGGGCTGGTGGAAGTCGTGCACGTCGACGTCGCGGGAGACCTGGTCGGAGAAGCTGCCCTTGAGGGCGTCGGCGATGCCGCACGCGTACTCGACGACTTCGCGGCCGCGGACGATCTCGCCGCGGGCGTCCTCGATCACCTTGCCGTGCTCGGCGGAGATGATCCGGGCGAGTTCGTCCTCGTGCTGCACGAGCAGCTCGCGGAAGGCGAACATGACCTTGGTGCGCTGGGACAGCGAGGAGTTGCCCCACGACTCGAAGGCCTTGCCGGCGGCCGCGACCGCGGTGTCCACATCGGACGGTTCGGCGAGGAGGACCGACGCCTGCTGCCGCCCGGTGGCGGGGTCGAAGACCGGCGCCGTGCGGGTCGAGCCCGCCGGCGTGGCGGTGCCGTTGATCCAGTGTTCGATGGTGTTCACGGTGTCCTCCGGGTAGTGGCGCCGGTGCGGGTTCACAGCAGTCCGACCGCGGTGTCGACGGCCTTGGCGACGTCGCCGTCGTGGGGGTAGAGCAGTGACCGGCCGACCACCAGGCCCTGCACCGTCGGCTGGGTCAGGGCCCGCTGCCAGGCGGCGAAGGCCTTGTCCGGGTCCGTGACTTCGCCGCCGAGCAGGACGGCCGGCAGTGTCGAGGACGCCAGAACGCGCTCCATGTCGTCCACCACCGGGAGCTTGAGCCAGGTGTAGGCCGAGGAACGGCCGAGGGCGGAGGCGATGGTGATCGACTTGATGACGGCATCGGGGGAGAGGTCGTTGCGGACTCGCCCCTCGGACCACGTCGACAGGAACGGCTCGACCATGGCGATCAGCTTGCGGTCGGCCAGCTCGTTGACCGCTTTCGCGGTGTTCTCCAGGACGCTCGGCGTCGCCGGGTCCTCGAGGCAGATCCGCGTCAGGGTCTTGCCGCCGTCGAAGCGCATCCGCTCGATGGTTTCCGCGTCGTAGCAGGCGAACCGGTCGTCGATCTCGAAGCTCGACCCGGCCAGCCCCGTGCGGTTCATCGACCCGAGCACCGTTTTGCCGCCCAATACGCCGAGCAGCAGCAGGTCGTCGATGATGTCCGCGGTGGCGAGCACGCCGGTGACCCCGGGGCGTTCGAGCGCGAGGCACAGCCGCTCGAGGAGCTCGCCGCGATCGGCCATCGCCGAGGGGTTGCCGCCCACCGCGTTCGCGCCGCGGGCGGGATGGTCCGCGGCGATGATCATCGTGCGGCCCTTGTCGTTGAAGGGCGACCCGGCCCGGGTGCGGTTCGCGGCCGCCTCGGCGATCGCACCGGGCTCGTGCACGCGTCGGGAGACGATGCGCTGCAGCACGTCGGTCACAGTTCCGCTCCCAGCTTCCGGTCTTCGAGGCACGCCCTTCGTGTCCCTGAAGGCGACGATTCCAGTGGTCGGAGAGTTTGTCAAGACATACGGACAACACGTCATCCCAACAGGTGGCGCCGAGACGGTAGGCTTCGCGGATGAGCAAGCTGGACGCCACCTTCCCGGCCTGGGACGCGGGGCGCGAGATCGTCCTGGACCCGGGCAGCCCCGAGCCGCTGTACTTCCAGGTGTCCCGGCAGCTGCACGCCGCGATCGAGGACGGCAGGCTGCCGGCGGGCGCGCGGCTGGGCAACGAGGTCGACCTCGCCGCGAGCCTGCGCCTGTCGCGGCCGACGATCCGCCAGGCGATCCAGACGCTGGTCAACCAGGGCCTGCTCGTGCGGCGGCGCGGGGTCGGCACGCAGGTCGTCCGCACGAAGGTGGCCCGGCCGCTGCGGCTGAGCAGCCTGTTCGACGACCTCGCCGGGCTGGGCGGCAAGCCGGAGTCGGCGGTGCTGGTCAACCAGGTCGAAGAGGCCGGCGCGGAGGTGGCCGAGCTGCTGGAGGCACCCGGGCTGACGCACGTCCGGCGGCTGAAGCGGCTCCGTTCGACCGGCGGCGAGCCGCTCGCCCTGATGAACAACTACCTGCCCGACGGTGTCATCGACCCCGGCGACGACGAGCTGCGCGAGCGCGGGCTCTACCAGCTCCTGCGCTCGGCGGGGGTCCGGTTGCACGCGGCCGAGCAGAACATCGGCGCCCGGCTCGCGACCGAGGAGGACGCGGAACTGCTCGGCGAGGAGCCGGGGGCGGCGTTGCTCACCACGCAGCGCACGACGTACGACGACTCCGGACGAGTGGTCGAGTACGGGTGGCACGTGTACCGGGCGTCCCGGTACACGTTCAACCTCTCGCTGACCAACGGGCCTCAGTAGGGGCGGCGCCTGCCAGCGGAACGGTGCCCGTCAGACAACCGTCCCGCTCGGGCGGGCGGACCAGCCTGCTCACGTCGTCGACGATCAAGGCGTCTTCGGCGGGGTCGGGGCAGCTCGGTCGGGTCGTCAGCCCCGCGCGGGCCAGGCTTTCCCCCTGCAGACGGCGACCGTCAGCCCGTGCCTACCCGCGACAACCCCTGTTCTTCCCGGACGCCCGCTTTCGTCGTCAGCTTGCCGTCCACGGCGACCCCGTGCGCCTTCCCCGGGGTGGGCGCGGGCCGGTCCGCCGGGGTGCAGGCGGCGAGCGCGACGAGCCCCGCCGCCGCGAGCCGGGCGATCAGCCGCGGCGCCACCGCAGCACCTTCCGGACGGCCGAATACGCCAGCCCCGCCGCCAGGACCCAGGGGCCCGCGACGATGATCGGGTCCGCCAGGTGGTGCTTGACGTCCGCCCGCTTCTTGCCCACCCGCGACGAGAAGCCGTGGCGGGTGAACTCGCTCAGCACACCGGTCTCGGTGACCGGGTTGTCCGGGCGGAGCGTGGCGAACGAACGCAGGTGGCTCTCCACGGCGTCCACCCGGTCGGCGGCCAGCAGGAGCAGCCAGTGTGCCGCCCGCCCTTCGCTGTACTTCCGGTAGGAGAACCGGCGCAGGGCACCGGAAAGGCCTTTCGGCGGGCACGACGTCCCGAAGACCGGGGTCAGGAACTCGTGCTCGATCGAGCGTTCCCGCGGCCACTTCTCCGGCTGCCGCTCGGGGAACTCCCAGTGGGCGCCGCTCCTGTCCTCCTGCCACTGCAGCTTCGGCACCGACGGCCGGTCCTCCGGGTCGAGGTCCGCACCCCAGCCCGGGATCCGCGCGCGCAGGCTGTCGCTCGACTCGGTGATCGGCGGCCGCTCCGACGTGTAGGTCATGGTCGTTCCCTTCCTCAGCCGGCGTTCGGGACGATCAGCGGCTTGATGCAGCCGTCCAGTTTGGCGGAGAAGATGTGGTAGCCCTCGGCGATGTGCTCCAGCGGGATGCGGTGGGTGACGATGTCGCTCGGCTTCAGGTAGCCGTTGCGGATGTGCTCGAACAGCCGCGGCCACTGCCGTTTCACCGGGCACTGGTTCATCCGCAACGTGAGGCCCTTGTTGAGCGCGTCGCCGAACTTGACGGCGCTGAACATCGGGCCGTAGGCGCCCATCACCGAGACGGTGCCGCCCTTGCGGACGCCGTCGATGCACCAGTTGAGCGCCACCGGCGAGCCGCCCTGCAGCTTGAGCTTGGCCGAGGTGACGTGCTGGGTGAGGTTGCCGTCGGCCTCCGCACCCACCGCGTCGATGGCGACGTCCGCGCCGAGGTGGCCGGTGAGCCGCTTCAGGTGCACGACGATGTCGTCGTATTCGGTGAAGTTGTACGTCTCGGCGTGGGCGAAGGTCCGGGCCTTCTCGAGGCGGTTTTCCAGGTGGTCGACGACGATCACCCGGCCCGCGCCCATCAGCCACGCCGACTTCGCCGCGAACAGGCCCACCGGACCGGCGCCGAACACCACGACGACGTCGCCCTCGACGATTTCGCCGAGCTGGGCGCCGAAGTAGCCGGTGGCGAGCGCGTCGGTGAGGAGGACGGCGTCCTCGTCGTCCATCCAGTCGGGGATCACCGCGGGCCCGACGTCGGCGAAGGGCACCCGGACGAACTCGGCCTGCCCGCCGTCGTAGCCGCCGCAGGTGTGGGAGTAGCCGTAGATGCCGCCGACGGCGGTGGCGTTCGGGTTGACGTTGTGGCAGTTGGAGTACAGCCCGCGCGCGCAGAACCAGCACGTGCCGCAGTAGACGTTGAAGGGCACCATGACGCGGTCGCCGCGCTGCAGGTTCCGCACCCCGGAGCCGACTTCCTCGACCACGCCGATGAACTCGTGCCCGAAGGTCATGCCGACCCGGGTGTCCGGCATCATGCCGTGGTAGAGGTGCAGGTCAGAACCGCAGATCGCGGCCAGCGTCACCCGGACGATCGCGTCACCGGGGTGTTCGATCGCGGGGACGTCCTTCTCTTCGACACGGATCTTGTACGGGCCGCGGTACACCATCGCACGCACAGCGCCTCCTTCCGACGGGACGACGGCATACCCGGGCCGGGCGCGGCTAACCCCGGGCGAACTCCGTGATCAACGCCGAGGCCGCGCCGCCGGACCGGGCGGGAACGCCGGCCAGGCGAGCACCAGCGACCGGGCCAGGTCCGGGCGCCGGAACCGCGACGGCGATCTGCGCGGCCACCGAGTGTCCGAAAAGGACGGAGGGGCGATCCGGCCGGGCGGCGATCGGGGTAGGCCGTCCGGAACATCCACGACCGCAACATCCACGACCGCGGGGGCGCCCCCCGGTTCCAGCATATCGGCGACCACCGACAAAAACGGGCACCGAGGGCGGGGTACCGGGAACAGCGGGCGTAAAGGGCCGCGGGGCGGGGCTGATGGCCAGGTCGCCGGGGGCGGACGCGTTCCGAGGCTGCCGGGTCGCTGGGCCCGGCGCCCGGGGCTACTCCACCGGCGTCCGGCGCAGGGCCAGGACGACGGTGTCGTCGGCGTGCAGGACGACGTCGTGCATCCGGGTCACCAGTTCCCGTGGCAGGCCCGCGGCTGGCCGGGCGCCCAGCCGCTCGGCCAGCGTCAGGAGCCGGGCCTGGCCTTCGTCGACGTCCTTGCGGCTCTCCACCAGGCCGTCCGTGTAGAGCAGCACCGTGTCGCCCTCGGCCAGGACCACCTCGACCAGTTCGCGGCTGCCCGGGTCGGGGAAGCCGACTCCGCGGCCCGGCACCGGCGCGGGCAGCAGCCGCGCCGGCTCGGCTGCCGTGACCAGTACCGGCTCCGGGTGGCCGCCGTTCGCGAACCGGGTGCGGCCGGTCGCCGGGTCCACGCGAGCCAGCACGACGGTGGCCATCAGGCCCGGCTCGATCGCCGCCAGGGTGTGGGACGTGTGGGCGATCAGGTCGCGGACGCCGGTGATGTCGATGATCGCGACCCGTGCCTCGTTCGCCTGGATCGACTCCAGGAGGCTGTTCATCACGACCTGGGTCCGGGCGCTGTCGAGCGTGCCGATCAGGGGCACCGCGAGGACGTGCCGCCACAGCCGCACCCGCGGAGCGGAGTCGTCGGTGTGCTGCTCGACGGCGCTCAGCATCGTGCGCTTGAGCGCGAGGATCGCCATGGCGGTGGCCGAAGGCCGGGCGCCCGCGCGGGCCCGGCGCTCCGACAGCGACGTCAGCGCGTCCCGCACCGCCGGTTCCTGCTCGACGATCCGGGACACCGGCAGCGTGCCGTTCAGCGCGCCGCGGAGGGCTTCCAGCAGCTCGGCGGCTTCGTTCCGGTCGCCGTCGCGAGGTTCCTGCCCGGCCCAGTCGCGCGCCGGCGCGGCGCGATCCTCCTCCAGCATGCGCACCAGAACCGTGCGGACCTGGCTGTCGTCCGTGCCCAGCACCGAATCCTCCTCCGGAGCTCGGGGCGCGCGCTGCTGTACGCCATCCTAAGTATTGCCATGTAACAACAGTTGTATCAGGAATGCAAATCCGGGAGGTCGCCGGCCGCCTCGGCCAGCGCCCGGTACTCCTGCAGCCCGGCGGCCAGGGCGGCCCGGCCCGCGGGGCTCATCTTCGCCAGCAGCGACTCGACGCGGTCCCGGCGCCGGGACCGCAGTTCCTGCAGGTAGGCGCGGCCGCGGTCGGAGAGTCGCAGCGTCAGCTCCCGCCGGCTGCGCGCGCTGGGCAGGCGTTCGAGGAACCCGACCGCCTCCAGCCGGTCGCAAAGCCTGCTGACCAGTGGCGGAGTCGAGCCCAGCTGCTCGGCCAGCTGCCGCAGGTTGATCCCGTCGTGGCGGTCCAGCGCGACGACCGCGCGCAGCTGCGAGACCGACAGCGGGCGCGGCGACACGTCCCGTTCGCCCTCGACCACCGACTCCAGGAGCCGGGCGAGGTCCGGCACGGCAGCCGTCCCGGCCGGGTCGGGCTGCTCGCGGGATCGATCCACGGCGTCCACTCTGGCATCCCTATGCTGAACCGGCAGCACTCGCCGTGGACCGGCGCGCCGCAGCGGCGCAGACTCGACGGAACCGAGCCCGGCGCGGGTGCGTGAGCAGGAGGCAGGCGTTGGACAGATCCCTGGCGGTGGAACGTCTTCTGCGCGACGTGCCACCGCACGACCTGCCCCGCGCGTTGCGCTCGGGCCTCGGCGAGCACTTCGGCGCCGAGGCGGTCGAGCTGCTGATGGCCGACTACGCCCTGACGGAGCTGTGCCAGGTGGGTGAGCAGCCCTACACGACGGAGCCGATCCCGGTCGACGGCACGACTCCCGGGGCGGCGTTCCTCGCGCAGGCGGCGACTTTTTCCCGCGACGGCGACCGCGTCACCGGCTACCTGCCGGTCAGCGTCCGCGGTGACCGGCTCGGCGTCCTGGCCGTCACTCTGCCGCGCGAACCGGAGCCGCCGGTGTGGGCCGAGCTTCAGCGGATCGCCGAGGCCGTGGCCCACGAGCTGTTCGTCGCCGACCGGGACACCGACCTCTACATCCAGGCCCGGCGGTCTTCGCGGCTGACGCTGGCCGCGGAGATGCAGTGGCAGCTGCTGCCCGGGCGGGCCTGCACCCGCGCCGAGTTCGCACTCGGCGGCCAGCTGGAACCGGCCTACGCCATCTACGGGGACTGCTTCGACTGGTCGGCGTCCGCGCGGAAACTCGCGGTCACGCTGATCAACGGCATGGGGGAGGGCAGCGAAGCGGCGCTGCTGACGAACCTCGCGGTGAACGCGCTGCGCAACGCCCGGCGCGCCGGGATCGCGCTCGACGCGCAGGCCGAACTCGCCGACCAGGCGCTCTACGCGCACTACCGCGGTGCCGAGCACGTCGCCGCGTTGCTGCTGGAGTTCGACCTCGGCACCGGTGCGGTGGAGGTGGTCGACGCCGGTTCGCCGCGGCTGTGGCGGCTGCGGGACGGCAAGGCCGAGCGGATCCTCTTCGACGAGCAGCTCCCGCTCGGCACGTTCGACGGCACGATCTACACGCTCGAAGGCTTCCAGGCGGCCGACGGCGACCGGTTCGTCTTCGTCAGCGACGGGGTGTACAACGCGCTCGGCCCGCACGGCGAGCGGTACGGGGAGCGTGAGCTCGCCGAGGCGGTGACGGCGACGGCGGAACTGCCGGCGGCGCACGTGCCGGGCGCGATGCTGCGGGAGCTGTCGACCCGCCGGCACGGCAGCCAGGCCGAGGACGACGCGATGGTGGTGTGCCTGGACTGGTTCGGGTCGACGCCGTTGTCCAGGACGGGGAACGGGCCGGCGGTTACCGTGCGGCGGACCGACGAAACGCGGTAGCGCGGCCAGGGTTGCCGGGGCGAGGCTGGGCCGCGGGGGCGCCCCCCGAATTTCACGCTACCGGTGACCACCGACAGTTTCGGGCCGCCCGGTGCGGACCCGACCGCCTGCACGAGGGTCGCTGTGCGGGCGGATCGGGGCCCGGCCACCGCGGAACCGGCCTCAGGCAGCCGCCGAAGCCTGCCGCTCGCGCGGCGCCGTCCGGCTCGCGTTGACGACCGCCGCCAGGACCTCGTCCGCGTCCAGGGCCGGGTCCCACAGCTCGCAGCCGACCACGTGGGCCAGCCTGCGCCGCCGGTGCTGCGGCGTGTCGGTGAGGGCGACCTCGGTCGGGCGGCCCTTCTTGACCGCGTGGACCGCCCGGGTCACGAGGATCGCCTCCTGGCGGGTGGTGCCGAGTTCCGCGGCCGCGGCGAAGATGCGCTCCGCCGCGGCGCGGGCCTGCTCGCTCATCAGGCCTTGATTTCCTTGCGGTCGGACCGGTCGCCGCCGATTTCGATGCGTCGCGGCTTGGCCTTCTCGGCGACCGGGATGCGCAGCGTCAGCACGCCCGCTTCGTACTCCGCCGCGATGTGGTCGGTGTCGAGGCTCTCGCCGAGGAACAGCTGGCGGGAGAAGACGCCCAGCGGCCGCTCGGAAACCTGCATTTCCACGTTGCCGCCGTTGGGGAGCGGGCGGCGCTCGGCCTTGACCGTCAGCACGTTGCGCTCGATGTCGAGCTCGATGGCGTCCGGAGCGACGCCCGGCAGGTCGAAGCAGACCACGAATTCGTCGCCGGAGCGGTAGGCGTCCATGGGCATCGCGGCGGGCTTCGACCAGGTTCCGGCGGTGCCGAGGACCTGCTGGGTCAGGCGGTCCAGCTCACGGAACGGGTCGGTGCGCATCAACATCGGTGTCCTCCTTCTGGGCTTCGACGGTGGCTGTCAACACGCACTACTGTTCTAACACGTCATCCAAACGATGACAAGTAGGAAGTCATCCTCAAGATGACAGTGTGAGCCGGGCGCCATCGGGAACACGAAACGGGAGAGTCCACCCCGTACCCGAGGAGCCACCGTGTCCGAGCAGCCCGCCCAGCAGCAGACCCCGCCCGGCACCACCGCCGCCATGACGCCGCGGCCCGACCACGGCGAGCACACCTACCGCGGCTCCGGCAAGCTGACCGGCAAGGCGGCGCTCGTCACCGGCGCGGACAGCGGGATCGGCCGCGCGGTGGCGATCGCGTACGCGCGGGAAGGCGCCGACGTGCTGATCTCCTACCTCGACGAGCACGAGGACGCCGAAGAGACGCGGCGCTGGGTGGAAGAGGCCGGCCGCAAGGCCGTCGTCGTGCCCGGCGACGTCGCCGACCCGGCGCACTGCCGGGCCCTGGTCGACCGCGCGGTCGAGGAGTTCGGCCGGATCGACGTCCTGGTCAACAACGCCGCCTTCCAGATGAGCCACGAAACCCTCGAGGAGATCCCGGACGAGGAGTGGGACCGCACCCTCGCCATCAACCTGAGCGCGTTCTTCCACCTCGCCAAGGCGGCCGTGCCGCACATGAAGCCCGGTGCGTCGATCATCGGCAGCTCGTCGGTGAACTCCGACAACCCGACCCCGCAGCTGCTGCCCTACGACGTGACGAAGGCCGGCATCGCCAACATGTGCGCGGCGCTGGCGCAGCTGCTGGGGCCCAAGGGGATCCGGGCGAACAGCGTCGCGCCGGGGCCGATCTGGACGCCGCTGATCCCGTCCACCATGCCGGAGGAGCAGGTCAAGTCCTTCGGCGAGCAGGTGCCGCTGGGCCGCGCCGGTCAGCCCGCCGAGCTGGCGCCGGTGTACGTGCTGCTGGCCTCCGACGACGGCAGTTACGTCTCCGGCGCGCGCGTCGCGGTGACGGGCGGCGCGCCGATCCTCTGACCGGTCGTCAGCGCTCCAGGTGCGCGCACACCGCGAGGTTGACCGCGACGCAGCCGGCGAACAACCACGGCAGCGCCACGAAGATCCCCGCGGCCACCAGCGCGAGCGCCACGGCGTCCAGGCCGAGGCACAGCAGCAGCCGTCCGCGCGGACCCGTCCGCAGCCCGCGCTCGATCCCGTGGAGCCGCCGCCGTTCCCACGCCGACAGCGGCGGGCCGGGGTCAGCGGCCCCGGGGATCATTGCTCTCGCCCTGGTCGTCGGGCTGGGTGGCGGCGGCCGCGACCTCCGCCGGCGACGGCTTGGCGCCGGGGTGCCCGCGGGTGATGTGGCCTTCGGCGCGCATCCGCTCGACCATGTGCGGGTAGTGCAGCTCGAAGGCGGGACGCTCCGAGCGGATGCGGGGCAGCTCGAGGAAGTTGTGCCGGGGCGGCGGGCTCGTCGTGGCCCATTCGAGCGAGTTGCCGAAGCCCCACGGGTCGTCGACGTCGATGGGGTCGCCGTAGCGGTAGCTCTTGAAGACGTTCCAGATGAACGGCAGCACCGACAGGCCCAGCAGGAACGCGCCGATCGTGGACACCATGTGCATCCAGGTGAAGTTGTCGCTCGACAGGTAGTCGGCGTAGCGGCGCGGCATGCCGGCGTCGCCGAGCCAGTGCTGGATGAGGAACGTCGTGTGGAAGCCGATGAACGTCGTCCAGAAGTGCCACTTCGCCAGCCCCTCGTCGAGCATCCGGCCGGTGATCTTCGGGAACCAGAAGTAGATGCCGGCGAAGGTCGCGAAGACGATCGTGCCGAAGAGCACGTAGTGGAAGTGGGCGACGACGAAGTAGCTGTCGTGGACGTGGAAGTCCAGCGGCGGCGAGGCCAGGATGACCCCGGTGAGCCCGCCGAGCAGGAAGGTCACCATGAAGCCGACCGACCACAGCATCGGCGACTCGAACGTCAGCTGCCCCTTCCACATCGTGCCGATCCAGTTGAAGAACTTGATCCCGGTCGGCACCGCGATGAGGAAGGTCATGATCGAGAAGAAGGGCAGCAGCACGGCGCCGGTGGCGAACATGTGGTGCGCCCACACCACCGCCGACAGCCCGGTGATCCCGATCGTCGCGAACACCATCAGCTTGTAGCCGAACAGCGGTTTCCGGCTGAACACCGGCACGATCTCGGTGACGATCCCGAAGTAGGGCAGGGCGACGACGTAGACCTCGGGATGGCCGAAGAACCAGAACAGGTGCTGCCACAGGATCGCGCCGCCGTTCTCCGGGTCGAACACGTGCGACCCGAGGTGCCGGTCGGCCAGGAGCGCGAACAGCGCCGCGGTCAGGATCGGGAACGCGAGCAGGATCAGCACCGAGGTGAAGAGGATGTTCCAGGTGAAGATCGGCATCCGCCACATGAGCATCCCGGGACAGCGCAGGCACACCACGGTGGTGATCATGTTGACCGCGCCGAGGATCGTGCCGAGCCCGGTGACGATCAGCCCCGTGATCCACAGGTCGCCGCCGACGCCGGGGGAGTGGATGGCGTTGGACAGCGGGGTGTACGCGGTCCAGCCGAAGTCGGGCGGGCCGCCGGGCGTGGCGTAGGCGGAGAGGACGATGGTGCCGCCGAACAGGTACAGCCAGTAGGAGAACGCGTTGAGCCGCGGGAACGCCACGTCCGGCGAGCCGATCTGCAGCGGCAGGACGAAGTTGGCGAACCCGAACAGGTTCGGGGTGGCATACAGCAGCAGCATGATCGTGCCGTGCATGGTGAAGAGCTGGTTGTACTGCTCCGGGGAGAGGAACTGCAGGCCGGGCCGGGCGAGCTCGCCCCGCATGAGCAACGCGGTCAGGCCGCCGATCAGGAAGAACGCGAACGACGTCGTCAGGTACAGCACGCCGATGGTCTTGTGGTCGGTGGTGCGGATCGTCTTCAGGATCGTCGCGCCGCGCTGACCCCGCCACACGGGCCGGTGGGGGATCGGAGCCGGGCGTGTCACCGTGTCGGTCATCGGACTCCCACCTGCGGTTGCGGGCAATGGGCTGTTTCGCGCGCGTACCCAGGTCCGGCCCCGGATACACGCGGCGAACGGGTGGTTCAGCCGCGGGGGTGCAGGACCGCGCGCAGGCAGTCGTCCTTCGGCAGGCGGTGGGTGGCCAGATCGCTTCCCGGACCCGCGCGCCGGGTGCGCGGCCTGGGCACGGCGGATCCGGACCCGTTGGACGGACTGACGCGGCGCGTTCGCAACCGGAGTGAAACGCGGACCGGTGATTGGCGCCGGTCCGGCCGGGTATGCCGTCCGGCGTAGCGCCGAGCACCGGCCGGGCCACCGGGTCCGGCCGCGGCGCGGATCCGAAAGGAACCGCCATGTCCACCGCCACCCCCACCCGCACCCGGACACCCGTGCAGGTCGCCGCCGCGGTCGTCGCGGTCGTCTTCCTGCTCGTCGGCGTGCTCGGCTTCGTTCCGGGCATCACGACGGACTACGACCAGCTGAGCTTCGCCGGCCACGACTCGATGGCCATGCTGCTGGGCGTGTTCATGGTCTCGGTGCTGCACAACATCGTGCACCTGCTGTTCGGCGTCGCCGGGCTCGCGTCGGCCCGGACCCCGCGCGGCGCCCGGCTGTTCCTCATCGCCGGCGGGGCCGTCTACCTGGTGCTGTGGCTCTACGGGCTGCTCATCGACCACGGCAGCGATGCGAACTTCGTGCCCGTCAACACCGCCGACAACTGGCTGCACCTCGGCCTGGGCGTCGGCATGATCGCCCTCGGCCTGCTCACCGGCCGCGCCGCCCGCACGGCCGGTCCCGGGCCGCACGCCGCCCGGGGTCCCGGCCTCGGCTGACCACCACGCGCTCGCGACGCCGGAGGCCCGCCGGCACGCTTGCCGTTACCCGTCCTGTTCCTTCGTGCGCAGGAGCACGGTCAGCGACCGGCCGCCGACCACCAGTTCGCCGTGGCCGGGGATCGTGCGCGGGGTGGCCGGCCGGTCGCCGGCCACCCCGCCGACCAGGACGCCGCCGACCGGTCGGTGGAACACCTCGCCCGTCGCCGAGTCGAGGACGATCGCCCACTCTTCGCCGTAGCCGCCACCGGGGATCGTCATCGTGATGTCGTCGTCGTGGGCGTTGAAGCACAGCAGGAACGAGTCGTCCACCACCCGCTCGCCGCGGGCGTCGAGGTCCGGGATCGCCGTTCCGTTGAGGAAGACCACGATGCTGCGGCCGAAGCCGGCTTCCCAGTCCTGGTCGGTCATCTCGTCGCCGGCCGGGGTGAACCAGGCGATGTCGCGCAGCTCGTCGCCGCGGCGGATCGGGCGCCCGGCGAAGAACCGGCGGCGGCGGAACACCGGGTGCCGGCGGCGCAGGTCCACCACCGCCGAGGTGAACTCGAACAGCTCGCGGTTGTGCTCCAGCAGCGACCAGTCCACCCAGGACAGCTCGTTGTCCTGGCAGTAGGCGTTGTTGTTGCCCTGCTGGGTCCGGCCGAGCTCGTCGCCGTGCAGGAGCATCGGCACGCCCTGGGACAGCAGCAGCGTGGCGATCATGTTCCGGCGCTGGCGCGCGCGGAGGTCGAGGACCTTCTCGTCCTCGGTCGGGCCCTCCGCACCGCAGTTCCACGACCGGTTGTCGTCGGCGCCGTCACGGCCGTCCTCGCCGTTGGCCACGTTGTGCTTCTCGTTGTACGACACCAGGTCGTTCAGGGTGAAGCCGTCGTGCGCGGTGACGAAGTTGATCGACGCGAACGGGCGGCGGCCGTCGTTCTGGTACAGGTCCGACGAACCGGTGATCCGCGAAGCGAACTCGCCGAGCGTGGCCGGCTCGCCGCGCCAGAAGTCGCGGACGGTGTCCCGGTAGGCGCCGTTCCACTCGGTCCACAGCGGCGGGAAGTTGCCGACCTGGTAGCCGCCGGGCCCGACGTCCCACGGCTCGGCGATCAGCTTCACCTGGCTCACCACGGGATCCTGCTGCACCAGGTCGAAGAACGTGGCCAGCCGGTCGACGTCGTAGAACTCGCGGGCGAGCGTCGCGGCGAGGTCGAACCGGAAACCGTCGACGTGCATCTCGGTCACCCAGTACCGCAGCGAGTCCATGATCAGCTGCAGGGTGTGCGGCTGGCGCACGTTGAGCGAGTTGCCGGTGCCGGTGTAGTCCATGTAGTACTGCGGGTCGTTCTCGACCAGCCGGTAGTAGGCCTGGTTGTCGATGCCGCGCATGGACAGCGTCGGCCCGAGGTGGTTGCCCTCGGCCGTGTGGTTGTAGACGACGTCGAGGATGACCTCGATGCCCGCCTCGTGCAGCGCCCGCACCATCGCCTTGAACTCGTGGACCTCGCTGCCCGGCGTCGTGGACATGATCGACGCGGCGTATTCGTTGTGCGGCGCGAAGAAGGCGATCGTGTTGTAGCCCCAGTAGTTGGCGAGCCCGCGCTCGGTGAGGGCGTGGTCGTGCAGGAACTGGTGGACCGGCATCAGCTCGACGGCCGTCACGCCGAGGGTCTTGAGGTACTCGATCATCACCGGGTGCGCCAGCCCGGAGTACGTCCCCCGCAGCTCCTCCGGGATGTCCGGGTGCAGCTTCGTCAGCCCGCGGACGTGGGCTTCGTAGACGACGGACTCGTTGTACGGCACGTTCGGCGGCCGGTCGTTGGCCCAGTCGAAGTACGGGTTGACGACGACCGCGCGGACGGTGTGCGCCGCCGAGTCGTCGTCGTTGCGCTCCTCCGGACGGCCGAACCGGTAGCCGAACACGGACTCGTCCCAGTCCACCCGGCCGGTCACGGCCTTGGCGTACGGGTCGAGCAGCAGCTTGGCGGGATTGCACCGCAGCCCGCGGGCCGGGTCGAGCGGCCCGTGGACGCGGAAGCCGTACTCCTGGCCGGGGCCGACGCCGGTCAGGTAGCCGTGGTGGACGAAGCCGTCGACCTCCGGCAGCCGGATCCGGGTCTCGGTTCCGTCCGGGGCGAACAGGCAGAGGTCGACGCGGTCGGCGACCTCGGAGAAGAGCGCGAAGTTGGTGCCGACGCCGTCGTAGTCGGCGCCGAGCGGGTAGGGGGAACCGGGCCAAGGCTGCACTGGGCCTCCACAGGGGCGCGAGGGAACTCCGCCCGGATACCCGGCCGGCGGGGTTCGAATCCGTGACGCGCGCCTCCTCACCCGGACGCCCGGCCGGGGCCGCCGTCGCGGACGGCGGCCCCGGACCGTGTCAGGTGAGCTTGTTCTTGACTTCCTTGGCCTTGCCCTTGGCGGTGCCCTTCGCGTCCTGCAGCGGTGCGTAGGTGCCGAAGAGAGCCGGGTCGGGCTTCGGCGCGGTGCCCGGGCCGCCGAGGGGTTCCGGATCCATCAGGTACTCGATGCCGGCGTCGGTGGTCCAGCTGGCGCTCTTGGCGCCGTCGGGGCCGTCGGACAGGTGCCAGATCGTCTTGTTGTGGGTCTGGTTTTCCTCGTCGAAGAGCGCGCTGGGGGCGATGTCGCCTTCGAGGCCGTCGGCCTTGAGTTCTTCGATCGCGGCCAGCCACTGCTTCTGGTGGACGGTGTCCCGGGCGAGGTTGAACTGGAGCATTTCCTTGACGCCCGGGTCGTCGGTCATGTTGTAGAGCCGTGCGGTCTGCAGGCGGCCCTGGGCTTCGGCCGCGACGTTGGCGTGGAAGTCGGCCAGGAGATTGCCGGAGGCGACGATGTACTTGCCGTTCCACGGGTAGCCGTTGCTGTCGGCGGGCAGCGCCCCACCGCCGCCGACGATCGCCTGCTGGACGTCCATCCCGCCGATCATCGCGGCCATCACCGGGTCCTTGACGGCTTCGGCCGTGACGGTCGAAGGAGCGCCTTCGAGCAGGCGGGCGACCATGGTGGCGAGCATTTCGACGTGGCCGATCTCTTCGGTCGCGGTGTCCATGATCAGGTCTTTGTACTTGCCTTCGATGCGGCAGTTCCAGCCCTGGAACAGGTACTGCATCGTCACGGTCATCTCACCGAACGCACCGCCGATGAGTTCCTGGAGCTTGCGGGCGTAGACGGCGTCCGGCTTTTCGGGTTTGGCTTCGAACTGCAGCAGTTTCGTGTGACGGAACACGGTATTCCCTCCGTCGTCCGGGTGGCGGTCGGAGGGGGCTTTCCCGGTTAGCGGAGGGTTAACCACGGCGATCGCGAAGTGTCCGCTCGGAGGGCGCGAGGATCGACAACGCTACGGTCGCTGTGGTAGTTGAACGCGGAACGTTCGAAGGCGAGTGGAGCGATTACGTGAGCGATCACCAGGAGCGGGTACCGACCTGCCGGCGGTACCAGTGCGACGAGCCGGCCCTCTGGCGGAGGATGTGCGCGGCTCACTGGGCTCGCTGGCAGAACGGGACCGACCCGCTCGACCAGCCGGGCGACGACGGCGAGTCCCCGGGGCCCCGGGTGTGGCAGCCGCCGTTGCGGGAGACCAGCGTTTCGCAGCGCAAGCCCGGCCGGCCGGGGTGACGACGGCGGGGAGCCCCGCCCCGAGGCTCCCCGCCGGGGAGTGGTTCAGAGCGTGCCGGCGATTTCGGCCACGGTCACGCCGATCGGCGTGCTCGGACGGCCGATGAGGGCGCGGAGGTCGCCGGTGGTCTCGGCGAGCAGGCCGTCCTTGGTGTTGGCGTCGAGCGCCACGAGCAGGCCGACGACCGGCTCGGGCAGGCCTGCCTGGGTCAGTGCCTTGGCGTGCTCGTCGGACGGCAGGTCGACGTAGGTGGTCTCGCGGCCGGTCGCCTTGCCGATCTCGGTGGCGAGGTCGGCGTAGGTCCAGGTGACGTCCCCGGCGAGCTCGTAGACCTTGCCTTCGTGGCCTTCACCGGTCAGCACGGCGACCGCGGCCGCGGCGTAGTCGGCGCGGGTGGCGCTGGCGACGCGGCCGTCGCCCGCGCTGCCGGCGAAGCTGCCGGTCTGGACGGCCTGCTTGATCGTCTCGGCGTAGTTTTCGTGGTACCAGTTGTTGCGCAGGATGGTGGCGGCCAGGCCGGAGGCTTCGATCAGTTCCTCGGTCGCCTTGTGCTCCGGGGCCAGCACCAGCGCCGACGTCGTCGCCCGCGGTGCGCTGGTGTAAACGAGGTGGCGGACACCGGCCTGCTTCGCGGCCTCGACGACCGCCTGGTGCTGCGCGACGCGCCGGCCGACCTCACTGCCCGAAACCAGCAGCACCTTGTCGGCGCCCTTGAGCGCGGTGACCAGGCTTTCCGGGTCGTTGTAGTCCGCGCGGCGGACCTCGACGCCGCGTTCGGCGAGGTCGGCGGCCTTCTCCGGGGTGCGCACGGCGGCGACGACCTGGTCGGCGGGCAGCTTCTCGAGCAGGCCTTCGACGACGAGCTTGCCGAGGTGGCCGGTGGCGCCGGTGACGACGATCATGAGGACTCCTTGAAGGTTCAAGTACCTAGTTCTTCGAGGATGTACTAACTTTTCGAAAGTACCAACTCATTGTTAGTGCCGTCACATCCATTGTGCAAACTCTTGGGTAGTATCGAGGTGTGGACGGACGACGAGATGACGGTGACGCCGAGCACGAGGCGCTGGTCGCCGACGTGTTCAGTACCGCGTGCACCTCCCGGGCCGTGCTGGAGCACGTCACCGGCCGGTGGGGCGTGCTCGCCCTCGTCGCGCTCGACGACGGGGTGTTCCGGTTCAACGCCCTGCGTCGCCGGGTTCAGGGTGTCAGCGAAAAGATGCTCGCCCAGACGCTGCAGGCGCTGGAGCGCGACGGCTTCGTGCACCGGGAAGCGCGGCCGACGATCCCGCCGCACGTCGAGTACAGCCTCACGGCCGCCGGCCGGGAAGTCGCGCAGCGGTTGCTGGGGTTGATCGAGGTCCTCGAGGCGAGTGTCCCCGGTGTGCTGGCCGCCCAGGCCCGCTATGACGCGGCCAAAACCGCGAGCGCGTGACATTTGTCCGGTTTCGGTGGGAAACCCTTGCGCGGTAAGGCGATCTCGAAAGCGTCGAAAACCCTCCGGTGACCGAACGGCCCGTTGCGCCCGGGTGTCGCCGGAGCTATGTTAGCGCTCACAATCGCTCCGCTTGTGCCGTTCCTGCGTGTCGGTGATCGAGGAGGAGGTTGGCACCGTCGCCGGCCCGCGCACCTGTCGACTCGACGATTTCCGTACCGCATCAGGAGATCACCCATGGCACGACAGCCGAGAACCGCCCGTCCCCGCCTCATCGCGCCGGCCCTCGTCGCCGCCGGCACACTCGTCACCGGTCTGCTCGCCGGCGGTGGTACCTCCCAGGCGGCCACCCAAGGACCTTGCGACATCTACGCCGCCGGCGGCACACCGTGCGTGGCCGCGCACTCCACGACCCGCGCCCTCTACGGCGCCTACAACGGCCCGCTGTACCAAGTCAGGCGCGCGTCCGACAACGCCACGCGCGACATCGCCCCGCTGGCCGCGGGCGGGGTGGCCAACGCCTCGGCGCAGGATTCGTTCTGCGCGGGCACCACCTGCCTGATCACCGTCATCTACGACCAGTCCGGCCGGAACAACCGCCTCACGCAGGCGCCGCCGGGCGGGTTCCAGGGGCCGGCCGCCGGCGGGTACGACAACCTCGCCAACGCCACCGCGGCCCCGATCACCGTCGGTGGCCACAAGGCCTACGGCGTCTACGTGGCGCCCGGTACCGGGTACCGCAACAACAACGCCACCGGCACCGCGACCGGCGACCAGCCGGAAGGCATGTACGCGATCTTCGACGGCACGCACTACAACGGCGGCTGCTGCTTCGACTACGGCAACGCCGAGCGCAACAGCCGGGACAACGGCAACGGCACGATGGAAGCCATCTACTTCGGCAACATCAAGGTCTGGGGCTACGGCGCCGGCAACGGGCCGTGGATCATGGCCGACCTCGAGAACGGCCTGTTCTCCGGAGTCAACCAGCGTTACAACGCCAACGACCCGAGCATCAGCCACCGGTACCTGACCGCGATCGTCAAGGGCGGCCCGAACCGGTGGGCCATCCGCGGGGGCAACGCCCAGTCCGGCGGCGTGTCGACGTTCTACGACGGCGTGCGGCCCAACGTGCCCGGCTACAACCCGATGCGCAAGGAAGGCGCCATCATCCTCGGAACCGGCGGCGACAACAGCATCGGATCCGCCGGCACGTTCTACGAGGGCGTGATGACGTCCGGGTATCCGTCGGACGCCACCGAGAACGCCGTCCAGGCCAACATCGTCGCGGCCGGGTACGGCACCGGCGGCAGCAACACGGGAACCGGGCCGGTGCACGCGGTCGGCGCGGGCAAGTGCCTGGCCGCCCCGAACGCGACCCAGGGCACGCAGCTGCAGATCGCCGGCTGCAGCGGCCAGGCGAACCAGGCCTGGACGCGCACGGCCGACGGCCGCCTGACGGCCACGCTCGGCGGGACGACGCTGTGTCTCGACGCGTCCGGCCAGGGCACGAGCGCGGGCACGAAGGTGGTGACGTGGCCCTGCAACGGGCAGGGCAACCAGCAGTGGACCGTCAACTCCAACGGCACGGTGACGGGTGTCCAATCCGGACTCTGCCTGGACGTCACCGGCGCTTCCACGGCCGACGGCGCGCCGGTCGAGCTGTGGACCTGCAACGGCGGCAGCAACCAGCAGTGGACGTTGGGCTGACCCCGTCCCGGAACGAATCGAGGGCTTTCGATGATCACCGGTGCACCCCCGCGGCGACGTCTCCGGACCGCCGCCACCCTCCTCTCGGCGGCCGGCCTGACGGCGACCGCGCTGGTGCTCTCGCCCGGCGTCGCCGGTGCGGCGAGCACGCTCGGGGCCGCGGCCGCGCAGACCGGCCGGTACTACGGCGCCGCCATCTCGACCGGTCACCTGGGCGAGGCGGCGTACGTGAACACGTGGACCTCGGAGTTCAACGGCGTCACGCCGGAGAACGAGATGAAGTGGGACACGGTCGAGCCCAACCGCAACCAGTTCAACTTCGCGCCCGCGGACCGGATCGTGAGCCAGGCGAAGAGCCAGGGCATGAAGATCCGCGGGCACACGCTGGTGTGGTACCAGCAGCTCGCGCCCTGGGTCGGCGGGCTGGACGCCGGCAACCTGCGCTCGGCGATGCTGAACCACATCAGCCAGGTGGCCGGCCACTGGAAGGGCCAGCTGATCGCCTGGGACGTGGTCAACGAGGCGTTCGAGGAGAACGGCACCCGCCGGCAGGCGACCTTCCAGCAGAAGCTCGGCGACGGCTACATCGAGGACGCGTTCCGCGCGGCCCGCACGGCCGATCCGGGCGCGAAGCTCTGCTACAACGACTACAACACCGACGGCGTCAACGCGAAGAGCACCGGGATCTACAACATGGTCCGGGACTTCAAGAGCCGTGGCGTGCCCATCGACTGCGTCGGCTTCCAGAGCCACCTCTCCGCGAACTCGAACCTGAGCAGCTACCAGGCCAACCTCCAGCGCTTCGCCGACCTCGGGGTCGACGTCCAGATCACCGAGCTGGACGTCGGCGGCTCGGGGACCGGCCAGGCGAACGTGTACCGGCAGGTGACCCAGGCGTGCCGGGAGGTGACCCGGTGCACCGGTATCACGGTCTGGGGCGTCACGGACAAGTATTCGTGGCGGTCCGGCGACACCCCGCTGCTGTTCGACGGCAACTACGGCAAGAAGCAGGCCTACACCTCCGTCCTCGACGCGCTCGGCGGCGACGACCCGGATCCCGGCGGGGGCACCGGCCCGGTGCGCGCCACGGCGTCGAACCGCTGCCTGGACGTGCCCGGCTCGTCGACCACCGCGGGTGCCCAGGTCCAGATCTGGGACTGCCACAGCGGGGCGAACCAGCAGTGGACCCGCGGCAGCGCGGGCGAGCTGAGCGTCTATTCCGGCGGGACGAAACGCTGCCTGGACACCGCGGGCGGGGGGACCGGCGCCGGCACGGCGGCGGTCATCGCGAACTGCAGTGGCGGGAACGGCCAGAAGTGGACCTTCACCGGGAACGGCACCGTCACGAACGGCCAGTCGGGGCTGTGCCTGGACGTGAACGGCGCGGCGACGGCCAACGGCACCAAGGTGATCATCTGGACCTGCAACGGCGGATCCAACCAGCGGTGGGCGGTGGGATAGGCCCTTTCCGGCGGGCGCGGTCGTAGGCTGGCCGGGTGGACGAACTGCCGGTGGTGACCGAACGTCTGACCGTGCGCCGGTTCACGGCCGCGGACGTGCCGGCGTTCGCCGCGTACCGCTCGGATCCCGAGGTGGCGCGCTACCAGTCGTGGGAGACGCCGGTGCTGGACGCCGAGCGCCTCGTGGCCGAGTTCGTGGCCGCGGAGGAGGGAGCGCCCGGCTGGTTCCAGTACGCCGTGGAGCTCCGCGGCGGAGGGCTGATCGGGGACGTCGGGGTGTGCGTCGACCCCAACCGGATGCAGGCCGAGCTCGGTTTCACCGTGGCCCGCGCACACCAACGGCAGGGGTATGCGGCCGAGGCCGCGCGGTGTGTGCTGGACCGGCTGTTCGACCGCGGGATCCGGCGGGTCTCGGCGGAGTGCGACGCGCGCAACACCGCCTCGGCGCGGCTGCTGGAACGGCTCGGGTTCCGCCCGGAGGGCCATCGCCGCCGGCACACCTGGCTCAAGGGGGAGTGGACCGACGACCTGCTCTTCGGGCTGCTGGCCGAGGACCGCGGCCGGACCGTCCCACCGCCGGACTTCTTCGCCTGCCGGCCCAACCTGCTGGTGCGTGACCTGGCCGCGAGCGTCGCCTTCTACGCGGACGTACTGGGGTTCCGGGTGGGCTGGCGCTGGTCCGACCGGCAGGCCCGGTTCCTCGCCGGGGACGAGCCGACCGAGCCGGGCACCGCGCTCGTCGGTCGCGATCAGGTGCAGCTGATGTTCACCCAGGTCGCCGGCTCCCACACCACCCGCCTGCACCTGGACGTCCCGGCCGCGGCCCAGGTCGACCGGCTGTTCGCGGAGTGGACCGGGCGCGGCGCCGACATCGCCGAACCGCCGTTCGTGCGTCCGTGGGGGATGTACGAGATGCGCCTGCACGACCCGGACGGCAACGTGCTCCGGGTGAGCTCCCCACCGGCGCACCAGACGTCCAGGTCGGCCAGGTCGAGGACGAAGCGGTAGCGGACGTCGCCCGTCGACAGGCGGTCCAGCACCTCGGTCACCTTCGCCGACGGGACGACTTCGACGTCGGCCGTGACGTCGGGCCGCCGCCGGCTGGTGGGGGTCCGCGGACAGCAGGAGGTCGCGCGCTCCCGGACGGCTTGCGTCGGCGGCCTTGGCGGCGGACCGGCTCACGACCGTCGTCTCGGCGCCGAGGGCGACCGCGAGCTCGACCGCCAGGTGCCCCAAGCCGCCGAGGCCGATCACCGCCACCCTGCTTCCGGGCCCGGTGCCGAGTGCGCGCAGCGGTTCCCAGACCGTGATGGCCGCGTGCAGCAACGGTTCAGCGGCCGCCGGCACCGGAACGTCAGCGCTCGGCGCGGTTCCAGATCACCACCGGCGGGGCGTCCGGGTAGTTCGTGTCGTGGGCGATGACCTTGTCCACCTTCGGGTTGTGGCGCAGGATCGGGAACTCGTCCATGTCGAACACGTTGTTGGGACGGCGGGAGGCCAGCTCGTCGCCCTGGCCGGGCCAGCCGCTGGACTTGCCCGGGGTGTTCGGGAGGGCGATGTGCACGTCGCCCTCGGCGTTGTGCGCCAACGCCTTCGACGCGTCCTTCCAGACCTTCTCGCCGTTCGGGTGGTTGTCGGAGAACTTGGGCATCTCGACGCCGTTGTCCTTCAGGATGCCTTCGAGGGTGTTGCCGCCGTTCTTCTTGGCCATGTTGATCGCCGGGTCCTCGATCGAGCCGTGGTACTTCGACTCCGTGATGGGCTTGCCGGTCGCGGGGTCGACGACCGAGTCCTTGATGTGGCCGCCCGACCAGAACCACGACTTGTCCTTGCCCGGCGCCATCATCTCGTCCCACTTCTTCGAGAACTTGGCGTACTGCTCGTCGGTCATGTTGTGCGGCCGGACCTTGCCGTCCGGGTCGCGGAACTCGTCCAGGCCGTCCGGCTTCTTGGCGCCCGGCGGGAGCTTGCCCGCGTCGCCGCCGCCCGCCTGGTTGTCCGGGGCCTTCGGGCCGCCCGTCTTGCCGCACGGGCTCTGCACCAGGCCGAGCGGGTCGCTCTGCAGGTGTGGCTGCTCGACGTAGCCGGCCGGGTCGGGTGCCGCCGCCAGGCCGAGCGGGTCCTGGCTGAGGTACCGGCCGGTCCGCGGGTCGTAGTAGCGGTAGACGTTGTAGTGCAGCCCGGTCTCGGCGTCGCGGTACTGGCCCGGGAAGGCCAGCGGCATCGGCGCGCTGCCGGTCGTCGACGGCAGCAGTTCGCCCCAGAAGCCGGTGCGGGCCTGCCGGTCGACCCGGCCGTCCGGACCCAGGAGCTCGGTCGGCGTGCCCGCCGGCGACGTGATCACCGTGTGGAACCGCACTTCGGTGCCCCGCTGCTCGACCTGCACCACCGGCCGTCCGTCGTCGGGGTGCCGCTCCCAGGTGAGCACGCGCGAGGACCCGTCGTCGGTCAGCTCGATCTCCTCGACGAGCTCGCCGCCGCTCCAGACGAACCACGTCTCGGCGGTCTGCCGCGGGGCGCCGTCGTCGCCGAGCACCCAGCGCCGCTTGGCGAACCGCCGCCCGAGCGGGTCGTAGAGGTAGGTCCAGAAGGATTCACCGGGGGTGATGACGGTGATCAGGCGGTCCAGCTCGTCCCAGACGAGGCGCCATTCCTCCGGCCCGGCCGGGGTGAGGCGCACCAGGCCGGTCACCCGGCCCTGCGGGTCGTGGCCGTACCGCGTCCCGGCCGGGGTGAGCCGGCCCGCCACGTCGTAGGCGAAGCGTTCGACGCCTTCGGGTGCGTGCACCTCGCTGACGCGCCCGGCCGCGTCGAACCCGAACCGGACCGGCCGGGCGTCGTCGATCGCGGCGAGCCTGCCGTCCGGGGTGTAGGTGTAGGCGCGCCGGCCCAGGCCGGTGATCGTCTGCTCCGCGAGCCGGTCCGAGGCGTCGAAGACCTGGCGCTGCACCTGGGTGCCGTCGACCGTCCGGCGCACCTCACGGCCGGCTTCGTCGTACTCGAACGAGATCTCGTGGCCCGCGACGCGAAGGGACACCGGACGGTCGCCGTCGTACCGCCACTCACTGTCCAAACCGGACAAGGTGGTGCGGTGCACTCCCGCGGCGGCGTAGGTCCAGCGCACGCCGACGCCGTTGACGGTTTCCTCGCGCACCCGCCCGCGTTCGTCGCGCACGATCTGCAGGACCGATTCGTTGTTGGCCGCGTGCTCGAGCTGCCCCAGCGCGTCGTAGGCGTACCCGGTCACGCCGGTCGCGGTCCGTCGTTCGACGACGTTGCCGAGCTGGTCGTAGGAGTACTCGGTGACTTCGCCGAGGCCGTTGGTCATCCGCCGCAGCTGACCGGCCTCGTCGTAGGCGTAGGTCAGCCGGCGCCCGTCGAAGTCGGTCTCCTCGGCGAGCCGGCCGGCCGGGTCGTAGGTGTAGCGCCAGGTCTGGCCGAGCGGGTTGGTCACGGCGGCCAGCCGCAGTTCCGCGTCGTAGTGGTACGCCGTGCGCGCGCCGGCGGCGTCGAACTCCTCGACCGGCAGGCCGAACGGGCCGTACGTGCGGCGGGTCGTCCGCCCGGCGGCGTCGCGGTGCTCGACGACGCGGCCTTCGGCGTCGTGACGCCAGCTCTCCCGCGTCCCGTCCGGGCCGATCCGCCAGGAACACTGCCCTTCGGCCGTCCAGCCCAGCCGGGCCGCACCGCCGGAGGCGGTGTGCACCAGCCGCGGCCTGCCGAACGGGTCGCGGTCGCCCGGCCGGGCCGACGCGGTGAGCACCGGTTCCCCGCCGAGGGGGCCGGCCGGGCCGTCGACGCGCAGCCGGGTGGAGACGCCCGGAAGGGCGGCGTAGGGATCCGCCGCCGAGGCCACCGCCCGCGCGTCACCCGCGCGCAGCTCGACTTCGCCCGCCCCGGACGGCGTCAGCCGCACCACGGAACCGTCCGGCCGCGTCACCGTCGTCAGCACACCGTTTTCGTAGCCGTAGAAGGTGATCCGGCCCAGTTCGTCGGACTGGGACAGCAGGTCGTCGTAGCGGGTCCACGAGTACCGGCGCATGTGCCCGAGCGGGTCGGTCCGCTCGACGAGCTGGCCCGCCTCGTTCATCCGGTAGGTCCAGGTGTGGCCCATCGCGTCGGTGTACCGGGTGGTCCGGGCGACGGTGTCGTAGGCGAACGTCCCGTTGAGGTAGCGCTCGGCACCGACGCTGCGGACGCAGCGGCCTTCGGCGTCGTAGACGTAGCGGTACCAGGTGCCGGTGCGGTCCTGCCAGCCGACGATCCGGTCGTCGACGTCGTAGTCGAGGTTCACCGGCCGCCCGGTGAACCCGGCGATCTGGGTCAGCTGGCCGAGCCGGTTGTAGCCGTACCGGACGACCGGTGCGCCGCCGGGGACGCCGAGCGCGGTGATCCGGCCGGCGCCCGAGTCGACGCTGATCTCGGTGCCGTCGTCCCGGCGCAGCAGCCGCGGCGCGCCGTTCTCGGCGTACTCGATCGTGGTGCGGGAGCCGTCCTGCTCGATCCGCGTCAGCGGCAGCACCCGGCCGGGGGAGTCCGCGAAGACCAGGTCGCGGGGGCCTGCCGACAGCCGGTAGCCCTCGGCGGTGCGGCGCAGCGGGTGCCGTGGTCCCTCGAGCGGCAGCACGGGCCGGTCGCCGTCGGGCCGCGGGTACACGAGGACCATGCCGTCCTCGGCGAAGAACCGGAGGTGGGTGCGGTCGGCCTCCAGCCGCTGGTCCAATGTGGACGCCCAGGAGCGGCCGAACCACCGGCCCCCGCGGTAGGCCGACAGGTGCGTGCGGGACACCACGAGGTCGCCCGCGTCGCCCGGCAGGGTCAGGTCGACCTGGTTCAGCACCACTTCGCCGGTGGCGACGTCCACCGGGTCGGAGACGCAGACCTTCTTGTCGTCCGGAACCGCGCGGTCGCGGGGGCCGTCGCCCTTCGGATCGCCCTTCGGCTTGCCGCCGCCGTCGGGCCCGCCCTTCGGCGTGCCGCCGGGCGGGCCGGCCTTCGGCGGCGGGTCGGCAGGCGGGTCGCTCTTCGGGGGCGGATCCGTCTTGGGCGGGGGATCGGTCTTGGGCGGCGGGTCCGCCTTCGCGCCCGCCGCGCTGGTGCTGTCGTCGCCCTTCGGCGGCGGGTCGTTCTTCGGGGGCGGCCCGTCGGGGTTGCCCTTGCCCTTGGGGCCGCCGATGTCCTTGGGGCCGCTCTTGATGTCGGCGTGCTTGGGCGGCGGTGCGGCCTTTCCCGGCTTGATCTTCCGCAACGCCTTCGCCGCGTCCGCGAACAGATCACCGGCCCGCTTCAGCAGCGGAACCAGCGCCTTCAGCGCCGTGACCAGCCGTTTCACCAGGTCGGCGATCTTCGACGCGGTCTTCGCCACCGCGGCGATGACCTGCGGCACGACCCAGGTCATCCCGATGCCGAGGGTGAACACCACCTGCAGCGCCCAGCTGATCAGGTGCCCGACCAGCTCGGCGATGATGTCCCGCACCAGCGCCCGCACCGCCGCGACCACTTCACCGGCGGTCTTGACGCCGCTGGAAGCGCCTTCACAGCCTTTCTGCGCCGTCTCCAGGAGCGTCACGGTGTCCTGTGCCCGCTGCCGGTAGGTGTCCGCGGCGGTGCCCGTCCAGGACGCGGTGTCGGCCTTGACCATCCCGGTCAGATCCACGCCGATGCTGCCCAGCTCGGTCGCGATGTTCTTCCAGGTCTCCGACTGCGCGGCGATCTCGTCGGCGTTGCCGGTCAGCCCGTTGAGCGCTTCCTTCAACGGCCCGACGTGCTCGATCAGCCAGCCGACCCCGGCGGCGAGGATCGCCCCGAACGGGTCCATCGCCATCGACAACGCGTCCAGCGCCGTCCCGACGGCCCCGAGCGCCACCGACGCCCAGTCTCCGCTCTCGATGGCCGACTTCAGGTCGTTCGCCGACTCCAGCAGCGAAATGCCCGAGTACGCCTTCGTGGAATCCTTGGTCTCCGCCACCAACGGGTTCGCCACTGCTTGACCTTCTTTTCGCCGGGACTTCAGACAAAATTAGCAGTGCCGTCACGGGCCGCGTCGGCGCCGGAACCCGGCTGCCCGAAAAGCCACGATCGCTGTCCGGGGCGGGCAGCGGCCCGCCGGCGTGGAGGTGATCACCACCGGGGACGGCCGACGAGTGGGCGGTTCGCACCTCTGCGCCGGCCGGGAACGCTCTTAAAGTCACTCGCGACCGAAGGCCCCGACCGGAAGAGGCACCATGGACGGGCTGATGCAGCCACGGCCGCTCACCATCGCCCACGTCCTGGAGCGGGCCGAGCGGCTCTACGCGCACAAGGAAGCCGTCACGGCCGGGGGCGAGCGGCTGACGTACGCCGAGGTGGCCGCCGGGACCCGGCGGCTCGCCACCGCACTGGACGGCCTCGGCGTCCCGGCCGGGGCGCGGGTCGCGACCTTCGCGAGCAACCACCGGCGCCACCTCGAGCTCTACCTGGCCGTGCCGGTGACGAAACGGGTGCTGCACCCGATCAACATCCGGCTGGCGGCGGAGCACCTGGAGTACATCGTCGAGCACGCCGAGGACGACGTCGTGTTCGTCGATCGCGCGCTGCTGCCGCGGATCCGGCTGAGCGCCGCCCGCCTGCCGCGGGTGCGGTACTGGGTGGTGCTGCCCGACGACAGCGACGAGCCGATCCCGGCGGACCCCCGCGTCCTGCACTACGACGACCTGGTTTCCGGAGCCGCTCCCCGCACCGGCTCGTTCGAGGAAACGTTCTCGTCCGCGGACGAGAACCTCGCGTCCGGGCTCTGCTACACCTCCGGGACGACCGGACCGCCCAAGGGCGTGCTCTACAGCCACCGGTCGACGGTCCTGCACTGCCTGGGCACACTGGCCGCGGGTCTCGTCGGCCTCTGCGAGAGCGACGTGGTGCTGCCGATCGTGCCGATGTTCCACGCCAACGCCTGGGGCCTGCCCTACGGCGCGATGATGGCCGGCGCGTCCCTGGTCCTGCCCGGCCCGTCGGCGGACCCGGACCACCTGCTGCGGCTGATGGCGGCCGAGCGGGTCACCGTCGCCGGGGCCGTCCCCACGGTCTGGACGAGCATGGCACCCGGCCTGCGGGACCACGACCTGAGCGCCACGCGGTTCCTCCTCGGCGGCGGATCGGCCGTGCCCCCGGCGCTGTCGGAGACCTACCGCGCCGCGATCGGCGTGCCCATCACGCACTCCTGGGGCATGACCGAGATCAGCCCGGTCGGGGCCATCGGCGGCACGCGCACCCAGCACCGGGACGCGCCCGCGGCCGACCAGGTCGCCGTCCGGGCCGCCCAGGGCCAGCCCCTGCCGCTGGTGAACGTGCGGATCGCCGACGTCGAGACCGGCCGGGAACTGCCCCGCGACGGCGACAGCGTCGGCGAACTGCAGGTCGCGGGCCCGTGGGTGGCGGGCGGCTACTACCGCGTGGGCGTCGACGGCAGCTTCACCGGCGACGGCTGGCTGCGCACCGGCGACCTGGCCACCATCGACGCCGAGGGGTACCTGCGGCTGGTGGACCGGATGAAGGACCTGATCAAGTCCGGTGGCGAGTGGATCTCCTCGGTGGAGCTCGAAAGCGCCATCACCTCGCACCCCGATGTCGTCGAAGCGGCGGTGATCGCCCGCCCGGACCCGCGGTGGATGGAACGCCCGGTGGCGTACGTCGTCCTGCGCGAAGGCAGCGAAGCCACGGCCGAGGACCTCCGGGCGCACCTCACGCCGATGGTCGCGAAGTGGTGGCTGCCCGACGAATTCGTCTTCGTGGCCGCACTGCCCAAGACGGGCACGGGCAAGATCTCGAAGAGCGCGCTGCGCGACTCGGTGCGGACGGCCTGAGCGGGCTCAGGACTCCGTCGCCCGCAGCTGGTGCAGCCGCAACCCGAGCTGCAGTTCGAGGTCGTTCTCGCGGCGCCAGTCGAAGCCGAGGACGGTGCCGGCCCGGTCCAGGCGCTTGAGCAGGGTGTTGACGTGCAGGTGCAACGCGCGGGCGGTGGCCGCGACGTTGGCGCGGTGGACGTAGTACGCGCCGAGCGTCCCGACCAGGTCGGTGCCCCGCCGCCGGTCGTACGCGAGCAGCGGGCCGATCGACCCGGCCAGGAACCGGTCGAGCTCGCCGGCCCGCTCGGGGTCGAAGACCGTGGCGTACAAGGCATACTCGCGCGTGGTCGCGCCCAGGTCGGTGTGGCCGAGCGCCCGCAGCAGCGCGCCGCAGCGGCCGGCGAGGGAGAACGCCCGCGCCCAGTCGTGGCCGCCCGCCCGTTCCGCGACGACGACGACCGGACCGCCCAGCGCGCGCCGCAGCCTGGTGTGGACCTCCGCGACGGTCGCTTCGTCGTCTTCGCCGGGGAGGATCATCGTGGCCCGGCCCAGGTGTTCGCCGGCCAGCCCGGCCCGTTCCCGGGCGATGTCGTGCAGGTGCCGCGCGAGGTCGGCCGGTGCCGCCGCGGGGGAGTCCGCGACCACGACCAGGTCCAGGCGGTCGACGTCGATGGCCCGGGCCCGGGCGCGGGCGCGCTGGGCTGGGCCGGTCCCGGGACTGCCGACCATGAGCTCGGTCAGCAGCTCGCCGCTCAGCCGTTCGCCGGCCTCGGCCACGGCCCGCTCCTTGAGGATGAGCAGCCCGAGGATGTGCGTGGCGCGCTCGAGGGTCCGCAGGTCCGTGTCGTCGCCGGCGGCCGGCGGGCGGCTCCACACGAGCGCGCCGAGGTAGCTGTCGCCGGCCTGGACCGCCGCCACGCTGCGGTCCGTCCCGTCGGCGCCGGAGGCGGTGGCGCAGCGGCCGGTGCGGCGGGCCTCCGCGACGGCCTCGGCCAGGTCCGTCCTCAGTGGACCTTCGGTCCGGTCGAGGAGCGTGACGCTGCCGCCCAGCTGGTCGGCGAGGTGCTGGGCGACGTCGCCCGGTGTGCCGCCGTCCAGCACGACGCCGGTCAGGGCTTCGTGGATCGCCTGCGCCCGTTCGATCTTCCCGTATGCGACCCGCAGTTCCCGCAACGCGGTCCGGCTCTCTTCGTACAGCCGGGCGTTGTCGAGAGCGACCGCGGCGTGGTCGGCGAACGCGTTCAGCAGTGCGATTTCCTCGGCCTGGAACGACCGCGCGGAGCGATCCGCGGCGAACAGCGCGCCGACGGCTTCACCGCGGATGACCAGCGGCACGCCGAGCAGCGCCACCAGGTCCTCGGTGACGACCAGGCGGTCGAAGTTCGGATCGTGCTGGATGAGCGTCGAGGTGGCGTAGTCGCGCACCCAGTGCGGGCTCTTGGAAGCCAGGACCTTGCCGCCGAGACCGACCGTCGCCGGGATGGTCGCCGCGAGGAACTCGGCGGAGATGGTGCCGTCCGACGCGCGGGCCGACAGCCGGCCGTCCGCGCCGACCAGCGACAGGTAGGTGAAGTCCGTGCCGATCAGGTCGTGGGCGTGGTGCACGATCGACTGCAGCACCTCGTCGAGCTCGCCCAGGGCGGTGAGCGACTTGACGGTCGCGTACAACGACGCCAGTTCGCGCTGCCGGCGTGGTTCCGCCGCACTGGTCACGGGGACGTCCTCCTCGGCATCGAGTGGGCGAAAGAACCACCGCCGCGGCGGGAGGAGTGGGTGGTCCACACCTCAGCCCGCAGAGTAGCCGCGCCCTACCATCACGGCCAGCACCTGCCTGACCTCCTCGACGAAGGCGGCACCGATGGCCATTCCGCTCACCCAGCCCGAAGGGCAGTCCGGCACCGGGGTGCCCGCAACCCCGCGCCGGGCCTTCCGCAAACTGCTCGCGGCCGGGCTCGTCGGCAGCTCGATCGAGTGGTACGACTTCTTCCTCTACGGCACCGCGGCCGCGCTGGTGTTCCCCAAGGTGTTCTTCCCGCACGCCTCGGCGCTGACCGGGACCCTGCTGGCCTTCAGCACGTTCTGGGCCGGGTTCGTGGCCCGGCCGATCGGCGGCGTCCTCGCCGGGCACCTCGGGGACAAGTACGGGCGCAAGCCGGTGGTCGTCGCCTGCCTGGCGCTGATGGGTGCGGCGACCTTCCTGATCGGCTGCCTGCCCAGCGCGTCGAGTGTCGGCGCGCTGGCCCCGACACTGCTGGTGATCCTGCGGTTCGTCCAGGGTCTCGCGGCCGGCGGGCAGTGGGGCGGCATCGTGCTGCTGCTGACCGAATCCGCCAGTCCCAAGCGCCGCGGCTTCGCCGGGACCTTCGGGCAGACCAGCGTGCCGGTGGCGGTCATCCTGTCCAACCTGATCTTCGTCGCGGCCAGCGGGCTGATGCCCGACGCGGCCTTCCTGAGCTGGGGCTGGCGCATCCCGTTCCTGCTCAGCGTGGTGATGTTCGGCGTGGTGCTCTACATCCAGGCCAAAGTGGAGGACACCTCGGAGTTCCGGCAGCTGCGGGAAGCGGTGGCGGACAAGGACGGCCCGGTGGTCCGGGCGCCGCTCGCCCAGGTGCTGCGCAGCAAGTGGGGGACCATCCTGCTCGGCTGCGGGCTGCTGTCGGCCACCAACAGCCTCTTCTACGTCAGCATTTCCGGGCTGCTGAGCTACGGCACCGGCACGCTCAAGCTCCAGCGCGACTCGCTGCTCGCGGTGGTGCTGCTCAGTTCCGCGGCGATGCTCGCGACGATCCCGTGGTCCGGACACCTTTCGGACCGGGTGGGCCGCCGCCCGCTGATCCTGATCGGCGGGCTCGGTGTGGCCGTGTGGGCGTTCCCGTACTTCGGGCTCGTCGGCACCGCGTCGCTGCCGCTGATCTTCGTCGCCGTGACGGTGGGGTTCGTGTTCCAGTGCCTCACCTACGGCCCGATCGCGAGCTTCCTCGGCGAGCTCTTCGCGCCGAACGTCCGCTACTCGGGCGCGTCGCTGGCCTACCAGTTGTCGGCGATCGTCGTCAGCGGCGGCACGCCGTTCCTCATGACCGCGCTCATCGCCAAGGCCGGGAGCACCTGGCCGGTCGCCGTCTACATCACGCTGATGGGGCTGATCACCTTCGCCAGCGCGTGGTTCCTGCCCGAGACGAACCCCGCCGAAGTCCGGGCCGACCCGCACGCCGTCCCGGGTGCGCACCTCCACCAGGCGGCCGCCCGATGAGGAAGACCGTGGTGGCCGCCGCGGTGGTGCTGGCGGCGAGTGTTCCCGGACCCGCTCTTGCGTCTCCCGCGGCGGCGGAGTGCGCCGGGCTGGCCGGGGCGCGGATTCCGGCGTCGGTCATGAGCCTGCCGACGAGCGGCGGGCTGGTCACGGCTTCCGTCGTGACCGGTGAGTCCTGCCGGGTCGACGCCGATCTGTACCCCGTCGATCCGGCCGCACCGGCCATCAAGCTGCGTGTCGCCCTGCCCCGGGCGTGGAACCACAAGGCGCTGATGTTCGGCGGCGGCGGGTACAACGGCACGATCCCCGACGTGGCGGCGAACGTGCCGTTCGGCCCCGCCGACCGCCCGGCACCGCTGGCCCGGGGGTACGCGACCTTCGCGAGCGACTCCGGCCACCAGCAGAACCCGGCGCGCCCGCCGTCCCTGGACGGGTCGTTCGGCGTGAACGACGAGGCCTTGACCAACTTCGCCGCCGGCGACGCTTTGAAGAAGACGCGGGACGCGAGTCTGTTCCTCATCCGGCGTGCGTACCGGGCGACGCCCACCGAGGTCTTCTTCGCCGGCGGCTCGACCGGTGGCCGCGAG
>Ga0070663_100000154_pt1 | contig 33949 bp, 40 predicted proteins | sample KBSC63metaG_FD_65646 | JGI IMG/M metagenome (GOLD analysis project Ga0070663, IMG submission 65646) | Corn rhizosphere microbial communities from Kellogg Biological Station, Michigan, USA - KBS C6-3 metaG | ecosystem: Host-associated > Plants > Roots > Rhizosphere > Soil ...
CGTCGGCGAACGACGTCAGGTGGCCGAGCGCGTAGACGTGGGCGACGGTGGCGGCCTCCGCGGGCAGGGCCGGCCCGGGGGCGGCGAGGTAGAGCACGCGCAGCCCGCCGGCCAGCGCCAGCAGCGCGAGCACGATGTCGAGCGACAGCAGCCGGTGCGCGGCGGAGACCGGGCTGTACTGGGCCATTGGACGGACTGTAGCGGGTCCCCGTCCGGCCTCCGCGCGGAACCCGTTGGCAGGCAAGATTATCCGCGACTGTCCGCAGTGGATCCGGAGAGTGTCCGGGTCAACGCGAGCGCGACCGTCCGGACGGCCGGGGCGACCCGTTCGGTCCGCATCCGGTTGGCCCAGCCGGAAATCGACACCGCCGCCACCGCGACCCCGCCGGCGTCGAGCAGCGGGCTGGCCGCGCACACCACGCCGACGCCGGATTCCTCGCGCTCGAGGGCGATCCCGTCCTCGCGGACGCGGGCGAGCTGACGGCGGAGCAGGCCGGGTGCGGTGATCGTCCGCGCGCTCATCCGCGGCAGCCCGGCGTCGATCACCTGGTTCACCACCGCTTCCGGGGAAAACGCCAGGATCGCCTTGCCGACGCCGGTGGCGTGCGCGGGGAACCGCCCGCCGATGCGCGAGGGCAGGGTCGGCGCGTCCGGTCCGCGCAGCACGTCGAGGTACACGACTTCGGTGCCTTCGAGGATCGCCAGGTGGACCGTGTTGCGCGTCGCCTCGCGCAGGTCGGCCAGGTACGGCCGGGCCGCCTCGACCAGGCCGCGGCGCGGCGAGGCCAGCTGGCCGATTTCGAACAGCCGCAGCCCGAGGCGCACCGCACCGGCTTCGCGCTCGAGCAGGCCCGTCTCGGTCAGGTGCCCGACGAGCCGGTGCACGGTCGTCTTCGCCAGGCCGGTCCGGCGGGTCAGCTCGGAGACGCCGAGGGTGTCGTCACCCGGCCGGAAGGCTTCGAGGAGCGCGGCGAGCCGGGCGGCGACGAGGCCGTCGCCGCTCGCGCCGTCGTTCCGCCCAGCGGTACGCATGGGTTGAGTCTGCCCGATCCGCCGCGCGACTGTCACGAGGCGGGAAGGAGGTGGAGTCAGTGGCTGTCGGCACCGAGGACGAGTTTCACGCAGTGCGCGACGAGCCGCTCGCGCGAAACCTTCAGCGACCCGTCGAGGTAGGCGATGAAGACGTTGCTCAGCGCGCCGACCAGCCCGACGGCGACCATCCGGCGTTCGGTCTCGTCGCCGTGGGACAGCTGCTCGCCCACCAGCGCGGCGAACACCGGCAGCAGGTGCAGGCCCCGGCGGGTCAGCGCCGGGTCGGTCAGCGGCGCGAGCAGCAGGATCCGGCCCTTGCGGGGATCGTCGACGATCAGCTCGACGAACGCGCGCACGGCGTTCTCCGCCCGCAGCACCGGGGTGGGGGCGTCCCGCACCGCGTCGACGAGCGCCTGCCGCGCCTCTTCGCCGACGTGCTCGTAGACCGCCGCGACCAGCTCTTCCCGGTCGGTGAAGCTCTCGTAGAAGTAGCGCTCGGTCAGCTTCGCGTGCCGGCACACCGCGCGGACGCTCGTCCCGGCGGAGCCTTCGGTGCCCAGCAGTTCCAGGCCCGCGGCCACCAGCTGGGCCCGCCGGAGCGCCTTCCGGTCGTCCAGCGTCGTGCCCGCCCAGGTCCGGCCCGGCATCACAGCTCCTCGGTTGACTACAACTGTTGTCAGATCCTAGCCTGACAACGGCCGTAGTCAGTTCGAGACGCGACGAGGAGCCGCCGATGACCCCCCAGCCACTGGGTCCCGAGTCGCTGACGTGGAAGTACTTCGGCGACTGGCGCGGCCTGCTCATCGGCCTGTGGGCCGGGTCGATGCAGAACATGCACCCCGGTCTCGGCGCCGGCGTCGAGCAGCACTCGCGGTTCTTCGAGGAACGCTGGCAACGGCTGTTCCGTTCGCTCTACCCGATCGGCGGGGTGGTCTTCGACGGCCCGCGCGCCCACGCGACCGCCCTCGAAGTCCGCGGCTACCACGACCGCATCAAGGGCGTCGACGCGCAGGGCCGCCGCTACCACGCCCTCGACCCCGGCACCTACTACTGGGCGCACGCCACGTTCTTCGTCAGCACGATCCTCATCGCCGACCACTTCATGGGCGGCATCGGCGAGGCGGAAAAGCGGCAGCTGTTCGACGAGCACGTCCAGTGGTGGCGGCTGTACGACATGACCATGCGGCCGGTACCGGAGAGCTGGGAGGACTTCCGGCGCTACTGGAAGCACATGTGCACCGAGGTCCTCGAAGACAACAAGGCCACCCGGGACGTCCTGGACATCCGCGGCCTCGGCAAGCCGCCGTTCCTGCCCTGGCTGCCGGATGCGCTGTGGCGGCCGGCCCAGCGGGTGATCGCGCGCACCTTCGTCTGGCTGACGATCGGCCTGTACGACCGCGAGGTCCGCGATCTGCTCGGCTTCCGCTGGACCGAGCGCGACGCGCGCCGGCACCGGCGGGCCGGGAAGCTGATCAACGCCGTGTTCAAGCTCGTCCCGCACGACCGTCGCTACCACCCGCGGGCCCGCGCCGGCTGGCGCCGCGAGCGCGGGGAGGTGGCTCCGGACGCGCCCGTGGTCGAGACTCCACCCAGGAACCTGCCGCCGCTGTCCGAGCGGGGCAAGCCCGAGCACTACGCACCGAACGTCTAGGAGGCTTTCGTGAAGCTGGGATTCCACGTCGGGTACTGGCAGAGCGGCCCGACCCCGGGTGCGCTGGAAGCGGTCCTCAAGGCCGAGGAGCTCGGCTTCGACTCGGTGTGGACGGCGGAGGCGTACGGCTCGGACGCGTTCACGCCGCTGGCCTGGTACGGCGCTTCCACCAGCCGGATCCGGCTCGGCACGAACATCGTCCAGATGGCCGCGCGCACCCCGACCGCGACCGCGATGCACGCGCTGACCCTGGACCACCTCTCGGGCGGCCGGATGGTGCTCGGGCTCGGCGCGTCCGGCCCGCAGGTCGTCGAAGGCTGGTACGGCCAGCCGTACCCGAAGCCGCTCGCGAGGACGCGCGAGTACGTGAACATCGTCCGGCAGGTGATCGCCCGCGAGGCCCCGGTGACCCTGGACGGCGACCACTTCCAGCTGCCGCTCAAGGGCGGCACCGGGCTCGGCAAGCCGCTGAAGCCGACGGTGCACCCGCTGCGCAAGGACATCCCGATCCACCTCGCCGCGGAAGGCCCGAAGAACGTCGCGCTGGCCGCGGAGATCGGCGACGGCTGGCTGCCGCTGTTCTTCTCGCCCAAGAGCAACGACTTCTACAAGGCCGCGCTCGAAGAAGGTTTCTCACGGCCGGGCGCCCGGCACACCTTCGACACGTTCGAGGTGCCGTTGTCGCTGCCGGTGATCGTGCACGACGACGTGGAAGAGGCGGCGAGCTGGATCAAGCCGTCGCTGGCGTTGTACATCGGCGGGATGGGCGCGAAGAGCGTCAACTTCCACCACGACGTGTACGCGCGGCTGGGTTACGGCGACGTCGCCGACGCGGTCCAGGAGCTCTACCTCGCCGGCCGCAAGGAGGAGGCGGCCGCGGCGATCCCGACGTCGCTGGTGGAGGACACCTCGCTGATCGGGCCGCCGGAGAAGATCCGCGAAGAGCTGAAGGCGTGGGAGGACACCGTGGTCACCCAGCTGCTGCTGCGCGGTGACGCCGCGACGCTGGAGAAGATCGCCCGCGCCTTCGGCTGACCGGCGGGTCGCTCCGTGCTCCAGGTCACGACGATGGCACGATTCCCCTCGACCCCTACCGGGTGTCCGCCGAGATCGAATACTCATGCGGGCACCCGGTAAGCCATTCGAGGAGGACCATGGCGACGCTGTCCGGCCGGACGAGGTTCCGCTATTCGCTCGGCTCGTTCGTCACCGGGTCCTTCGGCACGGTCCCCGGACTGGTGCTGGTGAAGTACCTGACCGACACGATGGCCGTGCCCGCGGGCTGGGCCGCCGCGATCGTGTTCGTGCCGAAGGCCTGGGACGTGCTGTTCAACCCGGTCGCCGGCCGGCTGTCCGACGCCGACCTGCTCAAGACCGGCAGCCGCCGCCGGTTCCTGCTGATCGGCGGCATCGGCGTGGCGATCCTGTTCGCCGCGATGTTCGCCCACCCCGGGCTCGGCGGCCCGCTGCCGGACGCGCTGTACGTGGCGGTCATGTTCGCCGCCTGCGCCACGGCGTACGCGCTGTTCCAGGTGCCGTTCAACGCGCTGCCCGCCGAGCTGACCGAGTCGGCGACCGAGCGCACGAAGCTCACCAGCGTCCGCATCGGCGTGCTGGCCGTGACGATCCTGGTCTGCGGCGGGGGCGCCCCGGCGATCACCACCGCGATCGAGGGGGTCGCCGGCTACCGCGTCATGGCCGTGGTGATCGGGTTGATCGTGCTGGCCGCGACGCTGCTGGTCTACTTCGGGCTCAAGGACGCGCCGGTCGGCTCGCTGCGGCCGAACACCGTGAACCTGAAGGAGCTCGTCGGCACGCTGGCCGGCTGGCGGCCGTTCCGCTGGCTGCTCGGCACGTACTTCATCCAGGCGCTGGGCATCGGCACGGTGCTCGCCGCGATCCCGTTCTTCGCCCAGCGCATCCTCGGCGACAGCGCCTACGGCACGATCCTGTTCGTCATCTTCGTCGGCCCGGCGCTGGTCACCATGCCGCTGTGGCCGCGGCTGGGCGACCGGGTCGGCAAGCTCAACGGCTTCCGCCTGGCCACCGCCGCCTTCGCGGTCGGCCTGCTCGGGCTGGTCTTCGCCCAGTCGATCCCGCTGGTCGTCTCGTTCCTCTTCGTGGCCCTCTGCGGCGTCGGCTACGCGGGGATCTCGGTGTTCCCGCTGGCCATCCTGCCGGACCTGATCACCGCCGAAGAGGAGCGGACCGGCGAGACCCGAGCCGGGATCGCCGCGGGGGTGTGGACCGCGGGGGAGACCCTCGGGCTGGCCTTCGGCGGCGGGCTCTGGGCGCTGATCCTGGCGTTCGGCGGGTACGTGTCCAGCACCGACGCCACGGCGTTCCAGCCGGACAGCGCCATCGTGGCGATCCTCGTCGGGTCGTCGATCATCCCGGGCGTGCTCATCGCGCTGGCCCTGCCGCTGCTGCGGCGGAAGGTGCTGGAGCCGCGCCATGAACCCGCCTGAGGACGTCCTCGCGGCGCTGCGGGAGCTGCGCGCGGGCGACCTGCCGACGCACGGCGGCCGCACCCTGGCCTACGTCTACGACAGCGGGCTGTCCGAAGTGGACTCCCTCGGCGCGGCGGCGCACGCGCTGGCGTCGTCGGCCAACGGCCTGGACCCGACGGCGTTCCCGAGCCTGCTGCGGATGGAGAACGACCTCGTCTCCGCGGCCTCCGCTCTGCTCGGCGACGTCCCGGGCGTGGTCGGCTCGGTGACTTCGGGCGGGACCGAGTCGTGCCTGCTGGCGGTGCTCGCGGCGCGTGACGCGCACCCCTCGGTGGCCACGCCGTCGATCGTGCTCCCGACGACCGCGCACGCGGCGTTCCACAAGGCGGCCCACCTGTTCGGGCTGCGGCGGATCGACGTCCCGGTCGACCCGGTGACCTTCCGCGCCGACCCGGCGGCGATGGCGGCGGCGATCGACGACTCGACGGTGCTGGTCGTGGCCAGCGCGCCGTCGTACGCCCACGGCGTGCTCGACCCGATCGCTTCGATCGCGGCTTCGGCTCTCGATCGCGGCGTCCGGATGCACGTCGACGCCTGCATCGGCGGCTGGGTACTGCCGTACTTCGCCCGCCTCGGCGCGGACGTCCCGCCGTTCGACTTCCGCGTCCCCGGTGTCACGAGCATCTCGGTGGACCTGCACAAGTACGCGTACTGTCCGAAGGGGACGTCGGTGCTGCTGCACGCTTCGGCGGAGCTGCGGCGCACGCACTACTTCGCGAGCGCGGCCTGGCCGGGCTACACGATGCTGAACACGACGATCCAGAGCACCCGTTCCGGCGGCCCCCTGGCCGCGGCGTGGGCGGTGGTGAACCACCTCGGTTCCGACGGCTACCTGTCGTTGGCGGCGTCCACGCGGGAAGCGGTTTCCCGGATCCGTTCCGGGATCTCCGAGCTGCCGGGCCTGCGGATCCTCGGCGACCCGGTGTCGACGCTGATCGCGTTCACCGGCGAAGACGGCTTCGACCTGTTCACGGTGGCGGACGAGATGAAGGCGCGAGGCTGGTACGTCCAGCCGCAGTTCGCTCATCTGTCGTCGCCGGCGAACCTGCACCTGACGGTGACTGCGGCCAACCACGGCAGCGAGAAGGAGTTCCTGACCGACCTGGCCGCCTCGGTGGACGCGGCTCGGGCGGCGGGCCCGGTGGTCGTCGAGGCCGCCGTGGCGGAGTTCGTGGCGGCCCTCGACCCGGCGACGCTGACGTCGGAACAGTTCGCGGGCCTCCTGGCGGCGGCGGGCCTTGGTGGGGATGCGGGGCTGCCGGAGCGGATGGCGCCGATCAACGCGCTCCTCGCAACGGCACCGGCGCCGTTGCGGGAGCGGCTGCTGCTCGAGTTCCTGGGCGCGCTCTACACCCCGTAGGAGGCTGTCGGCATGAACGCCGTGCTCGCCGGCCTCATCGCGGTCTGCGGAACGCTGGCCGGATCGAGTCTCACCTTTCTCTTCGGCCGTCTCACCGCGCAGCGGGCGGACAGAACAGCCCGCGAAGAACGTCTCCGCCAGGAACGGATCGCGGCCTGCGCGGCGTTCGCGGGCTCGATGACCGAGCTCCGCCAGAAGATGATCTCCCTGTGGCTGCTGCGGCAGCGGGACCCGGACGGAGCGGACACCAGGGCCGCCTACACAGAAGCGGACCAGAGCGGGGCCGCCGCCGACCACGCCCGGTTCGCGCTCCGGTTGCTCACCGAGGATCCCGGCCTCCTCCGCCTCGCCGACTCGGCGTTCGAACCGATCAGTGCCATCCGCCATGCCGCGGAGCGCTCCGAGCTGCGGGAGCACGAGGACCGCCTCGAGGAGATCCTGAACGCGTTCGTCCAGGCCGCCGGGCGCCAGTTCCGGTGATCACTGGTCCCGCGAAGCCAGCCCGGCCGGTGCGGATTTGACGGCCGCGTGGATCGCGTCCGCCAGGGCCAGCGCGTCCTCTTCCGTGAGCTCCAAGGCCACCCGCGCCGAGGCGCCCAGGGCGGGGTTCCGGAAGTCGATGTTCACCGTGTGCGCGTACGGCGCGTGCACCGGGTGGTCGACGTACACGGTGCCTTCGTTCAGGCGGAACCAGCCGCGGGCGCCCTTGCCGCTGCCTTCGAGGGCGAACTTCTCCGTCAGGTAGGTGCACATGCGCGGGTCCTCTCAGGCGGTGAGCGTGCGGGCGTAGAAGTCGAGGATGCGTTCCCAGCCGTCCTTCGCGGCTTCGGGGCGGTAGCTCGGGCGGTCGACGGCGAAGAACGCGTGGCCGGCGTCGGCGTAGGTGTGGAACTCGTGCTCCTTGCCCTGCTTCTCCAGCTCCGCCGCCAGGACCGCGACCTCGTCCGGGCTCGGGAACTGGTCGTCCGCGCCGAAGATGCCCAACAGCGGGCAGGACAGCTGCGGCGCCAGACCGAGCAGGGGCTTCATCTGCTTCATGGCCTCCGGCGGGTCGTTGACGACGAACGCGCCGTAGCAGTCCACCGCCGCGTCGAGGTCCAGGGAGCAGGCCGAGAGGAACGCGTGGCGGCCGCCGGAACAGTGCCCGATGACGCCGACCCGGCCGTTCGCGTTCTCCAGCGCCCGCAGGTAGTCCGCCGCGCCCGAGACGTCGCCGACCAGACGGTCGTCGGGGACGCCGCCCGCCGCGCGGACCGTTGCGGCCGCGTCGTCCGGGTCGGCACCGGGTGCTTCGCGCGTGTACAGGTTCGGGCAGAGCGCGTTGTAGCCCTCGACGGCGAAGCGGCGCACCATCTCCTTCGTCGCCGCGTCGTAGCCGGGCAGGTGGTGGATCACCACGACGCCGCCGCGCGGGGTCTCGTCGGTGGGTTTGGCCAGGTAGGCCTCGAGTTCGTCGCCGCCGTGGCCGGTGATGGTGACGGTCCCGGCGATGATCTCGTCGGTCATTGCGACTCCTTCGCTCGTTCGTGGATGTGGACGTACCGCCCGCCGCGCGAAGCGGACGCGATCGCGGCGACGACGGCCATGGCCGCGGCCGCGACGAACACGACCACCAGGCCGTGGTGGAACGGGCCGGAGACCAGCCGCGGGAAGAAGTCCCCGCCGGTGAGGGCCGCCCGGTCGGCGGGCGCCAGCCCGGACAGGACGTCCGGGCCGAGCAGGTGCCCGACCGGGTTGCTGCCGAGGAACGCCGCGAACAGCGTGCTGACCGGCGGGAGCTGCGCGACGCCGTCGGCCACGCCTGCCGGAACGCCGTGGGCCTGCAGACCGCTGGTCAACGTCTGCGGCAGCGACGAGGCCAGCCCGGCGATCATCAGCGAGAAGAACACGCCGATCGACAACGACGTCCCGGAGTTCTGGAACGTCGCCCGCATGCCGGAGGCGACGCCGCGCTGCTCGGTCGGGACGCTGCTCATGATCGCCGACGTGTTGGGTGCGGCGAACATGCCCTGGCCGACGCCGCTCAGCACGAGCAGGGCCGCGAACGCCGGGTACGGGAAGTCCACCGGCAGCGCCAGGAGCCCGAGGAACGCCGCGGCGACCAGGAGCAGGCCGCCGGTGGCCAGCGGGCGGGCGCCGAACCGGTCGGACAGGTACCCGGACACCGGCCCGGCGATGAGGAACCCGACCGTGAGCGGGAGCAGGTGGATACCCGCCCAGAGCGGCGTCTGCTCGTAGTCGTAGCCGTGCAGGGGCAGCCAGATCCCCTGCAGCCAGATGATGAGCATGAACTGCATGCCACCACGCGCGACCGAAGTCAGCAACGCGGCGATGTTGCCCGCGGCGAACGCGCGGATCCTGAACAGGGAAAGCTGGAACATCGGCGCGGCGACCCGGGTTTCGATGACGCCGAACACCAGGAGCAGCAGGATCCCGGCGCCGATCCCGCCGAGCACCCACGGGTTGCCCCAGCCGGTGGCCGCGCCGCCGTGGGGCTGGATGCCGTAGGTGATCGCGGCCAGCACCAGCGCGGTTCCGGCCGCGAAGGTGACGTTGCCGCCCCAGTCGACCTTCGCGCGCTGCGGCGTCCCGGCCTCGCGGAGGCTGCGGATCGACCAGATCGTGCCGAGCAGGCCGAACGGGACGCTCACCCAGAACACCGCGCGCCAGTCGATTTCGGCCAGCAGCCCGCCGACGACCAGGCCGAGGAACTGGCCGGCCAGCGCGGTGATCTGGTTGACGCCCAGCGCCATCCCGCGCTGCTCGGCGGGGAAGGCGTCGGTGAGGATCGCCGCGGAGTTCGCCGTCAGCATCGACCCGCCGACGGCCTGCACGACCCGCCAGCCGATCAGCCAGAGCGCGCCGCCGGCGGCGTGGAACGGGTCGAACGACAGGGCGACCGACGCGGCGCTGAACACGACGAAGCCGAGGTTGTACATCTTGACCCGGCCGAACATGTCGCCGAGCCGCCCCAGCGTCACCACCAGCACGGCCTGCACCAGCAGGTAGCCGAGGATCATCCAGAGCAGGTAGCCGATGTTGCCCGGCGCGAGGGGGTCGAGCCCGATGCCGCGGAAGATCGCCGGCAGCGAGATGATGACGATCGAGCCGTCGAGCGCGGACATCAGCACGCCGAGCGTGGTGTTCGACAGCGCGACCCACTTGTAGCTCACAGCTCCTCCGCCAGCCGCTCGATCAGCGGGATGGCTGCGATCAGCTCGCGCTGCTCGGCCTCGGTGAACTTCCCGGCCAGCGCGGCCGCCATCTGCCGGGTGGTCTGCGAGCGCCGGTCGGTCAGCAGCTTGACGCCGGCCTCGGTGACCGACATCAGCACCTTGCGGCCGTCGGAGTCGTCCTTGCGCCGCTCGACCAGCCCGCGCCCGACCAGCCCGGCGAGGGTGACGCCCATGGCCTGCGGCTTGACGCGTTCGAGGTCGGCGAGGCAGCCCGGGGTGGCCGGGCCGTCGCGGTCGAGCCGGGACAGGACCGAACGTTCGGGCAGGGTCGGCTCGCCGGCGACGTAGCCCTGGCGCAGCCGCCGGACCAGCCGGCCGAGCGCGACGCGCAGGTCGGCACTCGCCTGGAGGAGCTCCTCGTCCGTCACGATCGTCAACCTAGACTGATAAACCTGGGTTGATCAACTCGGACTTCGCCGCCGCTATCGGGTGAGGCGGGAGCTTTCGCCGGGGCCGCGGCGGCGTCCCGGTGTTACCGTCCGAAATGGACACACCTGGAAGGGAACAGCCGATGACCATCCCGCACGTCGAGCACGCCGGCCACGACCACGTCCACCGGGAGGGCTGCGGCCACGCGACGATCCCGCACGGCGACCACGTGGACTACGTGCACGAGGGCCACCTGCACCGAGCCCACGACGGCCACTTCGACGAGTGCGAAATCGCCGGCCACGTGCCGCACACCGGGCACGACCACGCCCACGGCGAGGGCTGCGGCCATATGGCGGTCCCGCACGGCGACCACGTGGACTACGTCCACGACGGCCACCGCCACGCGGCCCACGAGGACCACTACGACGACCACTGACGCGTCAGCCGAGCGGGATCACCACGGTGGCCCGGCCGCCGGGAAACTCGGCGGCCAGGGTCAGCAGCCGGACCTCCGCCGGCGGGCCGGGTTCGAACGTGCGCCGTTCCACGAGCAGGCCGTGCGACCCGGACCCGCCGCCACCGCCGCCGCGGTACTGGGTTCCGGCGTCGTCCCACCCGCGCCAGTGGGTACGCAGTGCCCAGTGTTCCCGCATCCGGCGTGGATCGACGTCGGTGTGGGCCATGGTCAGGACGACGAAGGTCGACCAGATCTCCAGGCTCACCAGGTCCGCCGTCAGCTCGCCGACTTCGAGAGTGCGGCCCGCCAGCGAAACCACCTGCCGCAGCACCGGTGTCGGCGGCTCTTCGATCGCCTGCCGCCACTCGGGCCGTTCGGTGCCCACCGCCCTGGCCACCACCGGCGCGAAGCCGGTCGAGGCCGACCCTTCCGCGTGCACGACCTTGAGCAAGCCGGACTGTTGCATGGTCACGTCCAGGTCGGCGAGGATCCGGTCGGCTTCCTCCTGGCTCAGCGCCCCCGCGGCCACCAGGCCGATCGCCACCCCGCGGATCTCCCGCCGGTCGAAACCGCTCAGCCGCCCGGCAGGCGGCTGTCCCCTTCCCCTTCCCAGACCGTCGGAGATCAGCTTCTCCAGATATCCGCGTCCGTCCACACCGCCATTTTCCCGCCGCCGTCAATGGAAATGGACCGGCTCCCATTCCGGGAACGGGTCCGGCCCGGTGGCGACCTCCCCGAGACAGTCGTGCAGGGCGGCCAGCAGGGCGTCACCGGCCAGGTCGACGCCGATGAACACCAGTTCCTGCCGCGGTCCGGCCGCCACACCCTGGGGTTCGAACCGGGCCACCGTGCCCGCCTGCGACCACAGTCCCGTCACCCCGGGCCGCGACGCCAGCGCGAAGAAACCCTTGGACCGCAGCACCGTCCCGAATTCGCCGGAATCCAGCCGCCGGGCGACGAAGTCCCACAGCGCCGCCGGGTCGAACGCCCGCGAAGCGCGGAACACGACGCTGGAGATGCCGTACTCCTCGGTCTCCGGGACGTGGTCGCCGTTCAGTTCCGCCACCCAGCCCGGCGCCTCCTGAGCCCGGACGGCGTCGTACCGGCCGGTCCCGAAGACCCGCTCCAGCGGCACCTTCCCGAAGCTGCCCGTGACGACGTCGGCGGCCGGGTTGAGCCGCCGCAGCGTCGCCACGAGCCGGTCCACCTCGGCAGGAGGGGCCAGGTCCGTCTTGTTCAGCAGCAGGACGTCGGCGAACTCGACCTGGTCCATCAGCAGGTCGCTGACCGTCCGCTCGTCGTCTTCGTACTGGTCCAGCCGGCGCTCCACCAGGGAATCGCCGGCTGCCAGCTCGCGGGCGAAGTTCGCCGCGTCGACCACGGTCACCATCGTGTCGAGGTGGGCCACCTGCTCGAGGAAGGTGAACGTCGCCGCCACCGGCATCGGCTCGGAGATCCCGCTCGACTCGATGAGCACGTGGTCGAAGCGGTCGTCCGCGCACAGCGCCGCGAGCTCCTCGAGGAGGTCCTCCCGCAGGGTGCAGCAGATGCACCCGTTGGTCAGCTCCACGAGGCGCTCCTGCGAGCGGACCAGTGCGGCGTCGATGTTGACTTCGCTCATGTCGTTGACGATCACCGCCACCCGCAGGCCGGCCCGGTTGGCGAGGATGTGGTTGAGCAGGGTCGTCTTGCCCGCGCCGAGGAAGCCGGACAACACCGTGACGGGAACGCTCACTGCTGGTGGAAGTGCTTCATCAGCCGGCGCGGGACGAGCTGAACCTTGCCGTCGACCTTGATCGGCACCAGGTCGGGCACGGCGGCCTTCCACTGCGACCGCCGCGACCGGGTGTTGCTGCGCGACATCTTGCGCTTGGGGACGGCCATCAGCGGGTACCTCGCTTCCCGTAGCGGCGGTGGAACTTCTCGACCTGGCCGGCGCTGTCCATGATCCGCTGGGTGCCGGTCCAGAACGGGTGCGACCACGAGCTGATGTCGACCATGACCAGCGGATAGGTGTGGCCGTCGGACCATTCGATCGTCCGGTCGGAGGTGATGGTGGAGCGGGTCAGGAAGGCGTCGCCGGTCGACGAGTCCTTGAACACCACCGGGTGGTAGTCGGGGTGGATCCCGGGTTTCACTGGTCTTCCTTTCGGTTCGCCGCGGTCGCGTCGTGCCGCGCCGGGTCGGTTTCGGTGTCCTCGCACGGTTCTTCGTGCCAGTCCCCGAACGGGTCGGGGTAACGCGCCCACGCCTCGGGGCCTTCGGCGAGCTCTTCGTCGGTCAGCAACGCGCCGCGCAGGGCGGCCTCGACCTCGTCCGGGGTCGCCTGATCGGTGACGACCACCAGTTCCTGCGCGCGGTCGCCGTGCACCGGGTCCCAGCGCAGGGACGCCAGCGTGCGGCGCTCGGGGGAGACGTCCGTCCACTCCGGACCGTCCGGCGACGCGAGCCACGGCCCGGCGTGCCCCAGGCCGAGTCCGCCGCCCGCGGACTCGATCCAGAAGGCGACGTCGGGCTGGCTGGCCACCCACGCGCGCCCGCGGGTGCGGACGACGCCGTCCAGGAGAACGTCGAGGGCGTCGTGCAGGCGCGAGGGGTGGAACGGCCGCCGCGCGGTGAAGGTGAGCAGGGCGATGCCGCAGTCGTCGTGCAACGGCGGTTCGCCGCGCAGCAGCGCGCCGTGCATGTCGGTGACCTCGCCGCGCCGGGCGTCCGCCGGGACCGCGTCGAGCACGCTGTGGCCGTCGACCCGCGCCAGCTCGACCCGCGGGACGGACGGCGCCACCCGGTCGAGCACCGCGGACGCCTTCGCGGCGCTCCACGCATCGGTGGCCGCGCCGGCCAGCACGAGGACGTCGGCGAACTCGACCTGGGACAGCGCGACCTGGGCCACGGTCCGCTCGTCCTCGGGGCTGCCCTGCAGGTTCCGGTCGGCCAGCTCGTCGTCGCCGGTCGCGTCGGCGAGGAAGGTCGCGCAGTCGACGACGGTGAGGACGGCCCGCAGGTCGACGTCGTCGCTCACCGGGTGCTCGCCGACCAGCACGTTCCGGATCGCCCAGCTCACCGGCTCCGGCTCCATGGCCTCGTCGAGCCGGACGACGATCCGGGTCACCTCCGGGCGCCGGGCCAGCCGCCGCAGCAGGGGGAGCAGGTCCTCCCGCAGCGTGCAGGACACGCAGCCGTGGGCCAGCTCGAGCACGGTCAGCTCGTCGCGCTCGCCGAGCTTCAGGCGGCGGCGGACGACGCCGGAGTGGATCTCGCGCAGGTCGTGGTGGACGACGGCGGTGCCCGGCCCGGCGGTGCGCAGCAGCTCCGCCAGTTCGGCGTTCGGGCCCGCGGCGAGGCCGCTCACGAGGACGAGCGGGACGCGGGGGCGACGGGTCTGCTTGAGGGTCACTGCGGCTCCAGGAATGCGGGCGGGGTACGGTGCGCTACAGTAACTGAAAACGAAAACCACTATCAACTCGGGAGGGTCTGTGTCCGCCGTGTGCCAGGTCACCGGCCGCAAGCCGGGCTACGGCAAGCAGGTCTCGCACTCCCACCGCCGCACTTCCCGGCGGTGGGAGCCGAACCTGCAGAACCGTCGCTACTTCGTGCCCAGTGAAGGCCGCTGGGTGCGGCTGCGCGTGTCCGCCAAGGGCATGAAGACGATCGACAAGCGCGGCATCGAGGCCGTCGTCGCCGAGCTGAAGGCGAAGGGGGTGAAGCTGTAATGGCGAAGAGCACCGACATCCGGCCGATCATCAAGCTGCGGTCCACCGCGGGCACCGGCTACACGTACGTGACGAAGAAGAACCGCCGGAACGACCCGGACCGGATGGTCCTGCGCAAGTACGACCCCGTGGCGCGCAAGCACGTCGAGTTCAAGGAAGAGCGCTGATGGCGAAGAAGTCGAAGATCGCGAAGAACGAGCAGCGGAAGGTGATCGCCGCGCGGTTCGTCGAACGCCGCCGTGCGCTCAAGGCCGTCATCGCCTCGCCGGCGTCGTCCCCGGAGGAGAAGGCGAACGCGGTCGTCGCGCTGCAGAAGCTGCCGCGCGACGCGAGCCCGACGCGGATCCGCAACCGGGACGTCGCGGACGGCCGTCCGCGCGGCTACCTGCGGAAGTTCGGGCTGTCGCGGGTGAAGATGCGGCAGGCCGCGCACAACGGCGAGCTGCCCGGCGTGTCGAAGTCGAGCTGGTGAGCCGGATGCCGAAGCCGCACCGCGACCGTCCCGCCAAGCGCAAGGTGAACCTGTTGCGCGCCAACAAGATCACCCAGGTCGACTGGAAGGACGCCGACCTGCTGCGGAAGTTCATTTCCGACCGCGGCAAGATCCGCGCCCGCCGCGTGACGGGGTTGACGCCGCAGCAACAGAAACAGGTCGCCACGGCGATCAAGAACGCGCGCGAGATGGCCCTGCTGCCGTACCCGTCCGCGGGCCGGGCCGGCTGAAATTCGGGTGCGCACACACCGGGCGGTGCGCGACCATGGGCGTCCGAAAGGGGGCGTCGCAAGGGATGTCCTGAACCAGGAGGTCCACGCTTGCACGCCCAGCTCACGGTCACGCCCGCCCGGCTGCCCGAAGTCCTGCTCACCACCGCCGTCGTGCGGCCGGTGTTCCTCTGGGGCGCGCCCGGGATCGGGAAGTCCTCGCTGGTGCGCGACTTCGCGGCGTCGCTGGGGCTCGACTGCGTTTCGCTGCTGGGCACCCAGCTCGCGCCCGAAGACCTCATCGGCGTTCCGCAGATCTCCGGCGGCCGCAGCCGGTTCTGCCCACCCGAGCAGATCGCCCGCGACGAGCCGTACTGCCTGTTCCTCGACGAGCTGAACGCCGCCGCGCCCGACGTCCAGAAGGCGTTCTACTCGCTCATCCTCGACCGCCGCATCGGCTCGTACGAGCTGCCGGCGGGCTCGGTCGTGATCGGCGCCGGCAACCGCGCCACCGACCAGGCCCTCGCGCGGCCGATGGCGTCGGCCCTGGTCAACCGCCTGGTGCACGTCCACCTGCGTGCCGCGCCGGACGACTGGCTCGTGTGGGCCGCGGGCCACGGCATCCACCCGTGGGTCGTCGAGTACCTCACCCAGCGCCCCGACCACCTCTGGAGCCCGCCGCCGAAGACCGAGGAGCCGTTCTCGACGCCGCGGTCCTGGCACATGTTCTCGGACCTCCTGCACTCCGCCGGCGACCCGGCCGACGACGAGACGGTCGCGCTGCTGGCGTACGCCACCCTCACCCCGGCCCACGCGGGCGCGTTCCGCGCGTACCTCAAGGTCGCCCGGCACGCCTTCGGCCTGGAGGCGATCCTCAAGGGCGACGCGCGCTGGCCCGCCGAACCGGCCGATCGCGACCTGCTCTACTTCCTCGCCGAGACGTTCCGCGCCCGGCTGGTCAAGGAGCTGCCGGCGGAAAAGCGGCACGCGTCGGCGGCCGTGCGCCAGTTCGCCTTCCGCGCGAAGAGCCTCCTGGTGGAGCTGGCCGAGATTTCGCTGGAGATGGCGCAGCTGGTCATCGCCGACGACGAAGCCGGCAACCCGCGGCTGCCGTCGTGGTTCCTCGTCGAAGCCGCCCGTGACCTGCCGCGGCTGGTGGCCGCCCGCGCATGAGCAACGCCCGCGCCGAAGCCAAGCGCCGTGAGCGCCGGAACAAGGAGATCGAGCACGGCTGGGCCCATGTCCGCGCCCACACCGTCCTCGAGCACCTGGTCCGCGGCGCGAACCTGAGCAAGGAGAGCGGCGGCGGCTGGGCCGTCGTCAACGACCGCGGGGTGATCACGCCGAACCGCGCCCGTGACGCCGATGCGGACGAGTGGGCGTGGGTGTTCGCGCACCTCCTGCTCCACCTCGGCCTCGGCCACCTCGACGAAGACCGGCTCACCGAGGCCGAGGCGATCATGCCCGGCCGCGAGGTGGACCCGGTCTACGCCACCGCCTGCTGCGTGGCCGTCCACCGGTTCGCGGAGGCGGTGGACGTCGGGACACCGGTGCTGGACCTGCCAGAACTGCCCGGCACCGACGAGCTCGCGCTGACCCGCAGGTGGCGCGAGACGGGCATTCCGGCGCCGTTCACCGGTGGGCCGGGACCGTGCCTGCGGCTCGCGGAGCCGATGAGCCGCTGGCAGCTGCAGTACCACGGGAAGCCGGACCCGTGGACCGAGCGGTTCGCCCGCGGGCTGATCGCCTCGGCCACCGAGGCCATGGAACGCGCCGCCGACGCACGCGGCCAGATCCGCCACCGCCGGGCGATGGGGGAGTGGGACCGCGCGCTGTCCTGGTTCGTCTCGTCGTTCCCGCTGCTCGGCGCGGTCGCCGCCGGGTTCACCCTGGTCGTCGACGCCGAGGTCGTCCGCGCCTGGGACATCTCCCTCGCGGCGGTCGACGCCGAGCACGGCGAGATCTACGTCAACCCGGCCGCCGCGCTGACCTCCGAAGAGTGGCGGTTCGTGCTGGCCCACGAGATGTTGCACGCCGCGCTGCGGCACGACCGCCGCGCGCTGGGCCGCGACCCGTACCTGTGGAACGTCGCCTGCGACTACGTCATCAACGGCTGGCTGGTCGCCATGGGCGTCGGCGAGCTGCCCCACGGCGTCCTGCACGACCAGCAGCTGACCGGGATGTCCGCGGAATCGGTGTACGACACGCTGACCACCGACATCCGCCGAGGCCGCAAGCTGCTGACCCTGGGCTCGCGCGAGGCCGGGGACGTGCTGGGCGACTGGCTGTCCGAGCCGGACGCCGTGCAGCGCCGGTCGTCGCGGCGCGCCGGGGTCAAGCCGTTGCCGTGGCGCGACGGCGACCGGGCCGGCGGCGTCGACCTCGACGAGTTCTACCGCCGGGCGCTCACGCAGGGGCTCGAGTACCACCACGCCCGGGGCCGCGGGCTGCTGCCGGCCGGGCTGGAGCAGGAGATCCGGGCCCTGGACCACCCGCCGCTGCCGTGGGACGCGCAGCTCGCGCGCTGGTTCGACGAGCACGTCCGGGTGGAGCTGCCGGTGCGCAGCTACGCGCGGGCGTCGCGCCGCCAGTCGGCGACGCCGGACATCCCCCGCCCGGGCCGCGTCCGCCCGGAACGCCTGGACAAGCGCGTCACCTTCGGCGTCGTGCTGGACACGTCGGGGTCGATGAACGCCGAGCTGCTCGGCAAGGCGCTGGGCGCGATCGCGTCGTACGCGCTGGCCCGGGACGTCCCGGCGGCCCGCGTGGTGTTCTGCGACGCCGTCGCCTACGACGCCGGCTACCTCGCGGTGGAGGACATCGCGGGCCGGGTCAAGGTGCGCGGGCGCGGGGGGACGATCCTGCAGCCCGGCGTCGACCTGCTGCAGCGCGCTTTCGACTTCCCGGCCGACGGGCCGATCCTGATCATCACCGACGCGCAGTGCGACCACGTCCGGCCGCGCCGCGAGCACGCGTACCTCGTTCCGCGGGGCGCGCGGCTGCCGTTCGTGGCCCGGGGGCCGGTCTTCCGGGTGGCGTGACCCACGCTGGGCTGGCGCGGGGCCCGGTCCCCAATAAACTCCCGCGCATGGACGACCCGCACTACCTTTCCGGCCTCCAGCTCTCCGGCCGCCGCGTCGTGATGATCGGCGGCGGCACGGTCGCGCAACGCAGGCTGCCCCGGCTGATCAGCGCGGGGGCCCGCGTCGAACTGGTGTCGCCGCACACGACGCCGTCCGTGCAGGGCATGGTGGACGCGGGCGAGCTCGTCTGGCACGAACGGCCCTACGCTCCCGGTGACCTTCGCGATGCCTGGTACGCGCTGGCCTGCACGAACGACCCGTCGGTGAACGCCGCCGTCTGCGAGGAGGCCGAGCGGGAGCGGGTGTTCTGCGTCCGCGCCGACGAGGGCGAGTCGGGCTCGGCCGTCACCCCGGCGTCGGGGCGCCACGGCGGCCTGCTGTTCGGCGTGCTCTCCGGCGGCGAGCCGCTGCGCTCGGCGGCGGTCCGCGACTCGATCCTCGACGGCCTGCACAACGGCACCATCGAGGACGGCCGCCGCCCGCACCCCGAGGGCACGCTGCCCGGGGTGGCGCTGGTCGGCGGCGGCCCGGGCGACCCGGAGCTGATCACCGTCCGGGGCCGGCGCCTGCTCTCGCGCGCGGACGTCGTCGTGGTCGACCGGCTGGCGCCCCGCGAGCTGCTCGACGAGCTCGCGCCCGAGGTGGAGATCGTCGACGCGGCGAAGATCCCGTACGGCCGCGCGGCCAGCCAGGACGTCATCAACAGCACGCTGATCGAGCGCGCCAAGGAGGGCAAGTTCGTCGTCCGCCTCAAGGGCGGCGACCCGTACCTGTTCGGCCGCGGCTTCGAGGAGGTGCTGGCCTGCGCCGAGGCGGGCGTCCCGGTGACGATGGTCCCGGGCATCACCAGCGCGTTCGCGGTCCCGGCGGTGGCGGACGTCCCGGTCACCCACCGCGGCGTCGCCCACGAGGTGGTGGTGGTCTCCGGCCACGTCGCCCCCGGCGACGACCGGTCCCTGGTCGACTGGCAGCTGCTGGCCCGCATGCGCGGCACGATCGTGCTGATGATGGGCGTCGAGCGCCTCCCGCAGTTCGCCAAGGCCCTCCTCGACGGCGGCCGCCCGGCCGACACCCCGGTCGCGATCATCGAGGACGGCACGATGCGCACCCAGCGTTCCCTCCGGTCCACTTTGGACACGGTGGTCACCGACGCGGCCGCCTCCGGAGTCCGCCCGCCCGCGGTGATCGTGATCGGCCCGGTAGCCGGCCTCGCCCCCGTGTCCTGAGGGGACTTTCGCGTGATCCGGCAGGCATCACGCGTGATCAGCGGGGCATCACCCGTGATTGGATGGGCATCACCGCGATGCCCCTCCAAACACGCTTGATGCCCGCCCAGTCACGCTTGATGCCCCCTCAATCACGGGTGATGCCCGCTTGAACACGGCGGGCGGCGGTGAGGATGGCGTCGGCGACTTCGGGCAGGGGGCGGGTTCCGTTGATGATTGTTGCGCCGGGGTGGCGGTAGGCGTTGTCGGCGAGGGCCGCGGCCAGTTCCTCCGGGTGCTTGCCGAAGCTGTTCGACGTGCGGGTCAGGAGGCGGTGGCGGAGCGTTTCGTCGTCGATCACCAGGCAGATCACGAGGTCGAAGAGATCCCGCACGTCCTCGTGGTTCTCGGGGCAGCCGCAGAAGAACGCGATCTCGCCGGCCGTCCGGGCCGCCAGGGCCTCGACCTTCGCGCGGCTGACCCGCCACCCGAAGCGGTCGAGCCAGCCCGGTGGAACCGGGTCGGGGGGATCGGTGACGACCCGGCCGCTCGTCCGGTCCACCCACTGGTGGTAGCCCTCCCAGTCCGCGTCGACCGCGAGCTCGCCCCGTTCCTTGAGCAACGCGCAGACGGCCGACTTGCCGGCCCCCGCGTTGCCGGTCACCCACACCAAGGGCACGTCAATCCTCGTAGCAGCTCGCGGCGAAATCCCGGATCGCGTCGGACAGCCGGCTCGGGTCGAGCCGGAGCTCGACCGGGCTGCGGGCCTGGACGAACTCCGCGTCCGGCATGTCGACGGCCAGGGTGTCCGCGTCGCCGAAGGGGTGGATCGGGTCGTTCTGGTGGCCGATCACCAGCGCGCGCGTGGTGATCTTGCGGCGGACCGACTTCGGCGGCGCGATGCGGCCGAACAGCACCCCGTGCAGCAGCGCCGCCATCGGGGCCGGGCGCTGGGACAGCGTGTCCGTGACGACGTCGACCCACTGGTTGCCGTGCGGGACCACCGACGCCGCCAGCGCCACGGCCTGCACCGTGAACGGCAGGAACCGGGCAGCCATCAGCAGCGGGGCGAACGTGACCAGCCCGGCGACGATCGCGTTGTCCAGCACCGGCATCTCGACGATCAGGCCTCGCACCCGCGAAGGGGCCTGCACCGCCACTTCGAGCGAGACGTTCGCACCCAGCGACGTCCCGCCGATCACGGCGGAGTCCACGTCGAGGTGGTCGAGCAGGGCCAGGGTCTGCTCGGCGAACGAGGGCATCGAGTACCGCCACGACTCGGTCGGCCGGTCGGAGTCGCCGTGGCCGAGCAGGTCGAGGGTGATCACCCGGAAGCCCGCGCCGGCCAGCCGGCGGGCGAGCGGGGCGTGCATCCGGCGGGTGAGCATGATGCCGTGGGTGAGGACGACGACCTTGTCGCCGCTGCCGAACTCGGTGTACCAGAGCCGGTGTCCCTCGTGGTCGAACGAGCCGGTCAGCTCGATCGGGCGGGAGGCCCGCCGGACGGGCGCGGGCGGGGGCTCGGACTCGATCGCGGTCGCGCTGGCCGGGCTCATGTCCCACCGTCCTCCCCGGGTCGTGGTGTGCGTCGTCTCTTTCAGGAAAGCATCCGGCGACCAGGTTGGCACAGTGACACGAGGGGCAATTGACAAGGTGCCAATGGCGGGTCGCCGCGGGCATGGGTCAAGATGACCCCATGACCGCTACTGCTGACAGTCTGCCCGACCTGGTGTCCCTCAAGGTCGACGTCGACGGCCATGTGGCCGAAGTGACGCTCCTCGGCCCGTCGAAGGGCAACGCGATGGGCCCGGACTTCTGGCGCGAGCTGCCGCTGGTGTTCCGCGCACTGGACGCCGACCCGCAGGTCAGGGCCGTCGTGCTGACCGGTAGCGGCAAGCACTTCTCCTACGGTCTCGACCTGCCGGCGATGATGGGCGACTGGGCGCCGATGCTGGGCGGCGACAGCCTGGCCGGCCCGCGGACGGCGTTCCTCGACCAGGTCCGGTCGCTGCAGGCGGCGGTCAGCTCGATCGCGGAATGCCGCAAACCGGTCGTCGCGGCCGTTTCCGGGTGGTGCATCGGCGGCGGGGTCGACGTCGTCGCGGCCGCGGACGTCCGGCTGGCCAGCGCCGACGCCAAGTTCAGCGTCCGCGAGGTGCGCGTCGCCATCGTCGCCGACCTCGGCAGCCTGCAGCGGCTCGCCTCGATCGTCGGCGAGGGGCACCTGCGGGAGCTCGCCCTCACCGGCAAGGACGTCGACGCCGCCCGCGCCGAGAAGATCGGCCTGGTCAACGACGTCTACGAGAGCCAGGACGCGCTGCTGAAGGCCGCGCGCGAACTCGCCGGCGAGATCGCTGCGAACCCGCCGCTGGTGGTGCAGGGTACGAAGCAGGTACTGGCGGCGAACACCGAGCGCCAGGTCGCCGACGGCCTCCGGTACGTCGCCGCCTGGAACTCCGCGTTCCTGCCCAGCAAGGACCTCGGCGAAGCGGTCCAGGCCTTCATGGAGCGCCGCCCGCCGGAGTTCAAGGGCGAATAGAAGGAGGCAGCGTGAGCGTCCACCACGCGTTCCGCGTCGCGCGGGACTACCTGCAGACCCACCGCGAGGACTACGACACGGCGTACCGGGACTTCGCCTGGCCGGAGTTCGACGAGTTCAACTGGGCGATCGACTGGTTCGACGTCGTCGCGCACGACCCGGACAACGCCGAGCGGTACGCGCTGTGGATCGTCGAAGAGGACGGCCGCGAGAACCGCTGGACCTACCCGGAGATGTCCGGCCGGTCCAACCAGGTCGCGAACTGGCTGCGCTCGCTCGGCGTCCGCCGCGGCGACCGGCTGATCCTCATGCTGGGCAACCAGGGCGAGCTGTGGGAGACGATCCTCGCCGCGATCAAGCTCGGCGCGGTGATCATCCCGGCGTCGACGCTGCTCGGCCCGGCCGACCTGACCGACCGCGTCGAGCGCGGCGCGGCCAAGCACGTCGTCGTCCGCTCGGTGGACGCGCCGAAGTTCGACGGCGTCGGGGGCGGCTACACGCGGATCGCGGTGGGGGAGCCGGTCGAGGGCTGGCACTCGTACTCGGCCGCGTTCGCCCAGTCGCCGGAGTACACCCCGGACGGCCCGACGAAGGCCGGCGACCCGCTGCTGCTGTACTTCACCTCCGGCACGACCGCGAAGCCGAAGCTGGTGCAGCACACGCACGTCTCGTACCCGGTGGGCCACCTGTCCACGATGTACTGGATCGGGCTCGAGCCCGGGGACGTCCACCTGAACATCTCCTCGCCCGGCTGGGCGAAGCACGCGTGGAGCAACTTCTTCGCGCCGTGGAACGCCGAGGCGACGGTGTTCCTCTACAACTACAGCCGGTTCGACGCCGGCGCGCTGATGGCCCAGATGGACCGCTGTGGCGTCACGAGCTTCTGCGCGCCGCCGACGGTGTGGCGGATGCTCATCCAGGCCGACCTGACGGCGCTCGAGACGCCCCCGCGCAAGGTGGTGGGCGCGGGGGAGCCGCTCAACCCCGAAGTGATCGACCAGGTCGAGAAGGCCTGGGGCGTCACCATCCGCGACGGCTTCGGCCAGACCGAAAGCAGTGTCCAGATCGCGAACACGCCGGGCCAGGACGTGGTGCCCGGCTCGATGGGCCGCCCGCTGCCCGGCTTCGTGGTGGCGCTGGTCGACCCGGTCAGCGGCGAGCGCGCCTCGGAGGGCGAAATCTGCCTCGATCTCGCGCACCGGCCGGTGGGCCTGATGACCGGGTACGCCGACGACGACGAGCGCACGTCGGCGGCCTTCGACGGCGGCTTCTACCACACCGGTGACGTCGGTTCGATCGACGAACGCGGCTACATCACCTACGTCGGGCGCACCGACGACGTGTTCAAGGCGTCGGACTACCGGATCTCGCCGTTCGAGCTGGAGAGCGTCCTGATCGAGCACGAAGCGGTCGCCGAGGCGGCGGTCGTCCCGGCTCCCGACCCGATCCGGCTCGCGGTGCCCAAGGCGTACGTCGTGCTGGCTTCGGGCTTCTCGCCGGACGCCGGGACCGCGCGGTCGATCCTGGCCCACTGCCGCGAACACCTGGCGCCGTACAAGCGGATCCGGCGGCTGGAGTTCGCGGAGCTGCCGAAGACGATCTCGGGCAAGATCCGCCGCGTCGAGCTGCGAGGCCGCGAGAGCGACCCTGCGCGAGGCGCGGGGACCGAGTTCCGCGAGGAGGACTTCCCGGACCTCAAGTCCTGAGACTCAGCTGCGGGTGCCCTCGACCTGGCGGCCGTCCTCGGTCGAGCACGCCGTCACCGGGTCGTTCGCGCCGCTGCCGCACGTCCACTCGGCGAGGACGATCGGGCCCGGGCCGTCGGCGTCGTTCGCCTCGGCCGGGGTCAGCTTCGCGAAGTAGTCCTTGAGCAGCTTGGTCGCCGCGGCGCAGTCGACCTTGCCGTGCGCGACCACGGCCGTCTTCGCGCCGCCCGTGCCGGTGACGTCGCCGCACGGCACGCCGGGAGCCGTCGACCCGGCCGCGGCGGCCGCGGCGGGCACGGGCGCCTCGGAAGGGGCCGCGGCGGGCGCCGGGTCGCTGCCGCAGCCGGCCAGCGCGGCGGCCGCGGCGACGAGCAGCAGGGGGTACGCGAGTGTCTTCATGGCCCCTCGGGATCGGATCGGACTCATTCGGACGGCACGACGGCGGCGAAGACCGTCTGCTCGCCCTTGGTGCAGGTGGTGCCGCCCTGGGCCGCGGGCGGCCCGGAGGTGCACAGCCAGCCGTCGACGGTCTCGTTCACCGCGTCGTTCGAGCCGGCACCCTGGCGGCCGGCGATCTTGTGGTGGAAGTCGCCGACCAGCTTCGTCGCCGCGACGCAGCTGACCCCGGCGGAGCCGCTGTCGAACACGTAGAGGGTCAGCCCGCTGGCGGCGGCGATGGTGCCGCACGACCCGGGCACCGACGGCGGCGGCCCGGACGGCTTGGGTGCCGGGGCCGGCGCGGACGTGCTGTCCTGGCTGCCGGGCGGCGGCGGCGGGGTGCCGGTCGACGTCGTCACGGACGGTGCCGAGGAGGCGGGCGGCGGAGCCGGGGGAGCCTGCGCGGCCGGGTCCCCGGAGCAGGCGGCGAGGAGGGGCAGGGCGAGGCAGGCCACGAGCCACGTCCTCGTGGTGGTCGGGTGGGGCACCGCGATCCTTCCTCCCCGTGCGTTCGGTCCCGCGGAGTGCCCACGGGTGTGCCGGAGATTACAACAGCGGGCCGGCGGCCCGGTCCGGTGGCCGCCAAACCGGTGTCCACAATGGACGATTAACATTCCGTTCACGCTCCGAAACCTTCCGCTGTCATCAAGAATCGATCGGTCTAATTCGCGCCGCGACGGTTAACAAACCGGTCCCGCGCGCCGAAGATCTTGGTGGAGGCCGACGAGCTTCCCGTCCCCGAAACCCGTATCGAATCCGTGAGAGCGATGAACGCCGACGCTGTGACCAGTACCGAAGACCCGTCCAGTCCGCCGACCGTCCCGAGCACCGTGGTCTGGTGCTGCGGCCGCCCGTACGTCCTCGAGGGACGAGCCGGCCGCGCCCGCTGGATGGGCACCGACTACCGCGGCCGCCCCGAGTCGCTGAGCAGCGCCGAGCTGCAGCGACGCGGCTGGAGCCACCGCCGCGCGAGCTGAGCGTGACGCCGGGTCGCGGGAGCGGCCCGGCTTGCGGGGGAGCGCCTCGGGTTCCAGAGCCGGGGGCAGGCCACCGGCCCGCGGCCCCGATCGCGGCTGGTCGCGCAGCAGATCGGCACCTCCACCACCCGCGGCGCCCCGGCCCGGCGGCCGGCGGAGGCGATCCGGATGCCCCGGCAGCCGGAGCCACCCCGCCACCGGGCGACCCGGCCCCCCTCCGCTGTTTAATGGCCCCGTGAGCACAGCCGCCCCCGAACCCGCCGCTCAGGCAGGCCCCGCCGCCGAGCCGTCGCTGCTGCGGCAGGCCTTCAACGTCCCCAACATCCTGTCGCTGCTGCGGCTGGCCGGGGTGCCCGTCTTCCTCTGGCTGCTGCTCGGCCCCAAGGAAGACGGGTGGGCGCTCGTCCTGCTCGTCTTCAGCGCGCTGACCGACTGGCTCGACGGCAAGCTCGCCCGCTGGCTCAACCAGATGTCGCGGCTCGGGCAGCTGCTCGACCCCGCCGCCGACCGGCTCTACATCCTCGCCACCCTCATCGCCTTCCTCGTCCGGGACATCATCCCGTGGTGGGTCGTCGTCCCCCTCGTCCTGCGGGAGGCCGTGCTCGGCGTCTGCGTCGTCACACTGCGCCGCCGGGGCTTCGCGCCGCCCGAGGTCACCTACCTCGGCAAGGGCGCCACCTTCGTCCTCATGTACGCCTTCCCGTTGCTGCTGCTCGCGCAGGGCGGTTCCGACGTCGCCGCGGTCGCGCGGCCGATCGGGTACGCCTTCACCATCTGGGGCGCCGTCCTCTACGTCTGGTCCGGCGTGCTCTACGTCGTCCAAGCGCGCAACGCGCTCCGCGGTACCACCGAGTGAGCTTTCCCCGGGTCGTGGCGGGCGGCTGCGCCGTGTGGGTGTAAGACTTCGCCCAACACTTTTCGCCAGTCGAGGGCATTGAAAGGGGACCGGCGGTGTCCGCTCCTGAAGAGCTTCGCTACACCGAGGAACACGAGTGGGTCGCCACCCGCGGCGAGGACACCCTCGTGCGCATCGGCATCACCGAGTACGCGCAGGACCAGCTCGGCGACGTCGTCTTCGTCGACCTGCCCGACGTCGGCAGGCAGGTCAGCGCCGGCGACGTCTTCGGCGAGGTCGAGTCGACCAAGAGCGTCTCCGAGCTGTTCGCGCCGGTCGACGGGGAGGTCGTCGCGGTCAACGACGCCGTCGCCGACTCGCCCGAGCTGATCAACAGCGACCCCTACGGCGAGGGCTGGCTGATCGAGATCCGGCTCGACGACCCGGCAGGCCTGGAAGCCCTGCTCGAAGCCGAGGCGTACGACGCCCTGACCAAGGGCTGAAGCCCGCTCCGCCGGTTCGGGGAGCCGGGGCTCGGAGAATCGATCAGGCACGGTACGTTGGCAGCTACACGTTCTTGAGTACTGGCAACACAGCATGTGTGGAGGAGAGCTCAGGTGAGCACGAACGACGGGCCCGGCGGCGTTCCCCCGGAGCAGTCTCCGGAGCGGACCTCTGTCTTCCGGGCCGACTTCCTGGCCGAAGCCGAAGGCCGCGAGCCCGCCCCGGAAGCCCCGGTCCAGGGTGTCGACGCCCTGCCCCCGGGTTCGGCGCTGCTGGTCGTGAAGCGCGGGCCGAACGCGGGTTCGCGGTTCCTGCTCGACCGCGACACCACCAGCGCCGGGCGGCACCCGGACAGCGACATCTTCCTGGACGACGTCACGGTCTCCCGCCGGCACGCCGAGTTCCGGCGTGAGGGCGGCGAGTTCGTCGTCATCGACGTCGGCAGCCTCAACGGCACCTACGTCAACCGCGAGCCGGTCGACCAGGCGGTGCTCGCCGGTGGCGACGAGGTGCAGATCGGGAAGTTCCGCCTGGTCTTCCTGACCGGCCCGGGGCACGGGGGCCAGGGGGCGCAGTGACGGCGGCCGGGCGGCCACAGAACCACGGACTGAGCATCGGGGCGGTACTCGCGCAGCTGCGCGGTGACTTCCCCGATGTCACCATCTCCAAGATCCGGTTCCTCGAAGCGGAAGGCCTGGTCCAGCCGGGCCGGACGCCGTCGGGGTACCGGCAGTTCGCCCCGGCGGACGTGGAGCGACTGAGGTTCGTCCTGGCCGCCCAGCGGGATCACTACCTCCCGTTGAAGGTCATCAAGGAGCAGCTGGACGCGGCGGACTCGGGTGTCGTGCCCGCCGCGGCCCTGCCCCGCCCGCCGCGCCGGCTGGTGCCCATCGACGCGCCCGCGGAGAACGTGGGCCTGCCCGTGGCGGACGACTTCACCGCGGGCAAGGAGCTGCGCCTGACCCGGGAGGAGTTCCTGGAGCAGGCCGGCATCGACGCGGCGGCGCTGACCGAGCTGCAGCAGTACGGCCTGGTCCGGCCCGGTCCCGCCGGGTTCTTCGACCCGGACGCGGTGCTGGTCGCGCGGACGGTGAAGGCGATGACCGAATTCGGGATCGAACCGAGACACCTGCGTGCCTTCCGCGCCGCGGCCGACCGCGAGGTCGGGTTGCTGGAGCAGATCGTGACGCCGGTGTACCGGCATCGTGACCCGGAGGCCAAGTCGCGGGCCGACGAGGTGGTGCGGGAGCTCGCGGCACTGTCCGTGACCCTGCACACCCTGCTCGTCAAGGCCGGAATCCGCGGCGTCGCCGGGTGTTGATCGATAACGGGGCAGTGAGATCCTCTTTGCGGTCCCATGTCAATGACTGAATGTTCGGCACCGCATGCCGTACCGTGAAGGCACGGGTTTGCGGCAGGCGAACCGAGAGAGTCCGGACAGCGAGCACAGCGCACGGATGACGGGTAGCGTCGAGGAGTGAGGGCGCGAAAGCCGGTTCGGCGCTGCAGCCCGTGTGCACGGGAGGGAGGCGAAGCCCGATGAGCGAAATGCGCGTCGTCGGTGTGCGGGTCGAGCTGCCCGCGAATCAGCCGATCTTGTTGCTGCGGGAGACCGAGGGTGAACGGTACCTGCCGATCTGGATCGGCTCGGTGGAAGCCACCGCCATCGCCTTGGAGCAACAGGGGGTCCGCCCAGCCCGTCCGCTCACGCATGACCTGCTGAAAGAGGTCATCGGAGCGCTCGGCCGGGAACTCGAGCAGGTCGTCATCACCGACCTGAAGGAAGGCACGTTCTTCGCGGAGCTCGTGTTCGACGGCGACATCCGGGTGTCCGCCCGGCCGAGCGACTCGGTCGCGCTGGCCCTGCGGATCGGGGTCCCCATCCACGCCGTGGATTCGGTGCTGGAGGAAGCCGGCCTGATCATCCCGGACGAACAGGAAGACGAGGTCGAGAAGTTCCGCGAGTTCCTCGACTCGGTTTCCCCGGAAGACTTCCGCGGAGCGGACACCTGATTTCTTGCCTTGACGCGGACGGCGCTCGGAGCTTGGGCGGGTGTGCTCGCGGAGAGCGCTCGCTGGAGCTCCTCGCGGTGTCTTCTGGGGGTGCAACCCCCAGACCCCGCCCGGGGGCAAGCCCCCCGGACCCCCGCACCTCCCGCGGTAAGGCGTTTCACTCGCCTTGGAGCTTAGGAACTTGCCTTGACGCGGACGTCAACGTCTAGCGTCGACGGCATGCGGATCGGAGAACTGGCGCAGCGCACGGGTGTCACCACCCGTGCGCTGCGTTTTTACGAGGACCAGGGCCTTCTGCGGGCCGGGCGCTCGGCCAACGGCTACCGCGAGTACGACGAGGACGACCTCCAGCTGGTCAAGGAGATCCAGACCCTCCAGACGGTCGGCCTCACGCTCGAGGAGACGCGCCCCTTCGTCGAATGCCTGCGCAACGGCCACGAGACCGGCGACTCCTGCGCCGGTTCGATCGAGGTCTACCGGCGCAAGCTCGAAGAAGCCGACGCGCTCCTCGCCCGCCTCGGCGGCATCCGCGGCGAACTGGCCGCGAAACTCGCCACCGCCCTCGCCCGGCAGGCGCCCGATCCGTGTGTCGTGCCCGGTTCACGCCCGTGAAGGAGCCCGTTATGTCCGAAGTTGCCGTCGTCACCGATGCGACCTTCGCCGAAGTCCTCGGCAGCGACGTCCCCGTGCTGGTCGAGTTCTGGGCCACCTGGTGCGGCCCGTGCCGGATGGTCGGCCCGGTGCTCGCGCAGCTGGCCGCCGAGCGGGACGGCGAACTCGCCGTCCGGAAGATCAACGCCGACGAGAACCCGGAGACCACCCGCGCCTACCAGGTCATGTCCCTGCCGACGATGATCCTGTTCCGCGGCGGCGAGCCGGCCGAGACGATCGTCGGCGCGTTCCCGAAGGCCCGCATCGAAGAGCGGCTCGACCGGGCCCTCACGGCGCCGTCGCTTTGACGAACGTGTCCGCCAGTTCGCGCCCGTACTGCTCCAGGTCCAGCGCCGGGTCGGCCGCGTAGGCCGCGGCGACGCCGTCGATGGCCTGGGCGATGGACATCGCCATCACCTCGGGCGTGAACTCGCCGAACAGGCCCTCGGTCTGGCCCTGCTTCAGCTGGCGGGCCAGTCCGTGCACGCGCAGGTCGTCGACCAGCACCTTCGTCATCACCCAGCCGTCGGCGTCGTCGGCGTTGGCCGCCAGCTCGGTCAGCGCCCGGACGCACTCGGGGTAGGCGCGCAGGAACGCCACCGACGTCTCGATGTGCGCCCGCAGGTAGCCGGGCCGGTCGGCCGGGTCGAGGCCGCCGCCGGTGCGTTCGGTCAGGAAGCCGCCCTTCGTCTCGACGACCGTGCTGAGCACGGCCTGCATCAGGCCGGCCTTGTTCGTGAAGTGGTACGAGATCAGCCGGGTGCTGCTCAGCCCGGCGCGCTCCTTGATCTTGGCGAAGGTGGTCCGGCGGTAGCCCAGGTCGGACAGGACGCCGATGGTCGCGCCGATGATCTGCGCCCGGCGCGCGGCCTCGGTGGGGCTGAGGCCCATCTCGGCCATGAGGTCGGTGTTTACTTGCATGAGTAAAAAGTTACTCGGCTGAGTAAAATGTGTCAAGGGGTTTGGATCACGCGGTAGGGGGTACGGCGAACGGCTCAAAGGCTCAGCCGACCGTTGAGCCTTGCCGCGCGTCGCGTTGACCGGCACTGTCCAGGCGCTTACCGTCGAGGGAGGTAAATCGCCACGGTGTGATTCACGGTCTGGGGCCGGATCGTGGTGATTGATCTCCGGCGGGTCCCGCTCCTGGGACTCCTCCGGCTGTCATTCGCCGGCCGCCTGGTCGGGCGAGGGGAGGCTTGCGTGGTCGAGGCTGGTTCCGAGAAGCAGCCTGTCGAGGTCGCGACTGGTGAGCAAGGGGAACTGTTCCCCGACAACTCGCTGCCCGACGAGCTGGTGGGGTACCGCGGTCCGGCGGCGTGCCAGATCGCCGGCATCACCTACCGCCAGCTCGACTACTGGGCCCGGACCAAACTGGTCGCGCCCAGCATCCGCACCGCGCACGGCTCCGGCTCGCAGCGGCTGTACTCCTTCAAGGACATCCTGGTCCTCAAGGTCGTCAAGCGGCTCCTGGACACCGGCGTCTCGCTCCAGAACATCCGCGTCGCCGTCGACCACCTGCGCCTCCGCGGCGTCCGCGACCTGGCCAGGGTGACGCTGTTCTCCGACGGCACCACGGTGTACGAGTGCACCTCGCCGGAAGAGATCGTCGACCTGCTCCAGGGCGGCCAGGGCGTCTTCGGCATCGCCGTCAGCGGCGCCATGCAGGAAATCAGCGGCACCATCCACGAGTTCCAGGCCGAACGCGCCGACGGCGGCATCGTCGAGACGCACGAACCGGACGAACTCACCCAGCGCCGCAACGCCCGCAAGACCGGTTGATCACCGCTGCGGCAGACAGAGTAAGGTTCACCGTGCGGTCGACGAATCCGCGCGGGAGAGTCCGAGCCACACCTTGAGCTCGGCGCCGAAGGAGCAAGTCCTCCCCGGAACCTCTCAGGCACCCTGGACCGCGCGGACGAGACGCCTCTGGAAAGCGGGTCGTCAGGACACAGCCTGATGGCCCCGCCGACGGTGCAAGCCCGGCTCAACCTCGGGCGAAACTCTCAGGCGCCCCTCGGGGTCAGACAGAGCGGGGAGGGTTCCTCCGGGGTCAGGTGAGGTCTGCTCGCGGATAGCGCTCGCCGGGCCCCCTCTCGGAGTGTCTTGTGGGGGTGCAACCCCCACACCCCGCCCGGCGGGCTCCGCCCCCGGACCCCCGCCGTGGTCGCCTCCCGCTCGGCCGTCCGTTCTAGAGTCGGTTGAGTAATGCACCGCTGTCCCCAGGAGGCCACCGTGGATCCGTCACTCGCCTCCCTCGAACAGGGCATTCCGTTCGCCGAGCGGCACATCGGGCCCGGACCGGACGAACTCCGCCGCATCCTCGACGTCATCGGCGTCGCCTCGCTCGACGAACTCGCCGAACGAGCCGTTCCGGCGTCGCTGCGGGAATCCGCGCAGCCGCTCGAACTGCCTCCGGCCGCGAGTGAGGCGCAGGCCCTCGCCGAACTTCGCGAGCTCGCCGCCCGGAACCGGGTGACCGCCGCCATGATCGGGCTCGGCTACCACGACACCGTCACCCCGCCCGTCATCCGGCGGAACGTCCTCGAGAACCCGGCCTGGTACACCGCCTACACGCCCTACCAGCCGGAAATTTCCCAAGGGCGGCTCGAAGCGCTGCTCAACTTCCAGACCATGGTCGCGGACCTGACCGGGCTCCCCGTCGCCAACGCCTCCCTGCTCGACGAAGCCACCGCCGCTGCCGAGGCGATGACCCTCGTGCGCCGGGCCGGGCGAGCGACGTCGAACCGGTTCGTCGTCGACGAAGACACCCTGCCGCAGACCCTCGCGGTGCTGCGGACGCGGGCCGAGCCGCTCGGCATCGAACTCGTCGTCGAGGACCTTTCCCAAGGACTGACCGGGCTCGGGCTCGGCGGTGACTTCTTCGGAGTGCTCCTGTCCTACCCCGGCGCGTCGGGCGCGGTCCGCGAGCTCGACCTCACGATCGCCGACGCCAAGAAGCACGGCGCCGCCGTGATCGTCGCCGCCGACCCCCTCGCCCTCACCCTGCTGCGGCCGCCCGGCGAGCTCGGCGCCGACGTCGCCGTCGGCTCCACGCAGCGGTTCGGTGTCCCGCTCGGCTTCGGCGGCCCGCACGCCGCCTACCTCGCGGTGCGCCAGGGCCTGGAACGGCAGCTGCCCGGCCGGCTCGTCGGCGTTTCGAAGGACGCCGACGGCGCACCCGCGTACCGGCTCGCGCTCCAGACGCGCGAACAGCACATCCGGCGCGAGAAGGCGACCTCGAACATCTGCACCGCGCAGGTCCTCCTGGCGGTCATGGCGTCGATGTACGCGGTGTACCACGGACCCGACGGGCTGCGCCGGATCGCGCTGCGGGCGCACCGGATGGCCACCGTGCTGGCCGCCGGCCTCGCCGAAGGCGGTGTCGACGTCGTGCACGGCGAGTTCTTCGACACGGTCGTCGCGGCCGTCCCCGGCCGGGCGGACGCGGTCGTCGCCACAGCCCGCGACCTCGGCATCTCGCTGCGGCGGATCGACGGCGACCACGTCGGCGTCGCCTGCGACGAAACCACGACCCGCGAGCGGCTTTCCGGCCTCTGGAAGGCGTTCGGCGTCTCCGTGTCCGATGTGGACGGACTGGACGCGGACACCGCGGACGCGCTCCCCGCGCCGCTGCGCCGGACGAGCGGGTACCTCGCGCACCCGGTGTTCCACGCGCACCGCTCGGAAACCGCGATGCTGCGGTACCTGCGGCAGCTGGCCGAAAAGGACGTCGCGCTCGACCGCAGCATGATCCCGCTGGGTTCGTGCACCATGAAGCTCAACGCCACCGCCGAGATGGAGCCGGTCACCTGGCCGGAGTTCGCCGGGCTGCACCCGTTCGCCCCGGCCGAAGACGCCGCCGGGCTCCTGGACGTGGCCGCCGACCTCGGCGCCTGGCTCGCGCGGATCACCGGCTACGACGCGGTTTCCCTGCAACCCAACGCCGGCAGTCAGGGCGAGTTCGCGGGCCTGCTCGCCATCCGCGCCTACCACCGCTCCCGCGGCGAGCACGCCCGCGACGTCTGCCTGATCCCGGCCAGCGCGCACGGCACGAACGCGGCCAGCGCGGTGATGGCGGGCATGCGCGTGGCCGTCGTCCGCTGCGACGACGACGGCAACATCGATCTCGCCCACCTGCGGTCCACAGTGGACGAACACCGGACCGACCTCGCCGCGATCATGCTCACCTACCCGTCGACGCACGGCGTCTACGAAGACACCGTCGGCGAAGTCTGCGCCGCGGTGCACGACGCGGGCGGGCAGGTGTACGTCGACGGCGCGAACCTCAACGCCCTCATCGGCGTCGCCCAGTACGGCCGGTTCGGTGCCGACGTCTCGCACCTCAACCTGCACAAGACGTTCTGCATCCCGCACGGCGGCGGCGGACCCGGCGTCGGCCCGATCGGGGTCCGCGCGCACCTGGCGCCGTTCCTCCCGAACCACCCGCTGCAGCCGGCGGCCGGGCCGGCCACCGGCGTCGGCCCGGTCAGCGCGGCGCCCTGGGGCAGCGCGTCCATCCTGCCGATTTCCTGGGCCTACGTCCGGATGATGGGCGCCGAGGGCCTGCGCCGGGCGACGCTCGTCGCGGTGGCGAACGCCAACTACGTCGCCCGCCGCCTCTCCGGTCACTACCCGGTGCTCTACGCCGGCCACGAAGGCCTGGTGGCGCACGAATGCATCCTCGACCTGCGGCCGCTGACGAAGGCCACCGGCGTGACGGTCGACGATGTCGCGAAACGGCTGGCGGACTACGGCCTGCACGCCCCCACGATGTCGTTCCCGGTCGCGGGCACCCTGATGGTGGAGCCGACGGAGAGCGAAGACCTCGCCGAACTCGACCGCTTCTGCGCCGCGATGATCGCGATCCGCGGCGAGATCGACCGCGTGGCGGCGGGGGAGTGGCTCCTCGAGGACTCGCCGCTGCGGCAGGCCCCGCACACCGCGAGGTGCGTCGCGGGCGAGTGG
>Ga0070663_100000157_pt1 | contig 33767 bp, 32 predicted proteins | sample KBSC63metaG_FD_65646 | JGI IMG/M metagenome (GOLD analysis project Ga0070663, IMG submission 65646) | Corn rhizosphere microbial communities from Kellogg Biological Station, Michigan, USA - KBS C6-3 metaG | ecosystem: Host-associated > Plants > Roots > Rhizosphere > Soil ...
TGAAAGCAAGCGGGGATTCAGCCTCAAGGCGTTGCCCGTCTGGAAAGACGAATTCATGACCCTGATCGGAACCGCAACCAAGGAGCCTCGCCAATACAAGTCGCTCGACCGCTTGCTCAACACCATCAAGCAGCATGGACCCTTGCCGCCGACTCTCCTGCTCGGTGAGCAAAAGTGATCTAGACCCGCACCCCTCACCTTTGGAGATCGACCGATGATGGCGTCAACCCGCCTGGCTGCTTGCTGCTCCGCTTTTGCCCGCAACACGGGTTACTTCCGACTGATCGCCTGCCTCGCCGTCATGGCGTTCAGCGCGTTGACGCCGCATCTTGCACTGGCGCAAGCGGCCGGCGGAATAGATCTGTGCACCAAGGCCAACAGCGCGCTGACGTGGATCAAGGAAGGCGTGTTCTTCATCCTGGTGGTTGCCGTGCTTGGCTCCGGCGTCATGGCCGCCTTCGGACGGATGTCCTGGGTCACGGTGGGGCAAGTGCTGATCGGCGCGATCGTGGCCGGCGTGGCCACCGAAGTCGTGACGGCGCTGTACGGCGCTGGAGGATGCTGAGCATGGCTTCCGGACTGCGCAGCGATCCCCTGTTCGGCGGTCTTGCACGCCCGCCGGTGCTGCTGGGCTTGCCGATCCAGGCGCTCCTTTTCATCACGTCCGGGAGTGCCGTTGTCTATCTCGTTGCCAACATGCTGCAGACCAACGTGATGTGGAAAGTCGGCGCGCTCGGATCGGGAATGGTGCTGTACGGCATCGCGCGCCTGATCTGCGCGAAGGATCCCCGGGCATTCCGTTACCTCGGCCTGCAACTCAATACCAAGGCGATGCACCGCACGCGCGGTTACTGGCGTGCGGGCTCCTATTCGCCGCTGCCGCACCGCAAGCGCAGATAAGGACATTCTATGCTCGCTCCCAAGCAAGGCCTCGCCAATGCGGCGCGGTCACTGGCCGACTTCATCCCGTATTCCACGCACGTCTCGAATTCCAACGTGCGTACGGTTGCCGGCGACACGCTCACGGTCATCAAGCTCGCGGGCGTTGCGCATGAATGCGCGGACGATGAAGACATCCAGGGCTGGCATGACGCACTGACCGGCCTGCTGCGCAACATCGCGACAGAAAACGTGGCATTGTGGATGCACACCGTGCGCGAGCAGCGCTCCGAATATCCGGCAGGCGCCTTCGAGGACAACTTCGCCGGGCGCTTGAACGCGCATTACCGCGAGAGCCTGTCGGGTGTGCAGCTCATGGCCAACGCCCACTACGTGACGCTGCTGGTACGTGGCAAATCACCGGGCATGAAGCTGCTCGACTTCGGAGCCAAAAAAACCGCGGCCAACGTACTCGAATCAATCTCGGACGCGTCGGCACATCTCGACGAATTGGCCGACATGGTTCTGGCCGGCTTAGGCCGGTACGCGCCGCGCCGTCTTTCGACCTACGCATCCAACGGGGTGGTGTGCTCCGAGCCGCTGGAGTTCCTCTCGTTTCTTATCAACGGCGAATGGCAACGCATCGCCGTCCCGAAAGGGCGCGCCGCATTCGGCATGGTCAGCTCGAGGGTTTCCTTCGGCGTGGATCAACTGGAAATCCGCTCGCCCACGCACGTCAAGGTCGGCGCGATCCTTGCGGCCAGCGCTTATCAGGTCGAGCGTACCGAGCCCGGCCATCTGAATGTGCTGCTGACGCTGCCCTTCCCGTTCGTGCTTACACAGTCCTTCGCGATCTATGGCCGCAACAAGGCCATGGCCGCGCTGCAAAAGCAACAGCGCCTGCTGGTCAATGCCGAGGATGCATCGGAAACACAGATTGCCGACATCAGCCAGGCCCTCGACGATCTCGCCAGCAACCGCGTCGTATTCGGCGAGCATCACCTGAGCCTGCAGATCCTGGCCGACACGCAACGGGAATTGGTTGATCGCCTCTCGGACGCGCGTGCCGCGCTCTCCGAGTGCGGCTTCACGGTGGCGCGCGAAGATGAATGCATCGAAGCCGCGTTCTTTGCGCAATTGCCGGGCAATTTCCAACTGCGGCCCCGGCCGGCGGCGATTTCTTCCAGCAACATCGTCGGTTTCACCGGCTTCCACAACTACCCGATGGGCCGCTACGACGGGAACCAATGGGGACCCGCGATCACGCTGCTGAAAACGACGTCCGGCACGCCGTTCTATTTCAACTTCCACCTGCCGCCGAGTTCCCGTCGCGGAGTGGACGAAGGCGATGTCGATGAGCGCGTCCCGGGGCACACCTTGTTGCTAGGCCCGACCGGTGCGGGCAAGACCGTCATCCAGACCTTCATGCTGGCGCAATGCGAGAAGTATCGTCCGACGGTGTTCACCTTCGACAAGGATCAGGGTCAGGAAATCTTCGTGCGCGCCATGGGCGGGCAGTATTCGACGCTCAGGAATGGCGTTCCGACCGGCTTCAATCCTTGCGCCCTGCCCGACACACCCGGCAATCGCAGCTTCCTGATGCAGCTCGTCAAGCGCTGCATCGCGGGAGAAGACGCGCAGTTCCAGTTCTCGCCCTCGCGCGAACGCGAAGTGCACGAAGCCGTGAACGGCCTCTACATGATGCCGTTCGAGTCACGCCGATTTACCGCGCTCAAGGAATTCTTCGACCCCACCGATCCGGACGGGAACGCCGCGCGCTTTCGCAAGTGGTGTGCGGGCGGTTCGCTCGGATGGCTGCTCGACAACCCGACCGACACGATCGATTTCGCCACGGGCCGGCACTTCGGTTACGACGTCACGGATTTCCTCGACAACGACGAAACCCGCACCGTGACGGTGATGTACCTGTTCCATCGCATGGAGCAGTTGATCGACGGGCGCCGTTTCATCCTCAACATGGATGAATTCTGGAAGATGCTGCTCGATCCGGTCTTCGAGGGCAAGGCGCTCGATGCGGTCAAGACCTGGCGCAAGCGCAATGCGCTGGCGATCTTCGGGACGCAAAGCCCCTCCGACGTGCTGCGCTCGCGCATCAGCCGCCAGTTGATCGAACAGTGCGTCACCCAGCTCTATCTCCCCAATCCCAAGGCAGCCCGCGAGGACTACATCGAGGGATTCAAGCTGACAGAGCGCGAATACGAAATCATCGGCAAGGACATGGTGGAGCAGAACCTGCGCGGCTTCCTTTTCAAACAGGGCCAGAACGCCACGGTCTGCGAATTGAACCTGCGCGGCTTCGAGCAGGAACTGGCCGTGCTGTCCGGTACCGCGGCCTCGGTGGAACTCGCCACCCGCGCCATCGCGCAAGCGGGCGAGAACCCGGATCACTGGCTTCCAATCTTCGACCAGATGAGGAGAACGCAATGAAGCGCAAAGCATTGGCAATGGCACTGAGTTTGGCCTTGGGTGGCGCGGCGCTTTCCATTGCGCCGGAAGTCGCACACGCCCAGGCGGTCGTGATCGACCCCGCCAACCTGCAGCAGGCCATCGTCCGCTACATGGAGATGGTCCAGCAGTTGCAGCAACTGAAGGCCCAGCTCGAACAGGCCAAACAGCAATACGCATCCCTCACCGGCAGCCGGGGACTTGGCGCGATCGACACCGAAAACTACAACGCCAATATTCCGACCAACTGGCACCAAACCCTCGCCGCGATGCAAAACGGCGGCCAGGTCGGCGCACTCGCCAACCAGATCAAGAACGAAGCCTCCGAACTCAATCAGCCGCAGTTCGCCCATGTCGATGCGATGGTGGTGCAGGCGTTGACCACGCACCTCAACGATGCAGCCACCGCGCAGGCACTCAACGCGCAGACCTACGACGATTCCGGCGCGCGCTTCCAGCGTCTGACTGACCTCATGAACCAGATCAACAGCACCACCGACATGAAGTCGATCGGAGAGTTGCAGGCGCGCATCGAGATCGAAAACGGAATGCTGCTCAACGAGCTGATCAAGCTGCAATCGATGAATGCCCTCATCGACAACAACCGCCGCGTCCAGCAGCAACAAGAAACCCAGGACGACTACAAGCTCACCGCCGCGAAATACTGACCGAACCGGAGAATCCCAAGATGAAACGCCCCTTGATCTTCCTCCTCGCCGCATCCGTCGTGGCACTCTCCGGTTGCTCGCACTCAGCCGACCGGGTCCCGGATTACCACACGCTTTTGGGAAAGCAAAACCAGGCAAAGCGTGATGCCGCCTTCGCGAAATGCAACGAGTCACCCACCGCCGCGGACCGGATGACCAACCCGTGGTGCGGCGTTGCAGACAAGGCCGAGACATGTCAGGAGGCAATGGATGCGTACAACGGCAAGCCGCCTGTGTCCGCCTGCCCCGAGAAATGAGCGTAAGGACAGATAGCCTTGGCCAGCGATACCCGCATTGCGCATTGGTTGCTCGATTCGATCGTCACCACGACGACGAATTACGTCAACACCGCATCTTCGACGATGGTTGCCATCATCGGTGGAGCGGCTACAGCGCTCCTCACCATCTACGTGTTGCTGTGGGCCGTCGGGATTGCCAGCGGCAGGATCAGCGAACCCTTTACCGATGGCGCCAAGCGCGTGATTCGCATTGTCATCATCGTCGCGTTTGCTTTGTCAGCTGGGTTCTATCAAGGCCAGGTCGCAAAGTTCTTCCTTCAGGCTCCAAGCGCAGTCGCGGCGGGTCTAGTTGCACCCGGCTCAAGTTCCGGAAGCTCACCTACGACGATCGCGGATGTTCTCGACAATGCAGAGAATCAAGGCATTCAGATCGGCGACAAAGCCTGGTCTCGCGGCAAATCGCAGGGCGGCGTAACGGGTCTGGGTGGGATCGGTTTCTACTTCCTCGCCTTGGTGATCTGGCTCTCCGTGACAGTCATCGTCGCAATCGCCTGCGGCATCATCTTCATGGCCTTCATCTTCACCGCGTTGCTGCTGGCGATCGGCCCGCTCTTCATCCTGTTGGCGATATTCCCGCAGACGCAACGTTTCTTCGAAGCGTGGCTCGGCCAGGTGGTGAACTTCTCGGTCCTGTTTCTGCTGGTCGCGTGCGCGATCAGCTTGTGCTTTCACTTCCTGAGTGACTACCTCACCCAGATCAACACCGACCAATGGGATGAGCTTGTCATCGACACTTTGAAAGTCTTCGGCGCCACGCTGGCAACGCTCGCGGTTCTCTTCCAGACACGTTCGGTCGCCTCGGCGCTGGGCGGCGGCTTGGCCCTGCAGGCCCAGGGCATGTTGGGACGCGCGGCCGGAGTCGGACTACTGGCCATGGGCGCCGGGCGCGCGATCAGCACAGGCCACTCTCACAAGGGCTGGTCTCGTGATCGCGCCGAAAGAGGCCTGTCCATGACTCCCAGCGAGCGGCTCTCCCGACATCTGTTGGGTCAGAACGCTTCGGGCCTGGTGCGTCGCACGTGGCAAGCCCGTAACCGAACCACGATCTGAAGGAACACCCCATGACTCGTCGACTCACGCCGATCTTGCGCGGAGCCCTGCTGCTCGGCGCCCTGCTCGCTTTGGCTGCTTGCGCTTCCACCCCAGACAGGGCGCCCGATTGCCATGGTGCCTATACGCCCATCAACACCCCCGATCACTACCCCACGCCGGAGAAGAAGGCGCCATGAATGATTGCCCGGAAACTGCCGCCTTCCTCGATGCCGCCAAGGCATGGGAAACCGATCAGGTCGTGCGCGCGCATAGGTCCGAACGCCGCGCATGGATATTCGCGGGTGTCGGCCTTGCCATCGCACTGACCGCCGTGGTCGCGGTCGCGCTGCTGACACCACTCAAGACGGTCGAGCCCTTCGTGGTGCGGGTGGACAAGAACACGGGTGCGACCGACATCGTCACCCGCCTGACCAATCAAAAAGAGTCCTACAACGAGGCGATCGACAAGTATTTTCTTGCGCGTTACGTGACGTATCGGGATTCCTACTCGAGCGCGATGGCGTACCCCGACTATGAAGCCGTCACGACCATGTCGGCGCCGCAAGTCGCGAATGCCTACTTCGAGCAGATCAAGCCGAACAATCCGCACTCACCGACTGCCGTCTACGGCAAGGACGGCCAGGTCGATGTTTCGGTGAACGCCATCGCCTTCCTCGGCGAAGGCGTGGCCCAAGTGCGATTTACGCGGACCGAGCGCGTGCCCAACGCGCAAGACCGGATCACGCGCTGGATTGCGACGATCACCTATCGATACCTTAATCCACCGACCGATGAGAAGGCCCGGCTGGTCGATCCGATCGGGTTTCAGGTAAGCGATTACCGGCTCGACCCCGAAACCGTGCCGACGGGAGGCTGATCATGCGCGCGTTCTCGTCCGCCCTGCTTCTTCTCCTGCTGCTGCGCCCAATCTTCGTCTCGGCCGAGACCATTCCAAAAGGCGGCCCCTACGATGCGCGCATCAAGACGGTCGCTTACAACGCGTCCGATGTGGTCAAGATCATCGGCCATTACGGCTACTCGACCGATATCGAGTTTGCTCCCGGCGAACACGTGCAGAACATCGCACTCGGCGATTCGCTGGCATGGGAAGTCGCTCCCGCCGGCTCGCATCTGTTCGTGAAGCCACGCGAAGACAACGCGGTCACGAACGCGACCGTCGTCACCAACAAGCGCGTCTACCAACTTTCGCTCGACGCGCGGCACGTCACCGGACTCACCGGCGCGCATAGTGCAGGCATGTTCTTCGAGGTGCGTTTCCGCTATCCCGACGATGCGGCGGCGCTGGCCCGGGCCCGGCGCGCCGGCGCGGATCAGGCGCGGCTCCTGGCCAAGCTCGATGCAACGCCCAAGCCGATCAACTGGGACTATTACGCCTGCGGCGAGCGCAGCTTGTGGCCATCGGAGGTCTACGACGATGGCCGGTTCACCTACCTGCGTTTCCCGAATGCGCAGGAAATCCCCGCGGTCTTCATCATCAATGCCGATGGCACCGAAAGCTTGGTCAATGGCGCCATGCGCGGCGACCAGTACGTCGTACAAACGACGACGCGCAAGCTGGTCTTGCGCCGTGGCAAGTCGGTGGCGTGCATCCAGAACCGCAGCTACAACCCGCGTGGCATCGCCACACCGACCGACACGGTCAGTCCGGATGTGCAGCGCACGATTCGTGCACAAGCAGCACGCGGGAATGCCAATGCAGCGCCGGCGGTGGCCACGCCTACCGCGCAGGCCACGGGCCCGGGCGCAACGTCCACCCCGGTGCCGACCGCCAACCTGCCTCCTTCCTACATCGTGATGCCGCCCCTCTCTCAAGCACCGCGTGTTGAACCTGCCCAAGGCCATTCCCCATGAACCCCGATGAAGCCAACGAAGTCGCCGAGCGCGGCATCCCGCAAGTCGGCAGGCCGCGCAAACGCAACCGCTGGTTCCTGGCGATACTGGTCGCACTCGGTGTCGTGCTGGTCATCGCGCTGGCCGCGTGCGCAATGCTCGGCGCACTGGCCAACCGCAACCACACCTCGCATGTCGCGACGCTCAAGCCCAGCCTGCCTGACCTGACCCGCAGCGCGTTCGACAAGCAAGCCGCACCGCCTCCGCCAACAGCGGGATCGAACGCTGCGGCACCAGCCCTCACGCAGCAAGCCCAGGCGCCGGCCATGACGCCCGCACAAAAGGCCGCCGCGGATCTCGCCGAACGGCGCAAACGTGCGCCGCTGCTGGCCATCAGCGGTCGTGCCCTGGCGAGCCAAAGCGGCGGCGGACAAGCAGCGCCCAGCCTGCCCTCACCTGCCGCATGGCAACCCAGCAACGTCGCACCGAGGCAGCCGAGTGCCCAAAGCACGCTGTCCAATGCACTTTCCGCCACGCGTACCGGAGAGGTCAGCGCCTCGCTGCTGCCCGATCCCGACATGACCCTGACTGAAGGAATGTTTCTCGACTGCATCCTGCAGACCGCGTTGTCCTCTGAAGTGCCCGGCATGACCAGCTGCGTGCTCGCACGCAACGTCTACTCGACCAACGGCAACGTCCTCCTGCTGGAGCGCGGCTCGCGTCTGATCGGTCAATACCAGGCCGCGCAGCTTCACCATGGCCAAAGTCGCATCTTCGTGTTGTGGACACGGGCCGAAACACCCGATGGCGTGATCATCAATCTGGACTCGCCCAATACCGATGCGCTCGGGCGATCGGGACTCGATGGCAAGGTCGACAATCACTTCTGGGCACGCTTCGGTTCCGCACTGCTGGTCTCGGTGGTCGATGATCTGGCCTCTTCTGCCGTGCAAAACAGCAGCGGCTCCAACAACAACAGCCTCACCTTCACCAACACCGCGAACTCCGCCAACAATGCCGCGGCGATCATCGTCGAGAACACCGTCAACATTCCGCCGACGCTGACCAAGGCGCAGGGTTCGCACATCAATATCTTCGTCGCACGCGATCTGTACTTCGGGAAGGTGTATGGACTTACCGCAGCCCGCTGAAGTGTCGATCAGCCAGCCGGACGCAGCACGGGCGTACTCGGCCGTCGAGACATTCCTGCAGCCGCTGCGCGAACTGCTCGCCAGGGATGTCACCGAAGTCGTCATCAATCGGCCGGCCGAGGTCTGGACGGAGGGACGCGACGGCTGGCGGGTTCATGCCATGCCGCTGCTGACGTATGACCACCTGCGCACCTTCGCCACGTTGATTGCCAATTCCACGCAACAAACGATTCACGAGGGCGCACCTCTGGTTGCGGCCGTACTGCCGACCGGCGAGCGCGTGCAGGTCATCGTGCCGCCCGCAGTCCCTGCGGGGACCGTCAGTTTCACCATACGCAAGCCCTCGAAGTTGCGCTTTGATCTGCATGACTATGAAAAGTCCGGCGCCTTCGAAAAAGTCCTCGTCGGCGAAGATCCCGCGCGGCCACTGGAGGACCAGTTGTCCGGGTTGCTCGCCGCGCATCGCGTCCGCGAGTTCATGGAACTCGCCGTGCGCACGAAGCAAAACATCGTGATCTCCGGCGCCACCGGCTCCGGCAAGACCACCGCAATGAAAGCGCTCGTCGATCTGATCCCTCCCGAAGAGCGCTTGATCACCATCGAGGACACGCCCGAACTCGACATCCTCAAGCAGCCCAACCATGTGCGGTTGTTCTACTCCAAGGATGGCCAGGGCGTCTCCAGGGCAACACCGAAGATGCTGCTGGAAGCCTGCTTGCGCATGAAGCCCGATCGCATCCTGCTGGCCGAGCTGCGTTCGGACGAAGCATTCTATTTTCTGCGCAACGTCAATTCCGGGCATCCCGGATCAATCACCTCGGTGCATGCGACTTCGCCGCGCCTGGCCATCGAGCAACTCATGTTGCTGGTCAAGGAATCCGCCGGGGGTGCCCATCTGTCGCGTGAGGACATCAAGCAACTGCTGTTCATGCTCGTCGACGTCGTCATCCAGTTCTCGGTGGTCGACAAGGTGCGCCGCGTCACCGGTATCTACTATGACCCGCAACGCAAGCGCACCCTTCTGGATTAGAGCAATCCTCGTCGTGCTGCTGGCATTGTGCGCAGTGCCGGCTTGGCTGTGGCTGGCCGGTCACGCCTTCCTGTGGCTGGCGTTCCACGGCCATGATCAACCGGCGGCTACGCTGCTGACCTGGCCCGCCTATTTCCAGAGCTATGGCACGATCGCCGGTGTCAAGCATTGGCTGATCGCAAGTGGAGGCGCAGCAACCGTGGTCGTGTTGGCGCCGCTCGCGCTGTTCTTGTTCAAACCCAAACCGCCACTGCACGGTCGGGCACGCTTCGCCAGGCTGGGGGAGATTCGTCGGGCGGGGCTGCTCACGCAAACCGGCGACGGGATCATCGTGGGTCGCCGCGGCAAGCAATTCCTGACCGCGGGCATCGAGAAGTACCCCCATGTGATGCTGGCCGCACCCACGGGTTCAGGCAAGGGCGTGGGCATCGTGATCCCGAATCTCCTCAACTGGAACCACTCGGTCATCGTGCTGGACATCAAAAAGGAGAACTGGGAGATCACCGCCGGGTTTCGTGCCGCACACGGCCATGACGTGTTCCTGTTCGATCCGGCCTCGCCACTCCGCCAAACGCATCGCTGGAACCCCCTCGCCTACATCCGCGAAGACACTTCGCTGCGGGTAGACGACATCCAGAAGATCGCCCACATTCTCTTTCCGGACATTGCCGGCACCGACCCGATCTGGACGGCCTCGTGCCGCTCACTGTTCCTCGGTCTGGTCCTGTATCTTCTGGAAACGCCGGGCAAGCCGGTCACCTTCGGCCAGGTCGCGCGCGAATCCTTCGCCGGCGACGACCAGCGGTTCACCGGCATCATCGAAGTGCGCCAGGCGCAGGGAACGCCCTACAGTGATTCCTGCACGCACGCGTTGCTGGACTACGTTCGGACCTCGGACAACACGCGCACGTCGATCCGCAAGACGTTTACCTCTCGCTTCGAGCTGTTCCTGAACCCCATCCTCGATGCCGCGACCTCGGCGAACGACTTTGATCTGGAAGCGCTGCGGCGGCGGCGCACCAGCATCTATATTGGCATCACCCCGGACAATCTCTCCCGCCTCTCTCCCCTGCTGAACCTGTTCTTCCAGCAAGTCGTCGACCTCAACACCCGCGAACTCCCCGAGCACAACCCGACGCTCAAGTATCAGTGCCTGCTGCTGCTCGACGAGTTTCGATCGCTTGGCAAAATGCCGTTGATCGTTGAGGCCGTGGCCTTCCTGCGTGGCTACGGCGTGCGGTTGCTTCCGATCTTCCAGTCCCCCAGCCAAATTCGCGAACTTTATGGAGAAGAGGCTGCACGGACCTTTTTCCAGAACCATCAGGTCCGGATCAGCTACACCCCGCCCGACATGACCGTCGCCACCGAAATCAGTCGCGAACTCGGCACCTACACCTACCAGGCAAGGTCAACGTCACGACCGTCGGCACTCTCCAAGGGCACCCGCTCGATGAGTGAATCGGACCACGCGCGGGCCCTGTTGCTGCCGCAGGAAGTCAAGGAGATCGGCGAGGAGGAAGCCTTGATCCTTGCCAAAGGCTGCAAGCCCATCCAGGCCGACAAGATTCGCTGGCATCGCGACCCAGAGTTCATGCACCGGCGGCGACCGCCCCCGTTTGTAGCACCCGTGGCCCTGGTTTCGACTGTCGATACCGGGGGCTCATCGTCCAGCGGCGCCGTGGAGGCGGCGGATCTTGATACTGTGTACGATCGTCCACTGTCGGATTTTTGCCTCGACTTGTCCGACGTGACCCTTCCCTCCGGGGAGGTTTCCCAAGCCGAGGCCGAAGCAGCGGCGGATCAGCTCTTCTCCGCCATGTCGCGTTAACCAACTCTCAAAGGAGTTCACTATGAGCAACGAAGCACCGGCACTGCCCGAGGGTGGGCGCACCGTCAACAAGCGGCCGTTGAACGAGATCCGCCGCATCGGTGGCGAGCAAGGCAGCCCCGACCGCGCCATCCCCGAGCATCTGAAACCGCACTATCACCAGGACGGGAATGCATTCCGATCGGCATACCGCCCGGATCGCATCGAATTCGTCGATCGCGGCAGCCGCATGCATGCCTATTATCCAATCAGCACATTCACCACGCGTGCGTTGATCGAGATTGCCCAGGCGCGAGGCTGGAAAGAGATCGAAGTAACCGGCTCGAAACAATTCCAGCAATCAATTTACGTGGAGGCGACTTCAAAGAACCTGGGCGTACGGGGCTACGAGCCGACGCAAAAGGACGCCGAAATCCTGCAGCGCCGCGCCGAACGTCGAGAGTCGGAAAAGAACCCGATGGTGCAGGCCTTCCTGCAAGCCGAATCGAAGAAGGATCGGGATGACGCGGTCAAGAAATACCCCGAGCTCAAGGCGGCATTTGTTGCCGACGCCGCTGCCAAGGCCGTGGCGGAAGCGAAGATAGACTCCAAGAAAGCTGCCGAGATTTTCGTCTCCCGCTTCCGCGACTCGATCGCGATCGCCCTGCATACAGGCCGCACATTACCGGCCGCAGAAGTCAAAGCGGAACGTCCGCGCCCCTCGAAAGTCGAGGACAGGGACCAAAGCCGCTCTCGCTAACAACCTCGCAACGGCTTCCAATAGCAAAAGCTGGCGCCTTCGGGCGCCAGCTTCCAGCAAGCTGCGGGCTCTCAATTGGCGGCCCCTTCGAGCGGGCGCTAGCCAGTTGGCTGTGTCAGGAAAATGGCTGATTTCGGCCGATTCTGTTGAAAAACTCACGCCGCGTGTTTGGTGATCAAAAAAACACCGATTTTTGGTAACCGTATGGCTACGAGAGTTGGGTTAGACGCCGTTCGAGAGCAAAATTGCGGCGTGACCACCTTCTCGTGGCCGATGTTTTCTCGGCCAAATTTTCGAACCGAGTTTTGCAACAGCATCGCCACCAAAAGCGGCCGCTGGTGGATGCCTGAGCAGAATTGCGATGCAGGGCTTGGCTTGAATGAACTTCTACCAGTCAAGCGGCACAAGCTTCCTCCCGCGCCACTCTTCACTCAGCGTCACACCTTGGAGGCTCCCCCAGACTTCCTTGTCGGCATGATCCAAGACAATGACTTGCAACCGTCCTTTCGCGGCCATTACTTGTTGCCCCATCGCACTGAAGACCCGACGAACTGCTTGGATGTCTTCCTGATCGGTAAGTCGTAAGTCTGTCTCGCCTTTCTGCTGATCGAACGTAAGCTTGGGGAAGTAAACTTGGCTGGGCTGGTCGTAGACTAAGAAGCTGGGAACAGAGCTTGGCGGATGACGTAGGAAATATGCCTGCAACGCAAGCGTTATCGCCACGTGATATGCCAGCCAGTTGGCGCCGCTGCCAATCTCCCAGAGGTAGTCGTTTCGGCCATCACGAGATACCTGGACCGTGAGTTCCCGAGTGTTCAAGCGGACTGGACTATCACCCCACTCCGCGTTGAGGGAAGGAACTATGGTTGCGGTGATCTGCTGTATCTCGTTGAGAATGCTGTCAAGCCTCTTTTGAACGCTCGACTCGTTGATTTCCGCCTGTATTGCGTCGAGCTTGGCTTCAAGCTCTTTGATCCCTTCGCTGAGGCCGTCAGTGTCTTCGGATCTCTGGAACTGCAGCAAGATTTGGTGCAGACCACCGAGAAACCTTTCTGCTGATGCCGTTCGATTGATTTCGTGCTGCGCAAGATCGGAAGTGGCCTCGTAAGCACGAATTTCCTGGCGCAGGGCTTGGATATCCGCCAAGACAGCCTCGGTCTGAACCCGCTGCCGATGGAACTCGGCATCGAGTGAGGTCGTCGCAAGTGGGTGCGCCTGCAGTTTGGCTTCGATCTCCTGGAGGGCCTTGCACAGCTTGTCCAAGGACTCGGCCGTTTGCGAGGGAAAGATCAGGGCAGCATCTTCGCGCTTCTCGATCTGGTCCCTTACCCAAGTGGACAGCGCCAGCCGCTCGCGCTGCATACGCAACGCCCCGGCATACTGATCGCTACCTTCCCGCAATCGCTTCAGTTCCATCAGGCGTTGCCGATGGGTGGAAGCTTCGGAAACCAGCTTCTGCTCCCGCCGCCTCAGGTCGCGCAGTACTTCAAGCGTTTTGTCGATAGTTGAGACCGAGGTTGGACTCGCCCCTGCGTCCCAAGTTGCGATCGCCTGCAACTCCGAAAGCACCTCAGGCCATGCATCGGGAACGCCCTCTCCGAATGCGATCCCGAGTTCTCGCGCCTGTATGAGCCATGTTCTGGCTTCCGAAAGGCGGCGTGTGGATACTTGGTTGCGCTCTTTCAACTCGGATTGAAGCTTGCGCAGCTTGCGCCCCAAGCGATCGGCCTCATGCCTCAACGCCATCACCTTCGGAGTCACGGCGTTGAGGGTATAGGGAAGAACGGTCCGCAGCTTCTCGCGATGTTCGGTGGTGTCCGCCTTGTAGAACAGAACATTCGGGTTGGCAACAATGTTCTGCGGCTGAAAGACGAATGCCGCGAGATCCCTGAACGAGGGGCGAGACTTGAAGCCATACTCCGGGTTTACTTCGAAATCCAGTTGCGTAAGCCCGGCAAGACGATCCAGCAATGACCTGACCGCTTCGTCATTCGTATTCTTCTCCGCGATCGCATCCGGAACGACTACTTCTGTTGCCTCAAGAACGAACATTTCCCCGGTGGATTGCTGCACACCGGGCTCCCTGCGGGCGAAGAGCTTCTGACCTTCGATCGTATCGACGACGATTCCGAACCACACGCATTTCTCGCGTATGACCCCGACCGGTATCGAACAAGTTTTGGATGCCAAGCAGTAGTCGATAATCGGGATAACGGCCGACTTGCCTGTCTTGGAAGCGCCCGTGATGACATTGACCATGCCTAGCTCAAATTTCAGCAGGCGTGGCGCTTCGCCGGATCTCGGCCAAAGGACGACTTTAAGAATCTGAAAATACATTAGAACGACATCCTGAGAATGGATGCAACCTGCTCAGCGGGAATTCGGGCAAACCACACACCGAACTTTTCGCAAACGACGCCCGTCTTCACTACCACTTCCGGCTGCTTCGGAAGCCTCGCTTCGAAAGGCAGAAGTAGCGCGGACTCGGAATTAATTGCGATTAGCTCGCTGGCGGTAGCGACTGCGATGGAGGCGAGGGTTAGTTCTCTAAGCGCCAATGCGCGTTCGTGCACCGCAAGCAGGTCCTCTTGGTGCATTCCGAGCTTCGCAGCAAACAGGCTCAGGCCGGAGGCCTTGTTCGTGCTGGCGGCAATGCGCCTTGTCTGGAAGTGAAGGGCAAGCGGAAGCGCCAGAAACGCGAACGGTACCGGCATCCCAAGGCCAGCCTCGCCAAAGAAGCCCGCGCAAGTCCGCCAGATCAGATAGGCCCCCAGCGAAGGGTTGTAAACGATATCCAATTCAGATGGCCGCGCCTTGTCTATCATGGGCAAGAATCAGCACCTAGCCGAGCAGTTTGTCGTAATCGGGATGCCAACCAATAGTTCGCTGGTCGGCGAGATCGTTGAAGCAGCCGTGGGTGAAATGATCCGGAACCGTTTTCCCTTGCAAATTCATGTTGAGCTTTCTGCATTCGGCATAGATGGCCATCCCCTTCTTGGAGGCTTCCAGCTGGTCGTGCAGAGTCAGGATGCTGTCAGCCACCGCCTGGTGCCGCGCCAGCAAGTCCGAGTTCCAGCCATCGAGAGAGTTTGGAAGAAGTATCCCCTCGACCGCCCAGTTGGTCTTGTCTGAAGCCGCTCTCAGGTAATCGCTGACCGCATTGAGTTGCAGGTACTTGCTTGCGTTGATCAACTCAAGCTGCTGCACGAAGGTGGGTCGGCATGAGAACTTTTCGTTGATTTCGACGGGTGTAGGTGGCTGCGGATCGAACGAAAACAGAGCGGGCATGTTTATCCGCTGCACGAAGTTCCGAACAATGGACTGGAAGTCGCCTGCATTCAATCCGGCTGGCTGACCGGCTCGTAGCAACGCGTCGGTCTGCCGCTTGGCCTCGCCCAGAGCGTAGGCCACAACCGCTTCCACAACCTCCGTTGATGCGGACGGACGAAAAAGCTTCCTGATTGATTCAAGCGGATTATCCTCGCAGATCAGTTCGAAGTTGCACGCAATCTCGGCTTGGTCGTTGGGCGTTGCATTCAAGAACGTCTTAGCGAACTTGTATACGGTTGTCTTTCGCTTTGCGGGTGTGACTTCGCCAGAAACGGACTCAATGAGCGCCGCGACATCATGTGGCGTCTTGGCGGCGGACAGCCCAGCCACGAACGCCCCCGTGTGTCCCGGGCTGACATAGAGCCGAAAGCGCTTGCCATGAGAGGGGGTAAAAGGAACCTGATCCTCCAACCAGTTGTGGATCGATTTCCACAGGTCGCGAGACCAGTCGGCAACGGGATTCTGGCTGATGGCGCTCTTTATTTGCTCCAACAGCTTGGTGCCGTCGGCATAGTGAACTGAAACGTCATCATCGTTCTCGACGTAAACGGTGGCATCGGTTGGCTCGGTCAGCAATCGGGCACAGAGACGGACCGTTTGTAGCCCGAAGCCGAGATATGGTCCCGCAGCGCTATGCCTAGCAGCCTTTGTCGACATGCCGTCGCAGTGTCCCCCGCTGTTGGCGTGATACTAGCTGATTTACTGAATGGAAGGATCGCATCTTGATCCAACACACCGCCACGTTGTCGCTCTGTACCGGCATGGGGGGCTTGAGCCTGCGATTTCTCTGTCCCTATCCACGTGCCGCTTTCGACCCAGTAGAGATAAGAGGGGACATCTCGCAAACAGCCGGTCAGTGCCGGAAGTGGTATTGAGCATCAACAATGGTCCGCTTCGGGGCGAGATGAGCCATGCTGCACCTGATCGACTCTCGCGCATTCGTTACAAGGTTTCTGCCCACTGAAGGTCAACGGCGCTCCGGCTTCGGCCGCAGGTTTTTTCGCCTCGCCAGACCACCGGAGCACTCTCATTGTGCAACGCATTTCTGCGGCCGTCTGTAAGCGCCCCTCGATCCCCAATGCAGGGATTGCCTGACGCCAGCGGCACGGAAGCATGATTTCGCTGAGCGTTACGCCATTGCTTTCGATGTGGCGCCACCTCTGGTACGCACCCCAGATTGCGCGAAGAACGAGCATTGTGCGTCATGCATCAATACGCAATACATTGCCGATACTGATTCAACTACAGCACGGGGGCTGTAGGAGGAGTCAGCCCAGCAGCACAACACCCTCCAGCCGCGCCTTGTTGAGGATTTCCAGCAGAACCAAGCTCTGCTTGTCCGATGGCAGCTTGGCTGGGATCCGCATCGCCACCTTGAGGATTCCGTCCTCCTTCGGCGTGAGCTCTCCGCTGTCGCGGAGGACTTCGTAAATGCGTTTCCACCCGGAAGCCCCTATCTCAATGACCTCTCGCTGGGCGCCGATACCGTTATCGATTTTCTGTGTCTTTTTGGCGGTACGCGCTGTGGAGGCGTGATCCTCGCGCGATACAAGTCGCTCGAAAAAATCGTGCGGCAGTCGCTGCTCAAGCTTCTCGGCCCGGTTGCGGATCCGCAACCAGCACGACTCCCGCTTGCACCACTCGGAGATGTTGGATATGCCTTGCGGTGGCGTGGTGATATCCTCGTTTACCGCGGCCGCCGCGATAGTTATGGCCGCCTCCAGGTCGGACCCAACCTTCTGTGCGTCCCATATCGCGATGAAGTCGATGTACTCCTTTCTGCGGCGCGCAACCTCACCCAGAATCGCAAGCGTGTACGCCACAATGTTCGCGCGGTAACCTCCGTTGTACCAAGGCTGCGCCGAGACGATGCGCTCGGTTGCCTTGAAGATGATCCCGCGCGCAACTGCCCGCTTGTAGTAGAACTCGTTGAACGCGTCGGAGGACCGCTCCCATTCTCGGCCGATGCGCTCCGCGTAATGCGCGAAGTTCTTCTGGGCGCCCAAGTTGACCCAGTGCGGCGCGTCGTCCCAGACGTTCTCAAACTTGGCGAGATCCGTTTTCGTAAACATCTGCTTCTTCGGATACTCGGCCAGGAAACGCCGCTTCTCCGCCAGCGTGAGCTTGGATTGGGCATCGGCGTATTGTCCGCGTGCCCGCTCATAGAACCACTTCGTCTCACGCACGGCCGCATCAGCCGCGGGCGCCCATATGCGGCGCGAGAACTCCTCCATACGCACGTGGAAGGGGTGATTCGAAAAGAAGTCGGCGGCACTGACGCGATTCTGCGTATTCGCGTATTCGGAGATTCTCGGAACAATCACCTCACTCCGCTCAGCGTCGACGACCGACAATTTCATCTGGACAAATATTCTCGAAAGGTCAGCCTTGTCCCGCTTGAGGGTGTGAAACAATGACGCCGTGGTCTGTCCCCCATTGACGATCTGAAGGTCGACAAGTCTTGATACGGCAAGCCCGCGATCGGTCTGCGTCGTTTCCACTTCCTGCGCAGTCGCCGTGATCCCGTTGTTGTAGGCGAAAAACATCTCTGGCTCGTTCAGGATCGTCGCCCTGATGCCCTTGTTCACGTTGCCACGAACCTGCAGGAAGGTTCGCACATTCTGCTCCAGCAGCCGCGAACCATATTTTTCGTACAGTGAGGCAAGGATCTCGGCCGGCATGACAAGCAGGAAGGAGCGGTAAGCACTGGCTCCAAGATCCGCCGGAATACAAGGGATGGATGCGCCAAACGCCTCTTCGAAGTCCAGATCGAGCGCTTCCTTCTGACTGCTGGAGCTGCGCAAGCGCTGAAGGCGAGAAATGTCCCAAATCTGGTACGACGCCGGCACGCCCTCCACAACGGCATCCGGGAGCTCCTTGATCCGGTCGCTGAGCGCACGTTCCGACAACAAAATGAAGTTGAGTTTGCGGAGTCTGTCCTTTCGATCTGCGATTTCCTGCGCGAGCCCGTACTCGGGCGCCGTGACTTCGAGCTCCGCGGCCAGACCGCCATCAGCACTGGCCGTATAGAAATTGGTGACCCGGCGAAACGCAGCATCGAGCTCTGTCCTGGTCAACGATCCCAGTTCCTCCCGCGAATCAAAATCTGCGATGAAGAGATTCAATACACCTTCGTCGTCAAACCAGTATCCATCCACGCGCATACCGCGTTGCGCACGAAAGTGGCACAACTCAAAGCCATCAACAACCCCAGTGTCGACCAAGTCGGCCGCCATGCTCTCCATGAACTCGGAGAGCAGGAAACGCCCATCAGATTCGGCACCTGCCAACAAGTCTTGGCGGAAATCGTGAAAAAACTCGGCGATCGACTGTTCCATCATGCATCCCCAAACACGCTTGAATCGTCACACTTGAACGCTGCGATGGCCTCCAACCGGATGTCATAGGACACGCGGTCAATCCCCGCCGGCAACGCCGACCTCACGAGGCGCGGGAACCCCTCCCCAACAAGGTGGGTGCGAATCTCACTGATTACGAAGTGCGTCTCGTCGTATTCTGGAAGAGGGGCATATCCGTACGCGGCAAGCTTGCGATCAAACGCATCGGCCGCATCGGCTTCAGCAAGCGTCGCGTGTGCCACCTCGACGACTTCATTCAGTGACCGCGAGCCTTTGGCGCCCGTGACATCGCTCAGTCTGTAGATACGCAGAAAGAGCTTGCCATTCAGCGATTCGAGCTGGTCTTCCGATGAGATGCGGACGGCATTCCGCTCCGTGCCAGCAAGCGATTTGATCTCAACGGCAACATCGCCAAAGATGAAATCCTGATGAGACCGCTCCGGTCCGCACCACGCAGCCATCGCATCCGGCTCCTTCATTCCGTGATCCAACAGCTCCAACAGGAATGTGAGCTCCGCATACAGGCCCCGGATTTCCTCGGGAGACAGTCGCTGGGTACGCCCGGACAAGAAGCTTTTCCAACGGCGAACGTGTGCCAAGGCCACCGCCAACGCGCTCGCAGAATCCGTGGCCCCCGCAAGAGCGGTCGCCAACGTATGGCATAGCCCCTCAAACAGATCGCGGTCTACCTGCTTTTCCAACGAGAGGACAAGCCGTTGCTTCCCCGGATTCTCCGCACGAAGGTCAATGCCGATGCCTCGCACGCGGACGGCGTCAGCGCGGAATTGTGCTGCGTGATTCCCATCGAGTTCCACAATAAACAGACACGCACCCGTCGTGTCGCGTCCCCAGAAACAGGGTACGGCGCGTTCCTCTGCAACTCGAAGAACGTTAAAGTCTGATCTTGGGACGCTTATCTCGTCCCACGGCGATACGTCAGACATCGTAGTCGTCCTCGTCATCAGGGTCGTCGTCATAGCCTTGCATCTTTTGCAGCCAGACCTGATTCACGACAACCTCGATGGTTGTTGAATCGTCCCCGAAGGGAAAGCTGACCCCAAAGGCGGCAACCGGTCCGGCTACTGCCGCGTCCTTGGGTTCAAGACTATGGATCATCAGCAACGGCTTGTTCCTGACCCTCCGGTAGTCCTCGTCTGACACGGGCGCGGCTTTTTCGGCTTCCTTCTTCTGCGAGTCACTCAAGCCAAGCTTCTCGTCTCCTCGCGATGCAACCCTGTGCTTGTTGAGTGTCCACGATGCCCCTTTTGGCTGACCCACGCCGACCGCTCGAGCCTGGTTCCGCAAGGTAAATGGCTCCTCACCTCCCGAGCCTTCCTTGGGGGAGACCAGGAGAACATCAGTCAGCGGGTGCCTCTCCGCAACGCGCACCAGGTATTCCAACACGCTCGACTTCATCGCCGCATAGTCCGAGTGGCACTCGAACTTGGTCAGGAAGTCATCGACGACCGCAACCGGAACATCCCTGAAGATGACACCCTTCTCGGTTTCACCTACGGGTCGTGAACCGAACCCGTCACGCCAGAAATCCGCGACAAGTGCGAAGTTTCTTGCATTGACATCCGGCTTGGCGGAAACGATGTAGCTCTCCCGCAACTTGCCGCTGAAACTCTGCTGGAAGGTGACCTGCTCGCCAGATCGCATCTTGTTGGTGGCCGTCACCAACAGGGCCCTGTCGGGATGCGAAAGGACGTACAGGCCAAAGTCCTTGGGGCTGAGCCCATCACGACGCATGCGCTTGACCTGCTGGATCAGTTCCTCGGACGCATCAGCAATATACGAATACCAATCAATCGAATCGCGTGAAAGATGAACACGACAGAGGTCCTCGTAACCTGGCCGGTAACCAAACCAACGTCCCATCTGCATGAGCGTGTCGTACATCCGCGTATTACGGTACATATAACTGACGGTCAGTCCTTCGATGGTCAGACCGCGCGAGAGGCTTAGACCTCCAATCGCAATGGCTGTCAGGCCCACATCTTCCTTCTCGTACCGGGAGTAGTCGAGCGCCTCGTCGCTCCTGCTGTTCACAACGTAGACGTGAAGATGCTCGAAGACCCCGTTGAGGGCTGCCTTTACTTCCGACCACGCAAATTCGAAACCGGAATATTCCTCATCGAATGCCTGCCTCAGGCCTCGCATGTACTCGTTCCTCGAAGCAACTTCCTCCGGCATGGCGAAGTTTGCACGAACGGCATCCCGAAGTCGGGCAGCACGGAGGCTGACCAAGGCTCGTACCGCCTGTTGCACCCCAACGAAGCGTGAAACATTGATCATCATCGAGCAGTGCTTGCCGGACTGGCCACGCAGGTTTCTGATCGCACGGGCTACGATGAACTCGTCAAGAGCCCGATACAGGCTCGGGGGCAAGTCCACCACGGGGTCAGTCCGCTTGTGGACGTAAGGCAGGAATTCTTCGCAGTCGTCAATTGGCCTGACGAACGACTCGCTGGTATCTTCATCCAGAAAGACCTTGTGCGCTCCGAAGTAGCTGGTCGGGGCATCTAGACAGTAGATGAAGTCGCGCGGAAAAAGCTCCTCCCTCACATCATCGTTGTAGGCATCCGGGTTGATGAAGATGTTGGCGAACGGCGTTGCCGTGTAACCGACGTAACACGACTTGGCGAACAGGCTCAGGACACTGCGGATCATGGCATTCGTCCGCGTCGGATCCAGATCCGGCTTGTTGGTGTTGATCGATGCGTTGTCTGCTTCATCATCAATCAGAAGCATAGGGACATCACGAATCCGACCGTCGCCAGCAGCATTGAGCTCTTTCAACCACCTGTAAAGCGAATCGAGAGTCCTTACGTTTTTCTTGATGACCAAGATGATCGGCTTGCTGAAGTCGTTGAGCTTCCAGCCACTCTCTCTGGCCGTCACCTTATTGAAGTCGTCGTTGATGTTTGTGAGTGTCGCCGGATGGGGATAACCTTTCACCAGTCCGACACCAATATTCCGGCGATCTTCCGGGTCACTTGACCGGCCAATGAATGCGGCGTCTATCCGCTGCTGCGTCTGCCTTCGCAGGTTGTTGTGTATACCTGCGATGACGACGATGAACTTGTAGCCCGCGTCGGCGGCGCGCGCTATCAGGCCCGTGTAGTTGGCGGTCTTTCCAGACTGTACGTGGCCGACGACAAGTCCACGGCGACTCCACGCTCCCTCGTCGGATGGGTCCTGAAGATGGCCCAGGATGCGCATCGTCACATCGCCGAGCGACTGGATCATCTGCGGGGCCCACCCCTCATTCAGCAGGAATCCCTCGTACGCACCGGTATACGCCCAGCTGATGTCGTCACGTTTGTGGACCCATTGGTCGTCATGTTCCGCGTGTGGATCCACCAGCGAGACCCCGGCCCCCATGCGGGTTTCCACCGAGATCATCGCCTCGGTGACGATATCGCGCAGATCTCCTGCGTAGCCGAATATGACGGCCATCTGCCCAGCCATCTGTTCCACCTGCTCTCGCGTCGGTATCTCGTTCAGATTGGAAAGACCCGAGATCAACGCGTTTGCAATATTCCGTCCTCCAGCAACCCCCGTGGCGCTCATGCAAAAACCTCACTTATGAACTTCTCGACAAGATCGACATCGTCGTCAAACAGATGCGTGGACCTGACAACCTGGCGAAAGTCATTGACGCTTCCGGCGCGATCGCCGTAGAGCACCTTGTGCAGGCTTTGGAGCCGCTTCAATGTCTCGCCTGTGTCCATCGGCTTGCGCCCCACTTTCCGCGGGTCGGTCGAGTAATCCGAATAGATCATCTCGACGGGTAGCGCCGCAGCAATCGCATCAAGCACCATGTGGAAAGATCCTGTTTCGTTTGGCGGCATAAGTCTTGCCAACGACTCGACAAGGGGATGCTCGGCGTTCACCGTGTAACGGATCCCGTCGTGATCCGAATACCTTTCCCAGAAAGGGGCCTTTGTCTCGTTGAACCGTTTGGTTCCGCGCTTGCGATGGACGTCCACGCTGCGCGTGACAATCCTGTCGATGATCTGACGCAGACGCTCGCGAACAGCCAAAGGCGGCTGCGCGCGAGATTTCTTGATGTCGATGGTCCAGGCTTCATCCAGGCTGTTGGGGAAATCAATTTGCACGCGCGCCAACTTCGTTGCTTCGCCCTTCGGTACAAGGCGAAACCACCCTCCCCACCCCATCAGTCGACCATTCCGGTAGACATAAACACCTTGGTTGGAGAGGAAATCGCTACGGTCCCTGTAGTAGTCGAACTCTGCCGTGGATAGCCGGCTGTGGTGCGGAAGTATGTACGGCTGCAGGCGCACCTTTTCGCCGTCCACACGGACGATCTCCTCCGGAAGGATCTGGGTGGCCGGATTTTTTCGGCAGAACGGATCGAACGCTGCAATCGGCCGGCCATTGATCGCAAGCGAAACCCTCGCGTACCCCTTCACTTCGCCGGAGAGGAAACGGTGGAACACGAGCGCAAGGTGCCGTGCCACCAGTTCGACCTTCTCGTTGACGATTTCGTCCGTACGGGCGCTCGCCTCGCCTTCCATCAAGCGATCAAGTCCACGCCAGACGACAGCCGTACCGTGGTCCCCAAGCCGCCCAACATACGGCACAGCCTGAATATCCTCGCCGTCAAGTACCGCGAGCACCCAGTCGTCCAGTTCGTCTATGCGATCGAGATTCCATTCGGCACCACAGCGTTTGCCGCCCTTTCGGCTTACCACCGTCAGCGATCGACATTGCGAGAACGAAGCGGTCTTCAGGCCGAGGCCGAACCGTCCGAGATCCACCGCGGAACGCCGCTGCTGCGGACTCGTGGCTCCATGGCGCATGGCAGCCAACAATTCCGGCTCCGTCATCCCATGCCCGTTGTCCAGCATGACAACGACTGGAGTTTCACCGTTCGCGTCGACAACAACGTCGATGGCGTCCGCGCCGGCGCTGATGCTGTTGTCGACGAGGTCGGCAATCGCGGTCTCAAGGGAGTACCCGAGATCCCTCATCGACGCCGACAGGCACGCCGCGCTAGGTGGGTGTCTCACCTCACTAGCCACACCTTGTCCCTCGTATCCCCCATACACACATCACCCGATCCCCCATTGATGTGTCGAACGCAACGTACGTACCATACCCCTGAAGTCGTTCTACCCGCTCGCACTGCAAAAGCTCAAGCATATACCTTGCCATGCTCGGCACGGCGCTGCCGACACCCGCACGCATGCGCACTCGATGCCAGCGACCTACAACCCGGTCTCACCCCACTCCATCGAGTACCTGCCAGACCACACGGGCAATCTGTTCGGCAACCAGCGGCGGGACCGCATTGCCCACTTGCACATATTGCTGCGTCCGGTTTCCGAGGAAGACGTAGTTGTCAGGGAACGTCTGCAGGCGTGCCGCCTCTCGGACAGTCAGGCTTCTGCACTGTCGATAGTCCCAATGGATAAATGCATGGCCGTCTTTTGCGAGGTGGCTTGTGACGGTACTCGACGGTCGACCGAACAATTGGACGCGGAACCGGTCCGCGAACGCTCCCGTTGCCCAGCTACGGTGATTCGGCGCGAGCTGCCGAGGGAAGACATCGCTCGATGGTGACTGCCCATGGACTTTGGCGAACGCAGCGCAAAACATATAGCGTCCGAGATCCGACTCCATGTGTCCGCGCGTTTCGTGATTCAGAACGACTGTTTGGGCTGGATCGTGCAACTTCGCCACGAAGGAGTTGGACTTACCGTTGTAACGTGCGGCGCTTCTCGGCAGTCTGTAGGCAGGAATCAATTCGTCCAACCTAGCCGACACGGTTGGCAGGCTTGTGCGAAGGTTTTTTAGCAACCGGTCACGCTCCCGCACTACGGCGTCCCGCCATTGCTTGGCGTCGTCATTCTGGCGACTAAGGCCGCTTCGAAGCCTCGGGAGCTCAGCCAAGGCCATCTCGATTGAAACCTCACCAACTGGCGTCGTCAGGCCGGGCAGACGCGGGATTTTCGCCCGCATGGCGTGCATGATGTCCTCGCGAACGCCCATCACAATCACACGATGCCGGGCCTGCGGGATTCCGTGGTTTTCGCAACGAATCACAAACCGATCAGGGTGATTCGCTACCAAATCCTCAGTGCGTTCCTCCTTATTGGCTACATGGATTGGCAACAGCACGTAGCGATCAATCTTCCCACCCGACATGGTCGAAGTCGCAAGCGCAGCCGCCGGATTGGCCAAGTCTGACATGATGGACTTGAACATCTCGCGGCCGCCCACCTTGGAGGTCAATATCCCCTTCACATTTTCCATGATGAACAGTGCCGGCTTGAAGTCGGCAAGTATCCGCAGGTACTGACGATAGAGAAAATGCTTCGGAATCCCCTTGGTCTTGAACCCCTTCACATTGCTCTGCCGCGCACGCCCAACCAGCGAATACGCTTGGCAAGGTGGCCCACCAATAAGGATCAATTCGTCAAAGTTGCGCCTGACAGCTTCGATGCGGCTATACAGGATCCTATTGTCGGCTTCCTGTCCCAGTGTAAGGTTGAGCGCCTCAGCTTCAGCCAACTGCCATAGTGCCTTCCATTTGCCTTCACCAAAGTACTCGGACGGCCGCGCAGCCTCACATTTCGCAACCCGTTCCAAGTACTCGTAATAGTCCAGTGGAACGCGCCCTTCCTGCTGCGCCAGTAATCGCAGAAAAGCGCGGAGCTGGAGGGTGGCATGGGCGGCCTCGTCCATTTCTGCGGAAACCGCCACCTTGAAGGGATGGGTCCCCGGTGACGACTGGAAGCTGCTGAACCCCTCGCCCAAGCCGCCTGGCCCTGCGAAGATGTCGATCACACCGATCGTGCTGTGATTGCGCTTGCGTGCTGCGGACAAGATTTGGACTCTTAAGATATGGTTGATGTTATGAGCGCCGCCAAGCGCTCGGCACTGATGTCACGCATTCGTGGCGAGGATACCAGGCCAGAGCTGCTTGTCCGAAGATACCTTTGGCACGCTGGTTTCAGATACGGCCTGCATTCTGCCCGCCTGCCTGGAAAACCCGACATCGTATTGCCGAAATGGAATGCGGTGGTGTTCATCCATGGGTGCTTCTGGCATCGGCATTCCGGCTGTCCATACTTCCGTCTGCCCAAGACGCGGACGGCTTTCTGGGACAAGAAGCTTGCACGGAACCGGGCAAGAGACTCTGCAGCCATTGCCACACTGGTCACACATGGGTGGCGAGTTGCTGTGGTCTGGGAATGTGCGGTGCGTGCCGACCCGGGCGTGGCAGGAAAAAAGCTTGTGGACTGGCTGCAACGATCCAAAACCGGTATCGAGCTGACCGGCGCGAAGACTACTGTCAAGAGCCAAAGGCTCGACACGTTCGTACGTGTAACGCCCTTCCTCTGATGCCACGCCTATGGCGATGGAGCTAGAACCTCACGCGCCGGTGACGCGTCACGCCGAAGTGATTTCGAACTCAACAGTATCCCAAGCGCCACGCATTCTACGCCACGGTACAGATTTTCGCGGCAAGTATTCCGCCAGCGTCGAGGCGCGCGCAATGTCCTCTTATCCGCACGCGACACATAGCAGAGCTTCTGGCCGCGCCAGTCGACGCGTACCGCTCGGTCATCGTAAGGCTTGTCGGGTTCGCGCCCCAGTTGCAGCGCATCGCCAGGTGCGATCTGTAGAAAAAGCTTCGGTCCTTGGGCATGTGCGAACCCCGAAATGGCCGCTGCAACACCAGCCCGTCTGCTTGCCGCACCACCCCAGCACCATGCTTGGCCGCAGCAGTGTCCAGAATCGCCACACGTTGCGCTTGTTGGTAAATGCTCAACCAGCGCGTTAGCGACCCTGCCCTCGATCGCGCACCTGCTGCTTTTCGAGCAGCCTCCTAGCGAGCGAGACAAGTTGCTCGCGCTCACTCTGTGCCAGGGGCATCGCCTGCACAAATTGCTTGATCTCCCGAGCCAACGCTGCCTGACCGGCCACCTCGAATGCGGCGGCCAATGTATTCCATGCCCTGCGAATCTTCCGTTGCCGCTCATGGATAGCCTTTTCCCAAGGCGCTTCGTCTGCTTGATCCATTCCTGCTGCAACCGTCTTGATCGCTTGCTGCAATTTCCATTGGGTTACACGAGAGCCATGCCGTTCGTCCAAGTGACGGATTGCTTGTCGATTGCTCTTCCGAACCACGCCGCGTGCCTGCCGCGGTGTGGCTTCGGCGATGACTCCGCGCTCGCGCAGTTCCAGCGCGAAAGTCTCACGCCATGCCTGCAAGTCGTGCTTGCGTGGATTCAGCCACTGGCCATGCTTCCCGCGCGTCTTCACCGTTAGATGGGCGTGAGGATTTTCCGGCCGTTTCGGGTCCGAATCCTGATTGTGGTGTGCGAGCAGGTATTCGTAATCCTGCCCGAACGTCTTCTGTGCGAACGAACTTGCCGCATCGGCGACAGCTTTTGCGTCAGTGCTCGGTGGCATGGACAGGATCAAATTGATGGTGTCGCGCGCTCTGGCATTGCGGCCCCTGCAGCAATCCGCCCACCAGCCTTCTGCCACGCTGCGGACATTCGTTGCACCAAGGATCAGCTCGCCACTTTCGCGCTCGCCAAGGAGCTTGCCATTGCGGGTGATATAGGCCAGGTGCTCTTTCAGACTCCGAAGACCGCGGGCACTGCCAGTGACTTTCACCATCACTTCCGGTCGGCGACGTGCAACCCGGCCGATTTGCCCCATCGCAGTTGCGATACGTGTCGCGCGAAGAATGCCCTTGGCCTGTGAGCCCTTCTTTGCCCGAACCTTTGTCTGGAAGACGAATCCCGCCGGACCAAGCGCCCGATCTTCGTCAAGATCATCCTTCCGCACGATGACCCCTGTAAGTGGCGCGAGTCATGGTGGCAGTGACCGTACATCGCAGCTGCTCCACACCATCGCTGAGACGCTTCAAATCAAGCTCTCCTTGCCCAAAGCGCCCACTGCGATGGAGCACATGCAGCAACGTATTCAAGTTTCGGCCGATCGCACCCAGTTCCCGGATTGCATCGCGCAATGCATCCAGTTCCGCATTCGCGAACGGCACCGCTCCGACGATCCGATTCCGGATCTGGAGCACAATCCAGGCCGACGCCGAGTAGCCCTCCGGCTCGGCCAAGGCGCGAATGGCCTCCACCTCGGCGGGACGCAATCGCAACATGATTCGACTGCCGTGGCCTCCCCGACCACCGCGCGTGTCCGATTTCCTCGCAGCAGTAGCACCGGCATCCTCCTGGTCAGCAACTGCCGCCACCATGCGCCGCAGCAGCATCGCAGCGCTCAGGTTTTCGCCTCGGGCCAAGGCGTGAAAGCGGGCTGTCATTTCCTCGCTACAGCGCGTTTTCAGGATCGGCATAGGCGGTTCTCGAGGAGGAATGAATGACAAGGAGGGTCCACTTGCTACCGACAAACCTATCCTGCACTAGCTCATTCCTCCTCGTGAAAAGTACAGCGCGCTGTACTTTTTCCATCGTCAGAGACACTCGATGGATTCCAGTTTGAGCACCCCAATCGGCACGAAACGTTGAAGATCCGCCTTCCCCTGAATCAGCACCAAGCGCTCACCACTCGGGTCAACTCGTTGCTGGTAGTAATCGACGATCCAGCTCGCGCCCTCGTAACAGGCGCGAATGCGGATGGGCAATGACGTCGGTGCTTTCCTGGGGGTCGACACCGGTGTGTCCACAACGACTTTGTTCTTGTCTTCCCATTCACCGGATCGCTCCGTCACGGCCGGCTTAGCCAAACGGGTGGTCGCGATCGGGCGGCCAGAAGGTGACGGACTTCGTGTCCCTTGCTGCTCCTGCTCCCGAGTGGATCGGTCAGCCATCGCTTCAGCGATCGAGCTACGGGTAATTGACTCGGACGAGTCGAGGAGGCGCTGGGCCGCATCCGGCCGATCCATGTACAACCGATGCAGGTGGCCCACGGCCGTTATGCTGGCAACTCTGTTATCTCGCAGTGCCACGACGAATATGTCGGGCATCTTGCGTACCGCGGCGTATGCCTCTACCCACTGTTTGCTTTTGCCGAATGCGGCAGCCAGATCGACCTGTTTTGCTCCAGCCTCGAGTTCCCCGGCGACGACACGATAGATTTCCCAGGGACTCAAGGCCTCGCGCTGGATGTTCTCGACCAGTTGTGCACGCGCATTCAGATCATCGCGCACAATCACGTCGATCTTCTCCCAGCCGAGCTGACGCGCGGCGCGCCAGCGTCGTTCCCCCGAGATCAGCAGGTAACCATTGTCGTGAGTCCGCACCACCGGCGGCTGGATGATGCCGACCGACTGGATACTCGCAGCGAGCTCGGACAAGGACTCTTCATCGAAGGTTTTGCGCGGCTGCTTCGGGTCCGGCTGGATCGCATCGACCTTGACCTCGCGGATACCCTTGCCTGTATCCTGCCCCCTGATCAGGGCACTGATGTCGTCCAGCGAAGAAAGATCAAGCGTCATAGGGGACTCCTCCCATTTTTTCGATGATGTGCGCGAGCACGGCCTTCATCTCCTGACCTGCTTCGCGAGCAGATGTTTTGCGGATTGCCCAAACCGGTTTCTTGGCACCCGCCGCCTCGCCGGTGGTGGATCGTTGCGAGATCACCTTGCGCATGACCAGATCGGGATAGCTCTTGAGTAGATCGACCAGGTTGACCTTTTGCGCAGGGCTGTGCGAATTCACTCGGCTGGGCAGCATCCCCAGGAACTGCAGACCCGGATTCAACTTCTGGCGGATGCCGTAGATGGTCTTCAGCATGGAAGCGATCCCGTCAGTACTGTAGGCCTCAAGTTCGATCGGAGAGATGACGTAGTTCGCCGCGGTGACAGCCGCCACCATGCGCAGACCCAATGCCGGCGCCGTATCGATCAGGCAAAGGTCGAATCGCGCCGAGTCTGAGAGACGACGGACCTGACCGACGAAGGCTTGGGTCGCGTCCAATCTGGCGCGGTCGACATTGAGCAGGGCACTGTCGGCACGGATCAAGGTGATGTGGTGCTCTGAGCTCTGCTTCAGGTCGACCGATTGAGGCCCGAACAATGCGGACGCGACAACATCGCTCGCGAACGCCTCCAGGCTGCTGCTGGTGTTGCACTGCGGGTCAAGGTCGATGACCAGCACCCGTCTTCCGGCCTCGGCTGCGTAGTGCGCCATGTGCACCAGCAGGGTCGTCTTTCCCACGCCGCCTTTCTGATTGGCAACGACGAGTGTTTTCATCATGGTGAGCTCCAGCCGAGGGCGGCCGTCGCGTCCCGAGGACGCGACGGCCGATCAACGGCAATGCGTTGGGTTATCGGGAGGAGCTTTTCTTGTGGGTCGGATCGATGGCGATCATCGATCCTTGTACAGGCCATTCGCCCGTCAGACGCGCCAGAGTTTCGAACGCCGCGTCCTCGGCCGCATACCAGGCACTCACCGCCAGAACCTGCGGCATGATCTCCGCAATTTCCGCTTCATCATCGAGGTCGTTCAGATCGACCGTCGCGCTGAAGGCTTCCTCGACCGTCACCCTGCGCTTCTCCAGTTCTTCTTCCGCAGCTTTCGTCGCGGTGGCAATCTGCTCGTCGGTCCCTGGCACGTACCAAAGCGAAAGTTTCACAAGCTCTCCTTCTGCCGGTGCGCAGCGCACGTTAGCGGATCAACGCGCCGGCGCAAGCAAGTATCTAATGGATGTCGCAGGTCCACGTCGGGGTTCCCGACCGGATCCCGTGAACTTTGCTTTTGGCGCTCAGGACAGCGTTTTCGCATCACGCTGCGCGACGCGTTCGGCAATCCAACCTTCGATCTCCACGGAGCTCCACGCACTTGCGCGCGTGCCGATCTTGATCGGCGCCGGAAAGGAGCCGATCGCGATGCGGCGATAGAGTTCGGAGCGGCTTAGCCCGGTTTGGGCCTTGACTTGCGGCAGACGGAGCAGAGCGAGGTTGGCAGGTACTTGAGAGATAGTGTTGGATTGCATCGCGTTGTCCTTATGCGCTCACGCGAAATTGCGTGGGCGGCCTTTGAACGAGGCGATGCCTACTATCTACATCCGTACGGGAGATACATCACCGCAACCAGTACGAGGTATACGCAACCCGTACGATATATACGCTACCGGTTCACGGCATATTTTTTGCGCCTGACTTGGCTTGCCGATTCCACGTCGTCACCCAGCGCTGCACCGTCATGGGGCTCTCGATGACGGGGAATTGGCTAACAATGTGGCGCGCGAACGCGGCAGCGGATTTGTGCACCGACTTGCCTGCGCGCCATGCCTGCCAAAGCTCGAAGGTCTCGCGCATGGCGGCTTGCTTCGGATCGTTGGCAAGTTTGGTCGACACGGCGGCCTTGGCCTTTTCGAGCGTCTGCGCGCGACGTGCCACGTGGATCAATACCGCGATGGCCTCCGGGCTGAGTGGGTGCTCACGACAGTAAGCCACCGCCTCGTCCATGTCGGCGCCACGCAGATTCTCGAATACCTGTTCGGCTTCCTTCTTCGCGGCCAGGAAGCGTGCGACCAGCGGCTTGAAGGATTCCGCCGCCTGCGTGATGTGGGGGTACCACTCGGGATGCTCGCGTAATTCCCGCACCGTGATTCGCTTCTTGTCACTCGTCGACATCGGATCCTTCCCTGCATCCTTCAAAGTTGGTCAGCGCAGTGTAAGGACACCCGCGCGACGACTTGTCATCTAATGAGCTGACTGAATTGTTGAGCCTGCCTTGCCGGAAGCCGCCGCGTTTCTTTGGCGAGATTGACCTGCAGGGCGATCCTCGACACTTCCAGCGTGCTCCGTTCCAGCGCATAACCGCCTTTGGTATCCAGCCAGGTCAGTACCTCCGCAAGATGCCAGATCGAGGCGCTGCCCTCGTGCACCGGCGCTGGAAAGCTGCCGGTATGGGCAAGCATGAGCTTCCGTATGTTCTGACGCGATACCCCAACGACCTCCGCGACATCCGTAAGCCCGACGAAGTCCGGTGTCATCTCAATCAATCTCGCGGACGGAGCAACGCGCTTGACGTCAGCCAACGCGCTGCGCACGGCGGTTTTGGCGCTATCGGCCGCGCGGGTGAACTCCAACGCCAACCGACCTGGCTGCCCGATGCCCACCAGCGCATCGTCGCAACCAGCTTCGCCCAGACGTTCCACCAAAGCATCAAAATCGCTGTCTTGCTCGTTGAGCTGGTATTTCAGTGTGAAGGTGTATTCCATGGTTAATCCTCTACTACCGGGTCGGCATCGCGCACCCGCTTGCGATTCGCGCAGTTGTCCACGACCCGCCGTAGTGCGCGGGCGTGATTGCCGGGGTTCTTGGGCGTGCTCCACACGCTGGTGGTGCAGAACTCACCGCAACGACACTCGTGATCGTTGTAGGGGCAGTAAATCTTGCCCCAAGCATGGCTGCCTCCTACCTTGACGCGCCATCCCTCGGTCTCCGCGTATTTGATCGCTTCCTCGATTTCCTTCTTCGGATGCGAAGGACGGGCCATTCGACGTCTCCAGTATGCGTTTGGGGAACAAGGTTGTCAAGTGACAACCAAATAGCTGGAACCGCGCCTCGCAAAGGCACTAGCCAGACACACATGCAAAAATGATTCACGCAGCCCGCGTTGACTTGCGCTTGGACGGAATGACTTGCGCGTCGTCCCTCAGCGCGTCCAGATATTCTGCCCATGCCTGCATCATCTTCCGCCGCTCGGTCAGGTACTGTGCCCGGTTGTAGGCTGCGCGGACCTTGTTACGCTCGGCGTGCGCTAACTGCCGCTCGATTACATCGGGGTTCCATCCCTGCTCATTCAATAGCGAGGAGGCCATTGCGCGGAACCCGTGCGCCGTCATGGTGTCCTTGTCGAACCCCAAGCGTCTCAGTGCCGCGTTGAGTGTATTGTTGCTTAGCGGCCGCCCACGTCCCCGGTTCGATGGAAAGCAGTAGCGGCCGCTGCCTGTGATCGCCTGAAGGTCTTTTAGGATCGCCACGGCCTGTTTTGACAGTGGCACAACGTGCGCCTCTCCCATCTTCATCTTCTCGGCGGGGATGCGCCACTCTGCCGCGTCAAGATCAAGCTCCGCCCACTCCATCGCGCGGACGTTGCCCGGACGCTGGAACAGGTACGGCGCAAGCTTCAGCGCAGCATGCGTCGCGGGTTGTCCACCGAACCCTTCAATGACGCGCAACAGGTCTCCCACCCCCGCCGGTTCCGTAATCGCGGGATGGTGTCTCGTCGTCGGCGGAATCAGTGCGCCTCTCAGGTCCGCCGTCACGTCGCGCTCGGCACGCCCCGTCGCCACTGCGTAGCGCATTATCTGGCCGACACGCTGCTTGATCCGGTGCGTTGTCTCGTGCCGCCCGCCTAGTTCGATTGCCCGTAGCACGCTCAATACTTCCGGTGCCGCGATTTCACGAATGGGCCGCGCGTGCAGTTTCATCGTCTGGTCAAGCATCCACTGTGCCTTCGCGAACGTCGCCGCCGCCATGCTTCCCCGCTGCCGGTCTAGCCACTCCGCCGCCACCGCGCCGAACGTTTCCCCCACACTCAACGCTGCGGCCTTCGCTGCCTTGCGCTCTTCGCTGGGGTCGCGGCCATCCCGCAGCACTGCGCGCGCTTCATCGCGCCGAGTGCGCGCCTCGGCAAGTGACACTTCGGGATACACGCCAAACGCTAGACGCTTCTCGCGACCTGCAAAGCGATACTTCATCCGCCAATACTTCGCCGCCGTCGGTGTGACTTCCAAGTAAAGCCCTTGCGCGTCGGCGTACCTGCGCACTTTGCCGGCGGGTTTGATCCTGCGGATTGCTACGTCGGTCAGCATTGGTGCTCCCTGTACGAGATGCCCCCAGAATTGGGTTTCCGTACCTAGGATGCCCCCAGAGATGCCCCCACGTCAACCGCGATTCGGCTGGATGGCATGAGACAGCTAGATACAAAAAACCCCGCTGTGATGCGGGGTTCAAGGGTTGCGCTGGACTGTCTTGGACTGCCTGAAACTGATAATTGGTGCCGGAAGAGGGAATCGAACCCCCGACCCACGCATTACGAATGCGTTGCTCTACCAGCTGAGCTATTCCGGCACAGGCGAACCGCCAAGTCTACGGGCGCCCACACCGGCGCGCAACGC
>Ga0070663_100000161_pt1 | contig 33654 bp, 24 predicted proteins | sample KBSC63metaG_FD_65646 | JGI IMG/M metagenome (GOLD analysis project Ga0070663, IMG submission 65646) | Corn rhizosphere microbial communities from Kellogg Biological Station, Michigan, USA - KBS C6-3 metaG | ecosystem: Host-associated > Plants > Roots > Rhizosphere > Soil ...
TCCATTTCGCCTGCACGAGCGAGGACATCAACAACCTTGCCTATGCGCTGATGCTGCGCGACGCGCGCGACGGCGTGCTGCTGCCGGCGCTCGACGGCGTCGTCGCGCGCCTGCGCGAGCTGGCGCACGCGCACGCCGCGCAGCCGATGCTGTCGCGCACGCACGGCCAGACCGCGTCGCCGACGACGCTCGGCAAGGAAATCGCGAACGTCGTCGCGCGCCTGGAGCGCCAGCGCCGGCAGATCGCCGCAGTCGAGATCAGCGGCAAGATCAACGGTGCGGTCGGCAACTACAACGCGCACGTCGTCGCCTATCCGGAAGTCGACTGGCCAGCGTTCTCCAGGCGCTTCGTCGAAAGCCTCGGGCTGGCGTGGAATCCGTACACCACGCAGATCGAGCCGCACGATTTCATCGCCGAGCTCGGCGACGCCGTGCGCCGCGTCAACACGATCCTGATCGACTGGTCGCGCGACGTCTGGGGCTACATCTCGCTCGGCTACTTCCGCCAGTCGCTGAAGGCCGGCGAAGTCGGTTCGTCGACGATGCCGCACAAGGTCAACCCGATCGACTTCGAGAATGCCGAAGGCAACTTCGGTCTCGCCAATGCGCTGTTTGCGCACTTTGCAGAAAAATTGCCCATTTCGCGCTGGCAGCGCGACCTGACCGACTCGACCGTGCTGCGCGCGCTCGGCACCGCGTTCGGTCATACGCAGATCGCGCTCGACGCGCTGCTGCGTGGCCTCAACAAGCTCAACGCGGCACCGGAACGCCTCGACGCCGATCTCGACGCGAGCTGGGAAGTGCTCGCCGAGGCCGTGCAGACGGTGATGCGGCGCTACGGCCTGCCCGAGCCTTACGAGCAGCTCAAGGCGCTGACGCGCGGCCAGGGCATCACACGCGAGGCGCTGCGCGAGTTCGTGACGCATCTCGACCTGCCGCCGCCCGTGCGCCAGCGCCTTCTGGATCTGACGCCGGCCTCGTACAGCGGCCTGGCTGCCGCGCTCGCGAACGCGATCTGAGCGGCGCCGTGGCGGCTCCGATCGAAATTCGCGCCCATGGCAAGCAGATGCTCGGCATGCCGCCGGCACGCTTCCTGCGCGACTATTGGCAGAAGCGTCCGCTGCTGATCCGCGGGGCGTTCGCGCGTTTCGAAAATCCGGTCGCACCGAACGACTTGGCGGGGTTGGCGTGCGAAGAGCTGGCCTTGGCGCGGATCGTCATCGAGGAGTCGGCGGCCCACCGCTCTTCGACGTCATTCCCGCGCAAGCGGGAATCCACGTCCTACCAACGCGCAGTGAGCAGCCGGCTTGCATCGCCTCAGAGCGATTCCCGCCTTCGCGGGAATGACGTCGAGAAGGGGCGAAAGGACGCCGGGAAATGGGGGAAGGCCGTCGACAAAAGAATCGACCCGCCCGCTCCCGCCTCCCACTGGATCCTGCGCAACGGCCCGTTCGCCGAGTCCGATTTCGCGACGCTGCCGAAAACCCATTGGACGCTGCTCGTGCAGGACGTCGACAAATGGGACGCCGACGTCGCCGCCCTGCTTCAGCCGTTCGACTTCCTGCCGAGCTGGCGCGTCGACGATGTGATGATCAGCTACGCCGAAGACGGCGGCTCGGTCGGTGCGCATGTCGACCAGTACGACGTGTTCCTGCTGCAAGGACTCGGCCGGCGGCGCTGGCAGATCAGCGTCGACCCGGAGGCGCCGAAGACGTTCCGCGACGATGTCGAACTCCGTCTCCTGCGTGAATTCGCGCCGACGCACGAATGGGTGCTCGAACCCGGCGACATGCTGTACCTGCCGCCCGGCGTGCCGCACCACGGCGTCGCGCTCGGCGCCTGCATGACCTACTCGATCGGCATGCGCGCGCCGTCGCAGGCGGAACTGCTGGTCGATTTCGCCGAGACGCTGGCCGAGAGCGTTCCGGAAACGTCGCGGCTGACCGATCCGGACCTGCTGCCTTCGCGCGGCGACGGCGAGATCGACGAAGCGGCGATCTCGCGGGTGATGGGGGCGATCCCGTGGTTCGGGTGGGGGGATCACTCGTCCTCCCCTGCCTCGTCATCCCGGCGAACGCCGGGACCCAGCTCCTTGCTTCGAAAGAAATCCGATGCATCGCAAAGGCTAGAGCGCGTAGGAAACCCGGATAGCTGTTCGGGAACCCTCGATTCGTCACTGCTTCGTACGTGGTTCGGCCGTTTCATCACGCGCTATCGCAGCGCACACGCCGTCGCGTCGAATCCGCGTCCGCCGAGCGAATCGGCCTTCGCGCGCGCGATCGAGGAGAACGCACGCGTGCGCCGCAATCCATGGTCGCGCTGCGCCTGGATGCGTCAGGGTCGCGACGCGGTGCTGTTCGTCGCCGGCGATGCGCATGCGTGCTCGGTGCGTCTGGCCCGGCTCGTGGCGGCCGAGCCGGAGTTCGTGCTGTCCGCGGCACCGACTGCCGCGCGCGACCGCGCGGTGCTGCGCGACCTCGTCGCCGCCGGTCACCTTGCCCTGGTGCGCGCGCCGAGAAAACGGAGCGGCGCATGATCCCCGAGGACTTCAGCGTCGAACCGGCGTCGTGGGAGATCGATCTGCCGGTGTTGCGCGCCGTGCGCGAGCAGGTCTTCCTGGTCGAGCAGAACATCCCGCCCGAGGACGAATGGGACGATCTCGACGCGAAGTCGCGCCACGTGATCGCGCGCGATCGCGACGGCCGCCCGATCGGCACCGGCCGCCTGACGCCGAACCACGGCATCGGGCGCATGGCCGTGCTGGCCGAGTGGCGTGGCCGCGGCGTCGGTGCGGCGATCATGCGCGTGCTGCTGGAGCAGGCGCGCGCACTGCGCTATCCGGCGGTCGAACTGCACGCGCAATGCTATGCGATTCCGTTCTATGCGACGTTCGGCTTCGCCGCCTACGGCGAGGAGTTCGTCGAATGCGAGATCGCGCACCGCATGATGCGGCTCGAACTCGCTCCGGCCGGCGGGCGCGAACCGCGGCCGCTGCCGCCGAAGCCCGAACCGCTGCCGCTGGTCGCGGAAAACCGCGAGCAGGCCCAGGCCGCCGTCGCCGCCCTGCTCGCCGACGCGCGTCACGAACTGTCGATCTACACGCGCGATCTCGATGCCGCCCTGTTCGACCTGCCGGCGGCGCTCGAGGCGATCAAGCGCATCGCCTTGTCGGGCCGCCACGCGCAGATCCGCATCATCGTGCACGAGCCGCGCAAACCGCTGGCCGACGGGCACCGCCTGATCGCGCTGGCGCAGCGCTTGCCGAGCGCCATCGTCCTGCGCACACCGGTCGACGAGCGCGATCTGCAGTATCCGGCCGCTTTCCTGATCAACGACCGTCGCGGCTACCTGTTCCGCCCCCTCGGCAGCCGCCTCGAAGGCGAGGGTTCGACCTACGCGCCGGGCCGGCACGCGCAGCTGCTGGGGCTGTTCAACGAGGTCTGGGAGCGCTCGGCGCCGAGCACGGAGCTGCGCCAGCTTGCCTTTTGACGCCGAGTCCCCAGTCTGTACGCGGTGCATCGCAACATAGACCGCGTAAAGCGTTATAATTCCGATGTTACATCGGCCGCCTCGAGATCGGCCGCAACCAGCCTATATCCCAGCGCGCACCCGGCGCGCTTTTTCGTCTGCACGGTGTCAGCGTGAGCGCCAATCAGCCCAGCCTCCTCCAGCAGTTCCAGGCCTCTTCCCCGATTTCCGGCGGCAATGCCGCCTTCATCGAAGATCTCTACGAGCAGTACCTCGCCGACCCGGCGGCCGTCGCTCCCGACTGGCGCAGCTATTTCGATGCGCTGAAAGGCCGCGAAGCGGGCGACGTGCCGCATTCGGCTGCCATCGCGCGCATCGGCCAGGCGCAGAAACTCAACGGCCACGCCTATGCCGGCGCCGCGGCCAAGCCCGCCAACGAGGTGCAGTCGCAGAAGCAGGCCGGCGTGCTGAAACTGGTCACCGCCTATCGCTCGCGCGGCCATCTGGCTGCGAAGCTCGATCCGCTCGACATGGAGCACGCGTTCACGCCGGCCGACCTGCAGGCGATCGGACTGCTGCCGCGGCCGTCGGCGCCCGATCTCGATCCGCAGTTCCACGGGCTCGGCAATGCCGACCTCGATACCGAATTCAACACCGGCTCGCTGGCCGGTCCGCAGCGGCTGAAGCTGCGCGAGCTGGTGGCCCTGCTGAAGGCGACGTACGCCGGCAGCGTCGGCGCCGAGTTCATGCACATCTCCGATGCCGAGCAGCGCCAGTGGGTGCACGAGCAGCTCGAACGTGCCGGCGGCCGCTACGGCCTCAGCGTCGATGACAAGAAGCACGTGCTGGAGAAGCTCGTGCAGGCGGACGGCCTCGAGCGCTACCTGCATACGAAGTACGTCGGCCAGAAGCGCTTCTCGCTCGAAGGCGGCGACAGCCTGATCCCGCTGCTCGACGAGCTGATCCGCCGCGGCGGCGCCGACGGCATGAAGGACATGGTCGTCGGCATGGCCCATCGCGGGCGCCTGAACGTGCTGGTGAACATCCTCGGCAAGTCGCCGCAGAAGCTGTTCGCGGAATTCGACGGCAAGTTCGACCACCCCGACGATCCGGCGCATTCCGGCGACGTCAAGTACCACATGGGTTTCAGCGCGGACGTGAGGACGCCGGGGCGTACCGTGCACGTCGCGCTCGCGTTCAACCCGTCGCACCTGGAGATCGTCAATCCGGTCGTCGCCGGTTCCGTGCGCGCTCGCCAGACGCATCGCAGCGACGTCAGCCGCGAGCACGTCGTGCCGGTGCTGATCCACGGCGACGCCGCCTTCGCCGGCCAGGGCGTCAACATGGAACTGCTCAACATGTCGCAGGCGCGCGGCTTCGCCGTCGGCGGCGCGATCCATGTCGTGATCAACAACCAGGTCGGCTTCACCACGTCCAATCCGAACGACGCGCGTTCGACGCTGTACTGCACCGACGTCGCCAAGATGGTCAACGCGCCGGTGTTCCATGTGAACGGCGACGATCCGGAAGCCGTGCTGTTCGTCGCGCGCCTCGCCTTCGACTATCGCCAGAAGTTCAAGCGCGACGTCGTCGTCGACATCGTCTGCTACCGCCGCCACGGCCACAACGAAGCCGACGAGCCGGCCGCGACGCAGCCGCTGATGTACCAGTTGATCCGCGCACGCCCGACTGCGCGCGAGCTGTATGCGCAAAAGCTCGTCGCCGACGGCGTCATCGCCGACGGCGACGCCAAGGCGCTGGTCGACGGCTACCGCGCGAAGCTCGAAGCGGGCACGCCGATCGCCGAGCTCGACCCGGCCTTCACCGACGAGTTCGCGGTCGACTGGCGGCGCCATCTCGGCGCCACGCTCGATCAGCAGGTCGCGACGGGCCTGCCGAAAGAAAAGCTCGCCGACCTCAACCACAAGATCCTCGACATCCCGGCCGGCGTCTCGCTGCATGCGCGCGTCGCCAAGATCTACGACGATCGCCAGAAGATGGCGCGCGGCGAGCAGTCGATGGACTGGGGCTTCGCCGAGAACCTCGCCTACGCCGCGTTGATCGACGACGGCTACGACCTGCGCCTGGTCGGCCAGGACTCGGGCCGCGGCACGTTCTTCCACCGCCACGCGGTGCTGCACGACCAGAACAGCGGCGGCGACTACGTGCCGCTCGCGAACGTGCGCGACAACGCCAGCGTGACGATCGTCGACTCGCTGCTCAGCGAAGAAGCGGTGATGGCGTTCGAGTACGGCTATTCGACCTCGGAACCGCGCACGCTGGTGCTGTGGGAAGGCCAGTTCGGCGATTTCGCCAACGGTGCCCAGGTCGTCATCGACCAGTTCATTTCGTCGGGCGAAGCGAAGTGGGACCGCCTGTCCGGTCTCGTGCTGCTGCTGCCGCACGGCTACGAAGGCCAGGGCCCGGAGCACTCCTCGGCGCGCCTGGAACGCTATCTGCAGCTGTGCGCGCTGGAGAACATGCAGGTCTGCGTGCCGACCACGCCGGCGCAGATGTTCCACATGCTGCGCCGTCAGATGCTGCGCGACGTGCGCAAGCCGCTGATCGTGATGACGCCGAAATCGCTGCTGCGCCACAAGCTCGCGGTATCGACGCTGGACGAGCTCGCCAACGGCCATTTCCAGCTGCTGATCGCCGATACGACCGCGAAGAACGCGAAGAAGGTGCGTCGCGTGGTGCTGTGCTCGGGCCGCGTCTACTACGACCTGGTCGAGGAAGCGGCCAAGCGCGGCATCGTCGACGTCGCGATCCTGCGCGTCGAGCAGTTGTATCCGTTCCCGCGCGCGGAAATCAGCGCGGAGCTGGCGAAGTACGCGGCCGCCAAGGAAGTCATCTGGTGCCAGGAAGAGCCGATGAACCAGGGCGCCTGGTACCAGATCAAGCATCACCTGCAGGCGCTGATCGCGCCGAAGCAGTCGCTCGCCTATGCCGGCCGGGCGCGCTCGCCGGCACCGGCGTGCGGGCATCTTTCCACGCATGTCGCCGAACAGGCCGCGCTGGTCGAGCAGGCGCTCGTCGCGCCGGCAGGTCCGGACAACGTCACCGAATAAAACCCGAGAAGTGCGGCCACGGACGGCTGCTTCTTGATGCGCGCGGTCACGGACGAGCGCAAAAACCTGTCAGGGAAAAAATCCATGTCGATCGAAGTCAAGGTTCCCGTTCTGCCCGAATCCGTTTCCGACGCGACCATCGCGACCTGGCACAAGAAGCCGGGCGACGCGGTCAAGCGCGACGAGAACCTCGTCGACCTCGAGACCGACAAGGTCGTGCTCGAAGTGCCCGCGCCGGCCGACGGCGTGCTGAAGGAAATCAAGCAGGAAACCGGCGCGACCGTGACGAGCCAGCAGCTGCTCGCAGTCATCGAGGAAGGCGCCGCCGCAGCCGCCGCTCCCGCGAAGGCGGCGGAACCGGCGAAGGCCGAGCCCGCGAAGGCCGAAGCGCCGAAAGCCGCCGCCGCGAGCGCCGCTCCGGCCAAGGGCGTCGAAGACCTTTCCCCGGCCGGCCAGCGCGTGGCGACCGAGAACAAGATCGACCCGGCGCAGGTCGCCGGCACCGGCCGCGACAACCGCGTCACCAAGGAAGACCTGGTCAACTTCATGCGCAACGACGCCGCGCCCAAGCCCGCCGCCGCGCCTGCGCCGGCCGCGAAGCCTGCGGCGCCCGGCGCGCGTCCGGAAGAGCGCGTGACGATGACGCGCATGCGTTCGAAGATTGCCGAACGCCTGATGCAGTCGAAGAATTCGATCGCGATGCTGACCTCGTTCAACGAGATCAACCTCGCCAAGGTCGCGGCGATGCGCAAGGAGCTCGGCGAGCAGTTCGAGAAGGCCAACGGCATCAAGCTCGGCTTCATGAGCTTCTTCGTCAAGGCGGCCGCCGAAGCGCTGAAGCGTCATCCGATCGTCAACGCGTCGGTCGACGGCAGCGACATCATCTATCACGGCTACCAGGACATCTCGGTCGCCGTGTCGACCGACAAGGGCCTGGTCACGCCGGTGCTGCGCGATGCGCAGAGCATGAGCTTCGCCGACATCGAGAAGGCCATCGCCGCGTTCGCCAAGAAGGCGCGCGAGGGCGGCCTCACGCTGGACGACCTCGCCGGCGGCACGTTCACGATCACCAACGGCGGCACGTTCGGCTCGCTGTTCTCGACGCCGATCGTCAATCCGCCGCAGAGCGCGATCCTCGGCATGCATACGATCAAGGAGCGCGCGATCGTCGAGAACGGCCAGGTCGTCGCCGCGCCGATGATGTACGTCGCGATCAGCTACGACCACCGCATCATCGACGGCAAGGACGCAGTGCTGTTCCTGGTCGACATCAAGAACCAGCTCGAGAATCCGCAAAGAATGCTTCTCGGCATGTAGTGCCGAGAAGCATTCGGGATTCGGGATTGGAGATTCGAGATTCGGAAGAGCGGTGGACTGCTCGGCCGTCGCGTTTCCGCTCTTACGAATCCCAAATCCCCAATCCCGAATCCCATGAGCGAATGAAATGAGCGAAAAATTCGACGTCATCGTCATCGGCGCCGGCCCGGCCGGCTATCACGCGGCGATTCGCGCGGCGCAGCTCGGTCTGAAGGTCGCCTGCATCGACGACTTCGCCGGCAAGGACGGCAAGGCCGCTCTCGGCGGCACCTGCCTCAACGTCGGCTGCGTTCCGTCGAAGGCGCTGCTCGATTCCTCCAAGCAGTTCTGGAACCTGCAGCACGGCTTCGAAGCGCACGGCATCACCGCGAAGGACGCCGCGATCGACGTCAAGACGATGGTCGGGCGCAAGGACAAGATCGTCAAACAGTTCACCGGCGGCGTCGCCCTGCTGTTCAAGGGCAACAAGATCACGCCGTTCTTCGGCAAGGGCAAGCTGCTGAAGGATCGCCAGGTCGAAGTGACCGCGGCCGACGGCAGCAAGCAGACGATCGCGGCGACCAACGTCGTCATCGCGACCGGTTCGGCACCGATCGAGCTGCCGTTCGCGAAGTTCGACGGCAAGACCATCGTCGACAACGCCGGCGCGCTCGATTTCGACTCCGTGCCCAAGCGCCTCGGCGTGATAGGCGCCGGCGTGATCGGCCTCGAACTCGGCAGCGTGTGGAAGCGCCTCGGCAGCGACGTGACGATTCTCGAAGCACTGCCGGATTTCCTCGGCGCGGCCGACGCCGACATCACGAAGGTGGCGCTGCGCGAATTCACCAAGCAGGGCCTCAAGATCGAGCTCGGCGCGAAGCTGTCGAAGGCCGAGGTCAAGAACAACGAAGTGACGCTGACCTACGCCGGCAAGGACGGCGAGAAGCAGCTCGTCGTCGACAAGCTGCTCGTCGCGGTCGGCCGCCGCGCCTACACCGACGGCGTGCTCGGCGACGGTACCGGCGTCAAGCTCGACGAGCGCGGCCGCGTGCTCGTCGACGAACATTGCTGGGCCGGCGTCGAAGGCGTCTGGGCCGTCGGCGACTGCGTCCGCGGTCCGATGCTCGCGCACAAGGGCTTCGAGGAAGGCATCATGGTCGCCGAGATCATCGCCGGCAAGCCCGGCCACGTGAACCTCGACACCATCCCGTGGGTGATCTACACCGAACCGGAAATCGCCTGGGTCGGCCTGACCGAGAAACAGGTCAAGGACGCCGGCATTCCGTACAAGACGGGAAGTTTCCCGTTTGCGGCGATCGCCCGCGCCGTCGCGATGAACGAGCCTGCGGGCCTGGTCAAGATGATCGCGCACGCCGAAACCGATCGCATCCTCGGCGTCCACCTCGTCGGCGCCGGCGTATCGGAACTCGTCGCCGAATGCGTCGTCGCGATGGAGTTCAAGGGTTCGTCCGAAGATCTCGCTCGCATCGTGCACGCGCATCCGACCTTGAGCGAAGCGGTTCACGAGGCGGCGCTGTCGGTGGACAAGCGGGCTATTCACAAGATGAATTGAGGAGCTCTTGCCTGTGCCGACTCGTTCGATCGTCGGCGCGCACGGCTCGAGCGAGCAGGAACGCCGACGGCGCTCCCGACTTGCGGTCGTCGCCGCGGCGATTTCCTACGAAGGGGCGAAGCTCGTTCCTTCGCTGCGAAGGAGAAGGCACATCCAGAATCCGGATACCTTCTTCGTCATCCCGGCGAACGCCGGGACCCAGCGGCTCGATGTCCCAGTTCGTCAAAGGACCGTGCATCTACATCATGGTCAGCGCCCGCAACGGCACGCTCTACGTCGGCGTAACTTCCGATCTCACGCGGCGCATCTGGCAGCACAAAAGCGATCTGGCCGATGGATTCACGAAACGATACCGCGTGCACGGGCTCGTGTGGCTGGAAACCCACGCGACGATGGAAGCCGCAATCGCGCGCGAGAAGCGGCTGAAGAACTGGCGGCGTGCCTGGAAGATCGACCTGATAGAAACGAGCAACCCTTATTGGCGAGATCTGTACGGCGAGCTGCTGTGATCTCCGCCCCCAAGTCACTGGGTCCCGGCGTTCGCCGGGATGACGAGGCCAAACGATGAATCCCGCTTCCCCCTTCCGCGCCTTCCGCATCCACAACGACGCCGACGGCGGCCATCGTGCCGGCATCGAGGAAATGCGCGTCGACGGCCTCTCGCCCGGCGAGATCGTGATCAAGGTCGCGTACTCGTCGGTCAACTACAAGGACGCGCTCGCCGGCAGCGGCAAGGGCAAGATCCTGCGCCAGTACCCGCTGAACGGCGGCATCGACGTGGCGGGCTACGTCGTCTCGTCGACCGATCCCGCGCTCAAGGAGGGCGATCAGGTCCTCTGCACCGGCTGCGGGCTGTCGGAAACGCGCGACGGCGGCTACGCCGACTACGCGCGGCTCGAATCGCGCTGGGCGATCGCGCTGCCGGCCGGACTCACCTTGCGCGAATCGATGGCGCTCGGTACCGCCGGGTTCACCGCGGCGCTCGCGCTGTTCCAGATGGTGCGCAATGGGCAGACTCCCGAGATGGGACCGATCGTCGTCACGGGCGCGACCGGCGGCGTCGGTTCGATCGCCGTCGACGTCCTCACGCAGGCAGGCTTCGAAGCGCACGCGATCACCGGCAAGGTCGAGCAGTTCGACTACCTGATCGGGCTCGGCGCGAAGCAGTGCGTCGCGCGCACCAACCTGCATTGGGGCCAGCGGCCGCTCGAAACGGCGCACTGGGCCGGCGCGATCGACAACGTGGGCGGCGACCTGCTCGCAGGGCTCACGCGCGTCATCAAGCCGTACGGCAACATCGCCGTCTGCGGCAATGCCGCCAGCATCGATCTGGTTACCACGGTGATGCCGTTCATCATCCGCGGGCTCAGCGTGCTCGGCGTCGCCTCTGCCGGCACCGCCCGCTCGATCCGCGAGCAGGTCTGGGCGCATCTGGCCGGCGATTGGAAGCCGGCGCACCTGGCGACGATCGCCCACCGCGAAGTCGCGCTGGACGACCTGCCCGGCGTTTTCGAGCCGATGCTGGCCGGCGGATCGCTCGGCCGCACCGTCGTGAAAATCGGTTGACCAGTTCTCTGGCGACTCGCCGGACCTATGTCTAGAATGCGCGCTTGCCCAGGGGTGTGACCATCATGTCGAGAGTATTGATCGTCGACGATTCACCGTCGCAGCTGGTTGGAATGAAACGTACGGTCGAGAAGCTCGGCCACCAGGTGATCACCGCGGAAGACGGTGCCGCCGGTGTCGAGGTGGCCAAGCGGGAAATGCCGGATCTGATCCTGATGGACGTCGTCATGCCGAACCTCAATGGGTTCCAGGCGACGCGCACGATCGCCAAGGATCCGAAGACGAGCCACATCCCGATCATCCTGGTCACGACCAAGGACCAGGATACCGATCGCGTCTGGGGCATGCGCCAGGGCGCCAAGGCCTACGTGACCAAGCCGATCGACGAGGCGGAACTGACGCGCGTGCTGAAGGAATACCTGCCCGCGGGCTAGTTTTTGCCTTCGTCCGTGACCCCCGAGTAGGAAGGGAGCGCGATGCTGGCGCGCTCCTACGCACATCGGCCCCAGAGCGGCCATCCTGGCCGCACTTTTCAACGAGCGCGCCTCACGTTCTCGGGTCGTAGTCGGGGTACGCCTTAGCCAGCGCCTCGTAGAGTTCGCGCTGCTCCGGCGTCTCGGCTTTCGGCACGCGAACCTCGAGCGTGACGATCTGGTCCCCCGGCGTCTTGCCCACCCAGCCTCGTCCGCGCAGGCGCATCTTGCGGCCGCCGTCCGAGCCGGCCGGGATGCGCAGTTCGACATTGCCGCCCAGCGTCGGCACGGTCACCGTCGCGCCGAGCGCCGCTTCCCACGGGGTGACCGGCAAGGTGACCCGCACGTCGTGGCCGTCGAGCACGAAACGCGCATCGTCGCGCAGGCCGACTTCGAGGATGAGATCGCCCGCCTTGCCCCCGGACATGCCGGGATAGCCTTGGCCCGCCAGGCGGATCTGCTGCCCCGGCTGGATGCCGGCCGGAATCTTCACCTCGAGCGTACGTTCGCCGTTGCCGTCGCGCAGGCTGATGCGCTCGCGGCCGCCCTGGTAGGCCGTGCCGATATCGACGGTGATCTGCGCGTGCAGATCGCGCCCGCGCCGCGGTCCTGCGCGGCCGGCACCGCCGCGGCCGCCGAACAGCGATTCGAAGAAATCGCTGAAGTCGGCTTCGCCTTCGCCCGCGCCGCCGCCGCCGAAGTCGGTCTCTCGCTGCCAGTTCGGCGGCGGGCCGCGAAACTGGTCGCCGCCGCGGTAGCCGCCGGCGCGCAGCTGATCGTAGGCCTTGCGCCGCGAAGGCTCGCGCAGCGCTTCGTAGGCTTCGTTGATCGCCTTGAACTTGTCCTCGGCGCCGGCTTCCTTGCTGACATCCGGATGAAATTTGCGCGCGAGGCGCCGGTAGGCCGACTTGATCTCGGCATCGGTCGCTTCGGCCTTCACGCCGAGCGTGTCGTAGTAATCCTTGAACTCCATCGGTCTCCCACACCTTCGGGTTGAACGTTGCGCCTTCCGCCGTGCCCGATCGGGGCGGCAACCCCATCGTTGCCGTCGTCGAATCGATGCGCGTCGTGGAATCCGCCCGCGCGGATCCGGCATCGAATGGTCCCGTATCGTCCCAAACGAAACGGCCCGCGGTTTCGCGACCGCGGGCCTTCGTCTTTCGATCGGCACGCCGCCTTGCCGGTCAGCGTACCAAAGCCGCCGCGCCGCCATAAGGCGCGCGGCAGCCCGTCAGGCCGGCATCGGCCTGCTCTGGTCAGCTGTTGATGGCGATGCGGCGCGGCGCCGATTCCGGCTTCTTCGGAATCGAAATCTCCAGCACGCCGTTCTTGCCGGCCGCGCTGATGCCGTCCGCATTGGCGGACTCGGGCAGCGTGAAACGGCGCTCGAAGCTGCCCTGCGTGCGCTCGACGCGCGTGAACTTCGCGCCCTCTTCCTGGGTTTCCGACTTGCGCTCGCCCTTGAGCGACAGCACGTTCTTGTCCATCTGGATCTCGATCGCCGCCGGATCGACGCCCGGAAGGTCGGCCAGGATCACGAAGCGCGAGGCTTCCTCGCGCACGTCGACGCGCGGCGTCCAGGCGTTCGACTCGGTATCGGTCGTGTTGAAGAAGCGGTCCAGGGCCTGCTTCGCCTGCGCATTGCCGCGAACCAGCCAGGGGGAATAATGGGTAACCAGCATGATCTCTCTCCGCAATAAGGTGCAGCGATGATCGCTGCGATGGCGAAAAAGTAGTGCCGCCGATCCGGCTTTCAAGGGCCGTGCCCTCCGTCGCGCAGCGCCGTATGATCGCGACCCACCTCCCGAGGACCCTCACGATGACCATCCAGATCGGCGAACGCATCCCCGCCGCCACGCTCAACATGCTCAAGGACGGCGTGCAAACGCTGACGACCGAAGAGATCTTCGGCGGCAAGAAGGTCGTGCTGTTTTCGGTGCCCGGCGCCTTCACGCCGACCTGCTCGGCCAAGCACCTGCCCGGCTACGTCGAGCACTTCGAGGCGTTCCGCCGGCTCGGCGTCGACGTGGCCTGCATCGCCGTCAACGACGCGTTCGTGATGGATGCCTGGGCGAAGACGCAGCACGTTCCCGACGGCCTGCTGATGCTCGCCGACGGCAACGGCGCGTTCACGCAGGCGCTGGGCCTGGAAATGGACGCCACGCGCTTCGGCATGGGTCTGCGCGGCAAGCGTTTCGCGCTCTACGCGGAAGACGGCGTCGTCAAGAAGCTCAACGTCGAAGCACCCGGCGAGTTCAAGGTGTCGAGTGCCGAGGCGATGCTGGCGGAGATCGGCTGAGCGTTTCGAACACGTAGATCGCACGGCGCGACCGGCAAGAAAATCTCGACCGCTTTTCGCGTCGCCGACGCGAAAGCGATCTTGCAGCAAACGCGGAAGTCTCTTGTTCCAGCGTCATTCCCGCGAAAGCGGGAATCCATTCTGAAACGCTCGATGGATGCCCGCTTTCGCGAGCATGACGCCGTAAACCTGCCAGCTTCTTTTCCCTTCGTCATCCCTGCCAGAAGACAGCCGATCTTCGAATGCAGGTATCGCGCTTTTCCTCACTCGACCGATGGCAAATCGTCCGACGGCTGCGGCGCAGCCTCGACGTCGCCGTTCTCGTCCTCGCCGAACGCATCGACTTTGACGACGCCGACCAAAGCTTCCTCGGCCGGCAGGCGGATCAAGGTGACGCCCTGCGTGTTGCGGCCGACGCGTGCGATTTCGCTCGCGCGCGTGCGCACGAGCGTGCCCTGGTTCGAGATCAGCATCAGTTCGTGGCTCTCGCCGAGCTGCACCGCGCCGATCAGCGCGCCGTTGCGATCGGAACACTGGATCGCGATGACGCCCTGCGTGCCGCGGCCCTTGCGCGGATAGTCGACCAGCGGCGTGCGCTTGCCGTAACCCCGCTCGGTGGCCGTGAGGATGTCGTCGTCGCCGGCGCTGACGATCAGGCTGACGACCTGTTCGCCGTCGGCCAGGCGCATGCCGCGCACGCCGGTCGCCGTGCGGCCCATCGAACGCACCGAGCTTTCATCGAAGCGCACCGCCTTGCCGTTCGAGGCGAACAGCAGGATGTCGCGCGCGCCGTCGGTGATCTGCACGTCGACCAGCGCATCGCCCTCGTCGAGGCCGATGGCGATCTTGCCGCGCTGCAGCTGGAACGCGAACTCGGTCAGCGGGGTCTTCTTGACCGTGCCGTTGCGCGTGGCGAAGAACACGAAGCGGTCCTCGGTGAACTCGCGCACCGGCTGTACCGCCTGCACCTTCTCGTCCGGCTCCAGCGGCAGCAGGTTGACGATCGGTTTGCCGCGCGCATTCGGACCTGCATCCGGCAGCTTGTAGACCTTCAGCCAGAACACGCGGCCGGCGCTGGTGAACACCAGCAGGATGTCGTGCGTATTGGCGATCCACAGGCGCTCGACGAAATCCTCTTCCTTCATCGCCGTCGCCGAACGCCCCTTGCCGCCGCGCCGCTGCGCGCGATAGAGGCTGACCGGCTGGCGCTTCGCATAGCCTGCGTGCGAGAGCGTGACGACGACGTCCTCCGGCTCGATCAGGTCGAGGATGTCGAGGTCTTCCTGGCTCGCCTGGATCGCGGTGCGGCGCTCGTCGCCGTACTGCTCCTTCAGCGCGACCAATTCGTCGCGGATGATCTTCAGCAGCACGTCGGGATTCTCGAGGATCTCGATCAGGCCGGCGATCGTCTGCAGCAGCTGCTTGTATTCGTCGGTGAGCTTTTCCTGCTCCAGGCCGGTCAGGCGCGCGAGGCGCATTTCGAGGATCTGCTGCGCCTGCACCTCGGACAGCTGGTAGCCGCCGTCGGCGAGGCCGACGCCCGGCGCGAGATTCTCGGGCTTGGACGCATCCGCGCCGGCCGCCGCGAGCAGCGCGCTGACCATGCCCGGTTCCCAGCGGCGCGCGAGCATGCGCTGCTTGGCTTCGTCCGGCGACGGCGAGGACTTGATCAGCTCGATCATCTCGTCGACGTTCGCCAGCGCGACCGTGAGCCCTTCCAAGATATGCGCGCGATCGCGCGCCTTGCGCAGGTCGAAGATCGTGCGCCGCGTGACGACTTCGCGCCGATGGCGGATGAACGCGTCGAGGATCTCGCGCAAGCTGAGCGTGCGCGGCTGGCCATCGAGCAGCGCGACCATGTTGATGCCGAACGTGACCTGCAGCTGCGTCTGCTGGAACAGGTTGTTCAGGAGCACGTCGGCGGAGGTGTCTCGGCGCACTTCGATGACGACGCGCAGGCCGTCCTTGTCCGACTCGTCGCGCAGCTCGGAGATGCCCTCGATGCGCTTTTCCTTGACCAGCTCGGCGATCTTCTCGATCAGCCGCGCCTTGTTCACCTGAAACGGAATCTCGGTGACGATGATCGTCTCGCGGCCGTTGTCGTCGCTCTCGATCTCGGTCTTCGCGCGCACCAGGATGCGGCCGCGCCCGGTCTTGTAGGCTTCGACGATGCCGGCCGAACCGTTGATGATGCCGGCGGTCGGAAAGTCCGGCCCGGGCACGAGGCGCATCAGCTCGTCGAAGCCGATCTCGGGATCGTCGATCAGCGCGATGCACGCCGACATGACTTCGTTGAAATTGTGCGGCGGTACGTTCGTCGCCATGCCGACCGCGATACCGGCCGAGCCGTTGATCAGCAGGTTCGGGATGCGCGTCGGCAGGACCGTCGGTTCCTGCTCTTTCTCGTCGTAGTTCGGCTGGTAGTCGACGGTTTCCTTGTCGATGTCGGCGAGCAGCTCCGAGGCGAGCCGGTCCAGGCGGCACTCGGTGTAGCGCATCGCCGCCGCTTCGTCGCCGTCGACCGAGCCGAAGTTGCCCTGGCCGTCGATGAGCATGTAGCGCATCGAGAAATCCTGCGCCATGCGCACCAGCGCGTCGTAGATCGAGGAGTCGCCGTGCGGATGGTATTTACCCATCACGTCGCCGACGACGCGGGCGCACTTCACGTACGGGCGGTTCCACACCGTGTTCGATTCGTGCATCGCGTACAGCGTGCGCCGGTGGACCGGCTTCAGGCCGTCGCGCACATCCGGCAGCGCGCGGCCGACGATCACGCTCATGGCGTAGTCGAGGTAGCTCTTGCGGACTTCGTCTTCGATGTTGACGCGTATGACTTCTTTGGCCAACTCAGCCATCAGGAACCCTCTGCAAACGTCCGAATCCGGGAAATCTGGGGCGCCGGCCAGGCGGACGAACGAGGCCGCGACGCCGCCGCGGAACGCGCATTCGCCGGAGCGGTCCGGCATGCGCAAACGCAACACGAAATCGTATCACATCGGGCACCCCGAGAGAGGTGTTTTTTCCTGATTTCAGCGCGACTTAGGCGCGCCGGCGGGCACCCGGAAACGACGCGGACACAGGCTCAGGCAGGATCGCTTTCCGGGGCGCGGAAGATCCAGTATTTCGAGCTCAGGAAATTGACCACGGCACCGGCGACCGAGCCCGCCGCGACGCCGATGACCGGCCAGCGATGCACCAGCGGCCACAGCGCCAGGCACGCCGCGTAGGTGCCGTAGTTGAGCGCGAATCCGCAGGCCATCGCGATCAGGTAGCGCAGCAGTTCGCGCCGCCGGCTGCCGTTCGTGCCATGGCCGGCGAAGGTGTAGCGGCGATTGAAGGCCCAGGTGGTCGTCGCCGCCGCCAGAAACGAGATGACGCGCGCGCCGTAGGGGTCGAGCGCGAACTCGCGTACGAGGAACTGGACGATGCCGGCGTCGACGACGAAGCCGAGCGCGCCGCTGATCGCGAACAGCAGGATCTGCCTGCGCAAGGCCATGGCGGGATCCGCCGGTTCCGCTCAGCGTGCGCTGCCGAACACGTCGGCCATGCGCGCAGCATCGGGCTGCAGCACGACGCCGCGTTCGGTCACGATCGCATCGATCAGCTCGGCCGGCGTCACGTCGAATACCGGATTCCAGGCCGCGGCGCCGTCGATGACCGTGCGTTGTCCGGCGAAGCTCAGCAGTTCGTCCGGCGAGCGCAGCTCGATCTCTATTTCCGCGCCGCCCGGCGTCGCCATGTCGACCGTCGACGACGGCGCGACGACCATGAACTTGACGCCATGATGGCGCGCGCTGATCGCCAGCTGGTAGGTGCCGATCTTGTTGGCGGTGTCGCCATTCGCGGCGATGCGGTCGGCGCCGACCACGACCCACTGTACTTGGCCGGATTTCATCAGGTGCGCGGCGGCGGAGTCGGCAACCAGGGTGGCCGGAATGCCGTCGCGCAACAGTTCCCACATCGTCAGGCGCGCGCCCTGCAGCCATGGCCGCGTCTCGCCGGCGAACACGCGGGCGATGCGGCCGGTGTCGACGCCGGCGCGGATCACGCCGAGCGCCGTGCCGAAACCCGCCGTCGCCAGCGAACCGGTGTTGCAATGGGTCAGCACGCCGGCGTCGTGGCCGAGCAGCGCGGCGCCGAGTTCACCCATGTGCCGGTTCGCGGCGAGATCTTCGTCCTGGATCGCCTGCGCTTCGCGCGCCAGCGTCTCCGCATCGGCACCGCCGGCGATCGCGCGGCGCATGCGGTCGAGCGCCCACATCAGGTTCACCGCCGTCGGACGCGCAGCGCGCAGCAGCGCCAGCGCCGCGTCGAGGCGCTTCGGCTCGCGCTGTGCGGCGAGTACCACGCCCCACGCCGCCGCGATACCGATCGCCGGCGCGCCACGCACGACGAGGTCGTGGATCGCCGTCGCGACTTCGCCGGCCGTGTTGCAGTCGACGTAGGATTCTTCGTGCGGCAGCCGGCGCTGGTCGAGCAGGCGCAGGGCGTCGCCCTGCCAAAGCACGGCGCGGATCGAATCGTGGCTGGACGTCATGGCGGCTGCGGTAGTCATGCGGGGCCTGGAGGTCGGCAGCGTGGCGGCATGGATCGAGGTCGAGATCGGCCGGCAACGGGCGGCGCAGAGTACCAGCGTGTCCATGACACGACCAGCGTCGATACCGAGACCGTCGACGACGGAACTCGGACCCCGCCGGGAAACGCCGGAAAGCCGCTTCACTCGCGATCTGGATGCGAGCGCTGCCCGCTGAGAAATGTGGTGGGCGGTACAGGGATTGAACCTGTGACCCTTGCCGTGTGAAGGCAATGCTCTACCGCTGAGCTAACCGCCCGAATTGGACTGCATCCGCCCCGGGACTACCGCGACGCCCGCCTCTCGCGCGTAGCGAGACGCCTGCCAGAGCGGCGCGACGCCGTCGCGCCGCTCTGTACCAGACATGGTGCCGGAAATAGGAATCGAACCTACGACCTCATCATTACGAATGACGCGCTCTACCAACTGAGCTATTCCGGCGAGGGGCGCGGAGTATAGCGGTGACTTCCGTAAGCCTCAACTAGCAAGTCAGGGACCAGAGACTCCAAAGCCGCAGAAGGTGTCATCGCCGGTGCCACTGTAGAACTTCTGGCCGAGCTGATTCACTGTCAGAGTCCCGCAACGCGTATCGCCTGTCTGCCCGTTTACGGGCGTCGCAGTAATCGTGTACGTCGACGGCGGCCCCGCCACGGGGGTAAGCAGCAAGTTGTAGTACTGGGTGCCCGCAGCGGCGTCGCGCGGGGAGACGCCGTACGGCAGCGTCGCGCCGACATAAGTGCGATTGACACTGAAGAACCGCTCCACCCCCTGCGAATACTCCAGCAAATCCGCTTTCGCTTGCGATCGATGCGCCTTCAGCATCTGCTGCCGATAATTCGGAATCGCAATCGCAGCGAGTATCGCGACGATTGCGACCACGACGACGAGTTCGATCAGCGTGAATCCGCGAAGTCCGGCCCTGCGGCGGGCCGCACCACCCTCACTGGCGCAACCTACGAACCCCTTGCTGCAAACTTTCATAGGATCACCTTGTCCTGATCAGCGAAGTTGACGCCATGAAGCGCGGCATTGGAACGGCTCGGCAGGAGGCGCCGTGCCCGGATTCGCAATAAGACTGCATTGCTCAGAATTCGGACAGTACGGATAGCCAGGCGCCCCGACCGGACAGGACGTCGGTGGTGCGCAGGCAGGATCCGTAGCCGGCGTTCCGATCGGCGCGGCGGGATTCGCACAGGGACAGTTCGGGTAGCCTGCAACCCCTGTTGTGCACCAAGCCGGCGGATTGGTGACGCAGTTCGGATTGCCAGCCGGACATCCGGGAATTGCCGGAATACCGGTATGCGGCGGAATCGTGATGACTGGATTCGGCGAATTCAACGGCGGTCCATTGCCCGGGATGTCGACACCGCCGGAGCCGCTACCTGCATCACCTACTCCGCCGTTGCCGCCCGGGAATGCCGCCGCGCCCGTCAAGGCATCCAGCTCGAGGAAGCTGTTCTGGCCACCGGGCTGGCACACCTCGCCAGTCGGCCGGAACGCGTTCACCAACAGCTTGTCCAGGCTGCCCACCGGCGCCGCGAGGATACGCTCGCCCTGCAGCGGGTCCGGTGTTCCGGGCGCGGTCAGATCAAGGAACCATCCCATCTTTCCTTGGGGGTAGTTGGCCGTCTTGTAGCCGAACTGGTTCTGGGTGATCGTCCACAGCGAGCTCGCATAGGACGTGACGTCCTGCTCCTGCAGCTGACTGCGCGTGACGGTCGTGCCGCTGCCATCGTCCCAGATGGCATAGAGCGAGTTGACCTGGACCTGGGCCGACGGATCGTTATCCGTCGTATTCAGGTACTTGCCGGTACCGAAGTAGACGATGACGCCGCCCAACGGGTTGCGGATTGCGAACATGCCGCTGGTGATGGGTTGAACGTTGCCGGCGTTGTCTTTCGCTTGGAACAGCGGCTGACTACTGACAACCCAGCGTCCGCCGCTGAGCGTGAATTTCCAGACGTTGCCCAGATAGTCGCCCGCATAAATCGTATCGCCGAAGCCGTCGGAACACTGGTTCGTCCCGTCGGGACAAGTGCCTTGGGCATCCACGATCGTCGCCGTCGAGAGCCCGTTCGGCGCAGCGTTCGCCGCATTGGTGATGTCGTCGACGGGCACTTTCGAACCGTCGGACAGATTGATCACGAACAACTTGGCCTTGTTGCTGGCACCGTTGTAGCCATTGCCGAATGCGGTGACCCAGTTCGAGTCCGCCGTCACCGTCGGGGGCGTCGGGATACCCGTGAAATATCCCATGTCGGCATCGGTCTGATCATTGAATTCGAATCGCAGACCGCCCCATGCGCCATTCGTAGCGTCGATCGCAAAGACCGAGCGCGACCCGGCACCGCCTGAGGCGACTACTATGGTTTTCCAGCCCCCGAGGTACGCGTCTCCAATCGAGGGCGTTCCGTCCACGAAGAATGTATGCGTGTATGCAGGCTTGGACAGTGTTCCGAGCTTCGAAATCACCGCGTTCGGGATATAGGCGAAATTCTCTACTGCCGTTAGACCATCGAACGCATGGAACATGCCGTCGTTTGCGCCGACGAACACGGTTGTCGCGGTCTTCGCGGCTACGAACGCCTGATAGGAGTCGTAGCCAGTGAGTGTCGTGAGCTGGTCGTAGCCCAGGCTGGTCTTGTACGCAACCTGCGGCGAAGAATTGACGATGTCTCCAAGCTTGCTCACTCGCTTGCGATACGGACCAGTCGGTTGCTCCATCGAGGAATCACCGCGGAGGTAGGCAACCAGGTTGTCGATCGTTGTCGCCGGCGACGTTGGGAACCCCGCCGCTGTCGTCAACGCGGTCACCATGGGTGTCGAGAGATTCGACGATGCGAACATCGGCGCGGCATAGCCTGTGCCGGACGACTGGGGAACACCTACATGAATCGTGCGGCTGGCCGCAGCAGGTATGTTGTCGCTCGCATTGGGGCCCTGCGCGCCGAGCGAACCATCGGCGTTCAGGTCGGAAATCTGCAGATTGCCGCTCCAATCAGACGGGTCGTAGGACGCCTGATAGGCCTTGGTCAGTCCATAGGCGAAGCGACCGGAGCTCGCAGCCACACTGCCGATATCCTGGACACCGGAGAGCACGGAATCGAACACCTTCTGCAATTGATCCTTCAATTTCGCAGGATTGCGAACCAGGAAATAGTTGGTTGGTGTGCTCGTGAGATTGCCCGACGAATCGAGCGCCGACCAGTCCGCAGACAGCCCTGGAACCGGCATTTCGTTCGCCTGAGGCGGCAAGCGCTTGTTGAGCGCCGTATTGAGCTTCGTGAAGCCACCATACTTCGCCGCGTACAGCAGCGGGTTCTCCAACTGATGCGCAGTCGATGTGCCGGCACTGAACTTCAGCACCATCGGCTTGTACCAGTTGGCGGGCGGCTCCAGTACATGCGTGAGGATCGACTCGTCCGAACTACCGGGACGCAACGTCAACCGCTTGATTCCGTCCGCGTTCGAGCCGGTCACCGCGTAGCCGGTCAACATGGCGTTGCCCGCGTACGCCGACATGTTTTCGATGCGTATCAGAACTTCGTTGGCACCGACCGTCGGCGTTCCCGAGGTTCCGCAGACAGGGGATTGATCGTTGCCGGTCGATGTGGTCCGCCAGCAGATGTCGTAACCGGTGTACGACGCGACTCCTGGCGGAAGCGTTCCGCCGGTGACCTTGTAGGACTTCGCATTGAAATTGAGCGACGTCGTGTCTGCGGTATACGAGGCGCTCGCGCCGCCCTGGTTCGTGTTCGCATACAGCGTCAATGTATAGCCAGACGGCACACGAACCGACTTCACAGTCACGGTTTGATTCCCCGTGAGGGCCGTCGGACAAGTTTCGGTGCCACCATAATTGGTGGCCGTGTAATAGCAGAGTTTCCGCTGCGTCGTAGTCGGCAAGCCGGTGGATCGCGTGCACGCAGTGCCGATGCAGTATGTCAACATCGAGACCACGTCATTGTCGTGATCGTTTCCCCAAAGGGAATCTTCCCATACCAGAGAAAAACTGCCGGCGCTGCCGTCTGCGGCAAGCGGCCTTCCATAGACATAGCGGGAATTGAGGGTCGACGTCTTGGAACCGATACTCACCGAGCCCAGAAAGCAGCTGCGCCAGTTGGCATCGTTGGTACCGCCCAGACCATCGGCGCTACCGCTGTTATTGGCCTGACAAAGGGGCGCAAGGGTAACGGTATTGTTCCCGAGAGCAATCTCGAACTTCGGCAGATTTTCTGCGAGCGCAACCGCGTAAGTCTGCACAGTATTGCGCGTGTCGCGCGTGATTGTCGGCGTCGGCTTGGGATTGCCGTGGGAATCGGTAAGACCCGGCCGAAGGTCGGTTGTCCACGCTTTATAGGCCAGCCCTGGTAGCAGATAGCTGCCTTCCATCGAGGGAATGTCGGGACACACGCCGCGAACTACGCTCAGCTTGTCTACTGTCTTCGGCGTGCAGAGATCCACGTGCGTATTCGTGGCCGTCTGCACGGGCTGCGTGGTGGTGACCAAATTGTCCAGTGCGCGCCCTACGAGTGCGGAATACGTACCGGTAATGCTTTCGTTCTGACCGACCTTATCGGACAGGTTCGCGGCGGTGTCTCCGAGCGTATCCACATTGGGAACTTCATCGCCGTCGAAGGAGTTCAAGCCGCTGGCCAGGACAAGGATGCTGCAGCTGGCGCAATAGGGATTGCCGCCCGTGGCGGGCGACCGGTAAGGATCGAGCCAGGCGGGTGCGGGTAGCCCAGACAAATCGCCAGAAACGGTAAATGAAGACGTCTTCGCCTCGCCGGAGATATAGCGCAACGCTTCTGCATACATTTCCGAAAGCGGATTGCCCCATCCACTGCAGTTGTAGCTGCCGCTGCCGGACGCACCCGGATCGTTGAGATGCGTCGAGCTGTCGCGATTCAAAATGCCATACGTACCGCAGTCGTCCCAAACGCTGCCCGACCAATGGGTCAGCTTGAAGCGATTCATCGTATTGATGATGCCTTCGCTGCCGGCCGTCTGATTGCAGAACTGACCGTTGCTGAGATTGACTTCGTCACCTGGCGCACAGGCCACCGTCGTGCTGTTGCCCGCAAACTTGCCGATATTCCGGCGCAACACGCCTCCCGTGCGCGGGGCGGAATAGCTGCCGCTGATGAGACCAAACCGAAGCTTGCCGGTCTCTCCGTAATTCTGCAGAAGTCCGACAGGCTTATAAGCGACGGTGCCGGCGCTATTGGTATATTTCTGGCAAAAGCTCTCGCGCGTCGCTGGGTTCGTGCTCCCGCATACCTGAGTGCGAACGGTGAAGTCACCATTCGAGCCGCCGCCCAGAGCAGCTGCCTTGGGCGCGTCGTCGCATGAACTACTATTGCCTCCAACACAAGCACCTGATCCGCTGACGTCGTCGCGCCAGTTGCACTGACTCAACGCAGTAGCTGCCCACTCCGGAAAGTCGCCGTTGACGACTCGCATCGTCGGATCGCCGCCGCCATTGGCCGTAAACGACGCGCTGCACAGCGTGACCGGCCCCGTCGCCCCGGGAACATAGTTTGCGACGTCGCTGCCACGGTATACCTTGGCCCACGCATGCAGATCGTTCGGAATGTAGGCACGCTCGAGCACCGTGGTTGCACCGTCGGTTGAACGCATGCCTCCGTAGAGAACGAAACGCAACAGATCGACGCGACTCATGGCCGCCCAGTTCAGGAAATTGCCGCTCCATGCCGAGCTGCACTGATGCAGATTCGTTCCGGTCGCTGCTGCGGAGGCGCTGAACTGGCTGCTCGCATACGCATAGCAAAGCTTCGGATCGAAATAACCCGAATAGTCGAACCCATCGTTGTATGTGGTATCGATGCCGTTGTGACTGTCCGGATCGAGGTCGGTGTAATCCGGATAGGCTTTATTGAACAACTGTTCGTCGCGCGACATCACCATCATCATGAGCGGCGGCACGCCGGTCGTCGAGAACAGCGGCTGGTCGCTGATCGGAATCGACTGCGCCACAGCGCGTGTCGCCATCGGATCGAGCACGGACAGCATCGCAACCAATGCCGATGCGAACATGGTTCTAGCGTTGAAAAACTTCATAGCGTTCCCCTGGCGGACATCTACCGCCGCCGGTCAGAAAATGTAGACGCCTTGCAGCGCGGTCTTGGCATCGGCGCTCGCGTCCGCACCAATCGCAGCGACGGAGTAGTAGTGCAAAGCGTTAGGATTCCCAGGCGTCATGATCGACTCGGCGGGCGACCATCTGCGATCGGTCTGCGGCGAAGTCACTCCTGTCGGCGGAAAAGTTTGATCGGTCAACCAAGTATTCCAGACGAACTCATTGGTTGCGCTGAGAGCCATCAAAGGTTGGAATCGAAGGTTCACGTTCGCACGCGCTGCATCGCGCCCCGTTGCGAGTGCCGTCTCTCCCGCTTCGAAGCCGTTATGCTGCACGTAAAAATTGCCCGCCATGCGCTCCTGTAAAACGGTTACTTGCATCGCAGTGATGCCGATGAGCGAGAGCAGCAGTAGCATGACCAACCCGACAAACAGCACGACGCCGCGTTGTTCGCGTCGCGCAGGCGCGTGACGGAGTCTGACGAATTGAGCGAAAGAATTTTCAGGTTTCATGTCATTCACTTAGAAACTCGAAAGGCGATTGCGCACGGCAATCGTCGTCTCATAGACATCGCGGAAGCGGCCATCGACTGGCCTTTGCATATGTGCGCCATTGGGGCCGCCGAATTTATAGATGTTGTCTCCACCAAGTGCGACAGCACCGCCCGCGCGATCTTGTCCACGCATTAACAGCGCCACGTGAACGCTGACGACCTTGCGCCAGTTCAGATCTCGCTTGCATTCGTCTGGAAATGGATCGGTCGCGCAGGCGGCCGGAACAGCCCCCGTATTGATCGCGCTTGCGGCAACAAAGTCGCCGGAGTCGGCAACCCCGTCGCCGTCGGCGTCGATACCGTAGGTCAATTGCATGCTCTCGACACCGTCGGCAATTTCCTCGCCCGCGGCACCGCCTAAGGTCTGGACAAACAAGGCAGGGGTGCCCGAACCATCTGACCGCAATGCAACGTAATAAGCCAAATATTGAGCTTTATGAACTTCTGCATTCAACGTGGCTGGAAGCTGTCCGAGCGGCGGCTGGTTGAAATCACCTTCGGCCTGCGTACAACCCCACGTAGAAGCCGTGGCGTCGCAACGATAGGGGTTGTCCGCGCCCAGTGTGACGATGCTCGTACCCGCCGATGCAGCTGCAGCTTTGAAAACATCCACACGCGGACGGCAATTGCTGATCGCGTAGATATCGCCCCCGTTGACGAAACCAGGGTCTCCCGGAACCGCTGCGATGGTGAATGCGGCACCATCCGTAGGACTGAACGGACCTAAGGTCGGAGCGCTCTCCGCGCTCAGCACTCGCAGCACGAGAATGTCCGACCCTGCTACTGGCCGTGACCCGGCAGGCATACTGTTGAACAATTCATCCGGCAGCGCGGGCGACCAGTCGGCAGCTCCCGCCCCCACGGCCGGTTGCTGACCGTCGTTGCTGCATCCGGCAATGGTGCATGCGGCAGCGTCGAAACCTTCGAGGGGGCGCTGAAATCGTTGTGCAAATGGCGTCGCAGCAGCCGTTGCTACTAGATGGTTGTAAAATTTTCGACTCGAAGCATTTTCATTGCCACAGCCAAAGTAGCCTGCCATGCGCATGCCGGATTCGAAGGTTCCGAATACAAACCGGGCATTCTCCTGCGAGCGAGACATTCCCTCTTGAAGGGAATAGGCCTGCTTGGAGCCGATGAATATTTGGCTGAGCCCAAGCAGCAACAGGGCAGCAATGGCGAGCGCAACAAGAGCCTCGATCAGCGAAACGCCACGCAAGCGTCCCCGCACGACCCTGTTCCCGGTGAATCCTGTGTGGTTCATAGAGTCGTCGTCAGCGAGAACATGCAAACCTGTGGATCGGCGATAGCCGGCGTGCAGCGTTGATCCGTGGAAATCGCCCAGCGCGCATCCGTCCAGCGAATGTTGACTACGATATTCCCACCGCCGAAAACCATCGAGCCCGTGCCGTCAGGGAGCATTGCGGCGATGCTCGCCTGCCAATCGGCGATGTCTTGAGTGGCCCGCGCATCAGTGCCGCTACCGTAGTACGCAGTGGCTGTATTCAGCGGCCCGCCCCCGTGAGCGCGCATGCGATCCACGATCATGTACGCAAGCGACGTGGCTTGAGTACGAAAGTTCGCGCTTTGGTCCGCTTTCAGCGAAAACGCCTGCAATGCCGCCAAGCCGAGCAATCCGACACTGACGATCAGGATCGTGATCAATACCTCGAGCAGGGTGAACCCCCGCGATTTGCGACAGATAATCATGGTTGGCGACCGCTTGTGGAGTTCATCATGTGCAGTCCCCTCGCACCACGCTGGCTCGTCCCAGAGACGCAACGGACAACACGCGCTGAAGATTCGCGCCGGCTGTGCATGCCAGGGGCTTCAACGTAAAGGACGCGGTCGTACCGCCTCCGTCGGTTCTCGGCTTTCCATATCGATCGAAGCTGATATAGGTCGCTGTCGTCGTGATGCTGTCTTGCGAATCGATCGCCGGCCAAGCGCGCAATATCACGTCCGTTCCGTCGACTACGCCGGTATTGACGTAGTCGTCTTCGAATACGATCCACCCGTTTGCCCAGTTGACGTCTCCGGAGCATGCGGTTCCTCCCGTATTCGCCGCGCAAATGCTGACGAAGCGAGATCGGGTTATCGCCTCACCGCGAGCATCATTGATGGCATTCAGCAGGTCATCGGCCTGGGTGACCCCGCGGTTGTTCTGCAGGGTCGTTCGATAGCTCGGCAAAGCCAGCGCCGTCAGAATGGCGAGAATCGCGATAGTTACAAGCAATTCAATCAGGCCGAAACCCCGCCCAGCGAAGAGACTTGGCCCACGATCGAAGAGTGGTGCTGCCGCAGACATGACTTCCCCCGCGTAAACGCTGGTTGAAGTTAGTTGCAGTGCCTCGTCACCAACAAGGGGCGCGACATTCTGCGGCAGCAATTGGCCGACAAGTGGCGGCTACACCGCCAAAAAGGGCCGATTACGCCTACGCCACGACCCGCAGCCGCAATTCCTTCGGCAGCGCGAAGGTGACGTTTTCCGGCTCGCCGTCGAGTTCGCGCACCCCGGCTGCGCCGGATTCGCGCAGGTGGGCGACGACTTCGCGAACCAGGCTTTCCGGCGCCGAGGCGCCGGCCGTGACGCCGATGCGGCGGCGGCCTTCCAGCCATTCGGGACGGATGTCGTCGGCACCGTCGATCAGATACGCCGGCACGCCCTGCTTCTCGGCCAGTTCGCGCAGGCGGTTCGAGTTGGAGCTGTTCGGCGAGCCGACCACCAGGACCAGGTCGCACTGCTGGCCGAGCCGGCGCACGGCATCCTGGCGGTTCTGCGTGGCGTAGCAGATGTCGTCGTGGCGCGGCCCGACGATGGCCGGGAAACGCTGCTGCAGCGCCGCGATGACCGCGCGCGTGTCGTCGATCGACAAGGTCGTCTGCGTGGCGAAGGCGATCTGCTCGGGGTTGCGCGGATCGAGGTCGGCGACGCATTCCGGCGTCTCGACCAGATGGATCGCGCCGGCGTTGGCAGGGTCCCACTGCCCCATCGTGCCCTCCACTTCCGGATGCCCGGCGTGGCCGATCAGCACGACGTCGCGCCCGGCCTTGCCGTGGCGTGCGACTTCCATGTGTACCTTGGTGACCAGCGGACAGGTCGCGTCGAACACGCGCAGTCCGCGTTCGTCGGCTTCCCCGCGCACGGCCTGGGAGACGCCGTGCGCGCTGAAGATGACGGTCGAGCCGTCCGGCACCTCGGCCAGCTCGTCGACGAAGACCGCGCCTTGAGCGCGCAGCTTGTCGACGACGAAGCGGTTGTGCACGACTTCGTGCCGCACGTAGATCGGCGCACCGAAGGTTTCGAGCGCGCGCTCGACGATCTCGATCGCGCGGTCGACGCCGGCGCAGAAGCCGCGGGGATTGGCGAGGATGACGTCCATGGCGGCGATTATCCTCCGCCGACCGGTGCTTTCCTACCGGCGAAGCCGAACAGGATCAGCAGGAACGCGCCGACGCAGATCGCCGAGTCGGCCACGTTGAAGGCCGGGAACGACCAGTCGTGCCAGTACACCTCGATGAAATCGGTGACGTGGCCGAAGCGCGTACGGTCGATCAGGTTGCCGAGCGCGCCGCCGATGATCAGCGCCAGCGGCGCGGCGTTGCGCCAGTCGCCGCGCGCCGTGCGCGCGAGCCACAGCGCCAGCGCGGCGCTGACGCCGATCGCGAGCGCGGTGAACAGCCAGCGCTGCCAACCGCTCTCGCCGGCGAGGAAACTGAAGGCCGCGCCGGTGTTGAACGCGAGCGTCCAGTTCAGGAAACCCGGGATGACCGCGACCGGCCTCAAGTACTCCAGCGCGCCGAGCGCGATGTGCTTGGTCCACTGGTCTAGCGCGATGACGAGCACGGACAGCAGCAGCCACGGCAGCGCGTTGGGCTTGGCCTTCATCGACGCTCCCCCGCCACGGCCGTGCTGACGCAGGCGACTAGAACCACTGCCGCACCTCGCCGCCGCCATCGACATTCTCGACGCAGCGTCCGCACAGTTCCGGATGCGCCGGAACGATGCCGACATCGGTGCGGTAGTGCCAGCAGCGGATGCACTTGGGCGCATCGCTCGGCTGCGCGGCGACCCAGACCTCGGCGCCTTCCACGTCCGCCCCTTGCACGTCGCCGCGTTCGGTCGGATCGGGTTTGACGGCGAGATCGGCCAGCGTCAGTTCCGACGTGATGAAGAAGAAGCGCAGTTCGGGAGCGACTTCGGCGTAGCGCGCGCGCGTAGCCGCATCGGCATGCACGACCAGCTTGGCCTGCAGCGATGCGCCGATCGCGCCGGTCGCACGCATGCCTTCGAGCAGGCGCGACGCCGCGGTGCGGATCGCGAACAGGTCGGCCCACCATTTGCGCTGCTCGGGCGAGGACTGCGTCGACGCGAGCCCTTCGTACCAGGTCTCGAACAGCACCGAATCGCCGCGCCGGCCCGGCACCAGCGGCCAGATCTCCTCGGCGGTGAACGACAGGATCGGCGCGATCCAGCGCACCAGCGATTCCAGCACGCGATACATCGCGCTCTGCGCGCTGCGGCGGCCGTGGCTGTCGGCCGGCATCGTGTAGAGGCGATCCTTGGTGATGTCCAGATACAACGCGCCCATCTCGTTCGTGCAGAAGTTCTGCACGCGTTGCACGACTTCCGGGAAATCGTGGCGCGCATAGGCCGCGGCAACGGCCTGCTGCACGTCGTAAGCCTGCTGTACCGCCCATTGATCGAGCAGCAGGCTCTTCTCGACCGGCAACAGATGCACCGCCGGATCGAAGCCGTCCAGATTGCCGAGCAGGAAGCGCGCGGTGTTGCGGATGCGCCGATAGGCATCGGCGACGCGCTTCAGGATCTCGTCCGACAGCGCCATCTCGTTGCGATAGTCGGCCGACGCGATCCACAGGCGCAGGATGTCGGCGCCATAGTTCTTCATCACGTCCTGCGGCTCGATGCCGTTGCCGAGCGACTTGGACATCTTGCGGCCCTGCGCATCGACGGTGAAGCCGTGCGTCAGCACTTCGTCGTACGGCGCGCGGCCGTGCAGCGCGGTCGACGTGAGCAGGGACGACTGGAACCAGCCGCGATGCTGGTCCGACCCTTCCAGGTACATGACCTTGTCGCCCGGCTTGCGCGCGAGCTCGGCGCGCTGGTCGAGCACGCACCAGTGCGTGACGCCGGAATCGAACCAGACGTCGAGGATGTCGGTGACCTTCTCGTAGCGATCGGCCTCGTCGCCGAGCAGTTCGGCCGCGTCGAGGTCGTACCAGACATCGGCACCACCCTGCTCCACGCGCTGCGCCACCTGCTCCATCAGCTCGACGCTGCGCGGATGCGGCTGGTGGTCGACCTTGTCGATGAACAGCGCGATCGGCACGCCCCAGGTGCGCTGGCGCGAGATGCACCAGTCCGGGCGCCCGGCGACCATGCCGGCGATGCGCTCCTCGCCCCAGGCCGGGAACCAGTCGACGTCGTCGCGCACGGACTTGAGCGCAGCGGCGCGCAGGCCCGCCACGTCCATGCCGATGAACCACTGCGGCGTCGTGCGGAATACCACCGGCGTCTTGTGGCGCCAGCAGTGCGGATAGCTGTGCGTGATCTTCGCTTCGGCCAGCAGCACGCCGCGCTCGCGCAGCAAGGTGACGATCGCGTCGTTCGCCTTCCAGACGTGCTGGCCCTCGAAGATCGGCGTGCCCGGCACGTAGATGCCGTTTCCGCCGACCGGATTGAGCACGTTGGCCGGATACTTTTCCACCAATCCATATTTCTGGCCGACGGCGAAGTCCTCCGCGCCGTGTCCGGGCGCGGTGTGCACGGCGCCGGTGCCTTCTTCGGCGGAAACATGATCGCCGAGGATGACCGGGATCTCGCGCGCATAGAACGGATGGCGCAGAAGAACGCCTTCGAGGGCGGCGCCACGCACCGCCCGCGGCTGCGCGATCGCCGCGCCGTGTTCGTCGGTGGAACCGTAGCGCGATGCGCAGCGGCCCTGCAGCACCGTCGCCACGACCAGCCAGAGCGGCCGCCCATCGCGCGCAAGTCCCTGGATCAGGCTGTAGTCGAGTTCCGGCCCGAGCGTCACCGCCACGCTCGCCGGCAGCGTCCACGGCGTCGTGGTCCAGATCGGCACCGCGACGATGGCGTCGTCGGCGACGTCGACGCCGAACTTCGCCGCCAGGCTCTTCGGATCGAGCGCGTCGTAGGCGACGTCGATCGCGGTCGACTGCTTGTCTTGGTATTCGATCTCGGCCTCGGCCAGCGCCGAGCCGCAGTCGAAGCACCAGTGCACCGGCTTGAAGCCGCGCATCACGTGACCGTTCGCATGGATGCGCGCGAGCGCGCGGATCATGTCGGCCTCGTACTTGAAATCCATCGTGCGATACGGGTTCGCCCAGTCGCCGAGCACGCCGAGGCGCTTGAAGTCGGCACGCTGCAGGTCGATCTGCTGTGCGGCGTATTCGCGGCACTTCGCGCGGAATGTCGCCGCATCGACCTTCTGGCCGACCTTGCCGATCTTCTTCTCGACTGCGACCTCGATCGGCAGTCCGTGGCAATCCCAGCCCGGCACGTACGGCGAGCGGAAACCGGCCAGCAGCGCCGACTTCACGACGACGTCCTTGAGAATCTTGTTGACCGCGTGACCGAGATGGATCATGCCGTTCGCGTACGGCGGCCCGTCATGCAAGATGAAGGCGTGCTCGCGCCCAGCCGTCCGGCGCTGGATCTCGCCGTAGCGATCGGCCTTCTCCCATTCGGCCAGCATGCCCGGTTCGCGCTTGCCGAGATCGGCCTTCATCGCGAAGTCGGTCTTCGGCAGGTTGATCGTGTCTTTGTAGTCCTTGCTCATGCTGCAACCGTTGGTTGTGTATTGCCGTCAGGCTCTGTGCCGGCGTCATTCCCGCAAAAGCGGGAATCCATTTTTCCAGTGCTGCCGAATACGCATCGGATTCCGCTTTCGCTGACGCGAAGGCGACGAGACCGGTCCCTGCATTTCACGGAGCGCTCGCTCCCGCTTCGACGCCAAGAATACTTCGCGCCTCGGCCGCATCGCGATCGATCTGCCGCACCATCGCATCGAGATCGTGGAATTTTTCCTCGTCGCGCAGTTTCTGCACGAATTCCACGTCGATGCGCCGGCCGTACAGATCGCCGTCGAAATCGAACAGATGCGCTTCCAGCAACGGCTCGACCCCATGCACGGTCGGGCGCACGCCGAGGCTCGCGACGCCGGGCAGCGCCGCCCCGCCGATGCCATGCACGCGCACCGCGAAAATGCCGCCGACCGGCGAGGTGCGCCGGCCAAGCCGGATGTTCGCGGTCGGATAGCCCAGCTGGCGGCCGAGCTGCTGGCCGCGCACGACATGCCCGCCGATCGCGAAGCGTCGCCCGAGCAGGCGCGCCGCCGCGTCGAACTCGCCGGCCGCCAGATGCGCTCGCACCGTGCTGCTGCTGGCGCGTTCGCCGTCGATGCACACGTCGTCCATGACTTCCACGCCGAAGCCGAGTCGCGCGCCGTGTTCGCGCAGCAGCGCGACATCGCCGCGCCGCGCGCGGCCGAAGCGGAAATCCGCGCCGATCCAGACCTCGCGAGCGCCGCAGCGCCGATGCAGCACCTGCTCGACGAAGGTGTCGGCCGACATCGACGCGAGCGCCGCATTGAAGCGCAGCGACAGCAAGGTCGATATGCCGCCGTCGAAAAGGTATTCAATCTTTTCGCGTGCGCTGGCAAGGCGCGGCACCGGCGCGCCGCGCGCGAAGAATTCGCGCGGGATCGGTTCGAAACTGAGTGCGAGCGGCAGCAGGCCGCGCGCGGCGGCGCGCTCGCGCACGCGCGCGAGCAGGGCGCGATGGCCGAGGTGCACGCCATCGAACGCTCCCACGCACAACACGCTGCCGCCGGGGGCCAGGCTCGGCCCCGCGACATCCCGGAAAAGCAGGCTCATCGGCGCAGTATAGCCGGCCACGCGGCTACTCCCCGCGCAGGTCGCGCAGGCGGAAGCCGGTGGCGAACAGAACGGCGACGAATGCGGCACTGGCAGCGCCGATCAGCACAGCCAGCCGCGCCACGCGTGCCGGCCATTCCCACGCGCTCCAATCGGGCCATTGCCACAGTCCGACGCCGATCACGGCCACCATCGCCGCGCAGGACGCACCGAGGCGGATCAGATGCGTCGTCCAGCCCGGCTGCCGGCGGTAGATGCCGTCGCGTTTCAAGGCGAGCCAGAGCTGACCGAGGTTGAGATAGCTCGCCAGCGCGCTCGCCAGCGCGAGGCCCATGTGCAGACCCGGCACCTTCGCCAGTGCGGCCAGGATGCCGTTGTCGAGATCGCCGGGCCGGTGCCACAGCGCCAGCAGCAGGCCGACGAAACACAGGTTCATCACCATGTTCGCGATCATCGCGACGACGCCGGCGCGCACCGGCGTACGCGTGTCCTGGCGCGCGTAGAACGCGGGTGCTACGACCTTGACCAAGGCAAAAGCCGGCAGGCCGAACGACAGCGCCGACAGCGACAGGGCGGCCATGTCGACGTCGTGCGCGGTGAATTGGCCGTGCTGCATCAAGGTCGAAATGATCGGCCTGGCGAGCAGCACCAGCGCGAGCATTGCCGGCACCGAGATCAGCAGTGCCGTGCGCAATCCCCAATCGAGCGCCTTGGCGAAACCGGCATGGTCGGTCGCCACGTGATGGCGCGAGAGCGAAGGCAGGA
>Ga0070663_100000170_pt1 | contig 32788 bp, 22 predicted proteins | sample KBSC63metaG_FD_65646 | JGI IMG/M metagenome (GOLD analysis project Ga0070663, IMG submission 65646) | Corn rhizosphere microbial communities from Kellogg Biological Station, Michigan, USA - KBS C6-3 metaG | ecosystem: Host-associated > Plants > Roots > Rhizosphere > Soil ...
GCGAGCCGGCTCAGCGGGCCGGCGCGGCCGCCGGCCGGGCCCGTGCGCAGCAGCGCGCGCAGGCGGCCCAGCAGGCCGGCGGCGCCGAGCGCGGGACGGGTTGCGTCGATTTCCGTATTCACGCGTTCCATATGCAAGCAGACCCTAGTAATCCGAATAAAGCCGCACCGGCGTCGGCGTGACGAGCCAGCTGCGCTGCGCGCGAGCGTCGAACGCATAGCGCAGGTACACGAGCGCCGAACTGGGCGCATAGTCGTGCGACCGGTCGACATGCAGTTGCGCGCCGACGCTCAGGTGCGGATTCACGCGATACTCGACGATGCCGTTCACGCCGTAGGAAAACGACACGCCGCGCGTCGAACTGCCCGTGTAGACCAGCCCGGCGGCCTCCTGCGCGGCGCGCTGGCCCGCGAAGGTCGGGTAGAACAGCGAATCCTTTTCATAGCTGTTCGAGATCCCGGCCGTGACGGTCAGGTCCCACGACAGCGCGTCGCGCCGCCCCGCCCACTCGATCGGCACGCCGAGCGACAGGTAGCGCTGCGGGCTGTAGTAGCCGCCCTGCCCGTACGTGTAGTAACGCAGGTTCTGCGCGTAATGCCACGCATTGCCGACGAGCCCCGTGCTCACCCGCATCGTCGCGCGTTCGTACACGGGCACCGTGAAGCCCGAGCGCAGTGTGACTTCCGCGTTGCGCTCGACGTTGCGGCCGGACAGCACGCCCGCACCGAGTTCCGCGAACAGGTTCACGCGGCCGACGTCGACCGACGCACGCAGGTTCACGCCGTCGCGGCGCACGCCGCCCCATACCGCACCGGTCCACGGGTCGCGCATCCCCGCATACGACAGCACGCTGCTCGTTTCCGGCCGGCGCGACGCGTTCACGGTGAAGCTCGCCGGGCCCGCGTCGAAGCGGTAGCGCACGCCGCCGACCAGGTAATGCACCGGGAAACCGAGCGGCGACGTGCCGAGATCGACACGCCACGCGTCCGTGCGATAGCCGGCGCCGAGCGCGACGCCCGTCGTCGGCTGGTGCAGGTCGCCGCGCGGATGCGCAATCAAGTCGGCGGCCGACGGATTCGGCGCGAACGGCGCAGGCAGCCCGAGCGGCGCGTTGAGCGCGGCATAGGTTCCGAAGGTCTTCAGCGAATACGCGTTCGGGTCGCTCGTATCGAGCGTGCCCGCGTCCAGATGCACGGTGTCGAGCTGCAGGAACGCATGCCCGTCGTAGCGCACCGGCACCTGCACGTAGATCGGCACCTGCTGCGCGCGGTACGCGGACACCCCTTCGTCGCCCGACTTGTACGCGGGCAGCCAGCCGGTCTCGATCTCCGGGTCGCGCCGCTGCTCGAGATCCGCGAACGCGGCCTGCGCGGGCGTGCGGCCGTCACGGCCCGGGCTCACGCCGCTCGTGCGTTCCTGCGACAGCGACAGCCGGTACAGCGACGCGGCATCGTCGTAGCGGCCCTGCGCCTCGGCCACGCGCCCGGCTGCCACCGTCACGTCGGCGCGCGCCGGATACGCGGCCTGCAGCGGGCCGGTCACCTGCGCGGCTTCGTCCGGGCGGCGCAGCGCGTTCAGGCGGCGCACGACCGACAGCCGCGTGTCGACGTCGTCGTCCGGCGTGCGCGCGAGCACGCTCTGCACGCGCGCGAGCGCCGCCGCGCGATGACCGCTGTCCTCGTCGATCCGCGCGAGCGCGAGCTGCGTATCGGCGTCGTCCGGCGTGCGCGCGACGACCGGCGCGAGCGCATCGCGCGCCGCGTCGTAGTGTCCCTGCGCGCGTTCGAGGTCGGCCAGTTCCAGTGCGTAGCGCTTGTCCGCGCGGCCGGCCTCGCTCGCACGATCGAGCAGCGTGCGGGCGCGCGCATAGTCCTGCCGCGCGATCGCGTCGTCCGTCCGCCGCAGCACGAGCCGCAGCGACTGATCCTCGATGCGCGCGGTCTGTCCGGCCGTCAGCGCCGGCTCGCGGCGCAGCGCGTCGAGCCACGCGGCGAGCGCGTCGTCGCGCCCGGCGCTGCCGAGCAGATCGCCGTAGCGCAACCGGACGTCGGTATCGGCCTCGCGGGGATGCGCGGCGATCCAGTCGCGCAACGGCGCGAGGCCGCGCTCGGGTTCGCCCGCGTCGATCCACTGCGCGCCGATCGCCGCGAGCATGTCGGGATCGTCCGGCGCGCTCGCCTGCGCATGCGCGAGCGACGCGGCGAACGCCGCGCGATCGCCGCGGCCGAGCGCGCCGCGCGCGTCGGCCAGCGCACCTTCCGCGTCGAGCTTGCGCGCGAGCGCACGCATGCCGTCGGAGCGGTGCGCGCCGTCGACGCCCGCGAGCGCGGCCTGCGCGCCGGCGATGTCGTCGAGCGAGTTGCGATACAGCGCGGTCGCATAGCGCATCTCGGGCGTATCGCTTTGCGCGAGCCCGTCGTCCATCACCGTGCGGCCGAGCTGCGGCAGCCCCATGTCGCGATACAGCCGCGCGAGCGCGAAACGCGTCCACGGCGCATCGGGCGCCGCGCGCACCGCGGCTTCGTAGCGTTGCGCGGCCGGCCCGCGTTCGCCCTTGTCGGCGAGCGCGCGCGCCTGGCTCGCAAGCAGGTCGGCGCGCAGCCCGTCGAGCGCGCGGCGATCGTCGCGACCCGTCACGCGACCCTGCAGCGCGTCGAGCAGCGGGCCGACGCGATCCGCGCGGCCGGTGTTCTCATACAGCATCGCGGTGCCGCGCACCGCCGACAGCGTCGGCGAACGTGCAGCCAGCAGTTCGCGCAGCAACGGCTCCGCGCGCGCCCAGTCGCGCTGCGCGAGCAGCGCATCGACGAGTTGCAGCTTCGCGTCGGGGCTGTCGGGCTGCATCGCGAGTGCGGCGCGCGCCGCGCGCTCGGCATCCTGCGGCCGCCCCGCCGAAGCCGCCGCGCGACCCTGCGCGAGCACCCCCCAGAACTGCGCGGTGCGCGCGAGGCCCTGCCACTTGCCGCGCTGGTCGGTCGAGCGCGCCGCGGCGCGCGTGAACAGCGCACGCGCTTCGTCGTGCCGGCCTTCGCGCAGGCGCAGCAGGCCGAGCCCGCCGAGCGCATCGGCGTCGTCGGCACGCGCCTGCGCGGCGCGCGCGAGCAGCGGATCGGCGCCGGCCAGATCGCCGTGCGCGAGCGCCTGCAGGCCGCGCTGCTGCGCGATGTAGTCGGGATCGCGTTCGAGCCGGCGTTGCGCGTCGCGCTGCCGGTCGAGGGTGGCGGCGCGATCGCGGAATTCGGTGTCGTCCGGCACGAGCGCCAGATACGCATGCAACGCGTCGAGATACGCGGGATCGGCGCCGGCGGACTGCAGCACGCGGCGCCACAGCGCCATCGCTTCCGTATGGTCGGTGTCCGCCCGCGTCGCGAGCGACCACGCGATCCGGTTCGCTTCCGCGCGCGTGTCGTCGTGCTGGTTCAGCAGTCGCGCGAGCGCCAGCGCCGCGCTCACGTCCTGCGGGTCGGCCGCGACCGCGCGGCGCAGCGCGGCGATCGCCGGCTCGCGTCCGCCCGGCGCATTCGACACGATCTGGTAGTACTCGGCGCCGAGCGCGCCGGACGGCGCGCCGTTCGGAAACAGCGCGACGATCCGGCGGGCCGCTTCGTCGGCGCGGCCGCTGCGCGCGAGCAGGCGGATCTGCGCCATCTCGCCGCGCCCGCTCGTCGCGACGCGGTATTCGTCGGCCGCCCGCCGCGTGCCGGGCGCCGCGGGCGCCCGCGCCTGCAGGCGTGCCAGCGCGGCCTGCGCGCCTTGCGCATCGCCGAGCCTCAACAGCACGCGCATCTGCTCCGCGAGCAGTTCGGGATCGTCCGGCGCGATCAGGAGCCCCTTGCGCAGCGCGTCGCGCGCGAGGTCGTCGCGATGCTTCGCGCCCCACATGCGGGCGGTCGAGAGCTGGCGCTGCGCGTCGGCCCGATCGATCGTGGCTGCCGCCGTGGCCGGCGCGGCTTTCGGCGCGACGGTTTTCGGCGGCGGAGCAACGGCGGCGGCGGTGCCGGCAGCCGCGGCCGGCGCCGCCGCGCAGACCGACGACGCGAGCCACGCGAACCCCGCGACGCGCGGTGCGGCGCGCTTCATCGAGCCACGCATGGACGCCCCTCCCAGCGCGCGTCGAGCGATCCGTCCGCGCCGAACCGGTAGCGGCCCTCGCGCCAGCCGAGGCCGAACAGCGTCAGCACGCTCGTGTAGTAGCCGGGCGCCGACTGGCGCGCGAGCGTATCGACCCGCGCGGCCTGCGCATCGGCGAGCGCACGCTGGCCGCGCGCGTCGAGGAACGGCACGGCCGCCGCGGAGAAGCCGCCGTTGCCGTCGTTCGGCCCCGCGACGCCGGTCGTCGTGTCGACCTTCTCCGGCGGCGCGCCATGCGCGGCGATGTAGTCGGCAAACGGTGCAAACCGCGCGAGCAGCGGCGCGGCGAGCGGATCGGCGCGATCGAGCATGCCGGCCCACAAGTACACGCGGATCGCGTTGTACGCGCTTTCCGCGCGGGTTTGCGGATCGGGCCCGAAGCCGGCGCCCGCGCGATACAGCGCCCAGTCCGGAGAAAAGCCCTTCGGCGCGGTGTCGAGCAGCACGCGGCCGGTGCTGGCCGCGAGCGCGGCCCAGCGCCGATCGTCGGGCAGGCGCGCGGCGAGCCCGCGGATCAACTGCGGCGGCGAATAGCTCGGGTTCACGCGCCATTGACCGTTGGCCAGCTTGAAGCCGGTCGGCCCGGGCAGCAGCGTGAGGCCGAGGCCCGGCACGCTGGCCGTCTCGTCGTCCAGCACGCGCTTCGCGAGCAGCGCGCCGCGCGCCGTGTAGCTGCGCTCGCGCCACAGCCGGCCGGCTTCGACGAGCGTGTACGCGATCCACAGGTCGGCGTCCGACGCCGCGTTCGCATCGAGCACGCGCCATGCGCCGTCCGGCGCGCGGCCCCACAGCCACGCCGGCAGACGGGCGCTCAGGTCGCCCTGCGCGAGGTTGTTCTCGGTCCATGCGAGGATCGTGTCGAACGTGCGCCGGTCGTTCGCGACCAGCGCGAAGAACAGTCCATACGCCTGCCCCTCCGATACCGTGCGCGAATCGGCCGAGCCGACGTCGATCACCCGGCCGTCGGCCGACACGAAATCGCGCTTGAACGCGTCCCAGCGCGGCCACGCTGCGCCGCACTGCGCGTCGGCCGCGCCGCTTTGCGCCGCCTGCGCGCGCCCGGCGGTCGCGGTCGCCGCGCACGCAGCCGCGACGGCCAGCACGAGTGTCGTGCCGACGCGCCGCGCCGGCCGCGTTGCCCGTCGCCTTGCGAATGCCCACGCCATCCGTTACATCCCCCGTCGACGCGCGGCGATTCTCTGCAGCACGCTGAACACGCCGAGCGCGAGCAGCAGCCCCGCGGCGACGCCGACCACGCCGAGCACGACCGGGTGCCGCGCCGCCTGCGTCCACACGCGCGCATACCACGGCACGAAGCCGACCACGTACGGCTCGCCCACCCGGAGGCTGTCGACCTGCCCCGGCCGCACCAGCGCGAGGTCGCCCTGCAGCTGCGACACGAGGCCCGGCTTCTCGAATACGTCGAGCAGATCGGCCAGGCGCGTCTGGTCGGTCGCCGTCAGCGCGACGACGCTGCGGCCGTGGCTGCCCGGCAGCTCGAAGCCGGCGAGCGCGGCGAGCGAGCCCGTCTGCTCGATATGCGCGCCGCCGTCGGCCATGCCGATGCCGTTGCGCCAGCGTTCCTTCACCGAGAAGGCGACCCGCGTCGCGCCCGTGCCGCCCTGCTGGTCGATCGTCAGCGGCAGCGCCGCGCGCCAGTGCGACAACAGCGGCGATGCGGGCGAGCCGTCGATCACGAGCAGGTCCTTGCGGCCCGCCAGCGCGGCGACGTCGCCGGGCCGCGCAACCTCCACGCGCAGCGCCGGGAAACCGGTCCACTGGCCCATGTGGCCGAGCATCGTCAGGTAGGCTTCGAGCTCCTGCGGCGACGGTCGGTCCGGGATCACGACGGCCGTCTGCGACAGGTCGGCGAAGCGCGTGAACGGGAAGCCGCTGTTCGCGAAGAACGCGAGGTTCGGCAATTGCGCGTAGTGGACGAAGTGCGAGAAGTCGATCGTCGAATCGGGATCGATCGCCGCGCGCTGCGGCCCGGTCGCGGTGCTCGAGCAGAGCCCCGTCTTCTGCGAATCGAGCGTGAAGCGGAACTGCAGCTGATTGCCGCTGCCGACGCGAAACGCCGGGATGTCCACATCGCTCGTCACGCGACCTTCCGGCACCGCGAGCAGCGGCAGCTGCATGCGCCCGCGCGCGTCTTCCGCATGGGCCGGCCCGAGCCGGTACGACTTCACGAGCTGTTCGTTGATCTCGACGGCGAGCGTCGAGTCGTCCTGCACCGTCGGCGCCGTATAGCGGTAGCGCAGCGTGATCGGCACGCCCGAGCCGTTCCACGAATGGAGATCGGCCGGCACGCGCAGGTTCAGGCGGATCGCGTCGGGCGTCGTGCCGCGCACTTCGAGCTCGCGCGGGTCCGACACGAGCTCGCGGAACGTGATCGGCCGGTTCACCGGCAGCCAGCGCGGCGCGTCGTACGGTTTGCGGGGCGCGCCGAGATCGACGTGCGCGACGGTGGCCGCCGGGCCCGACAGCGCCGCACGGCCGAGCACCAGCGCCGCGACCGCGTCGTCGACCTCGGCCGCCGTGCGGCCCGTCACGACCAGCAGCTTGCGGCCTGGCGCGGCCGGGTTGTCGGCCACCGCGAGCAGCGGGCCGTTGACCGACGGCAGCGCGAGGCCGGCAGGCAGCGTCGCGGCCGTGCCGACCACCACCGCCTGATCGTCGGCCGGCAGCGTCGTCGCGACCGGGAAGCGAGCCTGCCGGTAGTCGGCCTGCGCGCCGAACCACGACGCGAGCACGCCGGCGCTGCGCAGCGTCGCCGAATCGGGCGACGCCGGCAGCACGAACGGCAGCCGCAGCAGCCCGTTGTCGCGCCGGTCGAAGAACGGCGCGGGCAGCAGCGCGAGATCGTTCGGCAGGCGCAGCGGCGATTCGTCGAGGATCAGTTCGCTCGTCGGGCTCACGTCGGCCCACAGCGCCGAGTTCGACGGGTCCTCGCAGTGATCGAGCGTGTAATGCGCGATCAGGCGCAGGCCGATCTGGTTGAAATCGGAGAAGTAGCGCGGATCGATCGGGATGTCCTGCGTGACCGTGCGGCCCGCGCGCGTCGCGTCGAACGGGACCGTCGCGATCACCTCGCCGTTCATCGACACCTTCAGGTGCGACATCGGGAACACCAGCGACGGCGAATACGCGTAGGTCAGACGCAGCCGCGCGCCGGTGACCACGCGGTCGAGCCGCACGCCCGCGTTGATCGTGCGCGCGTCGTCGGCGCCGCGCAGGCGCATCGGATCGAAGGCGCCGAGCGACGCGAACGGCAGGTGCACGGTCGTCGTCGGCAGCCCGGCGGACGCCGCGCTGGCGGCGCCCGGCACGGCCGCGCCGCTGGCGGGCGACGGCGCGGCCGGACTGCCGGCGGACGCCGACGCGGCGGCAGGCACCGCCGGCATCGGTGCGGCCGACAGCGCGGCTGCATGGAGCGCGCCGAACGCGGCCACCGACAGGACGAACAGCGAAACGGCCGGCTTCATGCGCGGCTCCGCATCGTCGTGATCATCCGGTTATCAAGCGCGTCGCGACCGACGCGCGCACAGCAGCTATGCCCGCGAGTGCACATCCCCACTGCTTCCCCTCAATGTCTGGCCTGAATGCAATTATCGAAACGACGCGGCGAACTCTTGGGCTGCCGGTTCGTCAGACGGTGCGCGCGCCTGGCACAGGCGCTCGCACATTCGTCACACTATCTCAAAATCAGGGCGAAACTCACCGTGATTCGCGCTGACGAAGCGAAAAACAACTCAATTCGGTCGGAAATGCTGCGCGCCGCGATTGAATGGCAAGAATTACGCCGTTGCTGCCTGCCGGACCGACCGGCATACTGCCGGCGCGCCGGACTGGCCGGTCGAACACCCGACTACCGGCCGAATGCCGGTTGCGACCCCTTGCGGGCCGCCCGGAATGCGCTGCCGCGCGAGCGGCGCGTATGCTACCGCAAGCTCGCGCCGAGTGCCGCGCTTTCTTCATGGAAAACTGACTTGGATCAATTCGTCGACACCGCCACGCCGTCCCCCGACACGCTGCTGCGCATCATTGCCGCGCAGGCCGAGATCGCGAAACTCGGCCTCGATCTCGGCAGCGTGATGGCTTACGTGACCGAACAGGTGCCGCAGCTCACGGGCGCGAGCGGCGCGGCGGTCGAATTCGCCGAAGGCGACGACATGGTGTACCGCGCCGCGTCGGGCTCCGCTGCCGGGATGCTTGGGCTGCGGCTGCGCCGCTCGGGCAGCCTGTCCGGCATGTGCGTGACGCGCGGTGAATTGCTGCGCTGCACGGATTCGGAAACCGACCCGCGCGTCGATCGCGACGCGTGCCGCCGGGTCGGGCTGCGCTCGATGCTGGTGATGCCGCTCACGCATGCGGACACGACGGTCGGGGTGCTGAAAGTGATGTCGCCGGACGTCGACGGTTTTTCGGCCGCCGACGCCGGCACGCTGCGGCTGATGGCCGACCTGATCGCCGCCGCGATGTTCCACGCGGCGCGCAACGAAGCCAACGAGCTGTACCTGCGCGCGACGCACGACGCGCTCACCGGCCTGCCGAACCGCGCACTGTTCTACGACCGCCTGCGCCAGTCGATGCACACGGCGCTGCGCGCGAACGGCCGGCTCGGCATCCTCAACATCGACATGGACGGGCTCAAGCCGATCAACGACGGCCTCGCCACCGCGCCGGTGACGCCGCGCTGCGCGAGATCGCGATGCGGATGCTCGGCGCCGTGCGGCGCTCGGATACGGTTGCGCGCGTGGGCGGCGACGAGTTCGCGGTGATCCTGCCGAACGTCGGCGGCCGCGACGACGTCGACGCGCAACGCGCCCGGCTCGCGCGGAAGGTCGGCGAGCCGTTCGAATTCGACGGGCATCCGCTGCGGCTCGGCGTCAGCGTCGGCATCGCGATGCTGCCCGACGACGGCACCGACATGAACGCGCTGATCGAACATGCGGATCGGGAGATGTATGAGGTAAAGCGCACGCGGACGCGGCGGGTGGCGCAGGTGTGATACGAAGGCGGAATGTCGCGTCGCCCGTTTCAGCATCCGGCGAAACAGAAAGCAGATCGACATGCGATGACAGCAATATGTAATTTTATGGTTATCATTGCGATCCCAAGCACCGACACGCCCGACATCATGTGGCGCAACCGAGCAGGCAAAGAGTACGTGCCTTTGTCGCTCGATCGGTTCGCCACTTCACGCAATGGATCATCTGCTTCCGCACTACGAACGAGAGCTTGGCCTGCTGCGCGCATCAATTGCCTCCTTCTCGGCGCGCTATCCCAAAATCGCCGTCCGCCTCGGGATCAACGGAGACCGCTCTGAAGATCCGCATATCGAGCGAATGCTGCAGTCATTCGCTCTTCTTGCCGCGAATATCGGCACTCGGCTCAGTGACGAGTATCCCGAATTCACCACGTCGCTCGCAGGCATGCTGTGCCCGCAATACCTGCGACCGGTGCCGGCATGTACGATTGCCCGGTTCGACATCGGCGACGTGTTCGACAAGCTGACCGAACCGTCGTCGATTCGCCGCAACACCGAACTCTCGAGCAAAGCGGAGGACTGCCGCTTCCGTACTGTCTACGACGTTACGCTTGCGCCCATACGCATCGAGCACGCGCGGTACGGGCCGGCAACCAGCGTTCCGTCTTATGCGGTATTGCCACCGAGCACATCCGGCCTCCTCTCGATCACTTTCGCGGTTACGCGGCCTGATTTTCGTATCGCGTCCATTCCGAGTCCGCTGCGTGTCCATATCCACGGTGCGGACGAAGTCGTCGCCACGATCCTCGATTCGATGACAATGCGGACCGCGGCAGCGTTCGTCGAAGACGCGCAACAGCGGTGGACCGCATTGCACGCTTCGCCGCTTGCACCGGTAGGCCACGACGACACCGAGCGGCTGATCGACGAAGACGACGGAGCCCCGGCCCTGCGATTGCTCGGCGAATACTTCGCATACTCGAAGAAGTTCGATTTCATTGACATCGATCTCGGTGCGCTGACCGATGCAGCAGGCCCGGATCACACACTGACGCTGCACCTCGCGATCCGCGGCGTACATCCGGACTCGCGGGAAGCCCAGCGGCTGGGCGCGTTGTCGGCAGAAAACCTGAAGCTCTTCTGCACGCCGATCGTCAATCTGTTCCGGCTCACGTCGGTGCCACTCAAGCGAGACTCGCTGACCGGCACGTATCCGGTGCAGCCGCAGAAAACCGATGCAGCGCAAGTTGCGATCTGGTCGGTCGATACGGTACGCGCCACGACTGGCGTGTCGAGGGCGGCTGTCATTCCGCCGTTCACGTCGCTCATGCATGGCGGTGTCAGCGGGCCGACCGGCCCCTACTGGATTTCCGTCCAACGCGCAGCGACGACTTCTTCGGGAAAAGCCGAGGCTGCGATCAGTCTGGTCGGACTCGATGGCCGCCCCGCGTCCGACACCGGGATCGAGCAGATCACCGCGAACCTGACGTGCACGAACGGCGATCTCCCCCGGACGATACGGGCGAGTGCGCCCAATGGCGATCTCGTCAACGAACAAGGCGCAATCGTGTCGCGCATCGACATGCTCGACTCGCCCACTGCGGTTGCCCGTCTACCGCAAGAAGGCGACGCCGTATGGCGGCTCATCGCGCAACTCGCGCCGCATTCGATCGAACTGACCCGTTCGGGGCTTGCAGAATTGAAACGTCTGCTCCGCCAATTTGCGGTGCAGTCGGGCACGCACGCGAACCTGATCGATGGATTGACGAACCTGGGTCATCGCGTCAGGCAACTCTGGCTGTCGGGAGAGCCGATGCCGAGCTTTGTACGCGGCCTGGAGGTGACGCTGACCGTTGACGAACAGGCGTTCGCGGCAACGAGTCTGAATGCGTTCGTCGGTGTGATGGAGCGTTTTTTCACTGCACATATGTCCGCAACGAATTTCGTGCAGTTGGTCGTCATGTCCGCCAACAACGGCCGGGAAATTTGGCGTTGTGCGCCACGACCGGGAGCGACGCCGCTCGTCTGATCTCGCCGCGGTGCGACAAGTCTTGCGGAACGGTCGAACGGTCGCCTATGCCGATCAGACGAGGCTCGAAATCACACAACATCCACAAGTCGCGCGATGGCCGTGCCGGGCAATCGGGACGCCATCGTCAGTCATCGATTCGTCGCCCTCGACGATCAGGTTCGGTTTGATCTCGGGATGCTGCGGACACGTCACTTCGTCGCCCTTGCGCGCCACGAATCGGCCGTCGAAGCGCATCTTCGACGAACCTGTGATTACCTTGCCGCCATGGTCGGTGTCGTCGCCGACACGGATGAGATTCATCATGAATTCGAGTCCTTGCTCGTAACGTGATCCGGATGCTTGTCAGTAGCGGAAATACAGGATGCCCAGCGCGGCGGGGTCGCCGGGTTTCTTGTCCTTCTTCGTGATGGCCGGGAGATCGATATTTTTGACGTCCTTCCAGCCGAATCCTTCAAAGATTCCTTCGGCCAGACGAACGAAGCCCATCATTTTTCGCGAAACTCGATAAGTGATCAGCGAGAAAATTGCAGCAGTTCCCAGGCTCCCCAGTGCGCACCCTATAAGCAAACTATCGATTGGAGCTCCACCTTTGAAGATCGCAAAGCAAGCAATTATAAAATATGCCACGACCAGTGCAGATGCGAGAAATACGGCTCCACATTTGAACGATGCTCGATAGTGCGCATAACGCCCTCGACTGCAATGCGGATGAAGCGCCACAATTTTGTCCGAAGGTCGCCGGATACCGAATGCCTGCCAGGTGTCGCCCCAACGTTCAGCAACAACCTCTACCTCGTCGCCTTCCGTAAACACCGACCACCAAACCCAAGCCTTCACGGCCTCCCCATCGAGATCGAACTCGATCAGATCAGCCTCTTCGGTCGTATCCATTGCCATACCACCCAGCCCAACAGCGACTCCGCTCAACCCGACCAGACTGGCCGCAACCGCCGTCGCGCCCATCTTGGTGCGGTCCGCATCGGTAAAGAAGAAGTCTTGACTGCAACGAGTCTTGCGAAGGTTGCAGATGCGCCCACGCAGCAACTGAGACTGCGGTCGTGATGTGAAGTTAGTAACGGAAATACAGCACCCCCAAGGCTCCCGGCTCGCCCGGTTGCTTATTCTTCTTCGTGATGGCCGGAAGATCGATATTTTTAACGTCCTTCCAGCCAAATCCCTCAAAAATTCCTTCGGCCAGCCGAACGAAGCCCATCATCTTCCGGGCAACGCGATAAGTAATGAACCCGTAGCCCAGCGCCGACACCAAAGTCCCCAGCGCGCATGATATGATCAAATTTCCAATTGGCACGCCGCCTTTAAAAATAGCGAAGCACGCAATTATAAAATATTCAAAAAACATCGCAGCCGCAAAAAATGCCCCACCCCATTTGAATGAAGCTCGATAATGAGCAAAGCGACCTCGACTACAATGCGGATGAAGCGCCACAATTTTGTCCGACAATCGCCGGATGCCGAATGCCTGCCAAGTATCACCCCAACGCTCAGCCACAATCTCGACCTCGTCACCTTCTGAGAAAACCGACCACCAGACCCAAGCCTTAACCAACTTCCCGTCAAGCTCGAACTCAAGCAGGTCCGCATCTTCGGCAGTATCCATTGCCATACCACTTAGTCCGACGGCGGCTCCGCCGAGTCCGACCAAACTGGCCGCAACTGCCGTCGCGCCCATCTTGGCGCGGTCCGCATCGCTAAAGAAGAAGTCTTGACTGCAGCGAGTCTTGCGAAGGTTGCAGAGGTGCCCACGCAGCAACTGAGACTGCGGTCGTGATGTGAAGTTAGTAGCGAAAATACAGCACCCCCAACGCGCCCGGCTCGCCCGGTTTTTTCCCTTTTTTTGTAATCGCAGGAAGATCTATATCCTTCACACCCTTCCATCCAAATCCAGGAAATATATTCTCCGCGAGACCGACAAATCCCATAAATTTTCGAGCGATACGGAAAGCGATAATTCCGTATACCGCAGCCGCTGCAAACCCGCCGATTGCAAGCCCAACCGTGAGACCAACCCAACCCGTCTCCGATCCATATTTCAAAAACCCATACAAAAAACCAAATACAAAAAATGCCGCGATTAGTGACACAGAAATTTTGCACCATAATTTCAACGTGGCGCGGTAGTGGGCATTCCGGCCACGACTACAATGTGGATGGAGTGCGACAATCCCATCAGATATCCGTCGAACACCAAAAGCTTGCCAAGTGTCCCCCCAACGTTCTGCGACAACTTCGACTTCATCCCCTTCTGCAAACACCGACCACCATACCCACGCTTTGACCAGCTTGCCATCTAGGTCGAATTCGATCAGATCAGCTTCTTCCGTGGTGTCCATAGCCATACCGCTCAAGCCCACTGCCACACCGCCCAATCCAGCCAAACCTGCGGCAATCGCGGTCGCGCCCATCTTCGCTCGATCAGCATCGGTAAAGAAGAAATCCTGACTGCAACGCATTTTGCGCAGGTTGCAGATACGCCCGCGCAGCAATTTCGACTGCATTCGTGAAGTGACCTTAGTATCGGAAATACAGCACCCCCAATGCGCCCGGCTCGCCCGGTTGCTTATTCTTCTTCGTGATGGCCGGCAGATCGATATTTTTAACATCTTTCCACCCAAATCCCTCAAAGATTCCTTCGGCCAGACGAACAAAGCCCATCATTTTTCTCGAGATCCGATACGTTATAAATGCAAAACCGGCCGCCGACACCAGGCTGGATATCAGGCATCCGATTATCAGATTTTCAATTGGGACACCGCCCTTGAAAATTGCAAAGCATGCAAAAATGAAATACATGATCATCAGCATCGATAAAAAAATCATCCCACCCCATCTAAATGAAGCTCGATAGTGTGCGAATCTGCCTCGACTACAGTGCGGATGGAGCGCCACAATTTTGTCTGAAAGTCGTCGAATACCAAAGACCTGCCAGACATCCCCCAAACGCTCGGCAACAACCTCTACCTCATCTCCCTCTGCAAACACAGACCACCATACCCATGCCTTCACTGGCTTCCCATCAAGATCAAACTCGAGCAGATCAGCCTCTTCGGCGGTATCCATTGCCATCCCGCTCAGCCCTACTGCAACACCTCCCAAACCGACCAGCCCGGCTGCAATCGCAGTTGCGCCCATTTCAGCGTGATCAATTTTGCTGAAAATAAAATCACTGCCACCTCGCGTCTTACGCAGGTTTTCAATACGACCGCGCATTTTGACAACAGATGAATCTTTCAATTCGATCATATTTATTGCACTCCGGAGTTCGACTTCAAACCAACAGCAGCGAGAGCCTTCTCAAACTCCTCACGTTGCTTATCTATCGCCCATGGCGGATTATCCTGCCCTTTGCCAAACGAGCACTTCTCAAACCACGCTTGGAGGTCGTTATCTGAAAAATACGCGATTAAAAGTTGTAGCACCACAAGTGCCACAGCAACTTCCCAGCCAGCGAGAAATAGAACCCCACGACCGATCAATAGAAGGGCAGCACGCTCCGTAACTATAATTCCGGCTTCTTCTGCAGCTGCTCCGACGGCTGCCCTACCGACAGCATTGGCTGCCGCCCGCCCCGCACCACCCGCAGCCATTGCGCCCGATCGAGCCGTCGCGCCCGCAATACCTACTCCAACGTTCGCGATAAACACTACGCCGCGTCCACCGGTAATACGGGCGATCAACGGAGCAGATGAGGTCAATGCCGTAAGGAAATTTGCTCCTGTCGCACCGAGTCCGAGCATCGCCTTAAAGAAGTATGCCGACATCAAACCATATTGCCTCTTTCCGGTGCTTTCAAATCCCTTCCCTGCATCCAGCACCATCCCAATCATCGAAGACGCCCCACCAAAATACCCGGTAATCGCCTTCAGATTGCTCAACGTCCGCCCCGCGTCCTTCGACAATCCCGTCATCAGCTTCGTCGAAGCCTGCAGGCAAGCGGACATCGACGAGAATCCCCCCGCCACCAACATCGCGTAGTCTTCGCCCTTCTTGTCCGCCTTCGCAAGGGCGCACCCGAAGCTCAGCAACTCGATCACGGCCAGCGTGCCGCCGATCCGCACACCGAGATTGACTGCCTTGCCTTCCTGCGTCAACTTGACCGCATTCCATTTCGCCCGATAGAGCTGCCCGCCTTCGTGTTCGGCGAGCGACTGAATCGTCCTGACGAACGCGTCTTTCGCCGCGACGCCCTGACTGCGCAACGTCCGATATCCCTGCTGCAACCTCAGACGCAACTCAGGTTCGACCTTGATCGCCTGCCTGACGAGATCGATCGTGTCCGCCTTGCTGATGCCGATGCGCAACATCAGCGCACCGCGAATCATGAACGTACCGGCGCAATCGCCGAGAACGCCAAGCCCCGTCCATTTGAACAGTGCATTGCCCATCGTGATGACGAGCGCATCGCCCTGAAGGCTTTTCAAATACTTTTCCGATACCGATACGGGACTCTGATGCTCATGCACCTCCTGCATCTTGTCACGGAAATCGACGAAGTTCTTCAACTGCTCCAGAACCTTGCTGACCTTGTCGGCAATGTCGCTGACCGTGTCGGCCTTGGTCGTCTTGTTCGCAATCGCCTCGGCCAGCAGCTGCTTGATCTCGACCTTCGGTTGCTTCTGGTTGTAGGCGAACGCACGCCACACGAGACTGGTCGGCAAAGTCGGATCCATGTTGTTGACCAGTTCCTCGACGACGGCCGCACCACGATCCTCCGACGGCAATCCGTTGATCGCCTCGATCACGACTTTCTCGAACGCCCGGCCGTCGTCCGCGTTTTCTTCGTGATAGTCGTGCAGCGCAGCGATGAACGTGGGCGCCTTCAGCCATGCCTTCACGTCGGGTGTACGGCGCGCCTGAATTGCCTTGACCGCATCCTGAACAGACGTGAACCATGGCCGGAAGGCGCCGAGCTTGCGCAGATTCAGTTTGCCCTCGTACTTGGGCCACTCGGCATCGCCGATCGTCTTCGCTTCCTCGGGGCTGATCACGCCCGCTTGCTCGATCCGCCGGTCCGACGCCGCCTGCTGCTCGGGCGAGACGACGGCGTAACTCGGAATGCCGTCCATCGCGCCAGGGTTGTTCAGCATGCCTTCCCAGCCGGCCCGCAGGGCGGAGCGCATGCGGCTCTTGAACGCAACCGCACCGTTGCGCACGGCCACCTCGGCTGCATCGATCGAGAGCATCGCGTCGATCTGCCGGCCCTGCTCCTTCACGTACAGCGACAACATGCTGCCTGCATCGTTACGAAAATCGTTCAGTTCGTGAACGTTGCCGATGCCGTCCCACAACGCGAGCATCATGGGCGGATGAGATTGCCCTTTCCCGGTCGAGCCGATCGTGTTCATCAGTTTGACCAGCGCTTCGCTCGTCGACAGTGGCGACGCCTGTCGGATATGCAGCGGGTAGCGGGTCGACTCCCGTCCCATCAGCTTCGGGTCGTAAGCGCCGGTCTCGTCGGTCAATCGCTGGTCCTGCGGGACGAGCAGTTTGGGGTCCAGCGCCGGCATGTACTCGACGACATCATCGATCCGCTCACGCGTTGCAACGACCGCATGCTTCTTCGGGTCGTTGCCGCCGTTGATCCATTTGGACGGCTCGATCCATTGCATGCGCTGCTCGCGCAATGCCGGATTTTCCTCGTATCGCTTGAACGTATCCTCGACCCATGCGTGCTCGGAAAATGCGATGTAGACACGGTCCGTGCATTTTTCCGGACGCTCGATCGCGATCAAATCCATCGGCACCGCAATCGCGCACTGGGCGCACGCGGGATGCGTGGACGGTTCGTCAGGCAGCGGACGCGATTGTTTCCACAGGCGCCCGTCTTCCGTCACCTTGTACACCTCCCACCGCTTGGGGCCCCGGGCACTCTGGACGTAATACAGGTACACCCATCCATCGCGCAGGGTGCGCAGCCCGTAACGATGCGTCGTCAGCGGCACGTCGGTGATGCCTTTCCCCCCAATGCCGTCCGGCAGCTTTGCCGGAACCTTGTTCGGCAAAACGGTATAGCGGACAGGCAGGATCGGCAGCCCGGTCTTCTGGCAATTCGCGCATTCTCGTTCAGTGGTCGCCATTTCTTTTATTCGTATCTCGTATCGGGGCTCGGTCGGCGTTGCGGGTCGGATAGCGAGGCCGCCTGTCCGTACCACGCCCCTTGTCGAATTTCGTCGATGTCGTCAGGCTGAAGGTGGCCGATCGCCGCAGTATAAAAATCGTCCGGCGAAAACTGCTTCAACACCTTCTCAATCTCGGGATGCCGATCGAACTGCGGATGCCAGTCGAGCGCGTGCCCGATGAACGCGATCAGGTCGTCACGATCCTGCAGCCCGTATTGCTCCGCTCGCGCCGCGGCCGCAACGGCCGCGTCCACTTCCGCAGGCGTCGGCTGACGGCCTGCCGCCAACGCGTGCAATGCGAGCGCACGGTTGACGAGGCCGTGGCGATGCACTTCCGGCCATTGCGCGGCGGTAAGCGAACACGCCCGGCTCGATCCAACGCCACGGCCATACCCTCGCGGTTTCGCGCATACGTCGAGCGCATGCCAGACAGTCACCGGCCCGAGTAGCGCCTGCTGCTGTTGCTCGGTCAACAGCGGCCAGATCAAACCCAGCGCGCGCGTGTCGTAAAAGCGCAGCGCACACAGCCGTCCGCGCTCGTCGTACTGCAACACTTGCGTCGACCAGTGTCCGGCGACTTCGTCGGCGGAAGCAGTGCTCGCCAACCATCCGCCGATTCGCTGTCCGAGGCCCTGCGCCATCGACGCAGGACGCCGGTCTTCGAATGCGAGCCGCACGCTTTCCTTCAGCAGCATGGCGCCTGTCGACGAACGCAAATCCAGTTCAACGAGGTAAGGCTGCTGTTCAGCCGGAAATCCGTCGTGCGCGATCGTCACGATCGTGCGCTTCACATCGCTGAATGCCGATCCGTCGTCTGACGGCACATCGCGCTGCGACGGATCGACAACCAGAAGACAACGCATTTCAGGGTGCTTGTCGAAATAGGCGTGCAGCACACTGGCGGTGGCGTCGATCACTGCGTTCTCGCTAGACGCACTCAGGCCATCCGCACGATCCGCGACACGATTGTTCGGAGTATTCATCATGACTACTCCAGCACGACGCTCGACGCACTGTCGGCCGCCGCCGACGCCGTCTTCCACGCGCACCCTTTCTGTACACTCGCAATCGGCGACGGCAGGCGCATCGATGACGCACCGGGCTTGTCCCACGATGCACATTTCTCGAGGATCTGGCCGCTCGTGCCGTTCTCGATCAGGTCGGGCGCGATCTTGATATAGGAGCCGCCGGCACCGATCCAGATCTCCTTTTCCGCGGAGATCACGACACGCCCGCTCGAACTCGTGATCGTCACGTCGTTGAGCGCCGCAAGCTTCATCTCGTCGCTCTGCGCCTGAATCTCGACCTTCCCCTTGGCGGCGAAGAGCTTGATCCCCGCGTTCTGAGCAAACAGGCTGATCTTTTCCATCACGCTCGCGATCAGCGATTTCCCGGCGGCGACGTGCGTACTTCTGCCGCTGACGATATTGACTTGCTGGTTCGCGGTGAGCTGCGCCGAGTCCTGCGTGGACACGCCCACGCCCGCGGGGCTCGCAATCAGCATGATCGGCGACGAGAACCCGTTTGCGCTACCCGTGCCGCCACCTCCCGTTCGACCGCCGCTGCCTGCGCCACCCGCCACGTTGTACTGCGTTGCATCGGTGAATCGCTTCAGCGCGTCGTGCCCTTCGTCCAGGCTCTCGGCCTGATTTGCCGCACTCGCCTGGGACGTCAGTTCCACCACGCTCTCCGCACTCGCCAATTGCTCGGTCGCGGCAGTCACGTTCAGAGGCTGGTGAGCCGTTGCCGAATGCGTCGAAACGAACAGCCCCTGCCCCGCACGAATGGCGCCATACGCGTCCGATTTGAGATCGAAGCCATTGCCGAGGAATGCGCCGCGTGCATTGTCCGTATGCTGGATCAGGTAGCCGAGATGCAGATGAGACTGATAGCTGCTGGAATAGAGGTGAACGCGATTCTGCTGCGTCGAGTCGTCCATGACGAGCTGGTTGTAGCCCGTCCCGCCGTACTCGCGCGACCGGTAGCCCGACAGCAGTCCGTTCGAGTGCCACACCGGTTGGGTCGCGCCCCCGTACATCCTTGCAATGATGACGGGCCGGTCGCAATCGCCTTCCATGAAACCGACGACGACCTCATCGCCCTTGCGCAATGGCTGGATGCCACCGCGGTTCGCACCGGCATCGAGAAAAGTCGGCCGCACCCAACACGACGCGCGTTCGTCCTGGTCATTGCGGCGGTTCCAGTGAAACCACACCTTCACGCGATTCAGCGAGTCGGTGTACACCTCTTCACCACCCGGTCCGGCAACGATTGCGTTCTGCAACTGCATGACCGGCTTCTTGTGCTCGAACGGACTGCGAAACGGAACGTTGCGCGGCTGTGCCTCGACCTTCACCTGAAAGAAGCCTTCGCTGCCGTCCGCATGACGCACGGTCGCTCCGGCCTTCGCCTCGGAAACCTCGGCAGCCAGCCCATCGGGAAAGGCCTCCACACCATCGAGACCCGGCACGTTGTTGCATATCAACCAGTCGACTCCAAGCAGCACGAACTCTCGATCGGCCTGGTTGCCCGCATCGTGAACCGGATGACCGCGAAGTTCGAAACGCCTTCCCGGCATCGCGCAGCGCAAGCCGCCCACACCGTGAAAGCGCTTCATTCGCGACATCTTCTCTTCAAGACGAATCCGCGCGAGGCGTTCGCCCTGCTCCCGATCGGACCACATGTAGGCACCCGGATAGTCGTAGACCTCGCCGTCGGTCGGCAAATTGCCGTGGACGTCGGTCACGCCTTGAACTTGCCGGGGAAGATCGGGCCGCTTGTAGTCGAACGAGCGCGACGTCAGTTGCGCACTCTCGATCTGAAGCTGTTCCTTCCATTGAGCGAATCCGTCCAGCTCGCCGCCAATTTCCATGCGGCCGAACTCGACGACGGGTTGCCTGAGCGGCGGAACGAAGTAGGCGTCGTCCGTCACGACCATCGTGTGGGATCGGCCGTCGTCCGCTTGTTCGAAGTAGGGAAATACACCCACCTCTTCCATGCTTCGGTGGACGAAATTCAGATCGTATTCCCATTGCACGCGATTCGAATACGACGGTAACGCACCATGCAGGTCGAAGCGGAACGCTCCGCGTGCCTGCGCATGCTCGTTGAATACGTCGGTGAGAATCTGTTCACCGTTCTGCTCCTGCCAGTCGCGCATGTCGCGACGCAGGCACAGGAAGTAAAGCCACGAGGAAAAGGCCAGCTTGTAGTACGTGAGCGGGCCATCGGATCCCAGCCGGCTGAAGCGGTGAACGTAACCGTGAATCGGCATGTACGTACCGTCGACCTGCTGAATCCAGAGCGTCACCGGCTTGGCCAGCAGCGCCTTGAGTTCGATCTGGCCACCGCGCGGCGACACGACGTCGATCACGAATTCATAGTCACGTCCTAATCTGGCCGTTCCTTTAACGTACAGAGGCAGTAACCAGTCGACGCCGAGTGGCGTATCCAGTTTGACAAGACGATTGTATTGCGCGTCGCCCAGACGCAACGTCTTATAAAGTGCGGTATGGCCCATGCAGCATGCCCTTGATTGTATTAAGGCGGGATTTCTGCCGAGCCGATATTATAAATACCTTTCACAATAAATTCGATTAGCCGACAGTCTTTGAATATTGTCAGGTTCAAAGCAACGACCATCGGGTAAATATTTCCGATATTCCGTATTTTGGTTTTGATTCGGCAATCATTACCCGGCACGCATCATCTTCCATGCGTGGCTCTCGCTCGGTGGCACACTCCGCCGCCTCGCGCACGCACGCCTAACCGACCCGCGGCACCGCGATCGCCAGCCCGACCACGATCCACTGCACGATCGCGACCAGCACGGCGGCGCGGCACAGCCTGACCGCGCCACGCACACGCGCGTCGAGCGCGCGTCCAGCCTTCCCTGCATCGATCCAGCCGAGTTCGACAAGCGCGCGATCGAGCGCGGCGAGCCCCTCGGTGACCGACGCATCGCACGACGCCGCCCGCGCCAGCGCGGCGAACAGCCGCCGGTCGATCTCGATGCGCACCGCGTACCACAGCGCGGCAATCCCCGACCCGGTGCTGACCACGGCCAGCAGCACGCGCGCGAGCGTCGACGGCGCCCAGCCCGACGCGATCCACCAGCCGGCGCCGGCCGCGGCCAGCGCGGCCGCGATCGCCCACGCGCCCGCATCGAGCGCACCGCGCGCGGCGGCGATCCGGAACGGTGCGGACGGGTCGCGCATCATGGTCCTCCCGTCACACAGCGGCGGTCGATCCAGTCCTGCAGCACGGCCACGCCGCCGTCCGACCATACCGCTCGCGGCCGCACCGCCCGTACCGCCGCGAGCGCGTCGCGCGCGTCGCCGAGCCCCCGCCGCGCGGCGAGCCACGCGGCCGCACACAACACGCTGCGCCCGTAGCCGAGCGCGCAGCAGACCAGCACGTCGCGCCCTTCGGCATGCAGGCGCTCGAGTGCCGCGACGGCCGCCGCGAGCTGCGCGGGCGTGGGCGCGACGAGGTCGAGTTGCGGCACCGCCACATACGCGAGAGACGCGTCGGCCGCGGCCCAGCGCGGCATCTCGGCCGTCAGGTCGACGAGCGCCGTGAAGCCGTGGCGCCGCACGTCGCGCGTGGTCGGCGTGCGGCCGATCCACACGCGCTCGTCGATCCGCACCGCCGCCGGCTGCCGGAACGTCCATAACCGCGAATTGACGAACGCGCCGACGATCGTCGGCGCGAGCAGCCAGCGGACGGACACCGGCACGCTGCCCGCATCGTCCTTCTGGAACGCGCCGGGCGCGCCGCGCCAATAGATCCACGCAACGCACGCGAGCGCCAGCGCAGCCCACCCGGCCGCAAGCGCCAGGCCCGGCGCACGCGACACGAAGCAAAGCGCCGCGAGCGCGACCAGTGCAGCGCCGAGCGCGTAGCGGCGCGCCAGCGCGCGTCCGGCGGAGGACGGGAAAGCGGCCGCACCGGGCAACCGTCCGGCGCCGTCACGCAATGGAAACAGGAACAACGCGAGACAGCCGACGGCCGCGCCGGTCGGCACGTCGATCATGTGATGCTGGTAAGTCGTCAGCACCGACACGCCGATCGCCGCGAACCACGCATGCAGCACGATGCGCGCGGCGGTGCCGCGCAGATGCTTCGCATAGACGGCCCACAACACGACGAGCAGGCCGATGTGCAGCGACGGCGCCTGGTTGAACGGCTTGTCGAACCCCATCAGCAGCGTGAACAGCGCGCCGGCCACGCCGCCCGCATCGGGCCGCTCGAAGCCGAAGCGCAGCGGCCATGCGATGAAGCACGCGACCGAGATCACCTGCACGGTCAACAGCCGCTTCACGTGATCGAGCAGATCGTCGCGGCGGGTCCAGAAAAAGAACGACAGCGCGTACAGCAGGTCGATCGACCAGTACGGCACGATGGTCCACGGCACGAACGGAATCGCGTGCTCCCAGCCGAACGCGAAGCTCGGCACCTCGGCGCGGCGCGCGGCGAGCCAGTTCGCGAAGCCGTAGGTCGAGAAGAACACCGCACCCATCGCCGCGAGCCAGCCGACTCGCAGCGCGAACGACGCAGAGCGCGCGCCGGCCGCCGGCTCGGCCAGACCGCCGCCCGCGCCGCCGCCGAGCGCGCTCACGACGCGTCGACCCGCTGCGCGAGGCTCACCGTGAAGATGCCCATCTCGTCGATGCGCTGGTCGAGCTTGCGGAAACCGGCGCGCGCGACGAGCTCGTCCATCTCGGCCTGCGAGCGGCGACGCATCACCCAGGTCGCATCACCGCGGTGGTTGTTCAGCGCACGCGCGATGAATTCGAGCTGCGGATGCCACGGCTGCCCCGTATAGACGAGATAGCCGCCGGGCGGCACCGCCTGCGCGAGCCCGCGCAGCGAGCGCTCGATCAGCGCGTTCTCGCCGAACAGTTCATACAGTCCCGACACGATCGCGAGCGTCGGGCGCGGCTCGAGCATCGCGAGCGACGCCTCGTCGAACGCGTCGCCGCGCTCGAAGCGCGCGATCGGCTCGAGGCCGCGCTGCGCGATCAGCACGCGTCCGGCCTCGACGTTCGGCGGGCTGTAGTCGCGCAGCGTGATGTCGTCGGGCGCCGCGCCGTCGCGTTCGGCGGCGGTCGCGATCGCGTCGAGCACATAGCGTCCGTGCCCGGCCGCGATGTCGACGATCCGCACGGGTTCGCCGAGGCCGCGCAGCCGGCCGATCGCCGCGCCGATCAGCTCCTGCAGATGCACCTTGCGCTGACGGATGCCGACCCAGCCCGGCGAATCGAGATACGTGCGGTCGATCAGCGCGCCGACGCCGAGCCGGCCCTGCGCGCGGTTGCGGTACACGTAGTCGAGCGTCGAGCCCGAATCGAAGCCGAGCCGCAGCCCGAGCGCGATGCCGTCCGACAGCGCGCCGCCGGCCTTCAGCCCGGCCCGCGTGATCGCCCAGTACGCGCGGGCGAACGGGTTCGCGGGCGGCCGGCCGAGCGCCGCGTATTCGTCGTGGAATGCGCCGCGCCGGTCGGCGTCGGCGAGCGACACGCGCGGGCTCGGCGTATCGAACTCGCGCAGCACGAACGTGCGCAGCGGCGCGAGCGCCTGCGCGCGGTCGCGCTCGCCGAGCGTGTCGTGATAGAAGCCGGGCAGCACGATGCGCTCCTTGCGCACGGCGCCGAGCCGCTCGAAGAAGCGGTCCTGCGGGCCGCGATGGACGACCCAGTCGGCGCCCGAGATCAGCAGCTGCGTCGGCACGGTGATCGCGGCCGCATCGGCGACGATCCGCTTGGCGGTGTCGTGCAGGTCGAGCAGCATGTTCACGGCGATCGGCCGCGTGATCAGTGGATCGGCCGCATAGCTCGCGATCCGTTCGGGATCATGCGTGAGGAATTTCGGTTTCACGTAGCTGTTCACGTAGAACAGCCCGCGCAGCTTGTGCATCAGCCGCAGCCCCGGCCGCGCGAACGGCACGTAGAGCTTGATGTGGAACGCCGGCGACGCGACCACGAGGCAGCGGATCGGCGGCGCGTAATCGTGTACCCAGGTGGCGGCGAGCACCGCGCCGACGCTCTGCCCGATCACGGCGATATCCTCGATCGCGATGCCGTGCGTGTCGCGGATATGCTCGACGAAGATCTGCAGGTCGCGCACCGATGCGGCTGCGCTCGGGCTGTAGCCGCGCGCGCCGGGCGAGCGGCCGTGGCCGCGTGCATCCCATGCGAAGAACGCGAAGTCCGGCAGGTCGAGCTCGTCGACGAGATGCGCGACGCGCGCGGAATGTTCGTGGCCGCGATGCAGCAGCACGATCGCGCCGCGGCAGCGCGGGCCCGTCGCGGGCCAGTGACGATAGAACAGCGTTTCGCCGTCGTGCGTGATGAAGTCGGCCTCGCGGGCCGTGCGTGCGCTCATGCGTTTCTCTCGTTTCGTTGTTCGAATCATGCGGCGCCGCCCTCAGGCGCCGGCCCACCCGTTGGCCGTCAGCCGCCCGCTTCGGCGACACCGGCCTGCACGCGCCGCACCGCCGTCACGATCGACAGCACGATCAGCACGCGCCACAGCCACGCGGCGACGCTGCCGACCGGCAGGCCGAAGCCGATCCACAGCGCGAACGCGCCGAGCGCGAGCGCGCGGTCGCTCTTGCCGAACGGGCCGTCGTAGCGGCGCGTCGCACCAGCGAGCGGGCCGATCAGCCCCGCGCATTCGACGATGACCGCCATCAGCGCGAACAGCCAGACGTCCGCCGGAGCGAACGCGGGAATCGCGAGGAACGGCAGCACGAGCGCGACATCGGACACGACGTCGCCGAGCTCGTTCAGGTACGCGCCGAGCGTGCTCTTCTGCCCGTGTTCGCGGGCGAGCATGCCGTCGATCGCGTTGAGCGCCATTCGCGCGAACAGCCAGATCGGGATCAGCAGGAACAGCACGCGGGCGAACACGCCGAGGCCCGCGAGCGCGCCGACGACGATCGAGCCGCCGGCCGCGAACAGCGTGACCTGGTTGGCGGTGACGCCGCGCTCGGCAAGCGAATCCGCGAACGGACGCAGACGGTTCTGGAATTTCGGTTTGAGTGCGTAGAGGCTCATCGTTTTATTGGTTCTGCTCATTCGGACACGTTTCCAGCCGCCATGCCCCGGGCGGCGCAACCGTCGGCATCGACGGCTTTCGACAGGTGGTCGTCATCGTCGCCGAGCGGCCCCGGCCCGTCAAGCTGAACGCCGCCGGCGCCGCGCCGCTGCAATCTGGCGTTTTTGACGGAAACTCGCGATAATCCGCTGGCCCGATCGCAGCAAGATCCATTCAAACTGCAAACGGGCGCTCGTGCAACAGCCGATTATCACGCCGCCGACCGGCGACCGCGCCGCGACGTCCGCCGGCGCATCGTCCGATTATCGCGGCCCTGCGACAGGCAGCCACGAATTTGAAAAAACTTAAACAATGGCCGTCCGGTGCGCATCCTGCCGCGCCGGCATTCCGGGATTCCGCCTGCCGCGCCTGCGCGGCCGCGCGGGCATGCAGGCAGGAGGCGCGGCGCCGATGAACATCCTGAACGTCTGGCAGCGCGATTTCCTGCTGTCGATCGTCCGGCTCGTCGCCGGCGCGTATCCGGTCTGGCATCAGGCGCCGCCGTCGCCGACGCAGAAGATCTACTTCTCGAACCACACGAGCCACATCGACACGCTCGCGATCCTCGCCGCGCTGCCGCGCGACGTGCGCGCGGTCGTGCGGCCGGTCGCCGCGCGCGACTACTGGGACAGCAGCGACCTGAAGCGCCATATCGCGCAGAAGCTGCTGAACGTCGTGCTGATCGACCGGCATCGCGAAAACGGCGGCAATCCTCGGGGCGGCCACCCGCTCGACCCGGTGCGCGACGCGCTGCGGCAAGGCCACTCGATCATCATCTTCCCGGAAGGCACGCGCGGCGCCGACGTGTTGCCGCAGCCATTCAAGAGCGGCCTGTTCCATCTCGCGACGGAATTTCCGAACGTCGCGCTCGCGCCGGTCTATCTCGAGAACCTGCAGCGCATCATGCCGAAGGGCGCGATCTGGCCCGTGCCGCTGATCTGCAAGGTGCACTTCGGTGCGAACGACGCGCTCGGCGCCGGCGAAGACAAGCCGACCTTTCTCACCCGCATGCGCGACGCGATCGTCGCGCTCGCGCCGCCGCAGCGGCCGGCCGGCTGATCGCGGCGCCCTTCTCTTCCTTTTCCGGACCTCTTCATGCGAACTCTCTTCTGGGAACTGGTCGCGGGCGTCACCGGCGTGCTGGTGCTCGCGACGGTCATCGGCGCGATCCTCGGCGCGCGCAGCGGCGGCGCCAGCGCGACCGTCGTCAACCTGAATCAGCGCATCCGCGCGTGGTGGGCGATGATCGCGATCATGGTCATCGCGATCAGCCTCGGCAACAACGTCACGTACCTGGTGTTCGCGCTGCTGTCGTACCTGACGCTGCGCGAATTCATCACGCTCACGCCGACCACCGCGAGCGACCATACGACGCTCTTCATCGCGTTCTTCGTCGCGATTCCGGTGCAGTACGTGCTGCTCGGGATCAACTGGTACGGGATGTACTCGATCTTCGTGCCGGTCCACCTGTTCTTCGCGATGTCGCTGGTGTCGGCGCTCACGCAGGACACGCGCGAATTCCTGAGCCGCAACGCGAAGATCAACTGGGCGCTGATGGTATGCGTGTACGGGCTGAGCCATGCGCCGGCCGTGCTGATCCTCGACATTCCGCGCTACGCGGGGCAGAACGCGCTGCTGCTGTTCTTCTTCCTGTTCGTCGTGCAGATCAGCGACGTGCTGCAGTACGTGGTCGGCAAGCTGTGCGGGCGCCGCAAGATCGCGCCGCGCCTGTCGCCGTCGAAGACGGTCGAAGGCTTCATCGGCGGCGGCCTGCTCGCGACGCTGTGCGGCGCGTCGCTGTATCGCGTGACGCCGTTCAGCTTCGGCGCGGCGTTCGGGATCTCGCTCGCGATCGTGATCGCGGGCTTCGTCGGCGGCCTCGTGCTGTCGGCCGTGAAGCGCTCGCTCGGCACCAAGGACTGGGGCTCGATGATCGCGGGCCACGGCGGGATGCTCGATCGCGTCGACTCGATCTGCTTCGCGGCGCCGGTGTTCTTCCACCTCGTGCGCTACGTGTACGTGTGACGGGCGGGCGGCGCGACGCCGCCCGGATCCGCGGTTCCGCGGTACCCCGCATGGACCGCTCAATACCCGTCGCGCACGGCCTTCGGCACGATGTAGCGGCCGCGCGCCGCGTCGAACTTCACCGTATGGCGCGCGTGAATCGCGCGATTGCCGCGCATGCCGGTCTCGGTCACGATCAGCGGATAGACGCTGTCGTTGACGCTCGTGTCCGGCGCGATCGCGAAGCGGCGTTCCTCGCAGCGTGCCGGATCGTTCGCGCATTCGGTCGATTCCGCATTGTCGAGCGCTTCGTCGATGCGCGCTGCCGCCGGCACCAGCGCGTCACCGTACGGCAGCCAGATCGAGCGCATGCGTTGCGTATAGCCTTGCCGCGAGTCGCTGTTGCCGACGACGAAACCGAACAGGTGCGGCCCGAGCCGCTGGATGCTCACCGTGCCCGGCTCGCCGCGCCCGCCGGACACGATGCCTGTTTTCTTCAGCGCCGGTTCGAGCGTCGTGCCGTCCTGCGAAGGCCGAAGCACGTACAGGTCGATGGTGCCCGGCGTCGCATCGGAATCCATCCCCGGCATGCCGTTCTGCACGGCGTCCTCGGTCTCGCCGCATATCGCGAGCAGCGTGCGCGGGCCGTCGGCCGTCGCGACGCGCAGCGATCCGCACGACACGTAAATGAAATCACCCGCGTCCGACTGCCAGCCCTTGCGATCGGTGCGCCACCTGCCGTAGGTGTCGTGGATGAACTTTTGCAGCTGACGCTCGGGATGCACCGGCTCGGCGGCATGGGCCGGCGATGCCGCGACGAGCGCGGTGAATGCCGCGACGGCGGACAGTGCGGCGAGGGTCGCCGCGAACCATCCACCGCGCATGGCCGCGCCCTTCACGCCCTCCAGCGTGACGATCTCGTTCTTCATTCCAGGATCCGGTCGATGCGCGCGGCCCCTGCCGCACGCGCGGGCGATGCCCGCGAGACCGTAGCGTACACGCACGGCGCGGCATCGCAAGCGCGCGCCGCATCACACTCGCGCGATATCGGCCGTTTGCGGCTGCGCCAGCTTGAACTCACCCACTATTTGCGCGAGCTGCGCCGCCTGCTCGCGCAACAGCGCCGCGGCCGCGGCGGACTCCTCGACGAGCGCCGCGTTCTGCTGCGTCGAATGATCGAGCTGCGACACCGCCTGGTTCACCTGCGCGAGGCCAGTGCTCTGCTCGTTCGCCGCCACCGTCATTTCCGCGATCACGCTCGTGATGCCGCGCACGCCCTCGACGATCTCGTCCATCGTGGCGCCCGCCGTGTGCACGAGCCCCGACCCGCCCTCGATCTTGTCGACGGATGCCTGGATCAGATGCTTGATTTCCTTGGCCGCCTGCGCACTGCGTTGCGCGAGCGTGCGCACCTCGCCCGCGACGACCGCGAAGCCTCGCCCGTGCTCGTTCGCGCGTGCCGCCTCGACGGCCGCATTCAATGCGAGGATGTTGGTCTGGAACGCGATGCCGTCGATCACGCCGATGATGTTCGAGATTTCGTTCGAGGCCGCCGTGATCTCGCCCATCGTCGCGACCACCTGGCTCACCACCTCGCCGCCGCGCATCGCGACACCCGACGCCGATTCCGCGAGCCGGTTCACCTGCGTCGCGGCATCGGCCGAGTTGCGCGCCGTGCCGGCAATCTGCTCGAGCGCCGCCGCGGTTTCCTGGAGGCTCGACGCCGCATGCTCGGTGCGGCCCGACAGGTCCTGGTTGCCCTGCGCGATCTCCGCGCTCGCCACGCTCACGGATTCGCTGAACCCGCGGATCTGCAGCAGGATCGCCGAAATCTTTTCCGCAAACAGGTTGAACGCGCGCGCGATCTGCGCGGCCTCGTCGTTGCCGTCCGCACGCAGCCGCTTCGTCAGGTCGCCGCTGCCGCTGGCGACGTCGGTCAGCGCATCGCGCACCAGCAGCACGCGCTTGAATGCCGCGTTCGTCAGCGCGCCGACAAGCGCGGCCGCGATACAGGCCACGATGACGATGGCCACGAGCGTCGTCGTCGCGACGGCCCGCATGCCGGCCGTCACGTCCGACCGGTCGAGCGCCATCACGAGCGACCAGTCGGTACCGGCGATCGGTTGCGCGCGCAACAGCTTGGTCACGCCGTCCACCGCGATCGCCACCGGCTCGCTCGCGCTCTGCAGGCTCGCGAGGCGCTCGGGCGTCAGTTCCGGCGACAGCTGCACGGCCGGTTTCATGATCAGGTCGGTCTTCGCGCCCGCGATGAGGCGCCCGCCGCGGTCGACGAGAAACGCGAAACTCGCCGGCGTCGGGTGCATCGACGCGACGATCGCGCTCGCGCGTTCCATGTAGAGACTCGCCGCCAGCACGCCCTTCAGCGCACCGCCACGCATGATCGGCACCGCGAACGCAAACGCCGGCTTGCCGGTCGACGCGTCCTGATACAGCGCGGTGACGACGAGCCGGCCGGCCTCGACCGCCTGCTTGTACCACGGGCGCGCGGTCGGATCGTAACCGGGCGCGAGCGGGATGTTCGAGAAGGCCGTGCGGTCCGGCAGGCCGAGCGTCAGCACCTGGAAGCCGCCCGACTTGCCGAGCAGCGTGAGTGCCGGCAGCGGATCGCCTTCGCCGACCGCCAGCGTATCCGCGAGCGCCTGCGTCTGCTGCGCGCGGCCGGCGACCCACTCGTCGAGCGCCAGCGCGTGGCCGGCCAGCACCGACTGCAGGTTCCGGTCGATGGTTTCGTCGTTGTGTCGCTTGACGACGTCGTACACGAGGCCGCCGGTGACGGCGAGCGCCGTGACGACGATGGCGACGCAGGTCGCCACGATCCGGGCGCGAATTGATGACAGCATGATGACGGCGATCTCCGGTTGCGCGTTGTTATCGGACAGTCAAATGAGTACGCAAACGGGTTTAACGACCGGCCGTGCGGCAACTTGAGGTTAGACTGGTCAGACCATGCAAAAAAAGTCTGCGGATGGGGTGGCTGGCCCCCCGGACTCTCGCGCCGAGCCACGCCTGCACGTCCCGGGCGAACCAGTCGAGCACGCAGGCGCGGCGCCGCGAACGGCCGATTCCGCAACCGCGAACGTGACCATGAGCGCACGCGCCGCCAGCGACGCACGCCGTCACATCATCACGCCGGCTCCGGCACCTGGATCGCCAGCAGCGCCGAACTGACCGACTTGCCGTGCGCGTCGAGCGCGAGCGAGCGCGTGACGCCGCCGCCGAGCGCATCGCGCAGCACGAAGTTGAACGCGGCGAGCGCCGGCAGTTCGTAGCGCACGACGTCGCCGTGCACGATGCCCGCGAGCCACGTCTTCACCGCCCGCGCATCGAGATGCGCGCGCAGGTGTTCGTAGTGACGCGGATCGCGGCAGATGACCGACACGTTCAGCGTATTGCCCTTGTCGCCGGTGCGCGCATGCGCGAGTTCACGCAGTTGCATCAGGCCTCCACGAATGAAAACGACGGCGTCACGGCCGCGCGCGGCAGCAGCACCGACTGCACCGCGATCACCTCGCGCGTCGACTTGAACGCGCCGCCGCCGCCGGCCGGCCCGTTCGTATACAGCGTCTCGACTTCGTTGCCGATCCGCGCGGCGTCGGCGGCAGTCGTCGCCCGGCCGGCCACCCGCACGCGGACTTCGGCCGGCTCGCCGCGCACGGCGGGCGTCGCGTCGCCGTACAGCGCATCGACGCCGATCAGATCGAAGCGCAACTCGGTCGCGGCCACGCCGGTCAGCGCGAGCCGCTCGCGGACGATGTCGAGCGCGAGCCGCGCGCGCGCCAGCGCCCCCGGCCCGCCGTACGAGATCTGCCCTTCGCCGATATGGCCGTCGACATACGCGACCGACACCTTCAACGTGTCGGGGCGCGCGGTGCCGCGCCCGCCCGTCACGCGCACGCGGTCCGGCGCCTCCTCCACGACGGCCACGCGCGTGAAATCCGCGACGACGTCGGGCTGCAGGTAGTGCGCCGGATCGTGGATCTCGTACAGCAGCTGTTCCTTGCAGGTCGCCGCGCTCACGCGGCCGCCCGCGTGCGGCACCTTGGTGATCACGACCGAGCCGTCGGCCGCAACCTCGCCGATCGGGAAGCCGAGCCGCGCGAGATCCGGCACGTCCTTGTAGCCGGGGTCGGCGAAATAGCCGCCCGTCACCTGCCCCGCGCATTCGAGCAAATGGCCGACGACCGTCGCGGCCCCCAGCGTGTCCCAGTCGTCCATCCGCCAGCCGAACGCATGGATCAGCGGCGCGGCGAACAGCGACGGATCGGCGACGCGCCCGGTCAGCACGACGTCCGCGCCCGCCGCAAGCGCGTCGACGATCGGCGCGGCGCCGAGATACGCATTCGCGGATACGATGCGCTCGCGATACGCGGCGACTTCGTCGCCCGACTCCTCGAAACGCAACGCGCCGCGCAGCACGACGTCGAGCACGTCGTCGCCTTCGACCGCCGCGACCTTCAGCCCCGCGAGGCCGAGCGACCGCGCGATCTGCGCGGTGCGCCGCGCGGCCGCGCGCGGGTTGGCCGCGCCCATGTTCGACACGATCCGCACGCCCTTGGCCGCGGCCACCGGCAGCACGGCCTGCATGCGCGCGTCGAGCAGCGGATCGTAGCCGAGCGACGGATCCTTGCGCCGCGCCTGCTGCGCGATCGCGATCGTGCGCTCGGCCAGGCATTCGAAGACGAGATAGTCGAGCTGCCCGTGTTCGGCCAGTTCGACCGCCGGCTCGATCCGGTCGCCCGAGTAGCCGGCGCCCGCGCCGATGCGCACGCGCCGTTCGTGTGGTGGCTTTGCTGTCATGTCGGTACCGTCATCCGGCGCGCGCGCCGGGAACAATCAAAAAACGCCCAGCACGACGCACGCGATCGTCATCACGATCGAGGCGCCGAACAGCAGCGGGAACGTGAACTTCTGGTGCTCGGCCAGCTCGATCCCGCACAGGCCGACGACCAGGAACGTCGCGGGCGTCAGCGGGCTGACCGGAAAGCCGGTCGTCATCTGGCCGAGCAACGCGGCCTGCCCGACATGCACGGCCGGCACGCCGAACTGGCCGGCCACCTCCGCGATCACCGGCAGCACGCCGAAGTAGAACGAATCGGGATCGAACAGCATGCTGAGCGGCATCGACGCGAGGCCGAGCGCGACCGGAATGTGGCCGGCCATCGACGGCGGCACGAAGCCGACCGCCGCCTGCGCCATCGCCTTCAGCATGCCGCTGCCCTGCATGATCCCGGTAAACACCCCGGCCGCGAGCAGGATGCCGGCCATCATCAGCGCCGCGCGCGCGTGCGCGTCGATGCGCTTTCGCTGCATGTCGACGTTCGGGTAGTTCACCATCAGCGCGACGCACAGCCCGACCATGAACATGATCGCCGG